>Ga0210101_1000390_pt1 | contig 14731 bp, 13 predicted proteins | sample Muzzi_PWC_D1_FD_185534 | JGI IMG/M metagenome (GOLD analysis project Ga0210101, IMG submission 185534) | Wetland microbial communities from San Francisco Bay, California, USA, that impact long-term carbon sequestration - Muzzi_PWC_D1 (SPAdes) | ecosystem: Environmental > Aquatic > Marine >... | reverse complement strand
CCCGCCGGGGAGGACACCAGCAATTCCACCCCTCCGGACGGAGAAGCTCTTTACGATGGTGAATGCGCTGGGTGCCACGGCCCCCTCGCCGCCACTACCAAACCTGGCCGCACCGCAGAGCAAATTCAGGCTGCCATCGATGCCAATTTCGGAGGCATGGAATTTCTCAACTTGACCACTGAAGAAATTCGGGCCATCGCCGAGGTGTTGCCGCCGAAACCGGCCCCGGCCGATCCGGTCCCGACCGGTGACGCGCCACCCGACGGACCGGCCCTGTATTCCAGCGAATGCTCCGGATGTCACGGTCCCCTTGCCTCAACCACCAAGTCGGGCCGCACCGCCAGCCAGATCCAGAGCGCCATCGCCGCGAATTTCGGCGGCATGGGATTCCTCACCCTGAACGCAGCGGAAATCGAGGCGATCGCCGGGGCATTGCTGCAGGACTCGCAACCTCCCACGGATGGTGGAACCGGTTCAACATCTCCTGACGGTGGGGCTCTGTACGCAGGCAATTGCGCCGGCTGCCACGGACCCCTTGCCTCCACAACCAAGCCGGGCCGTACTGCCACACAGATCCAGAATGCAATCAATGCCAACTACGGCGGCATGGGCGCCATTGCCCTGACCACCGCGGAAATCCAGGCCATTGCCGATGTCCTGCCGGCCGCGCCGCCGCCTCCCTCCGGAGGGACGGGCGGAACCGGCACTCCTTCCCCCAATGGGGAAACCCTCTATGCCAACAACTGCTCCGGCTGCCACGGCCCCCTCGCATCCACTACCAAGCCGGGCCGTACTGCCACACAGATCCAGAATGCAATCAATGCTAACTACGGCGGCATGGGCGCCATTGCCCTGACCACCGTGGAAATCCAGGCGATCGCCGATGTCCTGCCGGCCGCGCCCGGTCCCGGTTTAGGCGGATCCGGAGATCCCCCACCGGCCTGCGGTTCCTGCCACAGCCTGCCACCAAACGGTTCAGCCTTTCCCAACACTGCGGGCGCCCATCACGCTCATGCCTTACTCCCCGAAATCGGGGATGGCTGCAACCTCTGTCACCTCGAAAACGACCACCAGAGCGGCTGGGTCGACTTGGGCTTCCCCTCGTCGGTTAATGCCAAGTCCGGTACAGCCGTGGACTTGAATAACGGCACCTGCGGCACCATCCGCTGCCACGGCGGAAAAACCACCCCTGAATGGTTGGCAGGAACAATCAACGTGGCAACCCAGTGCAGTTCCTGTCACAGCTACGGAACGTCCCAGTACAACAGCTATGTCTCCGGTCGCCATAACAAGCATGTGCAGGACAAGCATTATGCCTGCACCGTCTGCCACAGTACCACCAAACTGGCGGCAAACCATTTCACCCACCTGACCACCCCGGACATGGAAGGTCCGGCTTCAGGGACCATCGGCGGTACCGGAACCTCGGTTTCCTCCTATAACGCCACCACCAAAACCTGCACCAATTCCTGCCATGGGTCAAAAAACTGGACGGGATCGGAAGGGGGGCACGACGACGATTAGTTGAGACGTCGACTTATTGTTGAAAAGGAAAAAGGCGGGAGAACTCCCGCCTTTTTCCTTTTCCGGCCGATTTTACCGTGCTAAATTGCTGCCGTGATCACCGCGAGCCCCTTTCAGATCGTCCTGGTCGAACCGGAAATCCCCCCCAACACGGGAAACATCGCCCGGCTCTGCGCAGCGACCGGAACGCCCCTTCATCTCATCGAACCGCTTGGCTTTTCCCTGGACGACCGGTATCTTAAGCGCGCCGGGCTCGATTACTGGCCGGAGGTCAAACTGACCTGCTGGCCGGATTGGACTGAATTTCTAAAAAATCACGGTGATCATCGATTCTGGTTGACTACAAAAAAGGCCGACGCAACCTACCTTGAGGCCGACTTCCGTCCCGGCGACATGTTGATTTTCGGCAAGGAAACCACCGGCCTTCCCGACTCCATCCTGAGTGCTTATTCCGGCCGGTCGATCCGCATTCCCATCTTTTCCGATCAGGTACGCAGCCTGAACCTGTCCACCGCAGCGGGCATCGTTCTTTACGAAGCCCTTCGCCAGACCGATTGCCTGGCCGCTGGCCGACAGGGTTGACCGCTCACTCCCTTTCCAGCTGTTTCTTTTCGAACCCAAGCAACCATTTTTTGGTTTCCAGGCCGCGCCCCCCGGAATAACCGGTCAGGTTGCCGTCCTTCCCCAGCACTCGATGGCAGGGAATGATAATCGGCCAGCGGTTGGCGGCCATGACACCGCCGACGGCACGGGCAGCCCCGGGATGTCCGACCTGGCCGGCCAGTTCGCCGTAGCTGAGAGTCGTTCCGTATGCGCTAAGAGCCAACACCCTAAGGATCCTACGGGCAAAGGGGCTGATGTGTCGATAGTCGAGGGGCAGGTCAAAATGGCGCCGTTTTCCGGAAAAATATTCCTCCAGTTGCAACACCGCCCGTTCGATCAACGGATGGGGCCTTTCGGCGGCCGCGGGGTGAGCCTCTTTCAGGATGCCGGCGGCATGGGCACGAGAACGCCCCACGACAATGTCGATCAAACCCTCGCTGCCGACGGCCAGGCCGATCCAGCCAATCGGGCTTTGCCATAATTTGATCGTATTTCCTTCGGGACCACTGCGACGCATCAGTCCTCCTTTCTTTGCAGACGGTTGCGTATCTTGCGACCCAAATCGGCCGCTTCGGGAATCCGCAGGGCCATGCAGCCGCAAAGGAACGTCGTCATCCCGGCGGCCACGGCAAGAACCAGCACACCCCCTTTGGCCCACTTCTCCCCCGGAACAGCCCAGGCACCCAGGCCAAGCACCCACCAGACCACCAGCCCCATGGCCAAGGACAGGAAAATGATCTGCAGGGCGAATCGTGGAAAGCCTTCCAGGCTGAAGGCACCCAGCTTTCGTTTAAGGGCCCAAACTAGTGCCCCTGCGTTGAAAACGGAGGCGAGGGTCAGGGCCAGCGCCAGGCCGATATGTTTCAGAGGCCCCATAAGAAGGAGGCCCAAGCCGACATTCAGCAGCAAGGTCCAAAAGGAAATGACAACCGGGATACGGGTGTCCTTCAGGGCATAAAAGGTCGGGACGAGAATCCTGCTGAACCCGACAAAAACCAGGCCGGGGGCGTAGGCGACCAAGGCATAGGCCGTCCGCTGCACATCCATGAAGCCGAATTCCCCGCCCATGAACAGCAGACTGAAGATCGGAGTTGCGCAAACAATCAATCCGACGGTCGCCGGAAGAGTGATCAGCAGAATCAGGCGCAAACCGAAGCGGAGAGACTCCTGGACTCCCTCCATTTCTCCGGCAGCCGCCTGGCGGCTCATGGTCGGAAGGACCGCCTGAGCCAGCGATGCGATGAAAATCCCCTGGGGAAATTCGAACAGCCGCTGACCGTAATATAGGTAGGAAACGCTCCCTTGGGCCAGAAATGAAGCCAGCAGGCGGGTGACGATGATATTGATCTGATAGATGGCGACTCCGGCGATCCCCGGAAGCATGAGACGTAAAACTTGCTGCACGGCGGGATGGCCGAAATTGAAATCGAATCGCAGTCCCATTCCTTTTCGAATCAAGACCGGTATCTGCAGAAGGACCTGAGCGACACCGCCGAGCAGGACACCGATGGCCAAGGCCAGAACCGGAACCTTGAGCCAAGGCGCTACCAGCACCGCACAGAGGATGATTCCGAGGTTCAGAAAGACCGGGGAGAGGGCCGGAAGAAAGAAATGGCCGAGGACGTTCAGAATGCCGGTCATTAAGGCGAGCAGACTGACCAGGAAGATATAGGGAAACATGACCTGGTTGAGGGTATTGGTCAGTTCGAGTTTACCTTCCACCGCCCCAAATCCGTATCCTATGAAGCGAACCAGCAGCGGCGAACCGATAATCCCCGCAACGACCACAAGTGTCATGATCAAAATCAACAGGGTGAAACAAATGTTGGCCATCTTGCGGGCCTCCGCCTGCCCCTGCCGATGGTAAACATCGGAAAAGGTCGGAACGAAGGCCGCGGTCAGGGATCCCTCGGCGAAAAACCGGCGCAGCAGGTTGGGGATGGTAAAAGCCATGAAAAACGCGTCGGCCACCAGGCCGGCGCCGAAGGTGGCGGCAATAACGATGTCCCGCACCAAGCCCGTGACCCGACTGAAGGTGGTTGCACCGCCCAGAACGCCGGTCGCGCGAACGATGACTTTCTGGTGCTGACGGTTCGACCTCGAAGAACCGCCCTTTTCTTGAAAGTTTTTACCACCGGGGGCAGGGTTCACGAATTTCGCCTTTATCGGAAATTAATTTCATTTAATCCCCGCATTGAACAGCCTAACATCTTGGTAAGACAGTATTTATCGTTTAAAATTGGAAATTTTTTATCTTGACTTGGTCGTTCCGAGAGTGCTATAAGACAGGCGCTGAATGTTCAGCCAGAATATTTTTCAGGAGGAAGCCCTTGGCCAACCACAAATCGGCTGTTAAACGCCATCGCCAGAGCCAGGCCCGCCAGGCCCGCAATGTTCATATCCGGTCGACTATGCGCACTTACGTCAAGCTGGTACGGACCGCCGTCTCCGCCGGAGATCGGGATGCCGCCCAGACCGCCCTCGACCGGGCCATTCCCTACATCGATAAAGCGGCCGGCAAAGGGGTCATTCACAAAGCCACCGCCAGCCGCAAGATTTCCCGCTTGACCAAGCTGGTCAATTCCATCGGCCAGGCCTGATCCCGATCTGTCGAAAAAGGGCGGAGCCCGCTCAGCGGACCGCCCTTGCCCCCTCTCCTTCGCTTATCGAAAGCAGCAATTTTTCCAGTAGTGCCGCGGGATGCCCTCCGCTCGATTTCAGAGCAAGATCCGTCTCGAGAAAATTATCGAAGGCACGGCGATTTTGCGCCGGGGTAAAGAGTTTTGCCTGATCGACCAGGTTGTCCACCAGATAAGGGTTGATTCCCGCTTGCCGCGGCAAGTCCCGCCGCTGTGTTCCGCCATCAAGAAGCTCCCGGATTTTCCAGAGTTGCCGAAAATGCCGGGTCACCATGGTCAAAACCACCAGGGGGGCGATGCCTTCGTCCAGCAGTCGGTGCAGCAGTCGCAGCGACTCCCCTTTCTGTCTCCGTCCCAGCGCATCGGTCAACTCAAAAATACTGTCGACCCGTACGTCGGAAACCACCGCGGCAACATCCTCGACATCGGCCAGATCCTCCTCCCCGAGGTAGCTGAATAGCTTCTCCAGCTCTCCCCTTATCTCGACCAGGTTGGTTCCAACCCGGCGGCAGAAAAGGGCCAGGGCATCCTCGGTAAATACCCGATTGGCCTCGCGAGCTTGTTCCCGTACAAATTCGGGTATCTGGTTGGGATAATATTTTTTGTATTCAACCAGGTTTCCCCTTTTTTTAAATTCCTGGAAAAATTTTTTTCGAAGGTCGATTTTATCAGCGGTACACAGCAGGACCATTTCCGGGCCGAGATCCTGAAGAGTCGGCAGAAAAACCTCAAGTTCGGCCGCCTTGCATTCATGGATATCCTTGACGAGAATCATCCGGCGCGGCGCGAAAACCGGCAGGGTCCGAATCGCGTCAAGAACTGCTTCGCCGCTTGCCTCTTTGCCGTGAAAAACCTGGAAGTTAAAATCCCGTGCCTCCGGCGGCACGGCAAGGTCGATGATCTGCGCCACCGTTCGCTCAAGGATGTATCGTTCCTCACCGTAGAGACAGAGCAGGCTGGGAATCGGTTTTTCCTTAAGGGTTCGTTGCAGTTCGGCAGGCTTCATGGGCAATTCCGTCGTTCCAGTCAGAAATTTTCGACCATCTTCAGATACAACTCTTCGGCAAGGTTTTCGGAAAGAACCTTGATGGCGGCGGATTCGTTGACTTCCTGCGTTTCCTTGTCGAAAGCGGCAGGGTATTCTTCGCTCCAGGAAACCTCCCCCTTCCAGAATACCTTTCCATCCTGACGCCGGCGGAGAGTGGCGCGGACTTTCATGATTGAACGGTAATCGGTCGGCTGATCATGGCGATCAAAGGCGATCGCCTTGGTTTGGTAATCCGCGACCTCTCCGCGGATCTCTCCGTCTGCCCGTTCGGGATTCTCCTCCAGTTTGACCAGCCCGCCCTGGGCAAATTCCGCAACAACCCGGTCGGTCAGGAGCGCTTCCAGAAACGGTTCATAGGTCCCGTTGGAGAAGGTTTGAACCCACACTGTTTTCATCCCGCCCGGGAAGTCGGTCCCATGGCCGGCTGGATGATACCCGCAGCCTGCCAGAAGGCCTAAAAACAGCAGGGCCGGGAACCAGATTCGGCTCATGAGATCACCAGATTGACCAGCCGTCCCTGTACAAAAATCGTCTTGCGCAGGGTTTTCCCATCCAAGAACCGCTGCACATTGGGATCCTCAAGGGCGGCATCCCGAACCGTGGTCTCGCCGGCACCGGCTGCGACGGTGACTTTGCCGCGAACCTTGCCGTTGACCTGAATGACGATGACTTCCTCTTCGGATTCCAGCGCCGCCGCGTCCCACTTCGGCCAGCCGGCCGCCGCCAGTCCGCCGCTGTGTCCTAGACAACTCCACAGCTCTTCGGCAACGTGCGGAACGAATGGGCCCAACAGACGGACGGTCGCTTCCAATGCTGCCCGCATAAGTTGCGGGCAGCTTTCCTTTTCGGGAAAAGCATAAATCCCATTGACCAATTCCATGATAACGGCGATGGCAGTATTGAAATGGAATCGGTCGTCGATATCTTCCGTTACTTTTTTAATGGTCCGGTGAATCTGGCGGTGCAGCTTGCGCGCATTTCCTTCGACCTTCTCCCCTGAATTGTCCCGGCCAAGCAGGGCCAGATTGTCGAAGACGGCACGCCAGACCCGATGCAGAAACCGGTAGCTCCCTTCCACTCCCTGTTCATTCCACTCCAGGTCCTTCTCGGGAGGGGCGGCAAACAGAACGAAAAGCCGAGCGGTATCGGCACCGTATTTTTCGATCAGCAGATCGGGATCGACCACGTTCTTTTTCGATTTGCTCATCTTTTCAATCCGCCCCACCCGAGCTTCAAGCCCGCACCGCACGCAGCGGTCTTCCTCAACCTCCCCGGGCAGAAGCCAACCGTGTTCGGGGCAGGAGCGCGTTTCCTTGCAGACCATCCCCTGGGTCAACAGGTTGGTAAAAGGCTCGTCCAGGTCTACCATCCCCAGATCCCGCATCACCTTGGTGAAAAATCGGGCATAAAGAAGGTGCATGACGGCATGCTCGACTCCGCCGATATATTGATCGACCGGAAGCCAACGCGAGACCGCATCCTTATCCACCGGACCCTGATCAAACCGGGGACTGGCGTATCGAAGGAAATACCAGGAACTCTCCACAAAGGTATCGAAAGTGTCGGTCTCCCGCCTGCCTGGCTGCCCGCACTGCGGGCAGGTGGTGCGGGTAAAATCGTCCCGCACGGCCAGAGGGCTGCCGCCTTCACCTTTTATTTCGACGTCCAGGGGCAATCGCACCGGCAGGTCCTTTTCGGGGACCGGTACAATGCCGCAGTCGGAGCAGTAGATCATGGGGATCGGCGTCCCCCAGTAACGTTGCCGGGAAACGCCCCAATCCCGCAGGCGAAAGTTGACGGCCTTACTCCCCTTCCCTTCTCTTTCCAGAAACTCGGCGATTTTTTCCTTGGCCGTTTCGCTGTCGAGGCCGTCGAACTGGTTTGAGTTGACCAGGGTTCCGGGTCCGATCCACGCCTCCTCCATCGTCGCGGGATCCAGAGGCTCACCCTCCGGCTGGATGACCACCTGAAGGGGCAGGCTGTATTTTTCGGCGAACTCGTAATCCCGCTGATCGTGAGTAGGAACGGCCATGACCGCGCCGGTGCCGTAATCCATGAGAACAAAATTCGCCAGATAGATCGGCATCTTCCATCCCGTCACCGGATTGCGACAAAAAGCGCCGGTAAAGGTTCCCTCTTTTTCTTGGTCCTCACTCGTCCTGAAGATCCGATCCTGCTTTTTGACCCGGGCAATAAAATCCTCGACCGCGGCCCGCCGGTCATCCGTGGCCAAAGCCAGGGCCTGCGGATGCTCCGGGGCGAGGCTCATGAAGGTGGCACCGTACAGGGTGTCCTGGCGGGTGGTAAAGACTCGGATCTTTTCCCCGCCACCTTCCAGGGGGAAATCGATTTCGCAGCCGACACTGCGACCGATCCAGTTTTTCTGCATGGTTAAAACCGGTTCCGGCCAACCCTCGAGTCGATCGATTTCATCGAGCAGTTCCTGGGCATATTCGGTGATCTTGAAAAACCATTGCTCCAGGTCCTTGGTGGCAACCTCCTGGTCGCACCGCCAGCAGCAGCCGTCTTCAACCTGTTCATTGGCCAGCACGGTCTGGCAGGTCCCGCACCAATTGACCGACGATTTTTTCCTGTAGGCCATTCCCCGTTCAAGCATGCGCAGAAAGATCAGTTGCTCCCACCGGTAGTAGTCGACATCGCAGGTCGCGAATTCGCGGCTCCAGTCATAAGCGAACCCCATGCGCTTTAGCTGTTGGCGCATGTGGTCGATGTTCTCATAAGTCCATTTCGCGGGGGGAGTGCCATGCTGTATGGCGGCGTTTTCGGCCGGCATACCGAATGCGTCCCAGCCCATGGGGTGAAGCACATCGAAGCCATTGAGATACTTGAAACGGGCGACCACATCCCCGATCGAATAATTGCGCACATGCCCCATATGAATCCGTCCCGAGGGGTACGGAAACATTTCCAGCAGATAATATTTTGGCCGGCCGGCCTGATCCAGGGCTCGAAAAGACTTTTCCGCGTCCCATTTTTTCTGCCACTTTTCTTCGATGACGTGTGGATTGTAGCGCTCTTCCATATTTCCTCTCGTACCGCTTGATGGAGGGCAGAAACAGCAAAACCGGCCTGGGCCGGTCATGAATTGGAATCACAAAGAGCGGTGAGGCGGCCGGTCGCGCATGCCATAGCGGCGACGGGATTGCCAGCAACCGCCCAGGTAACTGATTACTTCTCCCGGTAGGTAATACGACCGCGGGTGAGATCATATGGAGAAAGCTCGACCGTTACCCGATCACCAGGCAGAATTCGAATGTAATATTTACGCATTTTCCCGGAAATATGGGCCAGAACAACATGCCCGTTATCTAGCTCAACCCGAAACATTGCATTGGGCAGGGGTTCGATAACCTTTCCTTCAACCTCGATTGCTTCCTCTTTTGCCAAAAGTGCCTCCTTTAATTCATGCCGATCGCCCCTTCATGCACCACAGGGGGAAAAATTTCGCTCATTAAACATTTTTGCAACGGTATTTGTCAAGTCTGGAGGGGCACCGGCTACCCCATGATTTCTCTTACGCAAGATTTAGGAGACGCTTGGCCGTATCAAGAATCTTGGTCGTCTGAATCGGCTTGGTAATGTAATCGTTGGCCCCTAAAGCCAGGGCGCGGTCACGATCTTCACTGGCCCCTTCGGTGGTGATAATGACGATGGGGATATCCTTGTAGCCGGGGTCGTTCCGGACCAGGCTGACCAGCTTGAGACCGTCCATAATCGGCATGTTGATGTCGGTGAGAATCAAATCGAATTTCTGGCTGGCAAGCTTTTTAAGCCCGTCCACACCATCATTCGCTTCAACGATATTCAAGCCCCTGAGTCTTTTCAGGGCGAAGACGATCAATTGCCGCATGGTCGGCGAGTCTTCGATAATCAAAACATTGTAGGTCGACATGGATACCCTCCCTCAACCTATTTGGTCAACATATCAAGAAAACCCTGAATGGTGGTCAGTTTCCGCTCCGACTCCGAATAGAGTTTGGAGGAGAAAATAGCCGTGGCGGCGTGCCCTGCCAGCAACGAGAAAAGTTCGAAATCGACTTCGGCAAACTGGCTCTTCTGGATCAGGAGCTTGTAAATGACGATGACGCCGATGACGTGTTCCTTGATTTTCAGGGGGATGCAGACGATCGGATGCAACAGGTCTTTCTCGTATGCGTCGAGATCGTCGATGAAATAATTCTCCCCGGTTTTGGCCATCTGGCCGATAATCCCTTCACCGATCCCCACCGTTGGAAGGTCCGACAACTCCAGCCCCTCGCTGCAGACCGCCTGGAGCTTATTGGTTTTTTCATCGAGAAGCATGATCGCGAATTCCTCCGCCCCGATCAGGTTGATAATGATCTCGACAATAATCTGCAGAACTTCCCTGAAGTCCAGAGTCGAATGCAGCTGGTAGGAAGCGATATAAAGGTTGGCCAGGTTGTTGTTTTCCTGCTCGATTTCGACATATCTGTTGGCGAAATCGAGGTTTTCCTCCTCGACCTGTCTGATGCGGTTCAGTATTTCCTGTTTTTCCTTCTCCAGGTCTTCGATACGCAGTTGCATCTGGGCTTTTTCCGAGTCGCCCTGAACGCCCTGGGCCGACTTCAGGGATTCTTCCAGCCGCACCAATTTATAGCGGAGCTTTTCATTCTCCCGCAACAGTTCCTGGGTGAACTCTGCGCCTTTTTTAAAGGACTGAAGAAATTCTTCGGCTCGCTTCAGGGTGTATTTTTCATCATCCCGCCGGAGATCGTCTTCGGGCATTGCCTTATTTTCAGGATGCTTGTCTCGTTCGGTCATTCAAGAACTCCTCGCTGATCAACGGTCGCCTGATGGAAATTTTGCCTATCCTACCAGTAAAGGCCAAAAATTTCCACCATTTCAAAATCCGCAACGGCGTAGAATCTCACGACAGATTTCGGGAAGAGGTTTGACTTCATCCACCTTCCCTGTCGCGATGGCCTCTTTAGGCATACCGAAGACCACGCTGGTCGATTCATCTTCGGCGAGAGTCTGCCCACCCCGTTTTTTCAACCATTTAATCCCCTCTGCTCCGTCATTGCCCATTCCCGTGAGAACCACCCCCAGGACCCGTTCGTTATAGATTTCACTGGCCGATTTGAACAGGGCGTCGGCCGAGGGGACATACCGCTGGCCCGGAGAGGGGTCAACGACATGCGCCAAGACCTGGTTTTTCTGCATCTGAAACACCAGGTTTTTCCCTCCCGGGGCGATCAGCACCCGGCCGGGGGTCATGACATCGCCGGATCGCGCCTCGGAAATTTCCAGGCCGCTGAATTTATTAAGGCGTTCGGCAAAGGCCCGGGTGAATCCCGGAGGCATGTGCTGAGCGATGGCGAACCCGACCGGAATCGACTGCTTGAGGGCGGCAAAAATTCCCTGCAAGGCGGGCGGCCCGCCCGTTGAAGCTCCGATAACCACCTGCTCGATCAGGCTGTCTTCATGCCGCCGGCGGGGAGGCGGGGGAGGTGCCGGACGCCTGGCCGCAGGCGGGGCATCGATTCGGGGCCGGTCAAGAATCTTGTTCATGTCGGCGCGGGCCACTGCTTGAACTTTCCGCACCAGATCCTCTTGGATATTAATAAGATCCGGGGAAATGGACTTGGCGGGCTTGGCGACAAATTCCACCGCGCCGTATTCGAGCGCCCGGAAAACGTTTTCGTCCTCGGCCCGGGCCGAAACGACGATAACCGGCAGAGGCTGATTCTGCATCAGGATGCGGAGGAAAGCAAAACCGTCCAGGCGGGGCATCTCCAGGTCAAGGGTGATCAGGTCAGGCTTAAGGTCGAAGACTTTCCTTAATCCTTCCTGACCGTCCACGGCATACCCCACCACCTCCACTCCCGAAATGGTTTCCAGTATCTTGGTAATGGTCCGCCGGTTGTAAGCGGAGTCATCGACCACCAGGACCCTGACCTGGTCGCTCATAAGCTACCCCAATCATCAGCCTGCTGAGGGCGCTGATAAACCATGTCGTGTGTGAAATGCCGCAGTCGGAAGGAGTTGGTTATATTCATCAAGGATTCCGAATGTCCGAGGAGGAGAAACCCCTCGGGCCTGAGTCTCTGATAAAAGGCTTCGACCACCTTCTTTTTGGCTGCCGAATCGAAATAGATGATCACGTTCCGGCAGAAGACAATGTCCATTCTCCCCAGAAGAGCGACCCGTCCACCGTCAAACAGGTTGAGATGGCTGATGGCCACCAGGTTTTTCACCCGATCATCAATTCGGAACTTTCCCTCCACTTCGTGGAAATATCGCCTTTTGAAGGCCGGGTCGGTATTGCGAAAGGAGGCTTCCCCGTAGACCCCTTTGCGTGCGATTTTGAGAACCCGCTGGCTGATGTCGGTGCCGATGATGTCGATCTGCCAATCCCGGAACATTGCCTCTTCAAGGATCAGCATGGCGATGGTATATGGCTCCTCCCCCGACGAACAGCCGGCGCTCCATATCCGGATCCGGCGCTGGTCATTTTTCAGTTTCTTCTCGCGGATTTCGGGAAGAATTTCCTGCACCAGGGTTTTCAGCTGATTTTCTTCACGGAAAAAATAGGTTTCGTTGGTGGTCAAGGCATCAACCACCTCGGCGAGTTCCTGTTCTTTTTGGGGGTTGTAGCGGAGAAGATAATAATAATCTTTGAAACTCTGCAGACGGTGGTGTTGAAGACGCTTCCCAAGGCGTTTTTCCAGGAGATATTTTGAATCCTCAGTGAAATGCAGGCCGCAATATTGATAAACGAAGTCCCGCAGCAAACGGAATTCCTCGGGGCTCATGGAGGTTTCGGGGCCAAACGAAAGCATCGCCGGTTTACTTCCCTCCCGGCTCAAGTTCGGCCAGAAGATTCTGAATCTGCTGGCGGACCAGATCTTCCCCTTCGATCAGCAGCCGGCTTTCCAGAAATGGGCGGCTCGCCTCTCCTGCGGTTTCGGCAAGCAGACGGGCGAAAGCCGCGCGAACTTCCCAGTGGGGGTGGTTGAGGAGTTTTTCGGCTGATCGGGGCTGCCAATCATGCCGTCCATATTCCCTGAGCAGTTCCAGAGCGGCATGCACAACTTCTTCGTCTGGGTGTTCAAGAGCTCTGACCAGAACCGGATATGCCTCCACCGCATCAACAACGGCCAGGGTTTCGAGACCGGCAATTACCACCAGCCCGACCGGATCCTGGAGGGACTGCAGCAGCGCCTCCATCGCCCCGGGAGCATGGAGCCGGCCGATGGCCCGGACCGCCGCCCCGCGGACCCAGAAATTTTCGTCGGCCAGCGCCAGGACCAGGGGACCATGGGCTTCTTCCCGGCCACTTTTCCCCAACGCCTCGACTGCAAGTCGTCGGACTTCATCATCTTCGTCGGTCAACGCCAGCATGAAGAGATCGACGTGGTCTTCGGACTCCCGTTTGTCCAGTGCCCGCATGGCGGTTCGCCTGACCAGGGGCGATTCGTCCTTCAATGCGAAGGTCAATTGTCCCTCGACGGCGGGGTCGACAATATTCCCCAGCACCTCGACGGCGGCCATCCGTAATTCGGGATTTTCTGCCTCCTGAAGGGATGAGACTGCCGCGAGAACGTCTTGGGGGAACCTCACGGCGAACGAATGCAGCGCCGCCAATGCCCCGCCGCGAACCTCCTCGTCATCGGCTTCCAGTGCCTCGACCAGGGCCGGCAGAACCGTCCGATCGCCGATCAGACCCAGTGCCCCGGCACAGGCCTGGATCACCTCTGGGTCCCCCGATTTCATCCCGTTCTGCAACAGGGGGATCCCTTCCAGGCAATCCGACCTCCCGATAAAATAGGCGAGGTAAGTTTTGGTTTGCGAATCACTTGCCGTCCATCGGTCGAGCAAAGCGCAGACCGCTTCGGAACCCATGCCGATCAGGGCCGCAGCTGCCTTGTCGCGCAACTCATCCACGGCCATGGCGTCCAGCAGGGGACCGGCAAAACGGACATCGCCCAGCTGTTCGAGGAGCTTTGTCGCCGCTTCTCTGGCCTGCGGATTCCCGCTCTGCAGAAGTTCCGCCAGCGCATCGGCTTCATCGGTCTCAGCCAGGGGCTCCAAGGCCCGGACAACTTCCTTGGAATCGACATTGCCTAAATGCCATAGTGCGATCGCGGCAGCCTCACGCACATTGCGCATGGGATCATTCAGCCCGGCAACCAGCGCCGGCGCGGCTTCCAGGTCCCCCAACCGTCCCAGGCAGTCAAACAAGGCCTTGCGCAGCATCGGATCGTGTCGGTAGGAAAGCAACTGCGCGGCCGTCGCGTTCACCGCCCCGATCTGGCTGATGGCCTCGAGGATGGCAAACCGGAGCCAGAGATCCGATCCTTCCATGGCAGCGAGAAGTACCGGAACGGCTTCAGGAACCCCGATTTTGCCGATATTTTCCGCGGCTGCCGTCCGGACATTCTGATCGGGGTCGGCGAGACGATCCAGCATGGCCTGAATGCAGGTTTCATCCCCTATTTCGCCAAGGATGTCGAGTACGAATTTGCGAACGTCCGAGTCGCTGCAGGTAATTTCTTCCAGCAAAAATGGGACACTGGCCCGACCGAGTCGGATCAGGATTTCGACCGCTGCATTGCGCAGGCCGGCATTCTCTTCTGAATGCAAGAGTTCGATGATATCCCCGGGCAGGGACGGCGCCGCCGGCAGGGACAGAAAAAGGTCCGAGGCCTCCTTGCGCACCCGCCAGCTGGAATCTCCCAGGGCCTGACGAATAAATTTCATTCGCTCCGGACCATCCACCTCAGCCAGGGCGCGGACCCCCTGGAGGCGGACTTCTTCATCCTGGCCCTGGAGCATTTTCTGGATTTGGGTCAAATCGATCACTGTGCCATTCGTCAGGAAGAGTGTTTAAGAAGTTCCCCACGCCGCTTTTCAATAAAATCCTGGAAGGCCA
>Ga0210101_1000389_pt1 | contig 14767 bp, 9 predicted proteins | sample Muzzi_PWC_D1_FD_185534 | JGI IMG/M metagenome (GOLD analysis project Ga0210101, IMG submission 185534) | Wetland microbial communities from San Francisco Bay, California, USA, that impact long-term carbon sequestration - Muzzi_PWC_D1 (SPAdes) | ecosystem: Environmental > Aquatic > Marine >... | reverse complement strand
CGCGCGGCCGTGTTCGAAAACCCGTTGCAGGTCAAGCGCCTGTGTGAATCGTTTCAGTACGCGATCGACGGTCTCAACCTGGAAACGCATTTGAAGATCGCGCTGTACCACCTGTTCGCCGATCGGTTCGTCGAAAAGCTGGGGCCGTTGTACGAGCGTATCGACCGCTACCTGCTCGATAGCGGCATGATGCCGGATTTACCGCTGGCGCGCATACACCTGCGCAGTATCGAGGGCTCCACCACCGGCGAAGCAGAAATGTCGCAAGCCGCCGGCGATACCCCGGATTCGACCATGGACCTGTTGCAACCGTATCTGCAGCGAGCCCGCGACGGGGACGGCTCGCCGGCCAACCTGTTCCCGGAATTGAAGCGCTGCTTCGGCGATGCCGGCATCGACGATTACGACGATCACATCGATCACCTGAACCTGATCTTCAAATTGATTTTCCAGGATGAAGACCTGCCGAAGCCGGTCAAGCAGCAACTGGCCCGGCTGCAGATATTCATCTTCATTACCGCGATCGAGGAAAAAGATTTCCTCAAGCGTTCCAGTAACCCGGCTCGCCGCCTGCTCGAAGGCATCATCAACAGCGAGGTCGAAATCGCCAACAGCGGACGTCCGGATTCCTCCGGCACCCACTACCTGGGCGAACAACTCGACCAGTTGACACGGCACGACTCGATCGCCGTCGACCAGTACTCTAAGCTGCTCGACGGCTACCGCGCCTTTATCAGCCAGAACGAGCCCGAGGCGCGGCGCGCGCGGCGCATCGAGGCGGCCAGGAAACTGCTGCCGGTGGTCAAGTCGCAAATCGACGAAATCACCCAGCCGCTACGCATGCAGGGCACTTCGCTGATCATTTTCAACAAGGTCTGGTGCCCGCTGATGGTGCAGATCGCGCTGCATAGAGGCATGGATTCCGATCCCTGGAACAAGGCGCTCGACATGATTCGCAAGCAAGTCTGGTCGATGATCCCGAAATCGAGCGAAGAGGAGCGGCAGCAATTACAGCAGGCGCTGCCCCAGGTCAGGCACTCGCTTTACCGGGCGATGCGCAGCCTCAAGCTGGCCGAAGGCTTACAGCGCTCGTTGAGCGACTACCTGAAGCTCGAGCACCAGAACGTGCTCGAGGAAACGCACCGCAACATCGCCGAAAAGAAACGCAAGTCGCGTTCGCTGAGCGAACAGTCCTTCAAGAGCTTCGACGACACCACCGATTTCGACGCGATGATGCAGACCGGCATTTTCCAGGTGCCGACCGAAATGATCGAGGCGATGGACGCGGCCAACAAGCAAAAAAAGGCCAACAAAATCAACCAGGTCGAATCGCTCAAGGTCAGCAACTGGGTGCGCCTGAATCACGACGGCCGGCAGGTGCTCGCCAAGGTCGCCTGGAAATCCGAGGATTCGAGCCTGTTCATCTTCGTCGATCGCGACGGCACCCGGGTTTGCGAGCTGACCGGTGTCGAAATCGGGCAATGTTTCGAATCGGGCGATATCGAGTTGCTCGACGCAGGCACCATGGACGCCGAGAAAAACCAGTTCAGCTTTATGAAGAACCTCTGATCCTCGGCGGGATCGGCGGTTGATTAAACCCCCAGCAACAGCCTCGACGGATCTTCCAGTACGTTCTTGATCGTGACCAGGAATTGCACGGCCTCGCGTCCGTCGACGATGCGGTGATCGTAAGTCAGCGCGAGATACATCATCGGCCGCACGACGATTTCACCGTCGACAACCACCGGCCGCTGCTGTATCGCGTGCATGCCGAGAATCGCCGATTGCGGCGGATTCAGTATCGGGGTCGATAGCATCGATCCGAAAATCCCGCCGTTGGTAATGCTGAAGGTGCCCCCGGTGAGCTCTTCGATACCGAGCTTGCCGTCGCGGGCCCGCGTTCCCATGTCGCGGATTGCCTGCTCGATTTCGGCATAACTCATCTGGTCGGCATCGCGCAGTATCGGCACCACCAGGCCGCGATCCGAGCTGACCGCGATACCGATATCGAAGTAATCGTGATAGACGATATCATCGCCGTCGATCGACGCGTTGACTGCCGGAAAGCGCTTCAGCGCCTCGACCGCGGCGGCGGTGAAAAACGACATCATGCCGAGCTTGACGCCATGGGTTTTTTCGAACAGGTCGCGATACTGCGCGCGCGTGTCCATCAGCGGCTTCAGGTTTACCTCGTTGAACGTGGTCAGCATCGCGGCGGTGTTTTGCGCCTGCTTGAGGCGCTCGGCGATCTTCGTGCGCAAGCGGCTCATCGCCACGCGGCGATCGTTGCGGCCGCCGGGCGCCGGGGCACGGGCCGCGGGCGCCGCAGGTGCCGGTGGCGTCGCCGCCGGCGCTTTTGCCTCGCCAGACTGCTGTTTCACGTGGCGCTCGACATCTTCCCTGGTGATCGCTCCCTTCTTGCCGCTGGGTACGATATCGCTGGCGTCGAGGCCGTGTTCGAGCAACAGCTTGCGCACCGCCGGACTCGCCTTGCCGCTGCCCGCCTCGGCTGGCTCCGCCGCCGGTTCCGCCTCGGCCCCGGCTTCAGTGGCGGCGGACTCCGCGGCCGCCTTGTCGCCGCTCGCGGCCGGTTCTGCCGCGGCGCCTTCGGTATTGATCACGGCGAGCACGTCTCCACTCTTCACCGTGTCCCCCGACTGGTAGGAAATGGATTCGAGCACCCCCGGCGTACTGGAGACGATTTCGAGCACTACCTTGTCGGTCTCGAGATCGACGATGTTTTCCTCGGCGGCGACGCTTTCCCCGACTTGCTTGTGCCAGTCCCCGAGCGTGCCCTCGGTTACCGACTCGGGCAGTACCGGAACCTTGATTTCTACCTGCATTTTTTACTCCAGCCTAAAATTATTATTCAGTGAGTTTGATTTATGCCCGGTATTGCGACTAATCGAGCTTGTCGGAGTACTCGGCCTCGAAAGCTTCCTTGACGATGGTTTCTTCCTGCCTCAGGTGTAGTGCCATGTAGCCGACCGCGGGCGATGCCGATGAAATCCGGCCCGCGTATTGCACCTTCAACGGCGCAAAGATTTCGTTCAGGCGGCTCTTGAATTCCCGGAACATGCCCTGGTTACGCGGCTCGTCCTGGCACCAGACCACGTTTTCGAGTGCCGGGTAGCTTTCGTATACCGCCGTCAAGTCCGCTTTCGGGAACGGGTAGAGTTGTTCCATTCTGACGATCGCAGTGCTGTGATCGTAATTCTGCTGCCGCGACTCGTACAGCTTGTAGTAAATCTTGCCGCTGCACAGGATCAACCGCTTGATCTTTTTCTCGTCGACCTTGTCGATTTCCGGTATCACCTTTTGAAATTCGCCATTGCTGTAATCCTCGAGCGTCGAAGTGGCGCGCTCGTGGCGCAACAGGCTCTTCGGGCTCATGACGATCAGTGGCTTGCGAAAACCGCAAATCATCTGGCTGCGCAACAGGTGGAAAATCTGCGCCGGCAGCGTCGGCTGCACGACGCGCATATTGTGCTGGGCGCAGAGTTCGAGGTATCGCTCGATGCGCGCCGAGGAATGCTCGGGACCCTGCCCCTCGTAACCGTGCGGCAGCAGCATGACCAGGCCGCTCATGCGATCCCATTTCATTTCACCGGAACTGATGAACTGGTCAATGACCACCTGCGCGCCGTTGGCGAAATCGCCGAATTGCGCTTCCCAGATCACCAGCGTATGCGGATCGGTGGACGAATAGCCGTATTCGAAGGCGAGCACGGCCTCTTCGGAAAGAAACGAGTTGATGACCTCGAAGCGGGGCTGATCTTCGGCCAGGTGTTTCAGCGGCTTGTAGATTTCGCCGGTATTCTGGTCGTGCAGCGCCGCGTGGCGGTGAAAAAAGGTACCGCGCTCGCTGTCCTGCCCGGACAGGCGAATCCGGTAGCCGTCGTCGAGCAACGTCGCATAGGCCAGGTTTTCGGCGAAGCCCCAGTCGCTCGGCACCTCGCCGTCGAGCATCTTTTGCCGGCTGTCCATGATCTTGGCGACCCGTGAATGCAGCTTGAACCCTTCAGGCAGGGTGAGCAGCTGTTTGCCGAGACGCTGAATGCGCTCGGCTTCGACCGCGGTGTCCGGAGTGATGTTGACGTCACCCTGGCGAACGCCGGCCCAGTCGCGCGCGGCGGTCTGCTCGAGCCCGGAAATCACGTTGAGGGCAACCGCGCCACCCTCTTCGAGCGCGCGGCGATAGTCGGAGATCATTTCGTCGACCTTTTCACGGGTAGTAAAGCCCTCGTCGATCAGGCGCTGCGCATGGACATCGACGAGCCGCGGATGCTTGCGGATCGCGTCGTACATCAGCGGCTGGGTCACCGCCGGTTCGTCGGCCTCGTTGTGCCCGTAGCGGCGGTAGCAGACCATGTCGATGACCACGTCTCGCTGGAAGGTTTCGCGGTACTTGACGGCGATCTCGGCGATGAACACGCAAGCCTCGGGATCGTCGCCGTTGACGTGAAAAATCGGCGCCTGCACCATGCGCGCCACCTCGGTACAGTACAGCGAGGAGCGCATGTCGCGCGGGTTGCTGGTGGTAAAGCCGATCTGGTTGTTGACGATGATATGGATCGTGCCGCCGGTCTTGTAACCGCGGGTCTGGCACATGTTGAAGGTTTCCATGACCACGCCCTGGCCGGCAAAGGCCGAATCGCCGTGAATCAGCACCGGCAATACGTCGTTGGTGTTGCGGTCGTCGAAGCGCCGCTGGCGCGCGCGCACCGAGCCCTCGACCACCGGGTCGACGATTTCGAGGTGCGACGGATTGAAGGCCAGCGCGAGGTGCATGGGACCGGAATCGGTATAGATGTCCGACGAGAATCCCTGGTGGTACTTGACGTCGTAATTGAAGCGGTCGTCGTACTCGATGTTGCCCTCGAACTCGTCGAACAGGTCGCTCGGCATCTTGCCGAAAATATTGGTCAGCACGTTGAGCCGCCCGCGGTGCGCCATGCCGATGACCACCTCGTGGGTACTGGTCACGCCCGCCTGCTGCACCAGCCGGTCGATGATCGGGATCAGCGACTCGCCGCCTTCCAGCGAAAAGCGTTTCTGGCCGATGTAACGCGAATGCAGGTATTTCTCGAGATTTTCGGCGGCGATGATTCGGTCGAGTATGCGGTTGCGGCGCCCTTCCCTGAAGTTCGGCGTCGCCAGCGAGGTTTCGATCTGTACCTGGATCCAGCGCTTTTGCGAGCGATCCTCGATATGCATGTACTCGGAACCCACGGCGCCGCAGTAAGTCTTTTCGAGGCGCTCGATGATGTCGCGCAGCGGCGCGGACTCGACACCGAACAGCGAGCCGGCATTGAATACCGTGTCCAGGTCGGCCTCGCTCAGATTGTTGCCGGCGAGCGTCATTTCCTTGATCTCCGGAATCGGCGTCAGGTTGAGCGGGTCGAGACGGGCCTTCTGGTGGCCCTTGACGCGGTAGGCGTTGATCAGTTGCAGCACCCGGACCTGCCTGGCGTCCTGCGGCTGGGTCTCGCCGCCGGCCACGGCCGCGCCGTTGCCGCGTCCCTTGTGCCGAACCCGCTCCAGCATTTGCGCCTGGATTTCCAGGTGGTCCTCGTCGGGGGTGAGTTCGCCGTTTCTGAGTTCGGCAAACCAGTTGCGCCAGTTTTCGTCGACCGAGGATTCGTCTTTCAGGTATTTCGAGTAGAGTTCTTCGATGAATGCAGCATTACTCCCGAAGAGATAACTCTGTTGCTGCATTTCTTTCATGCTCATGGGTACTTACCTGCAGGTAATAGGGTGAGTCATTGATGTCACGTTCGAGACTATCATAGCAAACGGTATCCAGGCTTCCAGCCGAATGATACTCAACATGGCTACAGGAAGAAACAGCGCAGCTACCGTCAGCAGAGATTAGTCGCTGATAGAGGCGACGAAGCTGTTTTTAAATCCGCCGCCGCTGTTAGAATACGCGAATTCGAATCAGGACCATTTTCAATGGCGCAGTACATTTACACCATGAGCGGCGTCGGCAAGGTCGTGCCGCCGCAAAACGAAATCCTCAAGAATATTTCGCTGAACTTTTTCCCGGGCGCCAAGATCGGCGTGCTCGGTTATAACGGCGCCGGCAAGTCGACCCTGCTGCGCATCATGGCCGGGGTGGACAAGGAGCACAGCGGCGAGGCGCGCCCGCAGCCCGGCATCAACATCGGTTACCTGCCGCAGGAACCCGAGCTCGACGACGGCCTCGACGTGCGCGGCAACGTCGAACTAGGGGTTGCCGCGACCAAGGCGCTGCTCGATGCCTTCAACGAGGTCAACATGAAGTTCGCCGAACCCATGTCCGACGATGAAATGAACGACCTGCTGGCGCAGCAGGCGGAATTGCAGGAAAAGATCGAGGCCGCCGGCGCCTGGGACCTGGAACGCAAGCTGGAAGTCGCCGCCGACGCGCTGCGCCTGCCGCCCTGGGACGCGGCGGTCGGCAAGCTGTCGGGCGGCGAGAAGCGCCGCGTTGCACTGTGCCGGCTGCTGCTGTCGAATCCCGACATGCTGATCCTCGACGAGCCGACCAACCACCTCGACGCCGAATCGGTGGCCTGGCTGGAGCGCTTCCTGCAGGATTTTCCCGGCACCGTGGTCGCGGTCACCCACGACCGTTATTTCCTCGACAATGTCGCCGGCTGGATCCTCGAGCTCGACCGCGGCCACGGCATTCCGTGGCAGGGCAATTACTCGTCGTGGCTCGAGCAAAAGGAAAAACGCCTCGAGCACGAGGAGCGTGCCGAGAAAGCCCGCCTCAAGTCGATGCAGGCCGAACTCGAATGGGTACGCGCCAACCCGAAGGGGCGCCAGTCGAAAAGCAAGGCGCGGCTCAAGCGCTTCGAGGAATTGTCCTCGCAGGATTACCAGAAGCGTTCCGAGACGCGCGAACTCTATATTCCGCCGGGACCGCGGCTCGGCGACGTGGTGGTAGAGATCGAGAACGGCCGCAAGTCGTTCGGCGACCGCCTGCTCTACCAGGACCTCAATTTCAAGCTGCCGCGCGGGGGCATCGTCGGCATCATCGGTCCCAACGGCGCCGGCAAGACCACGCTGTTCAGGATCATGGTCGGGCAGGATCAGCTCGACGAGGGCACCATCAAGATCGGCGACACGGTCAAGATCGCTTACGTCGACCAGTCGCGCGACGACCTCGACGGCGGCAAGACCGTGTGGGAGGAACTCTCCGACGGCCTCGACAACATCGTCGTCGGCAACTACGAGATTCCGTCGCGGGCCTATGTCTCGCGCTTCAATTTTCGCGGCTCGGCGCAGCAGAAATTCGTCAAGGACCTGTCTGGCGGCGAGCGCAATCGCCTGCACCTCGCCAAGCTGCTGAAAAGCGGCGGCAACCTGTTGCTGCTCGACGAGCCGACCAACGACCTGGATGTCGAGACGCTGCGCGCGCTCGAGGAAGCGATCCTCGATTTCCCGGGCTGCGTGGTAGTGATCTCGCACGATCGCTGGTTCCTCGACCGGATCGCCACGCATATCATCGCCTTCGAAGGCAACAGCGAGGTTTATACCTACGAGGGTAATTACTCCGAATACGAGACGCATCGCAAGCAGCGTCTCGGACAGGATGCCGAGCAGCCGCACCGTATTCGCTACAAGAGGCTGGAAGTCTGATGGCCGAGCTCGACAAGTTGTTCAAGCGGCTCGACGAATTGCTCGACCGGGTCGAAAAGGTGATGCCCGGCTCCGCCGAGATTCGCACCGAGCCGGGATACCGCGCTTACCGCTGGTCGGCGAACGGCCTCGACGGCATTGCGCGTTTCGACCGCGTCGAGCAGGCGGAACTGCTGCACCTCGATCGGCAAAAAAACCTGCTGCTTCGCAATACCGCGCAGTTTCTCGACGGCAAGACCGCCAACAACGCGCTGCTGTGGGGCGCGCGCGGTACCGGCAAGTCGTCGCTGATCAAGGCGCAGATGAGCGAGTTCGAGGACCGCGACCTGTGTATCGTCGAGATTCCCAAGGACGCGACCCGGCAGTTGTTCGATATCATTCGCACCCTCGCCGACGACGGCCGCAAGTTCATCGTCTACCTCGACGACCTGTCCTTCGAAGCGCACGACGATTCCTACAAGGCGCTGAAGGCCTGTCTCGAGGGATCGCTGCAGCCGCAGCCCGAAAACGTCGTCATTTACGCGACCTCGAACCGCCGCCACCTGATGCCGGAGTCGATGCAGGACAACCTCGACAGCACCATGGTCGACGGGCAATTGCATCCCAGCGACAGTATCGAGGAAAAGATTTCCCTGTCCGACCGCTTCGGCCTGTGGCTGTCGTTTCACCCGTTCACCCAGGACCAGTATCTCGCCGTTGTCGAGCAGGCGGTGAAAAACCGCGGCCTGGAACTGGGCGAGGACGCGCGCCTCGAGGCGATCCGCTTCGCCACCCAGCGCGGCTCGCGCAGCGGCCGCATCGCGGTGCAGTTCGCCGCCTTCTGGGAATCGCTGCAATAACCCCGGTTCGGGCCCGGCACAAATCGAGTCCGGGCCCCGATCTACCGGTGTGTCAGTTGTTCGGGATCGCTGCGAATAATCACGAAGTCGCTACTGGCATACCCGTGATTGTTCATCTCGATGACCGAGTACTTGCCCGAATCGATTAGCGACTGCAGATCCTGGCGATTCTTTTGCTGAATAATCAGCAGTGCCCTGTTTCCATCCAGGAACCGCGCCGCCGCCTGCGGGCTCGAATAAACCGGCAGCACCTTGCCGAGGTAGTAGCTGAATCCCCCCGTGGCCTGGTCTTCATGGGTACCGAGGCCAACCTGATAGCCATTGTTCATATCGATCAGTGCCTGGTCCGCCACGGGTTTGAACGAGCGTTGCGTGTCGTAGACCGGCACCAGCAGCGCCGCGCCTATCGCGAACAACAAGGTGATGGTCCCCGGAAAGGCGGCCGTCAATTCCTGTCCCTCGCCGAGGCGCAAACGGATTACTGCCCTCGTCATGGCGTAGACGGTGCAGCCGACCACCGCCAGGCTGCCGATAAAACAGGCCAGTGCGACATGGCTCGACACGGCCTGCATGACGTTGTGGCCGTCCAGGTAGCGGTCGTAAAAGCTTTGCGGCGCCAGGTAGAGAGCGATGATCAGCAGGGTCGGAACCAGTACCAGGATGCCGGCGCAAAGCCCGGCCAGCAGGATCATCCACTGGCTGCCGGACCACCTCCAGTTGCCGAGTTCCCGATCCAGCCAGACCGCGGCGAGATAAAACAGAACCGGAAAAACCGGCAGCATGTAGGTGGAAACCTTGGAGGACGAAGCATGCAGGATCAGCAGCATGCAAACCAGGGCGAATTTCAGGTAGACCTCGAATTCGGAACCTGCCCGCGACCCCCGGCGAAAGTGGTAGTAAAGTGCGCCCGGCAGCAATAAAACCCAGGGCAGCATGCGCAGCGGCGTATCCAGCAGGTAGTAATATATCGGTTCCTTGTGGAAGAAATAGGGATCCCGCGGCAGCGATGGGTCGGTAAAGGTAAAGAATCGGCCCAGTTGGTTGTCGACGAAAACGATGCGCAGGTACTCGAGCCCGCCGGTCGACCAGAGTTTCCAGGCCCAGGCACCGACCAGCAGCGAGAAAACGGGCAGGTACAGGGAAGGTAGCAGGAAGAACAGGCGCCATTGCCGGCGGTAAGCCAGGTACGCCTCGATGGGTACCCAGACAAAAGCGACACCGACGAGACCCTTGGCAAAAAAGGTCACCGCCGAGACGATTATGAAAGGCAGGTAATCCCTGAAACGCGATCGATTCGTGGCGTAGGCCCGCCAGAACAGGTGCATGCTGAGGATCACGAAAAATACCAGCGTGGCATCGGTAAACGTGGTTTTCGCGTACTCGAAATACAGCAAGCTGGCGGTGCACAGGAAAGCCGCGGCCAGTCCGACCCGGTCGTTGCGTTCCCTTCGTCCCCATAAAAAGACGATGAGCACGGCACCGAATCCATAAATGGCCGAGGGCAAACGCGTCATGCCCTCGTTGAACAGGCCGGTGATGGAGATCAACACCAGCGATGTCCAGTGCATCAACGGGGGTTTTTCGAGAAAAGGTACCCCGTTGAGCATGGGAACCGCCCAGTTTCCAGTATCGAGCATGCCCCAGATTAGCCCCGCGCCGCGCGTGTCCACGGTTACCCAGAGATCGTGGTCGAAAATACCCAGGCAATAGATCACCAGGAGCCCGAGTAGTAACTTGAAGCTGCTAGAGATCATTCCCGTTAATCCCTGCTAAAAGTTGCCTGCACCTCGACGTGTCGTCATCTCGAGGCAAAGCCGTGAGGTTACCCGGTCCGTGGCGCGCCGACATTGTCGAACGTCAATATCGAAACGACAATTGGGGCAATCGCGCTATTCAGCGTGCCGAATCAGTGAGATCCCGGTTGTTGCAGCCGTTGTTAACGCATGACGAAAGGATTCGCCATGGGTTCTGTCGAGGTGTTGATCCACACCGTCTTGGTGCGCGTGTAATCGTAGATCGTATCGATGCCGGCCTCGCGGCCGCTGCCCGAATTCTTGAAACCGCCGAACGGCGCGATCGGCGATATCACGCGGTAGGTATTGACCCAGACGATGCCCGAGCGAATCGCGTCCGAAACCCTGAGCGCGCGCGCCACGTCACGGGTAAAAACGCCGGAGCCGAGGCCGAAATCGGACTGGTTGGCCATCGCGATACCCTCTGCCTCGCTATCGAAGGACAGCACCGACATCACCGGGCCGAACATTTCCTCGCGCACCGTGCGTATGTCCTGGTGCGGGCAATCGAGGATCGTCGGGCTATAGTACCAGCCGCTGTCGAAACCCGCGGGACGCTTACCGCCGTACAGCAGTTGCGCGCCCTCGCCAACCGCGGCATCGACCGCTTCGCCGATATGCTCGAGCTGGGCACGGGTACACAGCGGCCCGACCTGGGTATCTTCGGCGAGCGGATCGCCGATACGAATCTGCGCGGCGCGTTCGACCAGCTGGTCGAGCACCCGCTGGCGAATCCCCGACTGGATGAAAACCCGCGAACCGGCGACGCAGCTCTGCCCGGTGGCGCCGAAATTACCGGCGATGATGCCGTTGACCGCGCCCTCGACGTCGGCGTCGTCGAATACCAGGATCGGCGACTTGCCACCCAGTTCGAGCGACACCACGGCGAAGTTTTCGGCGCTGTTGCGTACGATGTGGCGCGCGGTTTCGGGACCGCCGGTGAAGGCGACGCGCGCGACATCCGGATGGCTCGTCAACAGGCGCCCGCAGGGTTCGCCGAAGCCGGTGATGACGTTGACGACGCCGGGAGGAAAACCGGCTTCCTCGACGATGCGGGCGAATTCGAACATCGGCGCCGGCGCAGCCTCGGACGCCTTGAGCACGACGGTATTGCCGGCGGCCAGCGCCGGCCCGAGCTTGGTCGCGGTGAGGAACATCTGCGCGTTCCACGGCACCACGGCGGCCACCACGCCGATCGGTACGCGCTTCGTGAAGACGTGCATATCGGGCTTGTCGATCGGCAGCGTCGCGCCCTGAATCTTGTCGGCGAGCCCGGCGTAGTAATAGTAGTAATCCGCGACATAGCCAGTCTGTGCGCGCGTTTCCTTCGCCAGCTTGCCGCTGTCGATGGTTTCGACCTCGCCGAGCCGGTCGGCGTGCTCGCCGATCAGGTCGCCGAGCCGTCGCAACAGCTTGCCGCGCTGGGTCGCGTTCATCGTCGCCCAGGGCCCTTCCCGCAGCGCCCGGCCGGCGGCGGTGACCGCGCGGTCGACCTCGGCCGCGCCGGCGACGGCGGCGCTCGCCCAGGGCTCGCCACTGGCCGGGTTGATGGACTCCAGGCGCGCGCCGTCGGCGGCATCGCACCATTCGCCGTCGATGTACATTTGATAGTGCTTCATGGTTGCCCTCCTCGCGGATATCTGCCAAGACTAGCGTTAAACGCCGATCGATAAAAGCGCCGGCCTGGCTTTCCCCGGCGGACGGGACTCGAGTCCTTGCGCCGGCGATCGTAAAGCGTCGCGCGAAGACCGTGCGATGCGGCGCGAATCGCGTCACGGCGGGCTTTCGGGCACCGCGCGCCGGCTGTCTAAGCGCTTGAATTGTGCCCGACACCGTGCCACTCTTAGCTGATTGGGTAGATGTCGACCCTGCCCGGCATAGATGGTGGATCGATTGGATCTCGCGGAAGAAACAGATTTACTGAGAAAAATTCCGATGTTCTCCAAGATGGAGACTTCGAAACTCAAGTTACTGGCCTTTGCCAGCGAAATCGTTGCCTTTGACGACGGCGACATCGTCTTCAATCGCGGCGACAGCGCGGATTTCGCCTATGTCATCATGGAAGGCGCCGTAGACATCGTCACCGAGACCGACGCCGGCCCGATCGTTTCCGGCACCCTCACACAAAACCAGTTGATCGGCGAACTGGGCCTGCTCAACAACGCACCCCGCAACGCGACCCTGGTCACCAACGGTACCCTGCGGGTCATGAAGATTACCGGAGACATGTTTTTTCGCATCCTGCGCGAAAATTCCGATGTCGCCCTGGACGTCATACGCATGCTCAGCGACAAGCTGTCGCGAACCCACGAGCGCGTCGAGATCCTGCAAAAAGAGCTGAACCAACAGGATGAAAGTTGAATGCCGCTCACCTCGGCCCCAGACCTCAGCGATCCGGGCCGGTTTCGAGCATTATGGCAGCGCTGCCTGCTCGACGGCGCCAGCGACGACAGCGCGGCCATTCACCGGCGACTGCTTGACGGCTACCGCGAACCGCAGCGTTACTATCATACGCCGCATCATATCGAGCATTGCCTCGCCTGGTTCGACCAGTGCCGCTCGCTGGTCGACGATCCGGACGCGCTGGAACTGGCGATCTGGTTTCACGATGTCGTCTATGAACCCGGCAAGCCCGACAACGAGGCGCGCAGCGCGGCGCTCTACCAGAATTTCGCCGATGGGGCCCACGCGAATGAGACGCGCGCACTCGTCGACCGCTTGATCATGGCGACCCTGCACCTCGGCAGCGATCTCGACGACGGGGACGCGAGCTACATGGTGGATATCGACCTGTCGAGTTTCGGCCTGCCCTGGGAAGACTTCCTGCGTGACAGCGAAAACCTGCGGCGCGAAGCCGCGCACCTCGACGACGCGGAATTCCAGCACAAGGCCATGTCCTTCTATCAAAGCCTGCGCGAGCGCGAGCGCTTTTTCTATACCGAGTTTTTCGCCACGCGGCTGGAAGCCCGCGCACACCGGAATATCGAACGCTACCTGGCGCGGATCGAGGACTGACCTCAGGCCGCCGGCGATGTATCCGCGCTTGCCTCGACGGTGAATATCCGTACCGGCCGATTCAGGCCGCGCACCGCCACCTCGCCGAGCTCGCGAAATTCGAACAGGCCCTCGGCAACCTGCCGGCGGGTGCTGTCGGCGACGATGATGCGCGTGCCGTAATCCTTGTTGAGCTGCTCGAGACGCGCGGTCAGGTTGACGTTATCGCCGTGCACGGTATAGCCGACACGGTCGCCGGAACCGACCAGCCCGCCGACCACCGAACCGGTATTGATGCCGACGCGCGTGTTGAAATGTACGCCGTCGCCGAATTCCTCTCCCTGCAGCACCGCCTGGATGTCCAGCGCGGCGCGAATCGCGTTGGCGGCGTGCTCGCTATCCGCCCGCGGCACGTTGAAGGTCGCCAGCACCGCGTCGCCCTGGAATTGGCTGATCACGCCGCCGTAACGCGCGATCGGCATCGCGATCAGCGTAAAATAGCGATTCAGCGCTTCGATCAGCTGCTCCGGCGTCAGCTTCTCGCTGATCGACGTAAAGCCCTCTATATCGGTAAACAGGATCGTGCATTCGCTGACTTCGCCCCTGCCGGTAATCGCGCCTTCCTCGGATTGAATCACCTTTTGTGCCACTTCCTGGGGCACGAAGCGCGACAGGTCGCGCGCGGCGCTGCCTTCGATCACCGATTCGACCAGCAAACTGCGCGCGCGCTGCAAGGCCAGCGCCAGGACCCCGGTGACCATCAGGATGGAAATAATCTTGTCGAACTCGGCGCCGATCAGCACGTGGTTGGACGTCATGTACTCGACGTAGTTGCGGGTCACCATGTTGTTGGAGGGATCGCTGAACAGGACGTAGGCGACCAGTATCATCCAGCCTATGACGGCGCTGATGCCGGTGGCGACGACGAAGCGCGGATCGAAATGCAACGCGCGAATGGAGATGAAGATGAAGACGTATAACAGCGTCGGCACCTTCAGGTAAAAGGACGGCGGCTGCTCGTACTGCAGGTGAAAACTCCAGATCAGTCCCATCAACAGCACGATATCGACCACCGACGACAGGTACAGCATCCAGTCGGGTAACTTGCGCTTTACCGCCAGCACCAGCCTGAGCAGGCTGAAGCCGAGGTACAGGGACAATGCCCAGGGCACCGGTGCGAACTCGACATCCTGCGAAAAGGTCTTCGGGGAAACCGCGTACAGCAGGCCGAAAATAGCCACGATCACGAGCTGGATCACGCTGATCAGTATTTCACTGCGTTCCTGCTGATCCTGGATCGAGCGCCGCAGCCGCTGCGGCAATACCGCGAGGCGGCGCTTGCGGCCGCCGGCAGGCTGCGCAGCGGCGGTCGCGGGGTTCGGTAAATTACTGTTCAACAGCGGCTCCTGTTGCGATAGAGGCATTATCCCCCTTCGACAAGCGGTATTGTCAACAAATTGCCGCGGGTCAAAAAATCTCTCGATGGCAGTGCGTTTAAGGCCATTTCAGTGT
>Ga0210101_1000388_pt1 | contig 14801 bp, 14 predicted proteins | sample Muzzi_PWC_D1_FD_185534 | JGI IMG/M metagenome (GOLD analysis project Ga0210101, IMG submission 185534) | Wetland microbial communities from San Francisco Bay, California, USA, that impact long-term carbon sequestration - Muzzi_PWC_D1 (SPAdes) | ecosystem: Environmental > Aquatic > Marine >... | reverse complement strand
GCGCTTCTTGCTCTGGCGCAGTTCGGCAGGTGACCAGCCCGCCGTTACGCTGTTGCGCATGGCATCTGGACTGTTCAGCCCGTGGGACCTCGTCGGCAGTGAGATCGCTTTCGCGCTGTTCGCGGTCTTGGTCGTCGCCGTTGCCGTCGTTTGTCTGGCGCTCGGTGCACTCGGACTCCCCTTCTGGAAGCTGAGCGACTCGCTTCATCCTCGCTGGCAAGAGGCGATGAAGAGCGGGCAGAAGCGGCGCGCCCGCCGAATCGAGATCGCACAGAGTGTCCTCGACCGAACCGGCGAGCTCGTCGTCGGGTCAGCGATCATCGGCTTAGCTGCGGCCGTGATCATCCTCGCCTTGGGCGTCGAGGCGCTTGCGCTGGTGGTCGCCGCCCTCGTGGTGTTCGGCTTGCTGGGCGCGGCAGCGGAGCACTTTGGTCTGACCAACCCCTACGCCTAATCGCGCCGGAGGCTTCTCGGGCTGGAGTTCTCCAGCGCGGCCTCGAACGCCTCCTCGGGGACCTGGGCGAGCTTGCGGGCGCGCTCGGCCTGCTTCTTCTCGCTATCGGCAAGCGGTGACGGCTGGTCACTGCTTCCGCCCTTCGCCCCCGCCTCAGTTTTCGAGGTCGCCGGCCCCAGCAACTCCCCCCAGCGCCGTTTCGCCCGCAACCTCACCCGCGTCATCGCACCCACGGTTGCCTCCGCTACCCGGGCGAGACGGGCGGCTTCCCCACGGCACCCGCGCGCTACTCGACGCCCTTGGCCAGCTCCCTCACGTACAGCTTCAGTTGCTCGAGCGGTGGTCCTCCCGTGAGCCAGAAGGCGTGAAGGATCTCGTAGAGCAGCCCTCGTTGCGGTGATAGCTCGGCGAGGATGTCGGTGAGCTGCCAGTCCGGAGGGAGCGGCGCGTAGCAAGCCGGGAAAAGGCCCGCATCGACCAGCGCTCCGCTGAGCTCCTCGCAGTAGCGGCGCGTGTCCTCCGAGGCCGGGGCGGTCAGCCACACGGACTCGATGCCGGCCGTTCGAATCTCCAGCGCAAGCTGCTCCGCCGGCACCTTCGCCATCTCCATGGGCAGAGCAGCGACCACGGTGCCGGCTTCAGGGTCGTCGGGATCGGGTCGCTCATCGATCAGGACCGGCGCGAGGTGGCGAGCATCCTCCTCGCCGCGCACGACGATCACCGACTCGCCTCGCGTGCCGATTGGCCAGTAGACCGCGCTCGCGCCGTCCTCGCTCATCACTCTCCGCCCCCCGCCAGTGCCTCGATGTAGGGCACCAGCCACTCGTCGGGCGGCCCTGACGCCAACCAGAGGGCGTGCACGACCTGGGAGAAGGCCTCGCGCCGACTCCTGCCCTGCCTTCGCACCGACATCAGGTCGAGTGGAGAGGTCGCCGCCTCATTTGCGCTGGGCGGGAGCCGGTCCAGGAGGTCATCGAGCTGGAGACCATCCGGCAGGAACGCCGCCGCCGCGGGGGGCAGTCCGGCCTCGATGAGGGGCGCTGACACCTGGCCGGCGAACACGAGGGACGACGGCGTGTCGGGAAGGAGCATCCAGACGTCTGGGGACTCCATCGTCAACAGGTCCCGGGAAAGCGCATCGGGGGAGAACGTGACGGTGTCGGGGATGGCCACTGGCACCGCAAGGTTGTCGGCCTCTTCGGCGAGCAGCGGTACCAATCGGTCGGCCGTCTCGTTTCCGATGACCACGAAGACCTGGCCCTCGCGACGCCCTGCCGGCCAGTAAGCCTGCGTGTCGGGGGGTGCAGGTTGCATCCCCATCGTCAGCCCCCGCCCGCCGCGACCTTCTCGTAGTCGATGTCCGAGTCGACGGTCCCGCCCGACGCGACCCTCCCGTAGTCGACGGCCGCCCCACTCGCACCGCTGCCGCTTATCGGCACGTCGATCTGCTGACGGTTGGAGAGCGATCTCAGGTAGTGGAGCTTTTCGCCCTTGTAGGTGGCCCACGGCGCGAACTTCCCCACGCCAGTCTCACCACCGATGTTTCCGGGCAGACTCGTTCCGGTCGCGCTTTCGAGGAGGTTGAGACCCGGGATGAACTGCTCGGCGCTGGAGAGCAACGCCAGCCCGGCCCTTTCGATGTCGTTGAGCGGCCGTCCGTCTGCCCGCTCCAGCTTGTCGCCCTTCCAGTCGAGCCCTTGGAGCGTCTGCAGCGGCGTCTGCAGCTGAGGCAGGAAGAGCCGCCCGAGGAACTCCGGGTAGTCCGCGAAGACGCCGAAGGAGGTGTACTTGGGCACGTTGCGGGCGATGCCGCCGTTGATCGGGAGACTGCCCTGCAGGAAGCCGGGGAGCGCTTCGGCCGCGAACTTGTCCAGGCCGAATGCCTTGCGCTCCGGCTCGGTCATTTCTGCGGCAGCCGCAACCAGTCCGGTCTTGACCGGATGGTGCGCGGGGAGCGTGAGCAGCACGAAGCGCGTCGAAGCGCGAGCCCATTGCCAGAAAGGCGCGAAGGCACTGAGGGCACGCCCGGCCCTTCCCACCTTCCCCCAGTTCGAGAAGACCTGCTCCACGGCACGCGCGTACTGGATCTGCTTGTCGGTGCCACGGAGGCCGCGAAGTAGATCCTCGAAGGCCCCATCGGAGATCTCAAGGGCGTGGCGCCACCTACCGGAAGTCGCCTGCAGCTCGCGCCGCATCTCCTTGCCCAGCGCCCCGTATTGAGGCAGGCGCTCGAACAGCTTCGAGTTCAGGCCCAAGAGCAAGTCGCGTGACTGCCGATAGAGCCGCAGTGCCTCCTTCGGGCCGTGAGTCTCGCTCAAGGCCTCCAGGCCACGCGCGAACCCCTGCAGCGGGGTGCCAGAGAACTGGCGAGCGTCGCGGTGAATGCGCTGCCGGATCACCGAGCTGTAGCCGGCGCCCGACACGATGCTCTCGGCAGCCGCCGGATCGCGCTCGAGCAGGCCGGGTATGTCTCCCCGTCCCTTGATCGCCTGGCGGCCAAGGCGCACGTCGCTCGGGCCGATGCCGGCGAAGATCGAACGCAGGTACTGGTCGACGAAATTGCCCGCGTAGAACGAAGGCGAAAACGGCAGCCATGCCGACTTTGCGAGCTGACCGAGTGCGGCTCCCGCCTTCTCCGCCGTTCCCGACCTCTTGAACTGGCCCTCCAGCTCCTTGAAAACGGGGTCGGGAATGTAGGCGTAGGGCCCCGGACCGTCTTTGGAGGCGGCGTCGAGCAACTGCGCGGTGAGCGCCTCGGTGGCCGCAGACTGCTGAGGATCCAGGAGCGGGCTGCCGAGGCCCTGATGCGCTTGGGCCTTCACGATCTCCTCGCCCGCCGCCCGGAACGGAGCCACGCGAATCGGGCGAAGATCGACGCCAGGCGGAGGACCGTCCCAGCCAAAGCGCTCGGGATCGTTGAGCGCATCCCAAGCGTCGCGCATGCTGGAAACGCCTCTGGGGGCCTTGCTGCCGAATTGACGCACGAGCTTGTCGAACGACTTCGCCGCGTCCAGCTTCGACCCGGAGTAGAGCAGCTGCTCGACCAGGGCTTGGTAGGAGGCGTCGTAGGTGCCGCCGACCGTTGCCGCGCCGGTGCGGGGCCGGGAGTGCATCGTCTGCCTCTCCGGGAAGAAGCTCTGGAAGTACGCGCCGGCGCCCGGAGTGCGAGGTTTCTGCGATAGGAAGCCCGGAGCCTCGACCCCGTGCTTCTCCATCTGGGCGACGATCTCCGCAGTGGTGATCACGCTCCCGTTGCGATCGACGAGGCCGACACCGGGCTTGTAGTCGGCGTCGAGGTGGATCCGCGCCCAGGGGTACAGGACCGCGCGAGATGCCTGGTCGGCGTTCAGCAGCCCGCGCTTCACGAGCCCGTCGACGATCTTTCCGTGCTGCTCGATGAACGTGTTGGCCGCGCGGACGATCTCCTCGGCGTTGCCAGTCTGAAGTGCGCGATCGAGCTGTTTGACCATCGCACGGTTGGCCTTCTGCTGAACAGCCGTCAGGCTTCCCGAACGGCTCTCGGCCTCCAGGCCAGCTCGGTAGAGCCGGAGATCCTCGACGAAGGACTCGGGCCGTTGGATGATCCGCTGGACTGCTTGGCTCACGACACCGGCCGATGCCTTATCGACGCGAAGTCGGCTAGACCTCGGCTGAGCGTCGCGCATCAGCTTCGCTCGCTCTTCGCGATTGAGCCTCCTGAGCTGCTCCTCGCCATAGGCGAATCGACGCGCCATGTGCTTGAGCGCGCGCGTCGTCGGGTCGAGGCCGACTGCGCTTTTGAGCCCACCCGGCTGGATGTGTTCGCCCCGTCGCATGTCGTAGAGGCGTTGGATGCCCTGGCGAAGGAGATCAGGCGAGTAGCGGCCTCGCCCCATCAGCTCGTTGACGTTGCCGAGGTGCTCTTGGCCGCGGATGTAGACGGGTGGGCGGGCCGTCCCCCCAACCCGTCCACGGGTGGCTCCGCGCACAAGAGCCCCGGAGCCCCTTCCAACTACGGCAGCCCCGCCGCTGGCCTCCAGGGCGGCGTAGAGGGGGTGCTCGACCACAGCGTTCAGGGCGGCCTCACCGTCTCCACGTAGCGCGGCTGGGATCGCCCCGCTCTTGACGTACTCGCCCCAGAGTGAACGCAGCCTGGAAGGGTCGCCCTGGCTTGCCTCGACGAGTCCGGCGAGCGGCAGGTAGGCGGACGGCAGGGCAACGGCGGGCAGGTTGAAGGCGTCACGAACGAGGTTCTGAGCCACCGCGCCCGGCGTAGCGCTAGCTACTGCGTTGCCGATAGCCCCGCTGATGGTCGCCAGATTGCCGGTCCCGGTGAATGCCTTGCCGAACTCTCGCGGGTCGCCTGAGAGGATCGCGCTGGGAGCTTGGGCGGCGATGGGCGCGGTGAAGGGGCGTTTGACGGGGGCAGTGGCAACCTGCGTGCCGATCTTCGCCCCGGTGCGTATCGGCTTGGGGACCTTCCGCGCAGCCCGTGCGGTGCGAGAGAGGGCCTTGATCCGGGCGGCACGGACGGCTGCCGGCTCAACCTTCGTGGCAGCCTTGCCGGCGGCGGTTCGTACGACACCGCCTCTTGCGGCCCTCGCGGCTCTGGCTGCCCCGTCCTTGACCGCGGTCGGGCTTTTCCCCTTGACCACCTTTGCGGCCTTGGTGAGTGCCTGCGTGGCGCGTCCGCCGCTCGCAGCCGACTCGACAGTCCCGCTCAGAGCCGCCTTCGCGCCCTTGCTCAGCACTCCCGCTGCTCCACCGATGCCTGCGGTGGCCACGGTGCTGATCGCGAGTTCTGCGAGGGGGTCGGCGTGGATGCCCTCGCGGGGGGCTACGTAGCGGCGGATGCGCTCGGTGTCGATCTTGTCGGCCAGCTTGTCCCCGTAGAGGCGGCGGAAGGACTCGCTGGGCGGGATGCCGGAGTGGACCGCCTGCTGGAGGGCCGTCTGCGGGGTAGGCGGGACCTGAGCGCCCCTCAGAACGTCGAGCGCGGCCTTTTCCTTGGCCTTGCGTTCCGCGGCCTTGCCGGTCGGGGTCGGGGCGTAGGGGACCGTGACCTTGCCGCGGGCCTTCTGTTCTGCTGCCTTCCCCTTCGGCGTGGGCGCGTAGGGGACGGAGACCTTGATCGGCTGCTTCTTGCTCCGCTTCTTCCAGGTCTGGGGATTACCGGTTCTCTGACCGACGCGAGCGGCCATGGTCTACACCCGCCCGCTTCGCAGGATGCTCTCGATGATGCTGTTCCCTTCACCCTGACCGAGACCCCCCTCTTCGCCCAACTGGAACTGCGAGAAGGCTTCTGGGAGCGGGGTGGAAGTGGCGAGGAGGGAGCTGATCGGGCTGAGCGTCACACCCGCGCCACCCGCTGCTGCCGTGCGGGCGCGATTGGCCGAAGTCGCCGCCCCTGCTGCGGTCTTCCCCGCGCCGACGAAGACTGCTCCACCGGGGCCGGCCACCGATCCCGCGCCGCCCGGCGCGATGCCCCCGCCGATCTGCTCGCCGGGCTGTGCGACCGCGACGTGGACGTGATCCCCGTGCCCGCCGATCCCGCCGATCACTTGCCCCTCCTTGATCGAGATGCCTGGGTCGTAGAAGAGCTCGGTCACCCCCTGCCCCCATTTTTGGGAGACGAAGCGGTCGAAGGCAAGCATCGCTTCGGGGTCGCCGGAAACGTCGATGGCCTCCCCGCGCCCCTTCGCGTCTGCGCGATAGTGGTAGCTGCCGTCCGTGTGGACCGGGTCTACGCCGCCGAATGCAGGGTTCTCCCCGACGTGGAGGCCGAAGCGCTTTTCGGCTATGTGGCCGATGTAGACGACGGAGGGGATGCGCCCTGGCCCTGCTGCCTGTTCTGCGGGCTTCTGAGGGGCCTGCGTGGGGATGCCGAGGCTCTGGGCGGTCCGTGCTGCCTTCTTGAGGGCTGCGAGCGCCTGCGGGTTCGGCTGCCCCCCGGAGACCTGCTGGTGGGTGCTGGTCAGAAGCGGGCCGTAGGTGGAGTTCGTCGCCCACCCGGAGTTGGCGATCGCGGCAAGCTGGGCGGAGTCGGGCTGCCCCTTCGCTGCGGGGAGGATGTTGCGGATTCCCTGGCTCGGCCCGAACCGCTTGCCCTTGAAGAACTGCGCGGTGGCGTGGGCTGCGGACTCAGGGGTGCTCCAGGTCGGGTCGCGGGTGAGCGCGCCGGGGCCGGAGTCGAAGTAGCCGATGTTGAGCCAGTTGTGATTGCCTTCCGCCTCGCGCTTGAGGGCCGCTTGGCCGCTCTCCTCAGCGAGGGCCTGGGCGGCGATGACGCGCGGGGACAGGCCGGTCTCGCGCGCAACGATCTGGGCGAAGCGCTTCTGGCCGGGCGTCAGCGGGCCGGAGAGCGTCCGCGTGTTCGCGACCTGCTTCTTGGCGCGAGCGAGGTTCCGCGCCGCCTTGCGCGTGGCCGGGAGCGTCAGCTTGCCGCGCTTGTTGAGCTGCGTCTTGCCCTTGCGCGCCGCCTGGACGACCTGGGCCACGGTGGGGGAGCCGAGCGTGTTGATCCCGAGCGCCTCTTTGGCGGGCTGGCGGGGGAGCGTGGCCACAGCTTTGACAGCTGCTCTGGCCTCCTCAGACGCGTTCTCTGCGCCTTGGGTGATCTGGTCGGCCGCTGCGCTTGCGGTGGACCCGAGCTTGCTGAGGAGCTTGGAGACAGGGTCGGAGGTCTTCGCCTGCGGCTTTACCCCGAGCCTCTGTCCTGCCCCGGCGACTTCCCGAGCGGTGGGGCCTGGCGTCAGCAGATCCTCGATCTCCTTGGTCAGCAGCTCGCTCGCTGGCGTGTCGAGAGAAGGGGCCTGCTCGCTCGTGGGCGCAAGCAGCCGGGCGACACGCGTATTGGCGTCGCGCTGCTTCTCCGCGGCCTTCGCAGCTTCCGGCCCGGTCGCCGTGATCTTGCCCGAGGGGGACGTGGTGACGATCGTCGGCTTCTTGCGCCGCTTCTTGGGCCACGTCTGCGGGTTGCCGGTGATTTGACCGACGCGAGCGGCCATGAGCTACCCCGCGTTGAAGGTGAGAGGGAGCACCTTGTTCGGGTCCTGCTCCCAGCGCTTGCGGAGGCGGGCGATCACCTTGGCGGCGTCGGAGAGGGAGACGCCCTCGTACTCACTCGTAAGCCCGTGGGCAAGCGAGACAAAGTCCGGGGTCGAAGCAAGCGGGTTCGTCTCCCGCAGCTTGGGGTCCCGCTTCCAATGCGAGATGAAGTCGCGCAGTGCAATCGCGGCGTTCCTGAATCCCTCGTCCGCCTTGCCACTCTTGGCCGTCCGCTCCGCCTGTTCCTTGAGCACCGTGGATGCCTTGCTGCGCTGGCTCTCCAGGGCGGAGTTGAAGTCCGAGGCGATACCTGACTGCATCGCCGCCCGATCCGTGAGCAACTGCTGGCGAGCATCCTGCAGACCCTCGGCGCGTTCCTCCCGCGCGTCGGCGAGCAGGAACGGCACTGAGGCCGCAGCGTCGCCTTGCCGGGCGGTGAGCTCGCTCAGCGCCTGCTTCAGGTAGCGCCCACCGAGGCCCGACTTGCGCAGCCCACGCGTGGCCTGGGCGATGGCTGCCTGGCTCATGTTGGTCGCCCCTTGGATCGATTGCGCCTCCCGCCTGTAGTCGGCGTTCACACCGGCGAAGGCAGCGCGATCCGCGGCAAGGACGGGTGCGTACTCCCGGCGCTTCGCCTGCGTGGCCCGCCGCTTGAGGACCTTGCGGACCCGTGGACTGAGCTGCCCGATGTGCAGCTGCTCCTCGTCCACCGTCGGGATCCGAGCCATCAGCGGTGCCTCCGGCGATTCGTCCGACCGCTACCGGCGGTGCCGGCCTTGGCTCCCGCAACCACACCCGGATTTTCCCGCGACCACTTCGCGAACGCGCCGGGGTGGTTGGTTCTGGACTGGTAGATCTCCTGCAAGAGAAGGTCGATGTCTGCGATGCCCCCCTCGCGGATCGCGCGCTGCTCTTTGCGATTGAGCCCGAACGCATCGCGCTTGTACTCGCGACGAGAGAGCATGCGGTTTCGGTTCCGATCATGAACGAGACGCTTGAGCGCCCGCGTGACGTCGTTGCCGAGTTCCTCCCGGCCGGAGGTGATCCGCGAGAGGGCGGTGGCGAGATCCTCCTCGGTGCGCTGCTGGGCGGTGCGGATCGGTGCTTCTGCGCGGCCCTGGTTGCGCTTGCGGGCCGCAGCCGCCGCCGCTTCGGTGCCGCGGTCGGCTACTCCGGAGGCGTTGGCGGCTTCGCCCTGGCGGTGGCCGAGGTCGGAGAACTTCTGGGCGATGTCAGCAAGCCGGGTCTTGAAGTCCGTCTGGGCGCGGTCGGCCCGCTGGCGGACGTTCTGCTCTTGGTAGTCGAGTTTGCGCTGGCCTCGGAATGCCTGGCGGTTGAGGTCCTGGCGCTTGCGGGAGGTGTTGACGCGGATCGTCTTCAGCGCCTGGTGAAGGTCGTTGGTGGCGAAATGGCGTTCGGTCTTGATGTCGGCCCTGGTGTCTTCCAACCCGCGCTTTGCAGCTCGCCGCTGGGCCTCAAGGGCCGGGTCATAGGTGAGCGCAGGGGGACCAGTCGTCGAAGCGTCCGGCTTCGGACTGGGTCGCCGCGCCCTCTTGCGGGGGTTGAGGCCGATGGTTGCCATCGCTCAGAAGTCTCCCAAGTGGAGAGGACGCTCAGCCGCACTGTAGAGCCGATTCCGGGACCATCGAGCGGGGTCCGCGCGAGGCGACGATACTCACGCGCCGACAGTACCCCCGGGAGTACCTTCGCCTCTACGCCAACGGGTGTCCGACGGTGAAAATGTGGCTTACAGCGGGACTTCTCGAAGGGTGGCTGACCGGATTCGAACCGGCGACCGCCTGGACCACAACCAGGAGCTCTACCAGCTGAGCTACAGCCACCACGTGGGTCCAATCTAGCGCGGTTGGCGGGCTCCTCGGTCGGCGGTCAGACGGGCCGGCGGGCGGCGACCAGGCCGGCGAAGGCGTCGAAGCCGGGGGTCGAGCGGGCGATCAGCTCTGCCTCGGCTTCTGCGGCCTGGCGGCGCAGGGTCTCGGCCGCGTCGCGGCCGAGCGCGCCTTCGGCCTCGGCGAGCATCGTCGGCTCGCGCAACCAGGCGTCGACCAGCGGCCCGTCCGCCTCCGGGTGGAAGAGAACGCCCCAGGCGTTGCCGCGGCGGAAAGCCTGCAGCGGGGTCCGTCCGGAGGCACCGAGCGGCTGGGCGCCGCTGGGCAGGTCGAAGACGTCGCCGTGCCAGTGCAGGACCGACGTGCGCGGCGCGAGAGCGCCGAGAACCGGATCGTCCCGGTCGGCGATTTCCACAGGCGCAAAGCCGATCTCCGCACTGGTTCCCGGCCTGACCTCCGCCCCGAGCGCCCTTGCCAGCAGCTGCGCGCCGAGGCATATGCCCAATACCGGCAGCTCGATCCGCATCGCCTGCGCCAGCCAGGCTCGCTCCGCCGCCAAGCCGGGGTAGCGCTCGACTTCGTCGACGTTCATCGGTCCGCCCATTACGACCGCGCCGGCAACGGCAGCGTGATCGGGCAGGGCGTCGCCGGCAAGCGGCGAGGCGCTCAGGACTTCGAGCCCCTGGCAGGCGCCGAGGATGCGGTGCGGCGACTCCCAGGGGACGTGCTGGATCGACAGCAGGGTCGGCGGGCCGGCGCTCATCGCCGCAGGCTAACCGCGCTACCGTTGTGGCGTGGCACGCAGAGGCGCGATCGGGGCCGCCCGGCCCAGGGCACTGCTCGCCGAGGCCGACGGAGCCAGGGCGCGGGGCGCGATGGCGGTCGGGGCGCTTGCGGTTGGCGTCGCGGCGGTCGGCGGCTTCGCGATCGGCCGGCTCAGCGTCGGGCGCCTGGCGATCGGGCGCGCCGCGATCGGCCGGCTGAAGATCGGCGAGCTCGAGGTCGACGAGCTGCGCGTCCACGACGGCAAGGCCCGATGATCCGGACGCTCTGCGTGGGGCTGGCGGTCGCCTTCGGGTGGCCGACAGGCGCGCAGGCGCTCGGGCCCTACCCAGGGCTGGGCGACTGCCAGGTCTTCCCCGATCCGCCGGCCTCGCTCCTGCCGCGGGCGCCTTCGTTGCCGACGCAGGCCGCCTGGAACCAGGACGTCTCGCGGGCACCCCTCGCTCGCAACTCGGCCGCCACGATCGCCTACATCTCCCGCCACGGCGGCGACTTCCTCCACCCCGACTTCGGCTCGCCGCGCGCCTACGGATTCCCCTACGCGGTCGTCGGCGCACGCCAGCGCCGCCAGCCCATCCACTACACCGCCTACGGCGCCGAGAGCGACCGCGAGGGCTTCCCGATCCCCCGCTGGGCGCCGGTCGAGGGCGGCCGTGGCAGTGACGGGGACCGCCATGTGCTCGTCGTCGACCGCTCGCGCTGCCAGCTCTACGAGCTCTACCGCGCCTTCCCCAGGGCCAGGGTACGCCCGCACTGGGACGCCGGCTCGGGCGCGAGCTGGAACCTGCGCTCGGCCGCGCTGCGACCCGACTCCTGGACCTCGGCCGACGCCGCCGGGCTGCCGATCTTCCCCGGCCTGGTGCGCTACGAGGAGGCCGCCTCCGGGCGCATCGAGCACGCGATCCGGGTCACCTTCGCCAGCACCCGCGACGCCTGGGTCCACCCCGCCACCCACTGCGCCGGCGACACCCACAATCGCAACGCGCCGGCGATGGGGACGCGCCTGCGGCTGCGCCGCGGCTACGGCCTCGGCCGCTTCAGAGGGCCGGCGAAGACGATCGCACGGGCGCTGAAGCGCTACGGGATGATCGTCGCCGACAACGGCTCCAACTGGTTCTTCAGCGGGACCAGCGACCGCCGCTGGCCCGACCGCAACCTCGACCAGCTGAAGCGGATCCCCGGCCGTGCCTTCGAGGTCGTGCGCAGCGCCGCCCGCCCGCACGCCTGCTGACGCTCAGCCGCCGAGCTCGACCTGGCGGAACTCGGCCCGCAGCCGCGAGCGCAGTTCCACGACCGCCTCGGAATGGTCGGCGCCGACCTCGCTGACCAGCACCACCTCGCTCGCCGCGAAGCTCTGCAGCTGGTCCTCGACCGCCTGCACGAGGTCCTCGTCGCCGACCCGGGCCTCGGCGACGATGCCCGCCTTGGCCAGCGCCGCGACGGTGGCGACGAGGTTCTGCTGGGCCGCCTCGCGGGCGCCCTCGACGTCGGATGCCCAGCGGTCGAGGAAGCCGATCTCGGCGGGCGAGAGGACGAGGACGTCCGCCCTGGCACGGCCGCCGTCGAGCCCGGCCGCAGCGAGCAGGCGCCGTACGTCGGCCGGCTCCTCGACCGCGCAGGTGAGCACGAGCAGCACATGGCGCGCCCCGTCCTCGGCCGGCGTTGCCCCGATCGGCCCGAGCGGCTTCTGCCGGACGGCGACGACGACGATCGCCACCGCGACCAGGGCGCCTGCGGCAACTCCCGCGGCAGCGCCGCCGAGGGCGAACGCGGCCGCGACGGGGACGGCTATCCCGGCGACGATCAGAGGCAGCTTCCACGGTGCCATCGCCTCCGATTGTCGCCGAGCGCGGTCTAGGCGCGTCTGGTGCCGCCGCTGAACATCGGTAGCAGCAGCATCGCCAACCCGATCAGGACCACGATGATCCCGAGGATGTAGTTGACGAGCAGAGCCAGCGCGATGCCGACGATGATCACGAGTATTGAGCTAGGTGCCATGGCGCGGTATCTACCCCCCACCCGGTTCCCGCAAACGTCTGAACCGGACGACGGCCTCCTCGTGGTCGACGACCGGCGAGGGGTAGTCGATGGCGCGGCGCGCAGCGGCGCCGAGCCGCCACGGTTCGTGCGCGTCCCAGCCCTCGACCGCAGCCAGCTCGGGCACGTAACGCCGCACGTACTCGCCATCGGGATCGAAGCGCCGCGCCTGGCGCAGCGGATTGAGCACCCGGTTCGGCCTGGTGTCGTTGCCGGTGCCCGCCACCCACTGCCAGTTGCCGACGTTGTTGGCGACGTCGGCGTCGGCGAGCAGGCCGGCGAAGTGCGCGGCGCCCACCCGCCAGTCCAGGTACATCGTCTTGGTCAGGAAGGAGGCGACGATCATCCGCGCCCGGTTGTGCATGAAGCCCTCGCGCCGCAGCTGGCGCATGCCGGCGTCGACGATCGGGTAGCCGGTGCGGCCCTCCCGCCATGCCTCCGCCTGGCGCCTGCTGCGCCGCCAGCGATCGCCGCGGGAGCGGTAGTCGGCGCGCGGCAGGTCGGGCCGCGCCGCCAGCACCTGGTGATGGAAGTCGCGCCAGCAGAGCTGCCGGGCGAAGGCCTCGCCGCCGGGCCGGTCATCAACCCGCGCCAGCACCGCTGCCGGCGAGAGGCAGCCGAAGTGCAGGTCGGCGCTGATCCGCGAGGTGCCGTCGTCCGCGGCGAGGTCGTCGTGGCTTCGCTCGTAGTCGCTGAGGCCGCTGCGCAGCCAGCGCTCGAGCCGGCTGCGAGCCGCGGCCTCCCCGCCCTCGATCAGGTCGGGCGAGGGCGTGCCGGCGGTCAGCTTCGCCAGTGCCGGGATCCGGCCGGAGCCGATCCCCGGTGGCAGCTCCAGCCGCCGCGGGGCGGGATGCCGGCGGCGGCGCGGCTGCTCGGACCAGATCCGCCAGTAGGGGGTGAAGACGCGGTAGTGGTCGCCGCCCGCCGGCCTCAGCTCGCCGGGCTCGACCACGGTGACCCCTGGATGGGCGCGGAGGCGCACCCCTTGCCGTTCGCACTCCCTCGCCAGCCGCTCGCGACGGCGCCGCGCGTAGGCGCTGTAGTCGTCGCTGAGGTGGATCGCCCCCGCTCCCGCTTCGCGCGCGACGCGCAGCGCTTCCTCGACCGGGTCGCCATGCCGGACGACGAGCTTCGCCCCGCGCTCGCGCAGCGAGCGGTCGAGGTCGCGCAGCGAGTCGAGCAGGAACGCGAGCCGGTTTGGCGCGCCGCAGCGTCTGCGCAGCAAGGCCTCGTCGAAGACGAAAAGTGGCACGACGCACTCGGCCTCGCGCGCCGCCGTCGCCAGAGCGGGCTGATCGCGCACGCGCAGGTCGCGGGTGAAGAGAACGACGGCGCTGCTCACCCCTGTGCTTCCTCGGCCAGCGCCCGCCGCAACGCCTCGTCGAAGGGCTCGGGCTCGATCCCGAAGGGCTCCGCCCCCGAGGGGTCGGTGACCACCGTGCGGGTGGTCAGGCCCTCGACCAGCGGGCGGGCGACCTTGGTGTCGACCGGCGTGACCAGGCCGAGCCAGAGCGCCGAAAGCCAGGGGGTGATCAGCGGCACCGGCAGCTTGCGCCGCGGGCGCATACCCATGGCCAGGGCCATGCGGTCGAGCATCTCGGCGTAGGTGAGCACGTCGGGGCCACCGATCTGCACCTCCCGCCCGCGCGACTCGGGCACCTCCGGCGCGCGGCGCAGGTACTCGACGACCGCGTCGATCCCGATCGGCTGGGTGTCGGTCTTCAACCAGGCGGGCGCGATCATCACCGGCAGCCGCCTGACCAGGTAGCGCAGCGTCCGGTAGGACTCGCTCTCCGCGCCGACGATCATCGCGGCGCGAAAGTAGGTCAGCGGCGGGCCGTGCGCAATCAGCACCCGCGCGGTCTGGTGGCGGCTGCGCAGGTGCTCGGAGACGTTCTCCTCCCCCAGCCCGCCCAGATAGACGATTCGCTCGATGCCCTCGGCGCGCGCCATGGCGGCGAAATTGCGAGCGCCGACCTCCTCGCGGGCGGCGTAATCGCCACCGCCGGCCATCGAGTGGACCAGGTAGTAGGCGACTTCGACGTCGCGGCCGACGCCGGCGAGGCTGTCGGCCTCGGTGACGTCGCCGAGACGGGTATCGAAGCCCTCCCGCTCGAGCTGCTCCGCCTTCTCGGGGCTGCGCACCAGGCAGCGCACCGGCCTGCCCGAGTCGCGCATCGCCCGCGCCAGCCGCGAGCCGACGAACCCGGTGGCGCCTGCTATCAGGACTCGGCCGTCGATCCAATCAGGCTACCCGCCCCAAACAGGGGTATCCACCCTTTTGGACTGGCCAGCCAACCAGTAGGATGGGCGACGATGAGCGAGGGCACCGAGCCGGCGCAGGTCAAGGGCAAGGTCGAGGACGAGTTGCTGCTCGAGCGCGAGCACTGGCTCGACGGCCCGCCCCATGAGCTGTTCGAGCGGATGCGCAACGAGTGCCCGGTGCATTGGACCTCGGAAGTCACCGAGTTCCCCGCCGCGCGCGGCTTCTGGTCGGTGACCACCGCCGACGACGTGCACAAGGTCAGCCGCGACTGGCAGACCTACTCCTCCGAACTCGGCGGCGTCGTCGCGATCGACGAGGTCTTCCCGATCGAGCTGGCGCGGGCGATGTTCATCGGCATGGACCCGCCCAAGCACGACCGGCTCAAGGC
>Ga0210101_1000386_pt1 | contig 14845 bp, 14 predicted proteins | sample Muzzi_PWC_D1_FD_185534 | JGI IMG/M metagenome (GOLD analysis project Ga0210101, IMG submission 185534) | Wetland microbial communities from San Francisco Bay, California, USA, that impact long-term carbon sequestration - Muzzi_PWC_D1 (SPAdes) | ecosystem: Environmental > Aquatic > Marine >... | reverse complement strand
CGGAGTCGTAACCGCGGTACTCGAGCCGATACAATCCTTCCAGGAGAATCGAGCTGACATCCCGTTGCGCCAGAGCGCCGACTATTCCACACATGTCTATTTTCCCTTCTTCTTCGGTTTCGACCAGGAGTCGATGGTTACTTGTTTTGCGCGCGACAGAGTCAGTTTCTCCGCCGGTGCATCCCGGGTAATGGTTGAGCCCGCGCCGATCGTGGCGCCGCGGGCAACGCGAACCGGCGCCACAAGCTGGGTATCCGAACCGATGAAGACGCCGTCCTCGATCACGGTCCTGAACTTGTTGGCCCCGTCGTAATTACAGGTAATGGTGCCCGCGCCGATATTGACGCCGCTGCCCATCTCGGTGTCGCCGATATAGCTCAAGTGATTGACCTTGCTGCCCGCGCCGATTTGCGCCTGCTTGGTCTCGACGAAATTGCCGATGCGCACGCCGTCGGCCAGCTCCGTGCCGGGACGAATGCGCGCGAACGGCCCGATGGTGACGCCGCGGCCGATCTCGGCATCCTCGATGCTGGTCATCGGCCTGATGTCGCTTTCCGCTCCGATACGAGTATTGCGGATTACGCAATTGGCGCCGACGCGTACCCTGTCGCCTAGCGTGACCTCTCCCTCGAATACGCAATTGACATCGATCTCCACGTCACTGCCGACTTCGAGGCTGCCGCGGACATCAATCCGCTCCGGGTCGTAAAGCTTGACTCCCTGCCGCATCAATGCGCCAGCCCGGCGCGCCCGGTAAAGTCCTTCGACGGCCGCCAGCTGATACTGGTCGTTGACGCCGCTGACCTCGCCGGGCTCGTCGCAGGCCAGCGCCGTAACCCGGTCGCCGCGACCGGCCGCGAGGCCGACGACATCGGTCAGGTAATACTCGCCCTGGGCATTGCTGTTGCCGATCCCGGCGAGCAGGTCGCGCAGCAGGTCGCCGCGAATCATCATGATACCCGAGTTGCACTCGCCGACGCGCTCCGACTCGGCGTCGGTGTCCTTTTGCTCGACGATTGCGGTCACATCGCCGTTTTCGGCGCGCAGCAGACGACCGTAGCCATGCGGGTCCTCGGGCAGGAAACTCAGCACGCATACCGCGGCATCGCCGATGCCGTCACGCATTGCCGTAAGGGTCTGGCTGCGGATCAGCGGCACGTCGCCGACCAGCACCAGCACGTCGTTGCCTGGTTCGATGACGTCCTGGCATTGCTGCAGCGCGTGACCGGTGCCGAGCTGCTCGCGCTGCTCGACGAACTGCAAATCCTGCCCGTCCATGGCGGCACGCACCTCGGCGGCGGCGTGGCCGACAACGACGATGATCTGTCCGGGGTCGAGCGCGCGGCTGGCATCGACGGTATGCTGCAGCAGCGGCTTGCCCGCCAGCTCGTGCAACACCTTGGGACGCGACGATTTCATGCGCGTTCCCTGGCCCGCGGCGAGGATGACGATACTCAGTGGCATAGACGAATTCTAGAAGAGATTAAGCGGATAATTGTAGTCCACCATGTCATGCGAGTCATTCCCGCAGCACCAATACAAATCATGAATCAGGGTAAAAACAGAACTGGCTGACCGACCGTACCTGTTCTCAATTGGCCTGAATTTAACAGGGGGGAAACATAAAAAATGGGGCGCAAGCCCCATTTTTTCGTATTGCTACCTCTTGCGGAGTTTTTTGATCGCGGCGATCTGTGCCGCGGCGGCGGCCAGTTCGGCCTTGGCCTTGGCGATGTCGAGATCCGAGCGCTGATCGGCGAGCGCGGCCTCGGCGCGTTTTTGCGCATCCAGCGCCGCGGCCTCGTCGAGGTCGTGCGCGCGGATAGCGGTATCCGACAATACCGTAACCATGTGCGGCTGGACTTCGAGTATGCCGCCGGAAACGAAGAAGAACTCTTCCTTGCCGTCGCCCATGTCGAGACGCACCTCACCGGGTTTCAGTGGCGAAATCAACGGCGTATGGCGCGGCGCGATACCGACCTCGCCCATCACCGCGGGCGCGTACACCATGTACGCCTCGCCGGAGAAGATCGACTCCTCGGCGCTGACAATTTCAACCTGGATCGTGCTCATCGGCTCAGCCTACAGGTTTTTGGCTTTCTCGGCGACTTCCTCGATGCCGCCGACCATGTAAAACGCCTGCTCCGGATACTGGTCCATCTCGCCATCGAGAATCTGCTTGAAGCTCGAAATGGTGTCCTTGACCGAAACGTATTTTCCCGGCGAACCCGTGAATACCTCGGCGACGAAGAACGGTTGCGACAGAAAGCGCTGGATCTTGCGCGCCCGGCTGACCACCAGCTTGTCTTCCTCGGAGAGTTCGTCCATGCCGAGAATCGCGATGATGTCCTTCAGTTCCTTGTAGCGCTGCAGGGTTCCCTGCACGCCGCGGGCGACGTCGTAGTGTTCGTTGCCGACCACGTTCGGATCGAGGATCCGCGAGGTCGAGTCGAGCGGGTCCACGGCCGGGTAGATACCGAGTTCCGCAACCTGGCGCGACAGTACCAGCGTCGCGTCGAGGTGCGCGAAAGTGGTCGCCGGTGACGGGTCGGTCAGGTCGTCCGCCGGTACGTATACCGCCTGGAAAGAGGTGATCGAGCCGGTCTTGGTCGAGGTGATTCGCTCCTGCAGTACACCCATTTCGAGCGCCAGGGTCGGCTGGTAGCCCACCGCCGACGGCATCCGTCCGAGCAGCGCCGATACCTCGGTGCCGGCCAGCGTGTAACGGTAGATATTGTCGACGAACATCAGTACGTCGCGGCCTTCGTCGCGGAAGAATTCCGCCATCGTCAGGCCCGACAGCGCCACGCGCAGGCGGTTGCCCGGCGGCTCGTTCATCTGCCCGTAGACCAGCGCCACCTTGTCGATAACGCCGCCGTCGGTCATTTCATGGTAAAAGTCGTTACCCTCGCGGGTGCGCTCACCGACACCTGCGAATACCGAGAAACCCGAGTGCTCGACCGCGATGTTACGGATCAGCTCCATCAGGGTAACCGTCTTGCCCACGCCGGCGCCGCCGAACAGGCCGATCTTGCCGCCCTTGGAGATCGGCATGATCAGATCGATGACCTTGATGCCGGTCTCGAGAATTTCGGTGGCGGTCGCCTGCTCGTCGTAACTCGGCGGGGTGCGGTGGATCGGCATCCGCGATTCCTCGCCGATCGGACCCTTTTCGTCGATCGGGTTACCGAGCACGTCCATGATGCGGCCCAGGGTTTTCTGCCCGACCGGCACCGTGATCGGCTCGCCGGTATTAGTGACCTTGTAACCGCGGCGCAGGCCCTCGGCCGCGCCCATGGCGATGGTGCGCACGATACCGTCGCCGAGCTGCTGCTGCACTTCCAGCGTCAGGCCCTTGGCCTCGGAGATCAGCAGCGCGTCGTAGATCTTGGGGACCGAGTCCCTGGGAAATTCCACGTCGACGACCGCGCCGATTACTTCCACGATTTTACCTGAGCTCATCTGTTAAACCTCGTTCTGGATCTCGATAATTATTTAAGTGCCGCCGCGCCGCCGACGATTTCGCTGATTTCCTGCGTAATCGAGGCCTGGCGCTCGCGGTTGTAGATCAATTGCAATTCGTCGATCATCGCGCCGGCATTGTCGGTGGCGCTCTTCATCGCGATCATGCGCGCGGCCATCTCGCAGGCCACGTTCTCGACCACGGCCTGGTAAACCAGCGATTCGATGTATCGGTCGAGCACGTAATCGAGCACTTCCTTCGACCCGGGCTCGTAAATGTAATCCCAGTAGTAATCGAGTTCCTTGTCCTCGGCGGGCACCACCGGCACCAGCCGCTTCAGTTGCGGTTGCTGCGTCATGGTGTTGACGAACTCGTTGTGCACCAGGTAGACGACGTCGATTTCGCCTTCTTCGTATCTTTTCAGCAGGGTTTGTACCGGGCCGATAATTTTCGCCATTTCGGGCGTATCGCCGATATGGCTGGTTTCGGCCACCACCTTGGCGCCGATGCGCTTGAAGAAACTCAGGGCCTTGTTGCCGAAGGTCACGACTTCGATTTCGATGCCCTCTTTGTCTAGCTCGCCGATATGGTTCAAGGCCTTCTTGAACATGTTCGTATTGAGACCGCCGCACAGGCCGCGATCGGTGGAGATGGCAATGATTCCGGCGCGCTTGTGGTCGCGCCCGATCAGGAAGGGATGCTTGTACTCGGCATGCGATTTCGCCACGTGGCTGACCACCTCGGCGATGCGCTCGGCATAGGGCCGGGTCGCGAACATCTGGTCCTGGGCCTTGCGCATTTTGCTCGCCGCGACCATTTCCATTGCCGCGGTGATCTTTTGAGTGTTCTTGACACTCGCGATCTTGGTCTTGATTTCTTTGCCGCCAGCCATTAGAGAAACTCCTAGTAGACGCCGCTGGCCTTGAAGTCTTCGATCGCCTTTTTGATCTCGGCCGCGATGTCGTCGTTGTAATCGCCGGACTGGTTGATCTTGTCGAGCATATCCTGGTTGTTGGAGCGGATGTGCGCGAGCATCGCGTCCTCGAAGCTGACGATCTTGTTGACTGGTACGTCATCGAGAAAACCTTCGTTGGCCGCGTACAGCGAGACGCCCATTTCGGCGACCGACATCGGCGAGTACTGGCGTTGCTTCATCAGCTCGGTGACGCGCTGGCCGCGCTCGAGCTGCTTACGGGTAGCCTCGTCGAGGTCGGACGCGAACTGCGAGAAAGCCGCCAGCTCGCGGTACTGGGCGAGCGCCAGGCGCACGCCGCCGCCGAGCTTCTTGATGATCGGGGTTTGCGCGGCGCCGCCGACACGCGATACCGACAGGCCGGCATTGATCGCGGGCCGGATACCGGCATTGAACAGGTCCGATTCGAGGAAGATCTGGCCGTCGGTGATCGAAATGACGTTGGTCGGTACGAAGGCCGACACGTCGCCGCCCTGGGTCTCGATGATCGGCAGCGCAGTCAGCGAGCCGGTCTTGCCCTTGATCTTGCCATCGGTAATCTTTTCGACATAGTCGGCGTTGATACGCGCGGCACGCTCGAGCAGACGCGAGTGCAGGTAGAAGACGTCGCCCGGGTAGGCCTCGCGTCCCGGCGGACGACGCAGCAGCAACGAGACCTGGCGATAGGCCCAGGCCTGCTTGGTCAGGTCGTCGTAGACGATCAGCGCATCCTCGCCGCGGTCGCGGAAGTATTCGCCCATGGTGCAGCCCGCGTAGGGCGCGATGAACTGCAGCGCCGCCGAGTCGGAGGCGTTGGCCGCGACCACGATGGTATGCTCCATGGCGTCGTATTCCTCGAGCTTGCGCACTACGTTGGCGATGGTCGAGGCTTTCTGACCGATGCCGACGTAAATACATTTAACGCCGGTGCCTTTCTGGTTGATGATCGCGTCGATTGCCACCGCGGACTTGCCGGTCTGGCGGTCGCCGATGATCAGCTCGCGCTGGCCGCGGCCGATCGGCACCATCGAGTCGATCGACTTGAGGCCGGTCTGTACCGGCTGCGAAACCGACTGACGCGCGATAACGCCGGGCGCGACCTTTTCGATCGGCTCGAATTCCTTGGATTCGATCGAACCCTTGCCGTCGATCGCCTCGCCGAGCGAGTTGACCACGCGGCCGAGCAGTTGCTCGCCCACCGGCACTTCCAGGATGCGCCCGGTACACTTTACCTTGTCGCCTTCGGTGATGTGCTCGTAATCGCCGAGGATTACCGCACCCACCGAGTCGCGCTCGAGGTTCAGCGCCATACCGTAGGTATTGCCCGGAAACTCGATCATCTCGCCCGACATAACGTCGGCGAGACCGTGGATCCGGGCGATACCGTCCATCAGGCTGACGATGGTGCCCTCGGTCCTGGCCTCGGCCGCGCTTTCGAAGTTCTTGATGCGATCTTTGATGAGTTCGCTAATTTCTGACGGATTCAGTTGCATCGCGTTTTATCCCGTAATCATAAATGTCTGTTATTTGCTGAGCGCAAGGGAAAGCTTGCCCATGCGCCCACTGACCGAACCGTCGATAACCAGGTCACCCGCGGTGACGATCGCGCCGGCGATCAGGCTTTCATCGATCTCGGTCGTAATATTCACTTCTTTGCCGAGCCGTTTGGCCATGCTGTCGGCAATTTTTTGCTGCTGCTTGTCGGTCAGTTCCTGCGCGCTGCGGACCCGCACCTCGATCTTGCCTTCGGCATCCCGCTTGAGGACCTCGAAGGCTTCGGAAATCGCCGGCAACGCGGCCAGTCGATCGTTTTCGGCGAGCAGCATCACCAGGTTTTTAAAATCGTCGTCGGTTTCGATGCCGGCTCCCTCGGCCACCGACAGGAACAGGCCGGCAAGATCGCTGGCCAGCATCGACGGCATGTCGACCATCGCCTGCATTTGCTCGTCGACCGCAATCGCGGCCGCGCCCTGCAGCCTTTCCTGCCACTGCTCGAGCTTGCTCTCCTCGGAGGCCAGCTCGAATATCGCCCTGGCGTAGGGGCGGGCGGCGGTTTCGAAATCAGCCATCGTTCAAGCCCTAGATTTGCGCGACCAGATCATCGAGCACCTCGGCATGCGCCTTGGCGTCGATTTCACGCTTCAGAATCTGTTGCGCGCCGGCGAGTGCGATCGACGAAACCTCTTTGCGCAACTGCTCGCGCGCGGCGGTCACCTGCTGGTCGATGTCCGCGCCCGCGGCGACCTTGATCTTGTCGGCCTCCTCGCGTGCGGTATCCTTGGCGTCGTCGACGATTTCATTGGCTCGCTTTTGCGCCTGGTTAATGATTTCCTGCGCCTGCTGCTTGGCATCGTTCAGACTGTCGCTGACCTTTGCCTTGGCTTCCTCGAGATCCTTTTGCCCGCGTTCCGCGGCGGCAAGGCCATCGGAGATGCGTGCATTGCGTTCTTCGAGGATCTTCATCAGCGGCGGCCAGACATATTTCATGCAGATCAAGACAAAGATCGCGAAAGTGATCATTTGCCCGATTAGCGTTGCATTGAAATTCATAGTGCTTTCCTCGTTGCAGAGATTACCAGAGGGTTAAGCGACCGCGAACATGACGTACATTGCCAGACCAACCGCGATCATTGGAATCGCGTCGACCAGACCCATCATTATGAAGAACTGGGTGCGCAGCAGCGGAATGAGTTCAGGCTGGCGCGCCGCGCCTTCCAGAAAACGACCGCCGAGTACGCCGATACCGACCGCCGCACCGAGCGCGCCCAGGCCCATCATCATAGCCGCGGCGATATAAAGCAAAGCTGATTCCATGATTATCTCCTAACTTATATAGAGTGTGTTGTGTTTAAAAATTAGTGATCCGCCGTCTGCGACGCCATATCCAGGTAGACAATAGTCAACACCATGAATATGAATGCCTGCAGGGTAATGATCAGGATGTGGAACAAAGCCCAGGCCAACTGCAGGATTCCGCCCGAAAAGCCCATCGCAATGCCGCCACTGTACATCAGCGCGATCAGGATGAAGATCATTTCACCCGCGTACATGTTGCCGAACAGTCGCAGCGACAGCGAAACCGGTTTGGCGATCAGCGTGACGCCTTCGAGCACGAGGTTGATCGGCATCATGAACTTGGGAAACGGATGAAAGGCGAGCTCGGCGAAAAAGCCGCCGGGGCCCTTGATCTTGATACTGTAGTAGAGCACCAGCAGGAACACGGTCAGCGCCAGGCCAAAGGTGATGTTCGGGTCGGTGGACGGCACAACTTTAAGAAAATGCACGCCCGACAACGCTGCCAGCCAGGGCAGCAGGTCTACCGCGACCAGATCCATTAGATTCATCAGGAATACCCAGACGAATATGGTCAGCGCCAGCGGCGCGACGAGGGGATTCTTGCCCGAGAAAGAACCGCGCACCGAGTCGTCGACAAACTCGATTAGCAATTCGACAAAATTCTGCCATCCCTTCGGCGCATCGGTGGTCGCCTTTTTGGCCGCGCTGCGAAAGGCCCACAGAAAAATCACACCGAGCCCGATGGAGAACAGCATCGAATCGACGTTTATCGCCCAGAAACCCATAGCGGAGATTTCGTCAATATTGTGCGCGAAGCCCCAATGACCGTCCGCCTTCTGCCCGAAGGTCAGATTGGTCAAGTGGTGCTTGATGTACTCTTCAGCGCTGTCGTAGCCGGTAGCCATATTCGATCAGTTACCCTTCATTACAAGCGGTGTAACCCAGCCGGATAGCTGAATCAAGCTAAATCCGGCAAACAAAACAACAGGATCCCAGGGATAATCAGAGTTGAAGACGAGCACGAAAATCGCGCCCATAATCACCCATTTCCCGAGTTCGGCACGATACGCGCTACCCAGCCACTGCGCCGCATCGCTATTATTATCCGCGGCCCGCAACAATCTCAAGCCAAAGTACGCTTTCGGTACCAGGCTTGCCACGCACCCCACCAGGGCTGACGGAATCTCCGCCGGGTTCCAAAGGCCTATGCCCGCCAGGTAACCCCCCCCCAGAACAACCTGAAAAACCAGCGTCCTGAATATCTGGTTTTTCATCACTTTTTCAGGGCGCAGCCAGAATCTGGGAACCCCGCCCAAAAAGCGGATGCAGAGTATAACGGAGTCAACGGAGAATAATCAATCACCCGCACGATAAATTCAGGTCGTCAGGTGCTCGAGGATTCCTTCCAGTTCGGCGCTGCTGTGAAAGTGGATGACGAGCTGCCCGGAACCCTTTTTACCGGGTTTGATTTTGACTGCCGCGCCGAGTTTTTCGCTGAGTTCGTTCTCCAGCCGGCGTACGTCCGGATCGACCGGCGCGGCGGTGGATTTCTTCTTTGCGGACTGGGCGGAAAGGCTTTTTTTCACCAGCAACTCGGTCTCGCGCACGGACAGGCCGCGGTTCACGACCTGCCTGGCGATTTCGACCTGGTCGTGACGGATCAGCGACAGCAATGCGCGTGCGTGGCCCATGTTCAGCAGCCCCTTGTTGACCTGCTCCTTGACCGGGTCGGCCAGGTCGAGCAGCCGCAGCAGGTTACTGACCGCGGCGCGCGAACGCCCCACCGAGTCCGCAACCTGTTGATGGGTAAGGTCGAATTCCTCGATCAGACGAAAAAAGGCCTGGGCTTCCTCGAGCGGATTCAGGTCTTCGCGCTGGATATTCTCGATCAGCCCGATCGCCGCCGCCGAGCGGGCGTCGAGATCGCGGATCACCGCCGGCAGTCGCTGCAGCCCGGCGAGTTGCGCCGCGCGCCAGCGGCGTTCGCCGGCGACCAGCTCGAAATTCGCTCCCTCGGGACGCACCACGATGGGCTGCACGACCCCCTGGGCACGGATCGAATCGGCCAGTTCCTCCAGTGCCTGCTGATCGAACACCGTGCGCGGCTGGTACTTGCCGCGCTGGATGCGGTCGATATCGATTTCCACCATACCCTCGGCCTGTGCCGACTCGTCGTTACCGGCGATGTCGTCGAGATTGCCGATCAACGAGCCGAGTCCTCTTCCCAGGCGCTTCTTTTTCATGATACCTATTGAGTAACGTAATGGTTTTGCTTGGCGTCGCGGCGCAAAACCTCGCCGGCCAGCGCGAGATAAGCCATCGATCCGCGCGAATTCCTTTCGTATTTGAGGATGGACTGGCCGAAACTCGGCGCCTCGGCGAGCGCCACGTTGCGCGGGATCACCGTCCGGTAGACGCGATCCCCGAAATGCTGCACCAGTTCGCTGGATACGTCGTTCGACAAGTTGTTGCGCGGATCGTACATGGTGCGCAGCAGGCCCTCGAGGCGAATCTGCGGGTTGACGCTGATGCGTATCTGCTCGATCGTGTCGAGCAGTGAGCTCAGGCCTTCGAGCGCATAATACTCGCATTGCATCGGAATCACGACGCCGTCGGCCGCGACCAGCGCATTGACGGTCAGCATGTTCAACGACGGCGGGCAATCAACGAGAATGTAGTCGTAATTGGCGCGCAGGCCCTCGAGCGCCAGGGTCAACTGCCGCTCGCGGCCGATCTTGTTGACCAGTTGCACCTCGGCGGCGGTCAGATCGGCGTTAGCCGGCAGGATGTCGTAGCCGGCCTCTGCAGCGTGCACCAGGGCCTGTGCGGCGCTGGCGTCGCCGAGCAATACGTCGCAGACACTCAGTTCGAGCGCATTCTTGTCGACCCCGCTGCCCATGGTCGCATTACCCTGCGGGTCCATGTCGACGAGCAATACCCGGCGACGGGTCGCGGCCAGCGCGGCGGCGAGATTGACCGCGGTGGTGGTCTTCCCGACTCCGCCTTTCTGGTTGGCAATGGTAATCGTTTTGGTCATATCGCTCTTATCGTCACCAGGCTGCGGGATTCTCCGATGCCGGGCACGCTGACGTCGTGCTCCTCGAAATAGAATCGACGGCCATCGAGCTGGCGCGCTTCCTCGGGCTTTAGCCCGGTTTTCATCGTTACCAACCGGGTGTTCGGTCCGATCAGGTGAGCGACACTGTCGCAAAACTCGGCCAGCGGCGCATAGGCTCGGCTGACGATGAAATCCAGCGAGTCCGGCGCATGATAGTCCTGAACCCGGGACTGCACAACTTGCGCATTCCTGAGGCCGCAATGGGCAATCGCCTGGCGGATGAAACGCGTCTTGCGCGCATTGCTGTCGAGCATGACCCACAGGGTTTCGGGCAGGGCGATAGCCAGCGGGATGCCCGGCAGGCCGGCGCCGCTGCCGACGTCGAGCAGCTTGTTGGCGCCCTCGAGGCTGGGCGCCAGCGAGAGGCTGTCGAGCAGGTGGTGGGAGAGCATCCTGTCCGGCTCGTCGATCGCGGTGAGATTGTAGACCTTGTTCCACTTCTGCAGCAGCCACAGGTATTCGAGCAACTGGTCGTATTGCGACTGCTGCAGCCTGAGTCCCAGCGACTCGACGCCCGAGCGGAGATCTGCTGCGAGGCTCATTCAGGCAGACTTCTGTTCCCGGTACTGCTGTCGCTTCAAATGCACCAGCAGCAGGGATATCGCGGCCGGAGTCACACCCGAGATCCGGCTCGCCTGGCCGATGGTTGCGGGGCGGTGGCGCTCCAGCTTCTGGCTGACCTCCGCGGACAGGCCGCGCACCTCGGCATAGTCGAGCGTTCCCGGCAACTCGGTTTCCTCGTGCCGGCTGGCCTTGTCGATTTCCTGCTGCTGGCGCGCCAGATAGCCCGAGTACTTGGCATTGATCTCTGCCTGCTCGCGCACCGCCGACGGGTAATCTTCGCCGTCGAGCAATGGCATCAGGTCGCCGATGCCGATTTCCGGGCGCCTGAGGATTTCGGACAGGCGAAATTCGCGCGCCAGCGGCGTCTGCAGGCGGTTTTCGAGTGCCGTCGCGGCCGGCGTCTGCGGGCGCAGCCATTGGCCGTGCAATGCCCGGTTGAGGCGTTCGAGGCGTTCGCGGTAGGTTTCGAAGGCCCGCCAGCGCTGGTCCTCGACCAGTCCCAGCGCACGGCCGCGCTCGGTCAGGCGCAGGTCGGCGTTGTCCTCGCGCAGCATCAGCCGATACTCGGCGCGCGAGGTAAACATGCGGTAGGGCTCGCTGGTGCCGCGCGTGATCAGGTCGTCGACCAGTACGCCGAGATAGGCTTCGGAACGTTTCAGCTCCAGCGCCGGCTTGCCCTGGATGCGGGCGGCGGCATTGGCGCCCGCCAGCAGCCCCTGGGCGGCGGCCTCCTCGTAGCCGGTGGTGCCGTTGATCTGACCGGCGAAATACAGGCCCTCGATAAAACGCGTCTCGAGCGTGGCCTTAAGGTCGCGGGGATCGAAATAATCGTACTCGATCGCGTAGCCCGGGCGGGTGATCTGCGCCTGCTCGAATCCGGTCATACTGTTGACCACGCGCTGCTGCACGTCGAAGGGCAGGCTGGTGGAAATCCCGTTGGGATAAACCTCGCCCAGCTTCAGGCCTTCCGGTTCGACGAATACCTGATGCGAGGTCTTGTCGGCGAAGCGCACCACCTTGTCCTCGATCGACGGGCAGTAGCGCGGGCCGACACCCTCGATTTGACCGCTGTACAGCGGCGAGCGGTGCAGGCTTTCGCGAATGATGTCGTGGGTACGCGCATTGGTGTGGGTGATGTGGCAACAGACCTGCTCGGGATGCATGCGGACCGAGCCCATGGTCGAAAACACCGGCAGGGGATCGTCGCCGGGCTGTTCCTCCAGACGCTCGAAATCGATGGTCTTGCGATCGATGCGCGGCGGCGTACCGGTCTTCAGGCGGTCGACCCGGAACGGACGCGCGCGCAGGCGCTCGGCGAGGGCGGAGGCGGGCGGGTCGCCGGCACGGCCGCCGGCGTAGTTCGAGTCGCCGATATGAATCTTGCCGTCGAGGAAGGTGCCGACGGTGAGAACCACGGCAGAGGCGTGAAAGCGCAGACCCATTTGCGTGATAACGCCGTCGATTGCGCCGCCGTCTTCGATCAGGTCGACCACGGGCTGCTGGAATATCGTCAGCCCGGGCTGGTTTTCGAGCTTTTCGCGAATCGCCATGCGGTAAAGCTGGCGGTCGGCCTGGGCGCGGGTGGCGCGCACCGCGGGCCCCTTGCGGCGGTTGAGGATGCGGAACTGGATGCCGGCCTTGTCCGCGGCGAGCGCCATTTCGCCGCCGAGCGCATCGATTTCGCGCACCAGGTGACCCTTGCCGATGCCGCCGATGGCGGGATTACAGGACATTTGTCCGAGGGTTTCGATACTGTGGGTCAGCAACAGCGTCGCCGCGCCCATGCGCGCGGCCGCGAGTGCGGCCTCGGCACCTGCATGCCCGCCGCCGACCACGATGACATCGTAACGCCTGTTGTAATCCATCACGTCATATTAATGAAAAAGGGCGCGCATTCTAGCCCAAAAGCCCGGGATTCCAAAACTCTTCAACCCTAAATTCGGGTCAGATCCAAATTAAAGCCCTCTCAATAATTCGGGTCAGATCCAAATTAAGGCGGAAGCTAACTGGATTCGGAATTTGGCTCTGACCCGAATTTAACGCTGCCGGGGTTTTTGGTCAGATCAAAAATTGCCCGGGATCAGTGAAAGTTTAATCAGAGTAAGATTTCCCGATACAAACGGCAGGCAATAACTATTACTCAGAGTAAAAACTTTGGGGGATGATGGCGGGGAGGTCGGCCATGCGCTCGAACACCTGGTGGGCGCCGGCCTCGCGGAGTCTGGGTTCGGGCATCAGTTCGGCGAAGCCGAATACCCGCATGCCGGCGGCGACCGCGCCGCTCACGCCGAGCGGGCTGTCTTCGATTACCAGGCAGCGGGCCGGGTCGGTCACGCCCATGCGCCCCGCCGCGTACAGGTAGATGTCGGGGTGCGGCTTGCCCCGTTCCACTTCGCTGGTGCTGAAAATATTGCCGTCGAAGTAATCGATCAGACCGGTCTTGCCGAGCGTCAGCCGCATCTTGTCATGGGAGCCGCTGGAAGCGACGCAATAAGGCAGCGAGAGTTTCTCGAGCACGGCTTCGATGCCCTCGATGGCCCGCACCGAGTCGGCCAGTGCCTGATTGATGTCCTCGCGGTAGCGACGCTCGAGTTCGTCCGGCGGCGGCCGGCCGATCATCGCTTCGACCTTTTCCAGGCATTGCGCCTTCGAATGCCCGACAAAGGTGTCGAACATATCCTCGAGGGTGAATTCGAGCCCGCAAACCTCGCGCAGCACACCCGCGAAAACCTCGTTGGCGACACGCTCGCTGTCGACCAGCACGCCGTCGCAATCGAAGATGACGAGATCCGGGTTTTCGTTCAGTGTTGTTTCCAGGTGGTTGAATAGAAGCACAGGCGCGCGGCGCCAGCGGCGAATTCTACACGAACCCGCTCGATATTCTCGAGGTTTTTGGTCAGATCAGGAATTCCATACCATTGCCGACCGAGTGTGCATTCGAGTTTCCCGGCAGTAGTTTTTGATCTGACCAAAAATTAAGGCCCCAAACAATTGGGATAGCTTTCTTACCCGAGGCGGCGCGGACCGGATCGGTCATGTTTTCGATCAGGCTGCGCCGCCCGGTACCTCCTTGCGCGCCACGGTCGTCGCCAGGGATATCATCGACGCCAGATCGGTCAGATTCGACGGCACGATCAGCGTATTGCCTTCCTTGGCAAGCTTGCCGAATTGCTGCAGGTAGGATTCCGCAACCCGCAACTGCATCGCCTGCTCGCCACCCTGGCCTATCAGCGATTCAGCCACCTTGCGCAAACCTTCCGCGGTAGCGGTGGCGACCGCGAGGATCGCCTCGGCCTCGCCTTCCGCCTCGTTGATCTGCTGCTGCTTGGCCGCTTCGGATTCCTTGATGACGCGTTGTTTCTCACCCTCGGCCTGGTTGATCTTGGCGTCCCGCTCACCTTCCGAATTGAGTATTACGGCCCGCTTTTCCCGCTCGGCACGCATCTGCTTTTCCATCGCATTGATGATGTCTTCCGGCGGGTTGATGTTCCTGATCTCGTAGCGCAGCACCTTGACGCCCCAGGGATCCGAGGCCTTGTCCAGTTCGGAGACGACGTTGGCATTGATCATACCGCGTTCTTCGAAAGTTCGATCGAGATCGATCTTGCCGATTTCGCTACGCAACGTGGTCTGCGCCAGCTGCGCAATCGCGAATGCGTAGTCATTGATTCCGTAAGAGGCGCGCTCGGGGTCCAGCACTTGCAGGTAGAGCACGCCATCGACCCCGACCTGAACGTTGTCCTTGGTGATGCAAATCTGCTCTGGTATATCGTGGGCCTGTTCCTTCAGCGTATGCTTGTAGGCCGCGGACTCGAAAAACGGGATCAGAATATGGAAACCGGCGCGCAGCGTTCGGCTGTACTTGCCGAGATTTTCGACCACGAATGCCTGCTGCTGCGGGACGATAACGGCGGTCTTGAAAATAGCGATGATGACAATGATGGAGGCCACC
>Ga0210101_1000385_pt1 | contig 14854 bp, 11 predicted proteins | sample Muzzi_PWC_D1_FD_185534 | JGI IMG/M metagenome (GOLD analysis project Ga0210101, IMG submission 185534) | Wetland microbial communities from San Francisco Bay, California, USA, that impact long-term carbon sequestration - Muzzi_PWC_D1 (SPAdes) | ecosystem: Environmental > Aquatic > Marine >... | reverse complement strand
GTCCGTCGGCAGAGTGCACCGGGCCGCTGTTGAACTGGAGGCCGGCGTTGCAGACGATCGCGTGCAGCGGTTGACCCCGAGACGCGAGTTCTTTCGCAAACGCGCGAATCGCCTGCAGAGATCCGAGATCGAGGCCCATCTCGGACGCACTGCTTTCGCCACTGTCGGCAGCGATGCGGCGAACGGCCTTCGCGGACAGCTCGCGATTACGGCTCGCGATGATCACGTGCATGCCTTCACGAGCCAGGTTGCGCGCGCATTCGAGGCCGATTCCGGAGTTCCCACCGGTGATCAGCACGTTTCGGGACATGGCAACCCCTCCTGCGGGCGCGCGGAACAGTGTAGCCAGCGGCTACCTCGACGCTGATAGGCAGCTACCCGGGCACCGGGGGACGAAGCGCCTCGAGTCGGCTTCTGTCTTGCGGCGCGCCCAACTCGAATGCAAGACCCTGCGCACGCCCAGCGTCGTTTCGCACTACGCGTGCCCAAAGCAGCAACGGTTCGGCGCCCGGTTGCTGCAATGCGACGTGGACACGCTCGCAGCCTTCGAGCATGTCGGCCGGTGCGATCCCCATGCCCTCGCACGAGAGATCGCGAGCGCGCAGCGGGAAAATCGCGGGGTCGCCCTCGCGGAAGACCGCAACCTGCGCGTGGTAACCCCATCGCACTTCCTGCCTGCGATCACGCCGCGTTTGTGCGTTGGGATCGCGGCCGGGCCGCCGCATCGGCGCGATGGCCCGCGGCCGATGCGTGAGCTCTGGACCGCCTGCATCGGACCAGCCCGCCACCTCGTCGAGTGTATCGAGAACATCCTGAGCGAGATGATGCATCTGTCGGTGAATCAGCGACTTGGGAGCGCGATGCAGAATCGCATACATGCGTTCCTCCGGGTTCGTGTAGAGCGCCTCGATGGCCGGACTCCGCGACAAGAAGGTTTCGAACAGCGGATAGCCGCATCGACGAATTTCACTGAGAAGGACCGCCAGGATGTCGAGTCGGCCGTCTCCTCGAAACTTGATCCGAAGATCCACCAGTGACAGCAGCAACCTGGCACGGTCGTGCGAGCGTCCCCAACTGTCGAACAGTTCGAACACCTTTCGCGACTCGCGGAGCGACGCGTGATCGGAAACGAGGACGATCGAAAGATCGCTGGCGGCGATGGCATTCTGCGTCAGGATTTCGAAGTCGCTCTTGGTATCGATGATGACGAGCCCGCGCCAGTCAGTCCGTTCCAGCACGCGCCACAGCTGCGAATGCGACGCGATATCGGCTTTCAGCTGTCCCACGTCGGCGCTGTAGGGAACGTAGTGAACGCCGTACTGCCCCAGGCGGATCGCTCTGTCCAGGCTCCCTTGACGGAAGCCGGTGAGAATCGTCGCAGAGTGCTGCTGGTCATCGACCAGGCCAAACATGCGATCCGGCATCGGCTGGTCGTCGAAGGTGAGGAGCAGGACGGGCAGGTCTTCGCGCAGCGCGCGCAGGTAGATCGCCAGGTTGCACGCCAATGTGGTCTTGCCCACCCCACCCTTGTTGCTCGAGATGGTCAACACACGAAAGGGTGGTCTATGACCTTCGACAGCCTGACGCGGGTCGGATTTCACCGAGAACCCACCGCCGCCAACGGACCCTGCATCGTTCAGCCCCTCTTCTGAGAACAGCCCCTCTTCTGAGAAGTCCGTACGGGTTCGAAATTTCGTAGAGAAATCGAGACTCCCGAGGATCACCTGCATCCGAAAGTGTGTCCAGTAGTGCACAGCGCGATGAGTCGTCGACACCAGTCCACGTTCAAATGTGCAACTAGCACGCAACTACCACGCAACTACGTGTCTAAGCCTTCGAAAACCATTGCGATGGACCTGCCGGCCCACGACCCTCGTTGGACTTGCTTCGCGGTTCCGTGATAGAAACGTGTCGATTCGACGTTGCCTCGACGGGCTTCGCACAGGAGCACTATGGACACGATCGCGGAGTCCGAAATCGATCCCTTCAGCGACGGGGTGACTCCGTATCTCTACGTGACGCGCGAAGCTACCGAACGCGCGCTCACCGGGCTGGTGCATTGCGCAACGGAGCCGGCGCGTCCCGCGGTGCTCGTGGGTCCACCGGGCATCGGGAAGAGTCTGCTGCTCCGGCTCGCCGCAGAGCGGGTCAGAGACATTGGGACGCGAGTCTTCGTCCCGTATCCCATTGTCGAGCCGAGCGACCTGTGCAACTTGATCCTGAACGAATTGGGCAGCCCGCGCTTCGAAGATCCGGTCTTCGCGTTCGAGGCCTACCTCGGCCACCAAAGAGAGATCGGTTCCGGCCTGCTGCTCGTGGTCGACGACATGCATGTGATGCCGCCGACCACCATTCGCTGGCTCGGACATCGAGTCGTCATGTCCAAAGGGGAATTCCGATTGATCGCCGGCGCTCTCGACGACCCGTGCTCCGAAGAAAACATCGCACTGTTGGGCCCCGCATGCGAAACCGTTGCGATGAGAACTCGGATGCGACCAGACGAAAGCGAACGTTACATCCGCGAACGACTCCGGCTTGCCCGTGTACCCGATGCCATTCGCGCGCGCTTCGATCGGAGTACTGTTGCCGAACTCCACCTGCTCTCGGGAGGGAACCCGCGCGAACTCAACGCAGCAGCGGCGAAGATTGTGTCGCCCGACCTGCTCTCCATCGGTGGCTGACCGACGTCGGATTCGCGGACGTCGCGCCCGGAACCCGTGCGGGTACACCCGAATCCCCGCGCAAACTCAAATTCGTGCCGTCAGGGCCGCATCCCAAACGAACTCGGCCCCGTCTCCCGCACCGGCGCAGCAAGATCTGCGAAATCGCACAACAACCTGCGCGTCCGGGCCGGATCGATGATGTCTTCGATCCAGAACGGCTCCGCGGTGCGAAACGGCGACTGCAACCGCTGCAGGCGTTCCTTGATTTCCTCGAGCTTCGCCGCGGGATCTTCCGCTTCGTCGAGATCGGCGCGATACGCCGCTTCGATCCCCCCTTCGAGCGGCAGCGAACCCCAGCGGGCGGTGACCCACGCATGGCGCACCGAGTAGCGGTGCGTCGGGCGATGCGCCGCACCGGCTACACCGTACGCATTGCGCACGATCACGGTGCACCAGGGCATCGTCGACTGGTTGATCGCGCTCATCGCGCGCACGCCCTGGCGGATCGTTCCCGCCTTTTCCGCTTCGAGCCCGACCAGGAAACCCGGACAGTCTTCGAGGTACACGACCGGAAGATGAAAGGTCTGTGCGGTGTCGACGAAGCGGATGATCTTCTGACACGCGGCGGCCGTCCATGCGCCCGCCTGGAAGTACGGATCGCTCGCCATCAGCGCGACCGGCCAGCCGTTCAAGCGCGCGAAGCCGGTGATGATCGAGCGGCCGTACATCCGGCTCATCTCGAAGAACGAATCCGTGTCGACCAGCCGCTCGACGATCGCGCGCATCTTGTAGACCTTGCGCTTGTCGCGCGGAATCAGGTTCGCAATCTCGCCGAGCGGTCGATCGGGGTCATCGCCGGACTCGATTCTCGCTGGCAGATCGTAAACCGAGTTCGGCAGGTACGACAGGAATCGCCGCGTGCGCTCGAACGCTTCGGCTTCGGTATCGACGGCATCGTCGACACCACCGGATTTCGTCTGGATCCCATGCCCGCCGAGTTCCTGCTTCGACAGGTCTTCGCCGACGCCCGACACGACCGGCGGACCCGCGACGAACATCGCGGAGAGCTCCTTTACCATGATCGAGTAGTGGGTCGCCGCCAGGCGCGCGGCACCGAGCCCTGCGACCGAACCCAGGCCGAGGCCGACGACCGGCACGGTCGCCAGGTTCTCGGACCAGATGTGGTAACCCGGTGAGCCGAAACCACCCGGAAGGTTCGACCGGCCCTTCGTCTCGATCGTCTTGACCGACCCACCACCACCGGAACCTTCGATCAGCCGAACGATCGGCAGCCGCAGCCCCTTGGCCATCTCCTCGGGGTACTGCGCCTTGATCGCGATCGCGGCATCGGCCGAGCCGCCGCGAATCGTGAAGTCGTCACCGCTCACCACGACCGGCCGGCCGGCGATCTGGCCGCGGCCCATCACGCAGTTGGCCGGCAGCTGTTCGACCATGTTGCCGTCGTCGTCGTACCGGCACACACCCGCCAGCGCGCCGACCTCTTCGAACGTTCCTGGATCCAGGAGCGCGTCGATGCGCTCGCGCACGGTCAGCCGACCGCCCTTGTGCTGCCGTTCGATCTTGTCTTCGCCGCCGAGCTTGGCTGCCAGCTGGCGGCGGCGTTCCAGTTCGTCGAGTTCGGGTTGCCAGGTCATCGCGGTAGTGTACGCGGCCCCGAGCAGACTTGTCCGGACCCCGTCTCGTCGCGATCGAGGCCCCATTCGACTGATGTCACAGCGTATCGAGCACCCGCAGTGCACTGACTTTGGCCGGCGCCAGCAGTTCATCGATAGATGCCAGCACGGCGGCCGGTGTGATCCCGGTCATGCACCTGGCCTGGGCGAACCAACACGACAGGACCTTGTTGTCGTGGACGAACATGCAGGGCGAACACGCGAGCTTCCGGTAGTGAACCGCGTGACGTTGCTCGTCACGCGAGCGCAGTGGTCCGTACAGGATCGGTGTCTCCGGTCCGAACAGTGCAACGGTCGAAGTACCCGATGCGGACGCGATGTGCAGCGGGCCGCTGTCGTTGGTGACACACACTGTCGTGTGCTGGAACAGAGCGACCAGTTCGACGATCGAGATGCGGCCGGCCAGGTTGACGACCCGTTGGCCGACGCCGGAGGTGTGCAGCACCGATTCGACGTATTCGCGCTCTGATTTCGACCCGGTCACGACCACGTTGACGTTTCGCTGAGCACACAGATGTTTCAGAAGCTCCGCGACCTGCTCCGGCGGCCAGCGCCTCTCCAACGCCATGTCGCCCGCGTTCGGGTTCACGACGACGATGGGTTCGTCCGGCAGGAATGCCGCTTCCTCGCGCAGCGCTCGTTGGCACGATTCCCAACGGTCTTCGGGTGCGGAGATCGCGGGCAACGCGGTGGCGCTTTCGACGATCGCGGCATCGACCGGATCCATCGGGTCGCCCTGCAGCAGGTCCAGGAAGTTCAGCGACACGTGGTTGTACGCGTTGAACGGCACCTCGACGTCGTGCAGCCGGCCTCGCCATTTTCCCTTCGCGCTGAAGCCGTGCGAGCGTCGTGGGCGCGCGAACAGCGAGAAGATTGCCGAGAACCGCGTGAAGAACTCGAGATCGAGGATCAGGTCGTAGCGCTCGCGGCGGATCGCGAGGATCGTCCTAAGCGTCGCCAGCAGAAACATCGGGATACCCCGGCCGAGGTCGATCGTGAAGATTTTCCCGAGTCCCGGGTACAAGTCGAGGATCGCGACATTCTCGCTGAGTGTGACGAAATCGATCCGCGCGTTGGGATACTTGCGGCGGATCTGCTCGAACAGCGGCGACGCGAGCACGATGCTTCCCATGCCCCACATCTTCAACAGCAGCACCCGCTCGACGTCCTGCGAAGCCAGCGGCTTGCGCGCGCGTAGCCCCCGCTTCGCCAGCGCCAGCAATGCGCAGATCGTCGTGCCGATCCAGCGATCGATCCACAGCGCCGTCCAGTAGGGCCGTCGCGGTTCTCTCATCCGTTCGATTCTACCACCTCGCAACACTTCCATTCGATCTACCAATCGGCCACCAGGGACGGTTCCGTGAGTGTGCGGTGCTGGTAGATCTTCACGTCTTCGATCTCTTTGACGACCTGGTAGTGATCTTGGACGAACGCGAGAAGCTCGGGGCCGAACACCAGCTCGTCCGGCAGGTCATCGACACGCAACGCGTGGTCGTCCCAAACGATGATTCGCGGGGGTTCTCGGGTCAGATCGGCCAGCACCTCGGCGCGGTGTTCGTGGCCGACCATCTGGTGGCCCATCACGAAGCGAACCGGATTGGGCCGATCGGTCAGGTAGTAGTAGGCGCCGTCGTTGGGCCAGAACAGTACGGGTTCGTTCGGCTGCGTGTTGAGCTGGATCCAGCGCGTCACGCGCATCACGTGGGCGTCTCCGCGCGGCCGGTGGCCGATGCGGAAGGTCTGCATGCCGAAGCGGAGCGAACGCCACGAATCGGATATCGGCGAGGCCGTCTGCCAGAAACCTCCGAGCACGAACAGCAGCGCGAGTGTCACACCGCGCCACAGCGCGGTCCGTGGTTGTGCGCGCGCCACCGAGATCACGCGGTCGAGCGCGAAACACAGCAGCAGCGCGACGGCCGGCAGCGACGCGTGCGTGCGGTGCAGGCTCGCGCGGCCCATCGCGGACCGGAACGCGATCATTCCGAAGATCGCGATCAGGAACATCATCAGGCGCACCGGATCGCGCGCGAGGGCGTCCGCGAGTTCGCGGATCGAACGCAGCGGACGGCGCCAATCGAATGCGGTCACCGGCAGCAACAGCAACAGCGCACCGAGGCACACGGCCGGCACCGTGTACGAGAGCCGCAACGTCACAGATGCCCGAGTCGCCAGCGTGCCGAGATCGATCGGCAGGTTCGCCACGAGGTTCGGGAAGATCAGCTTCCCGTAGCCGGCGATCAGATACGCCGGGTACTCCACCACGTCTTTCAGCATGGGCCACAGTGCATGGTGAGCGCCGTAGTAGATGAGCAGCGGCGCCATCGTTGCGACCGCGGCGCAGCCGTACGTGAGCGCAGCGGGGCCATCGCGTCGGACCGCGAACCCGACCAGCGTCGCGAGCGCGATCGCCGTGCCGTACTCCTGGCTGTACAGCAAAGAGATTCCGGTCAACGCGCCGGCACAAAGCAACCACCCGCGCCGATCGGTCGCGAGCCAGCGGAACACGAAATACGCCGCGAACAGAGCCCAACCGACACGAAGTTCGATCCACGGCAGCAGGAACGGCAGCCAAAACAGCGCAATGCGGTTGCGAACCAGTGCGCCGCCGAGCGCGAACAAAGCCACCCAACCGAGCACGCGCGTGAGGCTCCAGTACAGGTTCCAGCCGGCGATTGATTTCCCGACCAGCGCCCAGAACCCGACCAGCCCGAGGTCGTACAACGGGCCGTACAGGCAGAAGACGTCACGGCCCTGGAACCAGCCGTGCCGCAGCGCGTTCGCCCAGGCGAGGTGCTGGCCGGTCTCGCCGAGGAACTTGAAATTGTCGACCGCGACCTTTGCGTCTGGAACGCCGTGCATCACGTTCCACAGATGCAGCCAGAGCCCGCGCGTCAGCGCGAAACCGACGACCACCACAACGACGAAGCCCAGGAGATTCACCCAGAGGGGTCGCACGAGAATCTCGCGCGGTTCGGGCAACAGGCGTCGGCTGTCATCGGGCTCGCGGCCCCGCACAAATGCGAACACCGCGACACATCCGCCGATCGCACTGAGATCACCGAACACACCCGGCAACAGCAGCAGCCCCAGCAGCGAACCGATCGCGATCGCCTCGAGGGCGATCGCATCGCGCCCGACGATTCGGTAGCGCGCCAACTGGCGCGCGATCACCCAGGTAACGAGCGCACCGACGACCAGACCGAACGCCAGCCAGAAGGTCTCCTGCACGACCGGATAGCGGTTGACCGTCGCGACGCTGACGATGCCGAGGTCATTTTCGTGATATTCGAAACGGATCGGCAACCACTGCGCCGCCAGCAGCGTCAGTGCGGCCGCCAGCGACAGCGAAGCGACGGCTCCCCGCACTCCGAGATCCTGCCGCTGCGCCATCGACTACGCGCTCCCCTGGCGCAGGCGTTTCCACTCCTGTCGCAGCGCCTGGTACAGGAACGTCGCTCCGGAGCACAGGCAGAACAGCACCGCCAAGTCGCGCAGCCGCAGCAGGTAGCTCGGCCAGAACGGAAAAGCGTTGAAGTCCCACTTCCCGAGCAGAAAGGGATTGCCGCACAGCATCGCGTACAACGAATAGATGAAGGCGAACAGCACCACGGTTGCGGCGACGCAGTAGCGGACACCCGGGAAGATCAGAAACGGCAGCACCCAGGCCAGGTACTGATACGCCCAGAAGTTCGTCAACCCATAGAAGATCATCAACGAACCGCAGATCGTCACGCCGAGGTCGCGCGGATCGGTTGCGTTCCGACGCAAGAACGCGTAAAAGCCGATCGGAATGATCGACACGAGCGTGTTGTGATCGCGGTGGAAGGCGATGATGGCCTCGAACACTGCGCGCGCGTTTTCGGGCAACGTCGCGACGATTCCGAACGCGCTCCAGAATCCCCAGATCGGCACACCACCGGGTGTGACGATGTCGAGCCCCGGATACGCGAGCACACGCGCGTACAGCAGGTCCCACGCCTGCAACGCGGTGGTCAGGTACGTCGTCGCCCCCACGGCGAGCGCGAAAGATCCGAAGACGACCGCGGCGCTGCCGCCGAAGAAGAAGAACAGCGCCGGGATCGCCAGCACCGTCGGGAGCTTGAACCACAGGCCCACTCCAATCGCCACACCGGCCAACGCCGCGCGTCGCTCGACCGCAAAGCTCGTCGCCAACAGCACGAAGAACGCGACCGCCGTGTCGGTATTTCCGTGGTAGGCCGAAAAGATCACCGCGAGCGGGTTCAGCCAGTAGCCCACGGAGATCGCATACTTCCATTCGGAATCCCGAAACAGCCGCAACAGCAGCAATGCATTGCCCAGGTCGAACAGGCTGAAGATCGTGCGGAGCGGGATCCGGAACGGAATGTCCCACGCTTTCGCCAGTTGCCAGACTCCGGAAAGCATCCGTCCGATGAAGGGCGGATGATTGAAGACCTCCTGGAACGAGTAGTACCCGATCAATCCGTGCTGCGTGGTCCAGCCGGCGTGGCTCTCCCAGATCGGGACATCGTCGGTCCCGGGCGTGAACAAAATCAGATACGCGCGAACCGCGAACCCCAACGCCACCGCCACCCACAACCACGGGCCCTCGCGAAACCGCGCGAAAGCACCGGTCGCGAGCGGCTGGGCTTCGTCTAGATCCGCTTGCGCCATGCGGTGTAGGCCTCCGTCGACAGGTGCAGTAGCAGCAGCGCCAGTGTCGCGGCGGTCACGCTGGCACCCGCGTAGAAATACTCGGGCCGATAGGTCATCACCACGTCGCGCTCGCCAGCGGGGAGGTCGACTGCCAGCTTGCCGCGATCGGTCCACGCCGGCAAGCCGTCCACGCGCCATTCGCGCGTTCCTTCTCCAAGTCGAAACGGAAAGCGGATGCTCGACTCCCGGCTTGCCGTCGCGTGATACACCAGACGATTCGGCTCGAAGCCGATCAGCTCCGCAGTCGCCCCGTGTGTCCCGGTCAGGTGCAACGGTTTCGGACGGTGATCACCACCGTGCAGCGCGGGGCCGATCGCTGCGTGTTGCCACGCCAGGCTCTGCCACCACAGATCTGCACCGATGCACAAAGCGAGCCCGACGAGAACCACCGGGACCCAACCGCGCCCCCGAGCCCAGGTCTCCTTCAGGCGCTGCACACCGATCGCCGCGACCGTGGTGAAGCAGAACAGCGTCAGCACCAGAAACCGTGAGGGGCCGCGCTGAGTGCGCCAGACCGGCAGACCCTCGAGCCATGACCACAGTTCGAACCCGCGCAGCGACTCGGGCAGTTCGATCGACAGCAACAGAAAGAAGCAACCGATCGACACCAACGCCCAACAGCGCCGCGCAGACAAGAGACCCGCCGCGATGAACAGCAGTGCGAACGGTCCGATATAGAATGCGTACTCCCACCAACCGCTTCCGTAATCGAAAGCGACCCCCGTCGTGGTGAATTCCGGATACTGTCCGGGCGCCAGCAACGTCGCTCCCAGGCTCGCCAGCGGGATGCCCTGCACCCGCATCGTCGGATCGTAGTTCGCGAATTCCGCGAACATCGGCAGCAGCTTCACGGCGGCCAGCCCGACACTCGCCCCGACGACGAGCGCCCAACGCGACAGCGGAAACAGATCGCGCGAGTCGATCGCCCAGGCCAATGCGAACAGCGAGATCAGGATGTTCTGCCAGATGAACGGCTGGTGCTGCCCGGAGAGAATCGTCGCCGCATTCAGGGCCGCTGCCAGCCACAACGCCCGAGAACTGCCCAGCGCGGCGCGTCGATACAGACAGAGCAGTCCCGGCAGTACCAGCCCACCCATCGCCCAGGGATGTCCGACCGAAAGATGGGAAACGAAGAACCCACCAAATGCGAACATCAGCGCGGCGGGTACCGCTACGACCCCTTCCACGCCGACGTCGCGAAGCAGTGCCAGCATGCCGACGATGCCCGCAGCCGTGAACAGCACGATCAACGACTTCAGGTACAAGTCGGTCGGCATCCACAACAGCAGCCAGATCGACGGGCTGAAGCTCGGTCCTTCTGCATTCGCGAGGAAATTCTTCGTGATCCACGCGTCGTTCATGAACAGCGGCACGGTGCCGAAATCGCGCAGCGAAACGCGGACCCAATCGAAGTAGTTGAAATGGTGCGAGCCCCAGTCGTAGCCGTGCAACGAGCCGTCGAACAACAGCACCGAATAGAAGCCGATCGAAACAGCGATCGAGCCCAGCACACAGGCGGCCACCCATCGGGCGCGGGGAGCTGCGGGAACCGGGGTTCGCGCCCGAGGCGTCAGTCCGGACATCGCCGCATCGCCGGGTCAGCGACTCCCGGAGGTGTTGTTCGAGCGACCACCCTTGCGTGCGCTGGCGCGAATGTAGCGACGGCTGATCGGCGAGCTGTCGGCCTGCGGAATCGTGCAATCGATGATCGAAAAGCGTGAATCGGCATGGGCGGTGCGCAGCGCATCGCCCAGTTCAGCCGCCGACTTTGCGGTCAACCCGAGCCCTCCGAATGCTTCGGCGAGCTGCGCGTAGGGCCAGTTCGGAATCTCCAACAGGTCCAATCGCGGCGTGACCGGTCGAAAGATCCCCCAGCCCGAATTGTTGATCAGCACCACGATCGGGGCGAGTTCCAGTTTGGGAGCGTGGGAAATCTCGTTTCCGGTCATCTGAAAACCGCCGTCTCCACACAGGATCAACGGCCGCCGCCCTCCGCCGAGCGCCGAACCGAGCGCCGCCGGTACGGCGAACCCCATCGACGCGTAGTAGCCCTGTGCGAAATACATCCCGCCCTTGCGGGCCCGCACCTCGAGCCCGCCGAACAGCATGTCGCCGCTCTCGGCGAACACGTCGTAGCGCGGGTGTTCTTCGAGGAATTCATTGACCTCGACCAACAGGTTGTTGATCGAGAGCTTGGCTTCCCGGCGGATCGGGCGTTTGAGGTTGTCGTAGTAGCGGATCGTCTCGCGAAACTTCGGCAGCCTCGCTTCCGACAGCTCTTCGATGAAGTCTTTCAACATCACGTCGGTGTAGGAGTGGTACGACACGTTGACCCGGTCGGATACCGCCCAGACCGAGTTTTTGCGTTTGACCTGCGGCTTGGCAGCCCCCAGATTCATGTCGGTCAGTTGGGTGCCGAGTGCCAGCACCAGGTCGGCGCGGCGAACCCGGTCCTGGATCTTCTTGGCGCTGAAGGGTCCGATATGGACGCCCATGTGTTGCGGGTGGTCCATCGGAAACACGCCCTTTCCGAGGGTCGTCGTCGCTACGGGCGCACCCAGTTTCTCCGCGAACTTCAGAAATTCCCGCTCGGCTTTCTCCCGATACAGCTCGACACCGGCGATCAGGACGGGGCGCTTCGCGGTTCGAATCCGTGCGACCGTGCTGTTGACCGCCTCGGCGAGCTTGCGTCGATCCGACTTCTCGACCGGAAAGGTGCCGTTCCAGTCGACGATGTGTTTCGGAACCGAAATCGGCATGTCGACGAGGTCGCGGTGGATCTCGAGATAACCGGGACGGTTCTCCCGGGCGATCGCGCTCATCACATGGTGAATTTCTTCGGCCGCCCGTTCCGGGTGCACGACGACGTGCGCAGCGCAGGTCACTTCGTTGAAGATCCGATACTGCCCGGCGATGTCCTTGACCTGGTGGTGGACCAGAGCCATTTCGGACTCTTCGGCACCGGGTCCGCCGGAAACCACCAGCAGCGGAACCTGCTCTGCGTACGCACCCGCCACCGGGTTCACCACGTTGTTTCCGCCGGCACCGTAGGTCACACACAGCACACCGACTCGGCGCGTGCTGCGGGCATAGCCGTCGGCTGCGAATCCGACCGCGGGCTCGTGCGAGAACGTGACGATTTCGAGCCCGCGCTCCCGGCCGAAGCGGTGAAACAGGCCGAGCACGAGATCACCCGGCAATCCAAAGATGTGGCGCACACCCGCGCGGCGCAGATACGCGACGAGAAAATCTCCGAGCAGCATCTTCGATCGCAGTCCCGATTTCACCCGGGCCGGCTTGGAGCTGCCGCTATTCCGCCTGGCTTTGCTGGCCTTTCGAGATGCCGCCTTTCGCTTCGCCATTCCGGGTCAGCCTTCCTTCGATGATTCGTACAGCTCCAGCCGATACAGCACGGCCATCACCAACGCGTGGTCGACACCTTCGTCTCGTGCCAGGCGGCGAAGTCGGTCCCGATCGACGAGTTCGACCACGGTTTCCTCGGTACCTTCATTTCGGATCTCCGCCACCTGGACAGCATCGTGCGCGACGAATGCATGCAGCCGATTGCGAAACAGTGCGGGGTTCGGATTGACACTGCCAAGCGACGACAGCTCGCGTGCCCGATAGCCGGTCTCCTCCAGGAGTTCTCTGGCGGCGGCTTCTGCGGGTGTTTCGCCCGGGTCGACCAGACCGCCCGGTGTTTCGAGCGTGACCTGCGAAGAACCGTGGCGGTACTGGCGGATCATCACGACCTCGCCATCGGGCGTGATCGGCACGACGTTGACCCAATCGGCCGAGTCGATGCTGAAAAACGGGTGCGTCTCGCCGGTGTGCGGAGAACGCGCGTGCATCCGGCTGACGCTGAAGACCTTGCAATCCTGTAGAAATTCGGTGTCCACCACCGTCCACCGCTTGGGGTCGGCCATCACGAGGACGCTAGCGTAGTTCATCCGTCGCGAACCCGAGGCGGCGACAACCCCCGGATTGCATCGGCCGCAAGGCGAGCGCACCGCAACCCACTGCTAGTGTCCGTCCGTTCGTTGAGCACCGGGCTCGGAGCGCACGCATGCGACTGGGATTCATCAACGGACTGCGGGGTTTTGCGATTCTCGCGGTCGTCTACCACCACTTCTTCAGCCGATTCACCCCCAAGTCGCTCGGTGCGATCGATATCGGGGGGCTGTCGGTTTCGCCGTATACGCCGTTGTTCAACGGCTGGCTGGGCGTGAACCTGTTCTTCGTGCTGTCGGGTTTCGTTCTCGCGCTGCCCTATTTCGACGGACGTCGCGACTTTTCCAAACCCGGCCATACGCGCTGGTTCTACAAGCAGCGCGCGCATCGGTTGCTCCCGCTCTACTACTTTTCGGTCATCATCGCGATGATCCTGGCCCGCAGAATCACGATGGCCGACGAACCCTTTCGCGACCTGTTGTTGATGGCAACAGTCACGTTCAATTTCAACGAGGCGACCTACTCACCGGTGTACAACTGGGTGCTGTGGTCGCTCGGGTTGGAAGTCTGGTCGGCATCGTATTCCCGCTGATCATGTTGGCGATCGGCCGATTCGGGATCTGGAAGGTGGGGTTGTTCGTTGCATCGATCGCGTTGGCCACGCGATTTGCAGGATGGGATCTCCGCTACCCGCCGACGGGACCCGTCAACCCCTACCTGAACCCGATCAAGGACAGTTTCGTCGGCAGGCTGGACGACTTCTACAACGGCATCCTGATCTGTTACCTGTGCGTCGTCGAGCGTTCCGGTTCGCGCCGCAGGGGCGGGTATCCGCTGCTGTTGGTAGGACTGTCGATCGGCGTGCTGACGATGATCTGCTGGGACAACGTGGCTCTCGGGAGGTTGCCGCAAACCTGGGCGCCGCTGCTGCACACCGCGGTCAACGCTTCGCTGTTCTGCATCATCTACGCGCTGTATCACCTGCGCGGACGGTTCCGTCGGGTCGTGTTCGAAAACTATCCGATCCAGCTGATCGGGATGATGTGTTATTCGCTCTACGTCTGGCATGGCATCACGAACGCGAGTCTGACCTTCAACAAGTACACGCCGCAGAACCTCTCGATCCTGTTCATCGCGCTGTCGACGATCACGGTCCTCAGTTACCGCTACGTCGAGTTCGGACACGCCAGCGACTGGCGCAAACTGTTCCTGCTCGGAGGCGGCGCGAAGCCTCGCTAGATCTGTCGTCGGCTGGCAGGCGTCACGGGGAGCCGGTGACGACCTGATCGATCGTCAGCTCGACACCGGTGTCGCCGGGCGAGTGGGGACTGTTCGAATCTCCGAACAGATCGCCCGGGGTGCGGGTCATCGCGTTCGCGTCGGCATCGATTCTCGCACTGAGCTGGATCGCGCCTGAAAACGGCATGGCCTTGATCATCCGGTCGTCCGGTCCGATCGAGAACTCGACGGGGAACTGCGGTGACGCGATGCGCTGCACCGCCAGCGGCGGTCCGGTCGCCCGCGTCCGGGCGATCAGAAACAGCACGGCACCACCGGGAACCTTTCCGGCGAGTTCGGGCGCCAGCGTGATCGTACCGGCGATCGCACCCTCCGCAGGAGCGGCGGGCGCCGCCGCTGCCGGTGCGGTCCCATCCCCGGAAATGACCTGATCGATCACGACCTCGACGCCAGTCGCACCGGGCTGGTGGCTCCCCGGCGCGCCGCCGTGCAGGTCGCCTGCGTCGCGCGTGGTGGCGTTGCCGTCGGCGTCGATCCGGGCCGTGATCGTCATCGGACCGGTAAAAGGCATCTCGCGGATCATGCGGTCTTCTGGGCCGATCGAGAAATCCA
>Ga0210101_1000384_pt1 | contig 14915 bp, 8 predicted proteins | sample Muzzi_PWC_D1_FD_185534 | JGI IMG/M metagenome (GOLD analysis project Ga0210101, IMG submission 185534) | Wetland microbial communities from San Francisco Bay, California, USA, that impact long-term carbon sequestration - Muzzi_PWC_D1 (SPAdes) | ecosystem: Environmental > Aquatic > Marine >... | reverse complement strand
CGCCGCCGAGGACAACGATCTTGTCGCGCTCGCTCGGCATCGCCTCGCATTCCTCGTCGTAGCTCGAGTACATGTAGGCGGTGCTGGTGGCGAATTCGGCGGCGCAGGTATCGACGCGCTTGTAAACCGGGCGCACGCCCAGTTCGCGGCGGCGCGCGGCGAACTCCGTCTCTTCGCAGCGCAGCAATTCCGCCAGCCGCCGGTCGGCGAATCCCTTGCGTTTCAGGGCGCGGATTTCGTCCGCGTCGAGATCGCCCAGCCCGCGGCCGACGAGGCGGCCCTCGATGCGTACCAGGTCCTCGATCTGCACCAGGAACCATGGATCGATGGCGGTATGCTCGAACACCCGCTCGAGGCTGTAACCCGAACGAAATGCGTCGGCCACGTACCAGATGCGTTTCGCGCCCGGCAGTCTCAGCTCGGTGCGGTAGAGGTCCTCGAGTTCGTCGGGATCCTGCGACTGGTCGACGATCGGATCGAGGCCGAAAACACCGGTCTCGAGGCCGCGTAGCGCCTTTTGAAAGGATTCCTGGAAATTGCGCCCGATCGCCATCACCTCGCCGACCGATTTCATCTGCGTCGACAGGCGGTCGTCGGCCTGCGGGAATTTCTCGAACGTGAAGCGCGGAATCTTGGTGACCACGTAATCGATGCTCGGCTCGAACGAGGCCGGCGTCGCGCCGCCGGTGATATCGTTTTTCAGCTCGTCGAGCGTGTAGCCGATCGCCAGCTTGGCGGCGACCTTGGCGATCGGGAAACCGGTGGCCTTGGAGGCCAGCGCCGACGACCGCGAGACGCGCGGGTTCATCTCGATGATGATCATTTCGCCGTCGTCGGGATTGATCGCGAACTGCACGTTGGAGCCGCCGGTCTCGACACCGATCTTGCGCAGTACCGCGAGCGACGCGTTGCGCATGATCTGGTATTCCTTGTCGGTCAGCGTTTGCGCCGGGGCCACGGTGATCGAGTCGCCGGTATGCACGCCCATCGGGTCGAGGTTTTCGATCGAGCAGATGATGATGCAATTGTCGTTCTTGTCGCGCACCACCTCCATTTCGTATTCCTTCCAGCCGAGCACCGAGGCATCGATCAGCACCTCGGTAGTCGGCGACAGGTCCAGGCCGCGGCGGGTGATCTCTTCGAATTCCTCGCGGTTATAAGCGATGCCGCCGCCGCTGCCGCCCATCGTGAACGATGGCCGCACGATCACCGGGAAACCGATCTGCGACTGCCCCTGCCAGGCTTCCTCGATGCTGTGGGCGATGAAGGACTTGGGTGTCTTGAGGCCGATTTCGGACATCGCGACGCGAAACAGTTCGCGGTCCTCGGCCATGTCGATCGCCTCGCGCGTGGCGCCGATCATTTCCACGCCGTGCTTTTCCAGCACGCCCTCGCGCACCAGGTCGAGCGCGCAGTTGAGCGCGGTCTGCCCGCCCATCGTCGGCAATAACGCATCGGGGCGTTCGGCCTCGATGATCTTTTCGACCGTTTTCCAGTGGATCGGCTCGATATAAACCGCGTCGGCCATTTCCGGGTCGGTCATGATGGTCGCCGGGTTGGAATTGATCAGGATGACGCGAATGCCCTCTTCCTTTAGCGCCTTGCAGGCCTGGGCGCCGGAATAGTCGAATTCGCAGGCCTGGCCGATGACGATCGGGCCGGCGCCGATGATCAGGACCGAGTTGACGTCGTCGCGTTTAGGCATCAGGCGGCTCCATCGTTCGAGCGGCGGGCCGCGATCAGCTCGAAAAATCGATCGAACAGCGGCGCGACGTCGTGCGGACCGGGGCTCGCTTCCGGGTGACCCTGGAAGCTGAACGCGGGTGCATCGGTGCGCTCGATGCCCTGCAGGCTGCCGTCGAACAGCGAGCGGTGGGTCGCCCGCAGGCAGTCCGGCAGGCTCTCTTCGTCGACCGCGAAACCGTGATTCTGGCTGGTGATCATGACCACTTTGCTGGCCAGGTCCTGCACCGGGTGATTGGCGCCGTGGTGGCCGAACTTCATCTTCACCGTGCGCGCGCCGCTGGCCAGCGCGAGCAACTGGTGGCCGAGACAGATGCCGAATACCGGCACCCCGCTTTGCAGGATTTCGGCGATCGCGTCGATCGCGTAATCGCAGGGCTCCGGGTCGCCCGGGCCGTTGGACAGGAAAATGCCGTCGGGCGCGAGCGCCAGCGCCTCGCTGGCCGGGGCCTTCGCGGGCAGCACCGTGACCCGCGCGCCGCGCGCGGCGAGCATGCGCAAAATATTCTTTTTGATGCCGTAATCGTAGGCGACCACGTGATAGCGCGGATCGCTGTTGTCGCCGTAACCGGAGCCCAGCGACCAGGTCGTGCGCGTCCAGTCGTAGGGCTCTGCGGTCGACACCACCTGCGCGAGGTCGGCGCCGGCGAGGCCCGGGAATGCGCGCGCCGCCTCGATCGCGGCTTCCTGGGAAACCTCGTCGCCGGCCATGATCGCGCCGGACTGGGCGCCCTTGTCGCGCAGCAAGCGGGTCAGCCTGCGGGTATCGATATCGGCGATCGCCACCACGTTGCGGCCTTCCAGGTAGGCTTGCAAACCGCCGACGCTGCGCCAGTTGCTGTCCAGCAGCGGCAGGTCACGAATGATCAGGCCGCTGGCGTGGATCTGGTCGGCTTCCTCGTCCTCGCCATTGACGCCGGTGTTGCCGATGTGCGGGTAGGTCAGCGTGATCAATTGCTGGCAATAGGAAGGATCGGTGAGGATTTCCTGGTAGCCGGTCATCGCGGTATTGAATACCACCTCTCCGGCCGCGATGCCATCGGCACCGATAGCGCTGCCGCGGAAGAGGGTTCCGTCTTGCAGGGCGAGTAAAGCGGGTCTCGGCACGGGTTCTCCGGTTCAAAAAAATGCGCGCGCACAAAAATGGGAGGAACCCCAGGTTCTTCCCATCAGAAATTCCAAAGCGTCAATACTGCAGAAGGCAGCATTTTCTTGAACGCGAATTGTATGATTATTGCTCGAATGAGTCTACGCCCGCGGCCGAAATTTGCTAAATTATCCCGGTTCGCTATCGACTCATTCTTCTTTCGGGGCCTCCGCCATGTTGCCAGCACCGGACCGTTTCCCGCGAGCGGTCTTCTACATCCTGCTCGCGCTGCTGCTGTTCGACATGCAGGCCGTCATCATCAAGTTCATGGGCAACCGTTACGCGGTGCAGCAACTGGCCAGCTTTCGCAACGTTTTCGGCCTGATTCCGAGCCTGCTGGTGCTGGTGTTTTCGCGCGAATGGCACAATCGCGGCCGCATCCTGCTAATGCGGCAGTGGCGGCTGGGATTCCTGCGCGGCCTGTTTATCGCCGCCGCCCAGTTCTGTTTTTACCTGTCGATCACCAAAATGGAGCTGGCCACCGCGTCGACGCTGGCGTTTATCGGCCCGGTGTTCATCACCCTGCTGTCGATCCCCATTTTGGGGCACCGGGTCGGCGGCTGGCGGTTGATGGCGGTATTTACCGGGTTTGCGGGCGTACTGCTGATCATGTCGCCCGGCAGCGCCGTTTTCACCCCGTACAGCCTGCTGCCGCTCGGCGCCGCGCTGGGCTATTCGCTGTCGACGGTCTGCGTGCGCCTGGTCGACGACGACGAGCCGACGGCGCTAATCAACATGTATGCCTCGGTGGGCGCGCTGGCCGGCGCGCTCGCTATCCTGTTTTCGACCACCGGCTACAGCGGCGTCGACAGCGCCGTCGACTGGGTGCTGTTGCTGGCGATGGGCCTGGTCGGGGGCTGCGCGGTATTGTCGATGATTACCGCCTACCGCCTGGCAAAGCCGTCGAGCCTGTCGCCGTTCGAATACTTCGGCATCCCCTTCGCCTTCGTGCTGGGCTGGGTTTTCTTTGGCGAGGCGCCTTTCGACAAGCTGATACCGGGGGTCTTCCTGATCGTCGCCGGCGGCCTGTTGATCGCCTGGCGGGAACGCAGGGATGCCCGTGCGGCGCGAACGACGCCGGTCGATTGAAGTTCAGGAGCGCTGGCGCATGCGCTCGTGCAACTGGGTCTCGCAAAATTCCACCGAGGTCAGCATTTGCTGCGCGTCGGCAAAGCGCATGTAGGGTTTTTTTTGCAGCGCCTTGAGGAGGACCTCGGTGATCCCGGCGGGCAGGGTCAGGTGATTCAGGTCCGGCTCCAGGCCGATGATGTTTTTCTTCAGTTCCGGCAGGCTGTCGCCGGCAAACGGCTGGTGGCCGGTCAGCAGGTGATACAGCGTGACCGCAAGCGAAAACAGGTCCGAGCGGCCGTCGAGCTTGCGGCCTTCGAGCTGTTCGGGAGACATGTAGGCGGGCGTGCCGACAATTACCTGTTCGGCAGGCCGCTCGCGCCTGCCGGTGTAGGCGGCGCCGAAGTCGGTCAATATATAAGTATCGTTGGCGGTGTCGTACATGATATTCGCGGGCTTGATGTCGCCGTGAATGACGCCGTGGCCGTGGGCCACGGCAAGCGCCCGCAGCATGTCTTTCAGTATGCGAATACATTCGCCGACGGTCAGGTATTCGCGGCGGCGCAGGCGCTGCGACATCGAATACCCGGAAATGTAATCCATCGCGATATAGGCCTTGTCGCCGAGGACCTCGGCGTCGTGAATCTTGACGATATTGTCGTGGTCGAGCTGCGAGACGATGACCGCTTCCTCCAGCCATTTATGGGCCCGCGCCCGTTCGTTCCGCTCACCGTGGCGCAGCGTCATCAGTTTCAGCGCGACGCGGTTGCCGGTACGCGTGTCCAGCGCCTCGTACATCACCGAGGTCGACCCCTTGGCGATCTTTTCGCCCAGCCGGTAATTGCCGATCGTCTGCGCACCGTCGCCGGCCTCCGCGGGCGGCCTGCCCTGCTGCAGCAACGCGGCGCGCTGCTCGCGAATCTCCTCGATGCGAGTCACGAAATCGCCCAGGCCGGGATCGTATTGCGTCAGCCAGTGGTACAGGTACAGGGCCGAGGCCCAGTGCTTGCGCGCCTCGAGCTGCATGCCGAGCTCGTAGCCGACCTCGAGCAGATCGTCGCTTAGCGGGCACTGCTTGAGCAGGATCATCGCGTTCCTGAGGTCGCCGGAACCGATGCGCTCGCGCACGTCGTCGAGATCGACCTCGCGGTCCGGCGTCAGCAGGCCCGCGGCGACCCGCTGGTAGACATCGAGCGACCAGAGCACGATCGAGACCAGCAGCATGACCAGCGCGGGAAACACGATCGGCAGGTAAACATGCAGCAATACCGCCAGCAGGACCTCGAGCATCAGCAGGCCGAACATCAGCACGATCACGGTGAGGATCGAGGCCGCGGAGGCTCGCGAGCGCGTGTAGCGGGCCACGTAAAAAGCGAATATCGACGCGTAGACGGCGACCACGCTCCATTGCGGCGCTTCCCGCACGGCGCTAATCGACACCAGTTCGCCGTTGGACGGCTGCAAGCCCAGGATATACAGGAACAGGTCGAACTCGAACCCCGCAACCGGCGAGGTCAGGCCGAGCAGGTAGGTAAATACCAGTAATAGCGCGGTCAGACCGAGTTGCCAGGCCCTGGATTTGAAACTAAACACGGCAACCTGTTGGCGAGAAATTAGCAGACCGCGATCATGCGACAGATACGCCAGCGACGCAAATAGTATCCGGTTGCGACATCGGCGGGGCTCCCGGCTGGACATCCCGGCAGCGATTTTTCATTATCGGGCTACGTCGCCAGGTGCGTGGCAACACGAGAATCGGGAAACCCGTGCAAATCGGGTACTGCCCCCGCAACGGTGAACAGGCGCATCGACACCTGCAAGTCCGGAGACCGGCCTGGCGGACATCACAACAAGACCAGAATTACGGAGGGTAATTCTCACAGCTTGTCGCGGCTATTCCCATTGATCGCCAACTGTGTGTGTCTCTCGGCTTGCGAGGAGAACCACATGAAATCTATTTACGCCACCCTGGCCGGTGCCTGCTTGATCGCTGCACCGACCCTGGCTTACGCCGAACTCGGCCCGATCGTCATCACCCCGTCGCGCACCGCGCAGCCCCAGGAAAATTCCAGCGCCACCGTCTACGTCCTCGACGCCGAACAAATCGAAGCCAGCGGCGCGGCCACCACCAGCGAGCTGTTACGCGGCATGCCGGGAATACAACTCGATGACCTGTTCGGTAACGGCAGCGACGTCAACATCGGCCTGCGCGGCTTTTCAGCCACCGCCAATGCCAACACGTTGGTGCTGATCAACGGCCGACGGCTGAACAATGCCGATACGGATCCGCCGTCACTGAACCATATTTTCCCGAAGGATATCGAGCGCATCGAGGTACTCGTCGGCAGTGCCGGCGCCCTCTACGGCGACCAGGCGGTCGGTGGCGTAATTAACATTATCACCCGGCAACCGGCCGTCAGCGATCACCGCGTAAGCGCCCGTGTCGGCAGTTACGATTACCGCGGTGTTCAGTTCGCCTCGTCGATGCAACTCAGCGAAGCACTCGGTTACCGGCTCTCCGCCGAGACCTTTTCGACCGATAACTATCGCGACCACAATGCCGAGTCCAACTCGAACGTCAATGCAACGCTCGATTACCGCAAGCACGGTAATCACCTGTTTGCCGAGCTGCAGGCCATCGACGACGACCTCGAGCTGCCCGGGGCGCTGCAGGCGGGCGTGGATGATATCGAAGCGGATCCGCAGCAAATCAATCCGGCTTTCGCGAACGATTTTCGCGACGAGAATACGCGCGCCTACCGGGTCGGCTTCGAGCGCGAATTCGGCATGCAGCAGTTCAGCATCGACGCCAGCGAGCGCAGCACGGACGCCGACATCCTGCAGAGCTTTCGCGATTTTCCGAGCCCCGCGGCCGGCTTCATCGAGCGTAAAAACCGCAGCCTCAATCCCAAGCTGTCGGGCAGCATCGATCTCGGTTATCCGACCGTTTACGTGCTCGGCCTCGACCTCGAAGAGGCCAGTTTCGATAGCGAAATTCCCAACGCGTTCGCGACCCAGAGTTCGAGCAGCGAGCAAACCACCGACAGTGTTTTCTTCCAGCTCAATCCACGCCTGTCTCAATCCCTGCAGCTGACCTTCGGTATGCGCCACTCCAGCGTCAGCAACGATCTCGACTATGCCGATATCACCGGGGCACGCACCCGGGCCAGGCTCGACGACGCTATCAGCGTCGGCGAACTCGGGCTGATTTACTTCGTCGAACCGAGAACCCGTCTCACCTTTCGCTACGACGAGAATTTCCGCTTCGCCAAGATCGACGAATTCGGGCTCACCGAGGCCGGCACGCTGCTCGATACGCAGACCGGCGAATCCTGGGAATTCGGCCTGGATCTCGCGCGCGGCGGTCAACGAGTCATCGTCTCGGTTTACCAACTGGACCTCGAAGGCGAAATTGCCTACGACCCGACTGTCGGTCCCGACCTCGGCTTCGGGCCCACGGGACTAAACGTCAACCTCGACCAGACCCGCCGCCGCGGCGCGACCCTGTCGTGGCACAGCCAGTTGTCGAGCCAATTCACGTTGAAAACCGACATCGGCCTGGTCGATGCCCGATTCGAATCCGGCGTTTTCGAGGGCAAGGAGATTTCCGGCGTCGCCGACAAGATCGCGAGTATTCGCGGAGATTACTCGCTAACCGATGCCTTCAGGGTCTACCTCGAATATAATTACACTTCGCCGAAATACGCCCAGGGCGATAATGCCAATGAATTCGACAAGCTGGATTCGATCACCGTTTACAACGCCGGGGCCGGTTACCGTTACAAATCCTGGGACATCGATTTCAGAATCAACAACCTGGCGGACGAAAAATATGCGGAATCCATCAACAGCTTTGGCGGCACTTTTCCGAATCCCGAACGCAATTACATGCTGACCGCGGGATACCGCTTCGAATAATGGGAAATCGACTGAGCAAGATCTATACCCGCACCGGCGACGAGGGCACCACCGGCCTCGGCGACGGCAGCCGGCGACCGAAAAACGACCCGCGCGTGCATTGCATGGGCGAATTCGACGAACTCAACGCCTGTCTCGGCCTCGCGCTCTCCACCATGGAAGACGGTCCGATACAGCAGGTCCTGTTCGCGGTACAGCACGACCTGTTCGATATCGGCGCCGAGCTGGCGCAGCCCGGCAAGATCATGATCGGCGACGATTACGTCGCCGCGCTGGAACGCCGCGCCGACGAGTTCAACGCCCGGCTCGAGCCGCTCAGGGAGTTCATACTGCCGGGTGGATCGCAGTCGGTGGCCGCGCTGCACCTCGCGCGCACGGTCTGCCGACGCGCGGAACGCGCGTTGGTCGGGCTCGCCGAAATAGAGGACGTCAACCCGGCCACCCGGCATTACGTGAACCGGCTTTCCGACCTGCTGTTCATTCTCGGGCGCGCGCAATCGCACAGCGAGGACGGCGGCGAGGTGTACTGGAACTCGAAATACTCTCGCCTGCAGCGCGACTAGCGACGGCCCATGGATCCGGCGCGCCGCGCCGGGCTAGAGGAATTCGAGCACGCGCTCGAGAAAGGCCGCCGGCTGCTCGGCGTGCAGCCAGTGCCCGGCGCCGTCGAGCGTGGCGAATTCGATTTGCCGAAAATGCGCGCGCATCAGGTCGATCTCGGCCTCGCCGACATAATTCGATTCGCTGCCGCGAATACACAGGGTCGGTGCGTCGATACTCCAGTCGGGCGCCAGCTCGACGAACCCGGTCAGCTCTCCCATGGAATCCTTGATCGCGCGCCAGTTGACGCGCCAGCGCCAGGTCTCGCCATCGCGCACCAGGTTTTGCAACAGGAAACCGCGCAGCCCGGGATCGGCAATCGCGGTTTGTAGCTGGCCGTCCGCATCGGCGCGCGTGGCGATCGCATCGAGATCCACGGCGAGCGCGGCGTCGACGATTTCCTCGTGGTCGTGCGCGTAGATCACCGGCGCGATATCGGCGATCACCAGTTTCTCGACCAGTTCCGGCTGGCGCAGCGCCAGCGCCATCGCCACCTTGCCGCCCATGCTGTGCCCGAGCAGCCTGCAGTCACCCAGGTCGAGATCGCGGATCAGGCGTTCGACGTCGGCGGCCATTAGCGGGTAGCTCATGTCATCGGCGTGAAAGGATTGCCCGTGGTTGCGCAGGTCGACGGTCAACACGTCAAAGTAATCCGCCAGCCGGCGGGCGTGCGACTGCCAGTTGCGGCCCGAACCGAACAGGCCGTGCAGGATCAGCAATGGCGGACCGCTGCCCTGGCGTTGGTAACTGAGTTCCGGCATCCCGGGCGAGCGCGCCGCGACACCTACTTCTTACGCGGAATGTAGAGGTCGGTGATCGTGCCCTCGGCCATCTCCGCGGCAAAATTGAAGGTTTCCGACAAGGTCGGATGCGGGTGGATGGTCAGGCCGATGTCTTCGGCGTCGGCGCCCATTTCCAGCGCCAGCACCGCCTCTGCGATCAGTTCTCCGGCGTTGGGACCGACCATGCCGGCACCGAGGATGCGCCTGGTCTCCTTGTCGAAGATGACCTTGGTCATACCCTCGTCGCGGTCGATGCCGAGTGCGCGGCCGCTCGCCGCCCATGGAAAAGCACCCTTTTCGATCTCGATACCCTGTTCTTTCGCCTCGGCTTCGCTGAGGCCCATCCAGGCGACCTCGGGGTCGGTGTAGGCGACCGATGGAATCGTCAACGGCTCGAAGAAGGATTTCATGCCGGCGATGACCTCGGCCGCGGTCTTGCCCTCGTGGGTCGCCTTGTGCGCGAGCATCGGGTTGCCGACGATATCGCCGATCGCGAAGATGTGCGGCACGTTGGTGCGCATCTGCTTGTCGACGGCGATGAAACCGGCCTCGTCGACCTCGACACCGGCCTTGTCGGCGCCGATCTTGTGCCCGTTCGGGCGGCGGCCGACCGCCACCAGCACGCGATCGAAAATCGCCGGCTCCGGCGCCTTGTCGCCTTCGAAGGTTACTTTCAGGCCGTTTTTCTGCGCCTTGATCTCGGACACCTTGGTCTTCAGGTGAATCGCCTTGTAGCGCTTGGAGATGATCTTGTTCAGGCCGCGCAGCAAATCCTTGTCGCAGCCCGGGATCAGCGTATCCATGAATTCGACCACGGTGATTTCCGAGCCCAGTGCATGGTAGACGGTAGCCATTTCGAGACCGATGATACCGCCGCCGACGACCAGCAGTTTCTTCGGCACTTCCTCGAGCAGCAGCGCATCGGTCGAGTCCATCAGCCGCGGGTCGTCGTTGGGGAACGACGGAATCTCGGTGGCCTGGGAGCCGGCGGCGATGATGCAGTTCTGGAACGCTATATTAGTGGTCTTGCCGTCTTTTTCGACCTGCAGGTTGTTGGGTCCGATGAACTGCCCGACTCCCTGCACGACCTTGACCTTGCGCTGCCTGGCGAGCCCGGCGAGCCCGCCGGTCAGCTTGCCGACCACCTTGTCCTTGAAACCGTTGATGCCCTTCAGATCGATCTTCGGCTTGCCGAAAGTCACGCCGTTGGCCTTCATGTGCTCGGCCTCGGTGATAATCTGCGCGGTATGCAGCAGCGCCTTGGACGGAATACAGCCGACGTTCAGGCAGACGCCGCCGAGCGACTCGTAGCGCTCCACCAGCACCACCTGCTTGCCGAGATCGGCGGCGCGAAACGCCGCCGTGTAGCCGCCGGGCCCGGCGCCGAGCACCACCACCTCGGCCTCGATATCGGCATCGCCCGCAGGCTTCGCGGCGGCCGGCGCTTCGCTGGCGGAAGTTTTTTCGGGCGCCTTGTCCGCCGGCTTGTCATCGGCAGGCTTCCTGTCGTCCGCGGCGGAACTGCTTTCGACGTCGATGCTGCCGAGCTTGTCGCCCTCGGAGACCTTGTCGCCGACCTTTACCGACAGCTTTTTCACGGTGCCGGCATACGGCGACGGTATGTCCATCGTCGCCTTGTCCGATTCCAGGGTCAGGATCGAGTCCTCGACCTCGATCGTGTCGCCCTCGGCGACCAGCATTTCGATGATTTCGACGCCCTTGAAGTCGCCGATGTCCGGAACTAGCAGATCTTTTTCACTCATGGTTACAGTAATATCCTTCTGATGTCAGCTATGACCTGGCTCAGGAAACTGGTGAAGCGGGCCGCCTGCGCACCGTCGATGACGCGGTGATCGTAGGACAGTCCGAGCGGCAGCATCAGCCGCGGCTGGAATTCACCGTCGATGTATACCGGTTGCATCTTCGAGCGCGACACGCCGAGTATCGCCACCTCGGGCGCATTGACGATCGGCGTGAAATAGGTGCCGCCGATACCGCCGAGGCTCGAAATCGTGAAGCAGCCGCCCTGCATCTCGGTCGGCGACAACTTGCCGTCGCGCGCCCGCGCGGAAATCTCGCCGAGTTCGGCGGCGAGGTCGAACAAACCTTTCTGATCCACATCGCGCACCACCGGCACCACCAGGCCGTTGGGCGTATCGACCGCGATGCCGATGTGGAAATACTTTTTCATGATCAGGTTTTCGCCGGCGGCATCGAGCGAGGCGTTGAAATCCGGGAATTCGCGCAGCGCGCTGACCACCGCCTTCATCAGGAAAATCAGCGGCGTCATGCGCACCGACTTTTTCTCGGCCTCTTTGGCCAGCGACTTGCGAAAGGCTTCCAGCTCGGTGATGTCGGCCTCGTCGAATTGCGTCACGTGCGGCACGGTGACCCAGCTGCGGTGCAGGTGGGCGCCGGAAATTTTCTTGATCCGCGACAGCGGCACGGTTTCGATTTCGCCGAATTTCGCATGATCGATGACCGGCGCGCTGCTGACCTGGACGCCGCCAGCGCCGCCCGCGGCTGGACCCGCGGACATCGCCGACTTGACGAAGGCCTTGACGTCTTCCTTGACGATGCGGCCCTTGGGGCCGCTGCCGATTACCTGCTCGAGACTGACCCCGAGCTCGCGCGCGTAGCGCCGAATCGACGGGCTGGCATGTATCGTCTGCACGCTCGCCAGCGCTTCGCCCGGGCTGGAACCCGGGTGCGGGCGCTGCGTCTTGCCCGGCGCGACATCGGTTTTTTGCGCGGCCTCGGCGGTCTGCGCCGGATCCGCCAGTTGCGGAGGCTCGGCGGGCGGGGCGGGCTCTTCAGCCGGCTTTTCGGCCGCGGCGGGCTCCGGCGCTTTTTCCGCGGCCGGTTGTGATTCGTCGCCGTCTGCCTGGATGGTGGCGATCTCGTCGCCCTCGTTGACGCGATCGCCGACCTTGACCTTCAGCGATTCGATGGTCCCGGCCAGCGGGCTCGGAATCTCCATCGTCGCCTTGTCCGACTCGAGCACGATGATCGATTGCTCCTTGTCGACCTGGTCGCCGGCGGCCACCAGGATTTCGATGATTTCGATATCCGAGAAATCGCCGACATCGGGAAGCAGGATAGGTTTGGTTTCTGCCACGGGCTAGCTCCTGGGCGCCGGCTAGACGCTGATCGGATTGGGTTTTTCGGGATCGATGCCGTACTTCTTGATCGCCTGCTGCACCACCTTGCTGTCGATCTCACCGTCGTCGGCCAGCGCCTTCAGCGCGGCGACCGCGATGTAATGACGATTGACCTCGAAAAATACGCGCAGGTTGTCGCGCGTATCGCTGCGCCCGAAACCGTCGGTGCCGAGCGTTACGTAGCGCGACCAGATGTACTCGCGCAGCTGCTCGCCGTAGGCACGGATGTAGTCGCTGGCAAACACCACCGGGCCCTGGCGGCCGCGCAGCTGGGTGCCGAGGTAACTCTGGCGGGTCTTCTTGGTCGGGTGCAACTGGTTCCAGCGCGCGCAGTCGCGGGCCTCGCGGGCCAGCTCGTTGACGCTGGTCACGCTCCAGACATCGGCGTTGACCTTGAAATCCTGTTTCAGCAATTCCGCGGCGGCGACGACCTCGCGCAGGATCGTGCCCGACCCCATCAGCTGCAGCTTGGGCCCCTTTTCGTCGCCCTCGTCGAGGCAGTAGAGGCCCTTGATGATGCCGTCCTCGCAGCCTTTAGGCATCGTCGGGTGACTGTAATTCTCGTTCATCACGGTGATGTAATAAAACACCTTCTCGCGCATCTGGTACATGCGCTTGAGTCCGCTTTGAATGATCACCGCGAGTTCGTAGGCAAAGGTCGGATCGTAGGAAATACAGTTCGGAATCGTACCGGCGACGACCTGGCTGTGACCGTCCTGGTGCTGCAGGCCCTCGCCGGCCAGCGTGGTGCGCCCGGCGGTGCCGCCCATCAGGAAGCCGCGCACCTGCATATCGCCCGCCGCCCAGGCGAGGTCGCCGATGCGCTGAAATCCGAACATCGAGTAAAAAATATAGAACGGGATCATGTTCACGCCGTGGGTGCTGTAGGCGGAACCCGCGGCAATCCACGACGACATCGCGCCGGCCTCGTTGATGCCTTCCTCGAGAATTTGCCCGGCGACGTCCTCGCGGTAATACATCACCTGGTCGGAATCCATTGGCTTGTAAAGCTGCCCCTTGGACGAATAGATGCCGAGCTGGCGGAACATGCCTTCCATGCCGAAAGTACGCGCCTCGTCGGGCACGATCGGCACGATGTTCTTGCCGATATTCTTGTCGCGCGCCAGCGTCGACAAGATGCGCACGAAAGCCATGGTGGTCGAGAATTCGCGGTCGCCGCTGTCCTTCAGCAACGCGTCGAAAATCTCCAGGCCCGGCACGATCAGCGCTTCGGCGTTATCGCTGCGCACCGGCATGTAGCCGCCGAGGTTCTCGCGCCGCTCGCGCATGTACTGCATCTCCACGCTGTCGTCGGGAAACTTGTAGAACGGCGCGGCGGCGATATCCTCGTCGCTGATCGGAATGTTGAACCGGTCGCGAAACGCCTTCAGCGAATCCTCGCCCATCTTCTTTTGCGAGTGGGTGATGTTCTGCCCCTCGCCAGCCTCGCCCATGCCGTATCCCTTCACGGTCTTGGCGAGAATGACCGTCGGCCGACCCTTGCTCTGCACTGCCTCGGCGTAAGCCGCGTAAACCTTGTGCGGGTCGTGGCCGCCGCGGTTCAGACGCCAGATGTCCTCGTCGGACATGTCGGCGACCATCTCGAGGGTCTCCGGGTACTTGCCGAAAAAACATTCGCGCGTGTAGGCGCCGCCCTTGGCCTTGCAGGCCTGATACTCGCCATCGATGGTTTCTTCCATCAGCCGCTGCAGCGTGCCGTTCCTGTCCTTGGCGAACAGGTGGTCCCAGTAGGAACCCCAGACCACCTTGAGCACGTTCCAGCCGGCGCCGCGAAACACGGCTTCCAGCTCCTGGATGATCTTGCCGTTGCCGCGCACCGGTCCGTCGAGGCGCTGCAGGTTGCAGTTGATGACGAAGATCAGGTTGTCGAGGTTTTCGCGCGCGGCGAGTGAAATCGCGCCCAGCGACTCGGGTTCGTCCATTTCGCCGTCACCCATGAAAGCCCAGACCTTGCGGTCGTCCTGCTTCTGGATGCTGCGGTTTTCCAGGTACTTCATGAAACGCGCCTGGTAGATCGCCATGATCGGGCCGAGTCCCATCGACACGGTCGGAAACTGCCAGAAGTTCGGCATCAGCCACGGGTGTGGATAGGAAGACAGACCGTTTTCGCCGACCGCTTCCTGGCGGAACAATTTCAGCTGCTCTTCGCTGACCCGGCCCTCGAGAAACGCGCGCGCGTAGATGCCGGGCGCCGAGTGGCCCTGGAAAAATACCAGGTCGCCGTTGTTGTCATCGTTGGGGGCGCGAAAGAAATGCATGAAGCCGACGTCGTAGAGCGTCGCGGCCGACGCGAAACTGGCGATGTGGCCGCCGAGTTCGCTCGACTTGCGATTCGCGTGCACGACCATCGCCGCCGCGTTCCAGCGAATCACCGAACGAATGCTGTGTTCTATCGCCTGGTCGCCGGGGATCGGCTTTTGCTGCGACAATGGAATCGTGTTGACATAGGCGGTGGTCGCCGAGAACGGCAGGTAG
>Ga0210101_1000383_pt1 | contig 14925 bp, 14 predicted proteins | sample Muzzi_PWC_D1_FD_185534 | JGI IMG/M metagenome (GOLD analysis project Ga0210101, IMG submission 185534) | Wetland microbial communities from San Francisco Bay, California, USA, that impact long-term carbon sequestration - Muzzi_PWC_D1 (SPAdes) | ecosystem: Environmental > Aquatic > Marine >... | reverse complement strand
GGAACCGACCCCGGTGCCCGATCCGCCCTCGCCCGGCGGCGGCCAGGGCGTCGGCGGCGGCGCGGCCGCGGGTTGAGCGCCCGCCGCAGACGGATCCGCGAAAAGGGCTCGCGTAGACGTCTGAACGCAGATTCGATCGGCCGCGGCGTCTGGGGCGCCATCTTCGCCCTGGTCGCAGCGTTTGCCGTGGCGCCCGTCCTACTCTCCCACGACGTCTACAGCTACGTCGACTACGCGCGCCTGGGGGTGCTGCACGGGCTCGACCCCTACCTCTACCCGCCCGCGGCCGAACCGTTCGACCCCGCCTACGCCCGCGTCACCTGGATCGACGCGACCAGCGCCTACGGCCCGCTGTTCACGCTGGCGACGTATCCGCTCGCCTGGCTCCCGGTTGGCGCCGCTGTCGCAGCGCTGAAGGCGACGGCCGCCGTCTCCGTCCTCGGCATCGCCGCGCTCGTCTACCGGCTCGCCCCGTCGCGCGGCGTCTCCCCCCTCCCCGCCGCCGCCTTCGTCGCGCTCAACCCGCTCGTCGCGATCCACGTAGCCGGCGGCGCCCACAACGACGGCCTTGCGATGCTCATGGCGGCGATCGGCGTCGCCGCGATGCTCGCCGCGAGAGAGGCGAGCGCCGGCGCCGCCTTCGTCGCCGCCTTCGCGATCAAGGCCCCGGCCGCCCTCGCCGCCCCGTTCGCGTTCATCAGCGCGGCGCGATTGAAGCTTTCTACCCCCTATAGGGAGGAAAAAGCTGCAATCGAGTGGCGCGGTCGGCCAGGAGTCGCGTTTCTGGGCGGCGTGGCTCTTGCCGTGCTGGCGATCGGCCTCGCCGCCTACGCCGCCTTCGGCTGGAACTGGCTCGACGCCCTCGGACTCGCCGGCGAGAACCAGGACCGCACGACCCACATGAGCGTCCCGGTCACCTTCGCCCGCATCACCGGCCTCGACCCCACCGCAGTCCGCGCCGCCGCCCTCGCCCTCTTCGCCATCGCCCTCGCCTACCTGATGCTGCGGACCTGGCGTGGAGCGGACTGGATCCGCTGCGCCGCCTGGTCCTCATTCCTCCTCCTCCTCGCCACCGCCTGGCTCCTCCCCTGGTACCTGATCTGGACCCTCCCGCTGGCAGCCCTGTCTAGAGACCGCCCCCTCCAGCTTCTGGTCCTCGCGCTGACCGCTTTCCAGCTACCAGCCCGAATGCCGCTGTAGACGTTTCGTGGAGGGGGACGGGGAGTCCCCTGGGCCGGCGGATACTCAGAGCGAGCGAAGCGAGCGAGTCGGCCCAGGGGACTCCCCGTCCCCCTCCCCACCCACAGCTCTAGAGGATCTCCGGCGCGCCCACCTTGGGATCGCCGTCCCGCGCCTCCGCCTCTTCCTCCTCGGGGGAAGGATGAATGACGCCGGTATGCACCGACCACCCCTTGCGCCTGCCGATCGCCGTCGCGAGGCCGACGTAGACGACCTCGACCAAGGTCATCACGCCGCGCACCGCGATCGCGATCAGCGATCCGAGCGCGAAGCTCCCACCGGGCACGGCGCCCTTCACCGCCCAGGCGAAGGCCGCGTCGCGGATGCCGAGTCCGGCCGGGGCGACCAGGGTGACCAGCGCGGCGACGTAGCCGACCGCCTGCGCCGAGCCCACCGTGAGTATCTCGCTCGGCGGCACGCTGGTCACCGAGCGGGCGACGCTGTAGATCCCGACCGAGACCACGCACCAGACCATCACGTAATAGGCGATCAGGGTGAGCACGCCGCGCAACGGGATCACCGCCGGCAGCGGCTCGCGGCCGAAGGCGCGCAGGGCGCGGTTGGCGAGCGGGCCGAAGACGCGCGGCTGCAGGACGGCGATCGCCAGCGGCAGGACCAGCAGCACCGCCCAGCGCAGCGGCTGGCCCTCGAGATCGGGGTGGCTGATCAGGAAGTAGGCGGCGAAGGCCATCCCCGCGGTCGCCGAGATCGCCTGCTCGTAGGCGATGCTCGCCACGGTCAGCCGGCGCGGCACCCCCGCCCGCTCGGAGAGGATCACCCGCCCCAGCACGTAGAGCACGCTGCCCGGCACGTAGCGCGCCAGCAACGGCTGCCCCCACGCCACCTGCGCCCGGCCGACGCCGATCGGGTGGTCGAGGAAGCGCAGGATCAGGTCCCAGCCGAGCGCGCTGAGCACGTAGAACGCGGTCAGCGCAACGACGGCCGGGAGCAGCCAGACGAGGTGGAAGTGGATGCCCTCGTCCTTGATCTCCCCCCACTGGTTGACGACCGTGAGCACGAGGAAGCCGAAGACGAGGATCGCGATGCCGAGCTGGATCGCGAGCCGGACGCGCTTGCTGCGCGGCGGCCGGCTGCCGACCTTGGCGCCGGCCTCGCCGATCCGGTGTAGGAGTGGTCGGTCCGCTGCCACGTCCTTCGCACCTTAATCGGGTCGGGGGGCGCACCGGCTACCCGACCGCGCCAGAATGCCCGCATGGGCGAGTTCGAGCTGCTCGAGCGGATCAGGCGGCGGCTTCCGCCGCCCGGCCCTGAGGTGCGGATCGGGAATGGCGACGACGCAGCGATCACGGTGCCTCCCGGCGCCACCGCGACCTCGGTCGACGCGCTGCTCGACGGCGTCCACTTCAGGCGCGAGTGGAGCAACCCGGCCGGGATCGGCCGCAAGGCGCTCGCCGTCGCGCTCTCCGACCTCGCGGCGATGGGGGTCCGAGCGGGCGAGGCCTACGTAGTCCTCGGCGTCCCCTCCGATCTCGGCGAGGACGCCTGCCTCGAGCTGCTCGACGGGATGGCGGCGCTCGCCGCGGAGACGGGCACCACCCTGGCGGGCGGCGACGTCACCCGCGCCCCCGTCCTCACGCTCGCGGTCACCGTCGTCGGCCACGCCGCCCAGCTGGATGCCTTCGTCACCCGCGCCGGCGCCCGCCCCGGCGACGCCCTCGTCCTCACCGGCGAGCTCGGCGGCGCCGCGGCCGGCCTGCTGCTGCTCGAAGCCGCCGCGAGCGGCTCGCCGATCGCCCGGCAGCTGGAGCCACGGCCGCGACTGGTCGAGGGTCGCGCCCTTGCCGAGGCCGGGGCGACGGCGATGATCGACCTCAGCGACGGGCTCGGCGGCGACGCCTCGCACCTCGCCGCGGCGAGTGGGATCGGGCTGAGGATCGAGACGGCGGCGCTGCCGCTCGAGGAGGGCGTCGCCGAGGTCGCCGCGGCGAGGGGTCGCGACCCGCTCGAGCTGGCTGTGAACGGCGGCGAAGACTACGAGCTGCTTGCCGCCCTGCCGGCCGACCGCGTCGAGCAGGCGGCGGCGACCGTCGGAGAGCGGGGCGGGACGCGGCTGACCAGGATCGGCGAGGTTGTCGCCGGCGAGGGGGTCGAGATCAGGCTGCCTGGCGGCGGACGTTTGCCCCCGCGGGGCTTCGATCAGCTGCGCTGAGCGCCGAGCCGACCAGCAGCTCGCGGATGCCCCGGCGGCGCAGCATCGCGCGTGCCACGAGCTCGGGCTCGGCGCGGTAGGCGCCACTCTCGATCTGACCTTTGATCTGCTGCGGTTGCATCTCGTGGCTCCTATCGGCGGCCCGCCCAGGACCCTTAGTACTTGGTACTAGCACATACGTCCAAGCGAGCCGCACGGATACTCTTTGACCATGGCGAACGGGTCTACGCGGATACTGCTCGTCGACGATGAGCAGTCGGTCCAGACTCTGCTCAGCTATCCGCTGCGCAAGGACGGCTACCACGTCACCTCGGCGCTCGACGGGCGCGAGGCGCTCGAACGCTTTGAGGAGGCCCGCTTCGACCTGGTCGTGCTCGACCTGATGCTGCCCAAGCTCGACGGCGTCGAAGTCTGCCGGCAGCTGCGCCGCGACAGCCAGGTGCCGATCATCATGCTCACCGCCAAGGGCAGCGAGACCGACAAGGTCGCCGGCCTCGAGGTCGGCGCCGACGACTACATCACCAAGCCCTTCTCGATGCGCGAGTTCCGCAGCCGGGTGAAGGCGGCGTTGCGACGCTCGCGGATGGCGGTCGACCCGCCCGACGAAGAGCCGATCGAACACGGCGAGCTGCGCATCGACCCCAGTCGGCGCACGGTCAGCCTCGGCGGGAGAGACGTGGCGGTCACCTACGTCGAGTTCGAGATCCTCGCCGCGCTGGCCCGCTCGCCGGGCAAGGTGCTGAGCCGCGAGACGCTGCTCGAGCATGTCTGGGGCGACTCGGACTACCGCGACCCGCGCACCGTCGACGTCCACATCCGCCACCTGCGCGAAAAGCTCGAGCGCGACCCCAAGCAACCCGACTACCTGTTCACGGTGCGCGGCGTCGGCTACCGGTTCCGCGAATGAGCCGACTGCGGCTCACCCCGCTGGGCAATCGGATCACGACCACCGCAGTCGCGATCGCAGCGGGAACGGCGCTCGTCATCTACATCTGGGTCGTAGCGGTCGAAGGCCACTCCGCGACGGGCGGCCCGATCGCGCTCGGCGGCCTGATCGCGCTGCTGCTCGCGACCGCCGTCGGCATCTACTCGGCGAAGCTCGTCACGCGGCGGATCGAGCGGCTCGAGGACGCCGCGCGCAAGGTCGCCGACGGTGACTTCGCGACCCGCATCCCGGTCGACTCCTCCGGCCAGCTCGGCCAGCTCGCCCGTACCTTCAACGAGATGCAGCGCCGCCTCGCCGAGCTCGACAGCGCCCGCAAGCAGTTCATCGCCAACGCCTCGCACGAGCTGCGCACGCCGATCTTCAGCCTCGGTGGCTTCGTCGAGCTGCTCGAGGAAGAGGACCCCAGCCCGGCGGAGCGGGAAGAGTTCGTGCGCACGATGCGCCGGCAGATCGAGCGCCTGACCAAGCTCACCGCCGACCTTCTCAACCTCTCCCAGCTCGACGCCGGCGGGGTCGAGCTGGCGCTGGGCAGCGCCGACCTGAGCTCGCTGGCACGCGAGGTCGCGCGTGAGTTCGGCGCCCGGGCCGAACTGCGCGGCTCGCGACTCGAGCTGCGCACCCCGGAGCAGCCCGTCGTCGCTGTGGTCGACCCCGAGAGGGTCCGGCAGATCATCCGTATCCTGCTCGACAACGCCCTCACCCACACTCCCGAGGGCACCAGCGTCACCGTGACCGTGTACTCCACCGACCAGCGCGCCGACCTGACCGTGTCCGACGACGGCACCGGGATCCCGGCCCGCGTCCAGAAGCGGATCTTCGAGCGCTTCTTCACCGCCGACTCGGCCGGCGGCTCGGGCCTCGGCCTGGCGATCGCGCGCGAGCTCGCGCAGCGCATGGACGGCCGCATCGCGATCTCTTCAAGCCGCCGCTTCACCGCCTTCACGCTCGAGCTGCCGCTCGCCCCGCCCGGTGCGCAGCCCACGCCCCTCGCCGCACCGGCGAAGGCGCCGGCGTGAGGGCGATCCTGGCGGTCGCCCTGCTCGCGTCGGCGCTGCTTGCGGGCTGCGGCGGAGAGGGGGGCGGCGCGGCGGACAACGGCGGGGAGAAGACGAAGACCAAGACGACGACCGAAGTCGTCGTGCAGGCCGCCGGCGGCGGCTTCGACGCCGCGAAGGTCTACCGCGAGGCCTCCCCGGGGGTGGTCACGATCCGCTCGATCTTCGACGGCGGCGCCGCCGAAGGGTCCGGCTTCGTGCTCGACACCGAGGGCAGGATCGTCACCAACGCGCACGTCGTCACCGACGAAGGCGAAGGGCGCAAGGAGGCGCGGGCGGTCTACGTCGAGTTCCCCGACCGCAACGTCGTGCCGGCCGAGATCGCCGGCTTCGACCCCTTCGCCGACGTCGCCCTGCTCGAAGTCGAGCCGGGCGGCTTCGCGCTGAAGCCGCTGCGGCTCGGCGACGACGACGAACTGGTCGTCGGCCAGCCGGTCGCGGCGATCGGCAGTCCCTTCGGCGAGCAGCGTTCGCTCTCCGTCGGGATCGTCTCGGCAACCGACCGCTCGGTCGGATCGCTGACCCGCTTCCAGATCGAGGGCGCGGTGCAGACCGACGCCTCGATCAACCCGGGCAACTCGGGCGGGCCGCTGCTCGACGCCGCGGCGCGGGTGGTCGGGATCAACCAGCAGATCGAGACCAACTCCGGCGCCAACGACGGCGTCGGCTTCGCGGTGCCGATCTCGACCGTCAAGCGCTCGCTCGCCCAGCTCGAGAAGAAGGGAAGCGTCGACTACGCCTACATCGGTGTCTCCAGTCAGGCGCTCTACCCGCAGCTCGCCGAGAAGCTCGGCCTCCCGGTGGATCACGGCGGCCTGATCGCGGAAGTCGTGAAGGGTGGGCCGGCCGACGAGGCAGGCCTGCAGGGCGGCGACGAGAACCTTCGCTTCCAGGGGATTCCCTACGAAGTCGGTGGCGACACGATCGTCGCCGTCGACGGGCGCAAGGTGATCCAGCCGGACGACCTCTCGCGCTACATCTCCGCTTCGCGGCCGGGCGAGACCGTGACGCTCGACGTGCTCGATCCGGACGGGGACAGAGAAGAGGTCGAGGTCACCCTCGGCAAGCGCCCGGTGGCCGGACCCCGAGAATGAGGATGGGTCGATCGGGGTACGGCAAGCCCCGAAATCGCCCTGTCGTCATCCAACCGCCGATGCCTGTAGAAATCGCCGATGCTTCAGGAAGTCGCCCTCGGCCAGAAGTCCCTCGCCGACTACACGCACATCGCCGGCAAGGAGCTCAGCGAGCGCATCCGCGAGCTCGCCGGGCCGCTGAAGGGCCAGCGCGTCCTGCACGTCAGCGCGACCGCCTTCGGCGGGGGCGTCTCGGAGATCCTCTACACGATCGTGCCGCTGATGCGCGACGTCGGAGTCGACGCGCACTGGCAGGTGATCTTCGGCAAGGAAGAGTTCTTCAACGCGACCAAGCTTCTGCACAACTCGCTGCAGGGCGCCGAGGAGACGCTCAGCGACGAGCAGTGGGCGGTCTTCGACGAGATCAACGAGATCAACGCCGAGGGACTCAAGGGCGAGTGGGACACGATCATCGTCCACGACCCGCAGCCGATCGGGCTGCGGCGCGGCGCCGGCGGCAAGAGCCGCAACTGGGTCTGGCGCTGCCACATCGACCTCTCCGAGCCGAACCCGGCGCCGATCGCGCGCCTGCAGCCGCTGATCGAGGAGTACGACGCGACGGTCTGGCACATGCCCGCCTACGTGCCCGACGGGGTCGGCGGGCACGACGGGATCCGCATCGTGCCGCCCGCGATCGACCCGCTCTCGCCGAAGAACATGGCCTTCTCGCCCGACGACGCCGCCTTCGTCTGCCACCAGTTCGGGATCGACGTCGACCGGCCGCTGATCACCCAGGTGTCCCGCTTCGACCCCTGGAAGGACCCGATCGGGGTGATCGACGCCTACCGCGACGTGACCGCCGAGCTGCCCGACGTGCAGCTGGCGCTGGTCGGGTCGATGGCGACCGACGACCCGGAGGGCTGGGACTTCTTCCAGCAGACGGTCGAATACGCCGACGGCGACGAAGACATCAAGATCCTCAACAATCTCAACAACGTCGGTGCGATCGAGGTCAACGCCTTCCAGTCGCAGTCCGACGTCTGCCTGCAGAAGTCGATCCGCGAGGGCTTCGGGCTGACCGTCACCGAGGCGCTCTGGAAGGGGCGGCCGACCGTCGCCGGCAACGTCGGCGGCATCCCGCTGCAGATCGAAGACGGGATCAGCGGCTTTCTGGTCGATTCTCCCGCCGAGTGCGCCCGGCGCTGCCTGGAGATCCTCCGCGACCCGGGCCTGGGCAAGAGCCTCGGTCGGCACGGCAAGGAACACGCCCGCCGCGAGTTCCTCTCGCCGCGGCTGCTGCGCGACTGGCTGCAGCTGCTCGGCGAACTGGACGAGTAGCCCGCGAGCGGTCGGGGTAGGCTGACGCTCCATGGCCGAGTCCGATCCGCTGATCATCGTCTCCAACCGCGGGCCGGCGCAGTTCGAGCGCGGCGAGGACGGCGAGCGCACCGTGCGCCGCGGCGGCGGCGGCCTGGTCACGGCGCTCTCGGGCCTGGTCTCGCACCGCGACGCGCTCTGGATCGCCTCGGCGATGACCGAGGAGGACGTCGCCGTCTCCGAAGAGCGCGGCGGCCCGGCCGAGCTCTCGATCGACGGGATCGACTACCGCGTGCTGCTCGTCGGCAGCGACCCCGAGGCCTATGACGGCTTCTACAACACGATCGCCAACCCGATCCTCTGGTTCGTCCAGCACTACCTCTGGGACCTCTCCAACGCGCCAGACATCCGCCAGCAGGAGCTCGACGCCTGGGACTACGGCTACCAGGCGGTCAACCGCGACATCGCCCGCGCCGTGATCGGCCAGATCGAGGGCCGCGAGCGGCCGCTGGTGATGCTGCACGACTACCACCTCTACACCGCGCCGGGGATGATCCGCGACGCCCGCCCGGACGCCTTCCTGCACCACTTCGTCCACATCCCCTGGTCGCAGCCGGACAGCTGGCGGATCCTGCCGGGCCGGATCCGCGAGGCGATCTTCCGCGGCATGCTGGCCAACGACATCATCGGCTTCCACACGCACGCCTACTGCCTCAACTTCATCCGCTGCTGCGACGAACTGCTCGAGGTCGAGGTCGACTACGACCGCTGCCTGGTCCGCCACGCCGCTGGCGAGACGCGGGCGCGGGCCTACCCGCTCTCGATCGACGCCGAGCGGCTGCGCCGGGCGGCCGACTCGTCCGAGGTGGCCGGCTACGAGCGCCAGGTGCTCGAGCGGCGGCGCGAGCACCTGATCATCCGCGTCGACCGCGCCGACCTCTCCAAGAACGTGCTGCGCGGCTTCACCGCCTTCGACACCTTCCTCACCCAGCATCCCGAGTTCCTCGAGAAAGTCACCTTCATCGCCCACCTGCAGCCCTCGCGCCAGGACGTACCCGAGTACGCCGAGTACCTCGAGCGGATCGAGGCCCTGGTCGCGGTCGTCAACCACCGCCACGGCACGACCGACTGGATGCCGATCAACCTCAACATCTACGAGAACTTCCCCGAGGCGGTCGCCCGCTACAAGCACTTCGACCTGCTGATGGTCAACTCGATCTTCGACGGGATGAACCTGGTCGCCAAGGAGGCGCCGGCGGTCAACACCCGCGATGGCGTGCTGATGCTCTCCGAGAACACCGGCTCGCACGAGGAGCTGGCCGATTGCGTGCTCTCGGTCAACCCCTTCGACATCCAGGAGCAGGCCGACGCGATCTACCGGGCGCTGACGATGGAGCCCGAGGAGCGCCGCGTGCGCGCGGAGCACCTCAAGGAGATCATCTACTCGCGCAATCCGGGCGACTGGGTGGACGAGCAGCTGGCCGACATCGACGAGTTGCGCGAGGCGGTTGCGAAGTAGGCCGGGTGTCGTCCCGGGAGTGCCCAAACCCCGCCTTCGGCGGGGTTGATCTGGAGCCGCTTCGCGGCTGAATCACTCCGCGGTGCCGGGGGGAGGCACTCCCGGGACGACACCCGACCTACCTCTCGACAGCTTGTGGGGGGCGAACTCTTCGATGTGAGGGCTTAGTAGGTGTATGGGACTGCGCGTTCGCTGGAAGCCTGTGGGCAAGGGGGCGCTCGTGCTGCTTGCCGGGTTCGTCGCCCTTCAGCTCATTCCCGAGCTGCTGAAGCCGCCCCCGCCGGAGCCGCTGCCGGCTGACGTGGGACTGCCGCGGGTCGTCGCCAAGCCGGCAGAGTTGGAGAAGCGTCTGCCGAAACGGCGTCTCGGGCGGGTGGCGCGGCGTGGGGGTGCTCTGACGGGGCGGCGTCCTGTTTTTCGCCCCAAACGCGATCTCGGACGGCAGGTGGCGCCGAGGCGAAAAACCCAGCCCCGTCCGAGCACCCCCACGCCGCGACAGGACCCGCCCGCCGAAGCCATAGTCCCTCCGCCTCCCCCACCGCCGCCTCCAGAGCCGCCCGGCGACGGGTCCGCCGAGTTCGCCCCGCACTAGCCAGGTGGCTATAGTGCGACGCCGTTTGGCCGCGCAACGCGAATACGAGTTGGTTCTGATGCTTGACCCGGGGCAGGACGCCCCGGCCCGCGACGCTGTCGCGAAAGAGGCGAAGGGCCAGATCGAGGCCGCCGGGACGCTCAAGCACGAGAACGTCTGGGGACTGCGCAAGATGGCCTACGAAATCGACCGGCGCACCGAGGCCGACTACCGCTGGTTCCGCTTCGAGGCTCCGACCGAGCTGCTCGAGCAGCTCGACCACAACCTCAAGATCGCCGACGGCGTGCTGCGCTTCCGCATCTTCAAAGTCGACGCCGACACCCCGGTGATGGCGCCGCCGGCGACCAGCGCCCCCGGCCCGGGTGCGTCGCGCGAGCGGCCCGCCGAGCCGACCGCCGCCCCGGCCGAGGCCGCAGCCGAGGCGCCCGCCACCGAGGCGCCCGTCGCGGTCGCCGAGGCCGAGCCAGAGCCGGCGGTCGCCGCGGCCCCGCCCGAGGCAGGGCCCGCCGAGGCCGTAGCCGAGCCCGAGACGCCGGCTCCCGAGCCCCCCGCCGAGAACGGCGAGGGCGAGCCCGGCGAGCCCGCCGCCTAGCCGACCGTCTTTTCGCCCAGATTCCGGCTTCGGGGGGGAGAGTTGCGCCGCCTGCGCTCTTAGACTGGTACCTCGACAAACGATCTTGAGGAGTGAGAGCCGTGGCGGCTTCGAATATCAACGTGGTGGTCATCACCGGAAACCTGACCCAGGACCCCGAACTGCGCCATCTGGGCAGCGGGACTGCGGTCTGCGAGTTGCGCGTCGCGGTCAACAGCCGCCGCAAGGACGGCTCGACCGGCGAATGGGTCGACAAGCCCAACTACTTCAACGTGACGGTCTGGGGGGCGCAGGGCGAGAACTGCGCCACCTACCTCTCCAAGGGCCGTCCGGTTGCGATCGAAGGCAGGCTCGACTGGCGCGAGTGGGAGGCCAAAGACGGCGGCGGCAAACGGCAGGCGGTGCAGATCGTCGCCAACTCGGTCCAGTTCCTCGGCTCGCGCGACGGCGGGGGCTCCGGTGGCGGGGGTAACGGGGGCAATGGAAACGGCTTCACCCCGCAGAGCGACACCCCGGCCGACACCTCCGATTACGACGCCGCTCCGGCGGGCGCGGGCGGCGCGGGCGGCGGGGGCGGCAGCGACGACGACATCCCCTTCTAGGGGTCAGGAGGGCAGCCGGGTCATCCCCGGCCGTTCCCGGTAGCATGCGCGGTCGCCTATGGCCCGCGACAGAGACAACGGCAGCGACGCGCCGCGCCGCGGAAGGCGTGGCGCCGACCGCATGCGCCCGCGCAAATACACGCGGATCAACTCGGAGGCGGTCGACTACAAGGACCTCAACCTGTTGCGCCGCTTCCTCTCCGACAAGGGGAAGACGCGTGGGCGGCGGGTGACCGGGCTCTCGCGCAAGCACCAGCGCCAGCTCTCGGTGGCGGTCAAACGGGCGCGCGAGATCGCTCTGCTGCCCTACGTCGGAGAGCGCTAGCCCGATGGCTCAGGCAATCCTCCTCGAGGACGTCGAGAGCCTGGGACAGCGCGGCGAACCGGTCGACGTCGCGCCGGGCTACCTGCGCAACTACCTGATCCCGCGCAAGCTCGCCGCACCGGCGACGCCCGGGGCGCTCGAGCAGGCCCAGCAGCGCCAGGCCGCGGCCGAAAAGGCGGCAGAGGCGCGGGCCGAACGCGAAGAGCAGGCCGCTTCGCTGCTCTCCAAAACCGTGCTCACGATCCAGCAGCGCGCCGACGACGGCGGCAGGCTGTTCGGCTCGGTGGGCGCCAAGGAGATCGTCGACGCGATCCGCGAGGCGCGTGACCTGCGAATCGACAAACGCAAAGTCCGCCTCGACCAGCCGATCCGCGAGATCGGCACCCACATGGTCGAGATCGAGCTCGCCGACGGCAGCGTCGCCGCGGTAAAGACGATCGTCGCCGAGGAGAGCTAGGCCCCTGCGCGGTCTCCCGACCCGGCTCGGGCGCCGGGCAAGGGCGAGGACGCGGTTCGGCTGGGCGCGCTCGGAGCGGGCGACGGTCGGCCTCGCCGCCGTGGCGGTCGGGGGCGCCGGCGCCGTCATCGCCGGCCAGTTCGGCCGCATGCTGCAACGCCGCCGCCACGAGCACGACGACGGGGAGGCGCTCACCGAAGCCGCGCCCGCGGCAGCGCTCGACACGGTCGGCGTGGCCGTCAGCGGCTACGCGGCGACGCCGCGCAGCGAGACCGTGCTCTTCAACCTGCTCGCCGGCTTCCTCGGCGCCTTCACGCTGGTGCGGATCTCGACCTGGGGGATCCGCGACAGCTGGTGGCCGCTGGAGAACGTCAGCGTCGGCGGCCGCCACATCCATCACTTCGTGCCCGGCATCCTGCTCGCCTTCGCCGCCGGGACGACCGCGCTGCTGACCGACGATGACGCGCTCGAGGCCAAGCTCGCGATCCCGCTCGGCGCCGGCATGGGCCTGACCTTCGACGAGGCGGCGCTGCTGCTCGACCTGCGCGACGTCTACTGGACCCGCGAGGGGCTGCTCTCCGTCCAGCTCAGCCTCGGCGCGACGGCGATCCTCAGCATCGCGATCCTGACCCAGCGCATGCTGCGCCGCGGCGAGCGAAACCAAGAGGCCGCGGGCCAGATCCCTGCGGCCTAGAGGACCGCTGCGAGCTTTTCGCCGGTGGTTGCAGGGACGCGGCCCGTGGGAGCGGCGCGCCTCTGGTTTGCTTGGTCGCCGAGCGTGTGGGGGGCGAATCCGCCGCCGCCCGCCCTTAACTAGGTGCCGATGCCACAGCCGTCCGCCACCCACGTACCGCCGCAGAACATCGAGGCCGAGGAATCGGTGCTCGGGGCGATGCTCGTCGCCGACTCGGCGCTGAGCCGGGTGATCGACGAGGTCAAGCTCAACGGCGAGGACTTCTACCTGGAGAAGCACGCGGCGATCTTCCGGGCGATCCACGACCAGTACGCGGCCTCGAAGCCGGTCGACGAGCTCAGCGTGGCCGAGGCGCTGGTACAGCGCAACGAGATCGAGGAGGCGGGCGGGCGCAACTACGTCTCCGAGCTCGCCGCCAAGGTACCCGCCGCCGGCAACGCCAAGCACTACGCCGAGATCGTCCAGCAGAACTCGCTGCTGCGCCGGCTGCTCGGCGCCGGCCAGGAGATCCAGGGCTGGGTGCACGAGCGCGAGGGCGAGCCGCGCGAGCTCTCCGAGCGAGCCGAGAAGCTGCTCTTCGAAGTCGCCCACAAAGAGCAGGCGAGCGACTTCCGCATGCTCTCGGAGATCCTCCACGACGAGGTCGACAGGCTGGAGAAGCTCTCGACCGGCGAGAGCGAGCTGACCGGCACCCCGTCGGGCTTCCGCGACATCGACGCGATCACGGGGGGCTTCCAGCCGGGGAACCTGATCATCGTCGCGGCGAGGCCTGCTATGGGAAAGTGTATTAATCAGAAGTCTTTGATCTTTGACCCTCTTACCGGTGCTCGCCAGAGGGTCGATGCGCTCTACGAGGCGCACAAGCGGGGGGAGGACATCTGGGTCGCATCGCTTGCCCCCGACCTGACGATCAAGCGCGCCAAGGCTGCGGCGATCGAGCCCAACGGGTGCAGGCCCGTCTACAGGATGACGACTCGCCTCGGCCGCAAGATCGAAGCAACTTCGAACCACCCCGTGCTCACCAGCCAGGGGTGGGAGGAGCTTCGGAACGTCGCGGTCGGGACCCGCGTAGCCGTTCCTCGACGCCTTCCCCCTGTCGAGATGGCCCAATCTCTGGTGGATCACGAGATCGTGATGCTGGGCGCCTTGATCGCGGATGGCTCGCTGAGCGGACGCACACCCTGTTTCTGCTTTGGGAAAGCCTCAAAAGTCCGCCCCGTAGTCGAAGAGGCTGCTCGGGCCTATGGCGCGCGAGTCGGCCGCGCGGGAGCCCGAGCGCATGGAACAGCGACAATCAGCGCCGGCCTAGGCTCGGGACCGAACCCCGTCACCGCAATGCTCAAGGGCCATGGCCTCATGGGCCTACGTTCGGCCGACAAGTTCGTCCCCGACGCGATCTTCGGCCTCGGCGAGGAGCAGATCGCCCGCTTCCTCGGGGTGATGTACGCGTGCGACGGGCACGTCTACTGCAGCGACCGGCTCGCGCAGATCGGCTACACGACGATCAGCGAGCGGCTCGCCCACGATGTGCAGCATCTGCTGCTGCGCCTCGGGATCGTCGCCACGATCAGGACCCTGAAGCGACCCGTCTACGACGGCACGGACAAGGTCGCGCGCGAGATCAGGATCACCTCGCAGGCGGGGATGCGCCGGTTCTGCGAGTTGATCCAGGTGCCCGGCAAGGAGGAGAAGCAGGCACAGGTTCTCAGGCGCCTGGACGCGGCTCCCCGGATGACCAACACCGACACCGTCCCGAGCGAAGTCTGGGAAGACGTCCTGCTCGGCAAGGACGAGCGCTCGTGGGCCGACGTCAGCGAGGTCACGGGCAGGCCGCGCAACCACAACTGGCACGTCGGCAAGCGCAGCCCCTCCCGCGGCCTCCTTACCGAGCTGGCCGAGGCCACTCGCTCCCCCGCTCTCGAGGAGCTCGCCGATTCCGACATCTGGTGGGACGAGGTCGCCTCGGTCGAGTACGTCGGCGAAGAAGAGACCTACGACCTCGACGTGCCCGGCCTGCGCAACTTCGTCGCCGACGACGTGATCGTCCACAACAGCGCGATCGTCGCCAACATCGCCGAGAACGTGGCGGTGAAGCGGCAGATGCCGGTCGCCTTCTTCTCGCTGGAGATGTCGGAGGTCGAGCTGGCGCAGCGCTTCATCGCCTGCCGGGCGCGGATCTCCGGCGACAAGCTGCGCAAGGGGCAGGTCGCGCAGAAGGACTGGCCGAAGGTGGTGCGCGCCTGCAACGAGCTCGAGGAGGCGCCGCTCTGGTTCGACGACTCCTCCGACCTCGGCCTGCTCGACCTGCGCGCCAAGGCGCGGCGGTTGCACGCGCAGACCCAGG
>Ga0210101_1000381_pt1 | contig 14947 bp, 10 predicted proteins | sample Muzzi_PWC_D1_FD_185534 | JGI IMG/M metagenome (GOLD analysis project Ga0210101, IMG submission 185534) | Wetland microbial communities from San Francisco Bay, California, USA, that impact long-term carbon sequestration - Muzzi_PWC_D1 (SPAdes) | ecosystem: Environmental > Aquatic > Marine >... | reverse complement strand
CGGTGCTCGCGGGCCAGCCGCTCGACCTCGTCGTAGTCGATCCGCTCGGTCTCGCGGTCGACGCCGTAGGAGACCACCTGGAAGTCCCGGCCCGAGTAGGAGAGCCGGTGGCCGTGGGTCAGGTGGCCGCCGGCCGCGAGGTCCATCCCCATCAGCATGTCGCCCGGCTCGAGCATCGCGAAGTACACGGCCATGTTGGCGCTGGTGCCGCTGTGAGGCTGGACGTTCACGTGCTCGGCGCCGGGGAACAGCTCGAGCGCGCGCTCGATGGCGAGGCGCTCCACCTGGTCGACGAACGTGCAGCCACCGTAGTACCTCCGCCCCGGGTACCCTTCGGCATACTTGTTGGTCATCACGCAGCCCACGGTCTCGAGGACCGCCCTGCTGACGAAGTTCTCGGAGGCGATCAGCTCGATGCCGTGGTTCTGGCGCTCGCGCTCCTCGGAGACGGCGGCGAAGACCTCGGGATCGACTGCTTTGAGGGCACGGTAGTCGGCCATGGGAACGCCTTTACTCTTCCTCGGACGCGGCGTCCGCGTCGTCACTCGCTTCGGCCTTGACCTCCTCGGCCGGGGCTTCCTCTGCCTTTGCCTTGGTCTCGGCGGCCTTCTTCTTCTCCGCGGTCTTTTTGGTGGTGGTCTTCTTGGCCGCGGTCTTGCGCGTCGACTTGGCCTTCTTGCTCGCGCTCCGCCCCGCCTTGATCGCCTCCTGGCGGCGCTCCTTGAGCCTCTCCTTCCGGCGCTGGCGCCGGCGCTTCAGTTGACGGTCCTTTTCACGCATCGATTCTGGCCCTCCTTCAGGGACGAACGGTTGTGGGTGGAAACGCGCGGCGGAAGCGATGCCTGCCTCGCCTCCGGCGGTCCCTGAGTCTACCCCGTCTCGGGGTTACGGCATCGCCCGGGCTACAGCGGGATGTTGCCGTGCTTCTTCGGCGGCAGCTTCTGGCGTTTTCCGTCGAGCTGGCGTAGGGCGCGGACGATCTGCGGGCGCGTCTCGTGAGGCTCGATGATGCCGTCGACGAAGCCCAGCTCGGCCGCGATGTAGGGGTTCGAGAACTTCTCTCGGTACTCGGTCACCCGCTCGCCGCGGGCCTCTTCGGCCCGGCCCCCGGCCTCCTTGAGCTCGCGGCGATAGAGGATGTTGACCGCGCCTTCCGGTCCCATCACCGCGATCTCGGCGGTCGGGTAGGCGAGGTTCACGTCGGTGCGGATGTGCTTCGAGGCCATGACGCAGTAGGCGCCGCCGTAGGCCTTCCTGGTGATCACGGTGATCTTGGGGACCGTCGCTTCCGCGAAAGCGTAGAGCAGCTTCGCCCCATGCTTGATGATGCCTCCGAACTCCTGCTGGGTCCCGGGGAGAAAGCCCGGAACGTCTTCGAAGGTCACCAGCGGAATGTTGAACGCGTCGCAGAAGCGCACGAAGCGTGCGCCCTTGAGCGAGGCGTCGATGTCGAGCACGCCGGCGAGGTAGGCCGGCTGGTTGGCGACGATGCCGACGCTCCGGCCACCGAAGCGGGCGAAGCCCACGACGATGTTCTTGGCGTAGGCCGCGTGGACCTCGAAGAAGTCGCCGTCGTCCACCACGGCCTCGATCAGCTCCTTGATGTCGTAGGGCTTGTTCGGGTCGGCGGGGATGAGCCGGTCCAGGCGCTCGTCCTCCCGGTCCGGCGGGTCGTCGGTCGGCGCCTCCGGCGGGTCGTCGAGGTTGTTCGAGGGGAGGTAGGAGAGGAGCCGCCGGATCGACGCCAGGCAGGCGGCGTCATTGGGCACCGTGAAGTGGCAGACACCGCTCTTGGCGCTGTGGGTGGCGGCGCCGCCCAGCTCCTCCTTGGTGACCTCTTCGTGGGTCACGGTCCTGATCACGTCCGGGCCGGTGACGAACATATAGCTCGTCTCCTCGACCATGAAGATGAAGTCCGTGATCGCGGGTGAGTAGACCGCGCCGCCGGCGCAGGGGCCGAGCACGGCGCTGATCTGCGGCACCACGCCCGAGGCCAGAGTGTTGCGCAGGAAGATGTCGGCGTAGCCGCCGAGCGACGCCACGCCCTCCTGGATGCGCGCGCCACCCGAGTCGTTGAGGCCGATGAGCGGCGCCCCGTTCTCCATCGCGAGATCCATGATCTTGACGATCTTGCGGGCGTTGGTCTCCGACAGGGAGCCACCGAACACGGTGAAGTCCTGGGCGAACACGTAGACCAGGCGCTCGTCGATGGTGCCGTAGCCGGAGACCACGCCATCGCCGGGGATCCGCTTCTCCTCCATGCCGAAGTGGCGGCAGCGGTGGGTGACGAGGGCGTCGAGCTCCACGAACGAGCCCGGGTCGAGGAGCAGCTCGATGCGCTCCCGGGCGGTCAGCTTCCCGGCCTCATGCTGGCGTGCGATTCGCTCGGGGCCGCCGCCCTCGGCCGCGGCCGCGCGCCGGCGCTCGAGCTCTCGCAGTTTGTCTCCGACAGTGGTCGTGCTCATGCTGGATCTCCTGGTGATTGCGCGTCAGGGAGTCTCTCACACCTTCGAGGCCAGGGCTCCCGACTGGACCGTCGACCGGAGGCCCGGTCGCCTGGGGTGTGGGAGAATCCCTCTCCCGTGACCTCCGACTCCCCCGCCGACTCCATGGCGTTCCAGATGCTCGACACCTCGGCCGTCGCCCGCGCCCTATCGCAGGTGGCGGAACGGCAAGACGACCTGGTGGACGCCTTCTTCGAGCGCACGGAGGAGGCCGAGCTACCGGCCGAGGGCGACGGTCCCGGCTTCCGGTTGCGGCGGGAAGAGGGCTTCGCGGTCCGTCTGGTGCGTGGGCCGGAGGCCTGGCTGGCGGTCCGGGACGGCCTCGAGGCGGGGCAGCTCGCGGATGCTCTGCGCCAAGTGGCCCGTGCCCTGCCGGCGGCGGCCTATCCGGAGCCACGCCTCGAGCTCGCTCCGTGGGGTGATCCGCCGGCCGCCGAGGAGCTCGCCGAGGTGCCGCTCGCGATCTCGCGGGCGATCCGTGCGCACCACGTGGCGTTTCCGTTGCGGCTCGCGGTGCGCCGCCATCACCGCGAGCTCCAGGTGATCGGTCCGACCCTCGTACCGGGCCCGGAACGCGAAACGTTCTACAGCCTGGCGGCGGAGCTGCCGTGGGGCCGGTGGGGCATGCTCACCCCCGATCTGGACGACCTGGGCGCGCTCGCGGAGGAGGCCGCCGAGGCACTGGTCGAGCGCTTCCGGTGCCGCCAGGCGCCACCGCCGGCCGCCCGGTCGACGCCGGTGGTGCTCGGTCCCCACGCCGCGGCGGTCTTCCTCCACGAGGCGGTGGCCCACGCCCTCGAAGCCGACACCCTCGGCCTCACCGGGCGCCCGGAGAGCGTGCTCGAGCTTCCTCTGGGGCCACCGTCGCTCCACGTGCTGGACGATCCGGGCAGCGCGCCGGTCCCGGTGCGCCGGGCGACCGACGACGAGGGCTCCTCGGTGCTGCGGCGCTGGCTGATCCGCGACGGCCGGGTCGAGCAGCCCCTGGCCGACCGGCGGTGGTCTCGCCATTCGGAGGGGCTCTCCCCGGGTGCCGGCCGGCGGGCCAGCCGCCACGAGCCGCCGGGCCCCCGGTCCACCCACCTCGAGCTGGTGCCGGGCGAGGCGAGCGACGACGACCTGCTGGCCGGGGCCGAGGGTGGGTTGTGGGTGGCCGAGGTCGACCGTGGGCGCCTCGACCCGCTCTCCGGACGCTTCGTCCTGGAGGCGCCCTCTGCCCGCCGCATTCGGAGCGGCGGGCGGGCCGATCCGGTGGGGCGGCTGCGCATCGAAGGCAGGGTGGCGGAGCTCGTGGACCGGGTGGCCGCCATCGGCGGGCAAGCCCGGTCGACGGGCGCTGGATGGTGCGCCAAAGGGGGCCGGCGGCTGGCGGTCTGGGCGACCGTGCCGTCGCTGCTCCTGGACCCGGTCGAGGTGGGGCCATGAGCCGCCGGGCCCCGCTCGCGGACGTGCTCGCGGCGCTCGACGACCGGGGCCTGCCAACGGCCGAGATCTACGCCAAGCGGGGCCGGGCCCGGGTGCTGGAGCTCACCCCCCGGGGCACGACGTCGTCGGTCTTTCGCGAGGAGGGCTGGGCGGTGCGGGCGTCCGACGACCGGAGGTCTTTCATGGCGTCCGCAACGGGGCGGCCCGACCCCCGGGGACCGGGGGGGGCGTGGCCCGAGGCGGACGGCGAGGCGCTCGAGCTTCCGGGGCCGGAGACGCGCCGGGGCGTGGCGAGCCCGGGGGCGTGGCGCGAGCCGGCCGATCTCGACGCACCGCTGGTCGGGGAGCGGGAGGGCGTGCACCTCCTCGCTTCGCTGGCGTCGGAGCTCGAACGGGAGCTTCCCGGGGCTCGGCTTCTCGGGGCGACCCTCGCGGACGGCGGCAGCGAAGTGGAGATCGTCAACAGCCTGGGGGTGGGCGTCGAGCACCGCAACCGCGCGGCCCACCTGAGGGCGGAGGCGGCGATCCTCGGCCCGTCCGCCGAGGCCGTGGTCGAGGTCGTGGTGCGCGAGGCCCGGCGCATCGATCCCCGGGCCCTGGCCCGCCGTCTGGCCGACCGGCTGATGGTGGCGCGGGAGGGTCGGGCGCCGGAGCGGGACCGCGCGGTCGTTCTGCTCGCGCCGGTCGTGGTGGCCCGCCTGATCGAGGGGCTCCTGCCGCTGCTCATGGGACCCCGGGGCTTCGAGCTGGCCGCCCGTCTGGAAGACCGCCAGGGCCGGTTCGCGTCGACGGCTCTGACGGTGCGGGACGACGGCCGCTTCCCGGGCGGCGCGTTCGCGGCTCCGGCGGACGGCGAAGGGGTGCCGACCGGCGAGGTGACGTTGATCGAGGAGGGTCGATACCGCCAGCCGTTGCTCTCGTGGCGCGAGCTTGACCGACACGATGCCGGCGAGAGGAGCGGCCCGGGAGCACGCCCCGGGGCAGAGCGGTCGACCGGCTGCGCCCGCCGCCCGAGCTGGCGCGACCTGCCGCGCCGCGCCCCGGGTCATCTCCACGTGGTCCCGGACCCCGAAGTCTCCGTGCGCGCGCTCCTGGGGCGGATGGCCCGTGGCTACTACCTGATCGACGCCGACGGCCCCGGCGGCTTCGACTTCGAAGCCGGTCGTTTCTCGCTGCCGGTGGTCGGGTTCGCCGTCGAGGGAGGCGTCGCGGCGTCACCGATCGCCGGGGTCCGGCTCACCGGCGGGCTCGGTACTCTGCTCCGCGGGGTCGAGGCCGTGGGCCGGGATCTTCTCTTCCAGCCGGCGGCCGGCGGGCTGGTCGGCTCGCCCACGCTCCTGGTGAGCGGCCTGGAGATCCAGCCCCGCTGAGCGATCTGCCGGGCTATCCGGCCTCGACGTCCGACTCCCCACCCGGTCCGTTCAACAGCTCGATCTCCAGCTTGCCGGTGCTCGGCACTCCGGGGATGAAGCGCTGCCGGCCGTTCGGGGGCTGGATCTGGCGCGTGTTGGCCTGGCCGGGGCTTCTCAGGGCCTGAGGCTGAACCGTGGTCGGCGGGCGATAGGTCGGGGACCTCGGGGTGGTCCGCACGCCGCCGCGCGGCGGGTAGTAGGTCGCGCCGCCCTGGGGAAGCGCCTGGTTGAGCCCACTGCTCTCTTCCAGATCCTCCTCGCGGAGCACCCGGCCCGGGTCCTGGGAGCCGTCCGGCTCCGCCTCGCCCGCCATGGGAGCCAGCGACTCCCCGCCCATCTCCTGCGACTCCCCGCCCATCTCCTCGGCCTCCGGCTCCATGGCCTCGCCTTCGGCGGCCTCCGACTGGTGCGCCGATTCGGCGACCATCAGCGAGACGATGCGCGAGCCCTCTTCGTAGGTCTTCGGGGCCGCCGCGGTGGAGGGCAGGTTCCGGTAGGCGAGGAGCAGCGCCTCGGTCACGTAGGCGTTGTCGATGACGTGGGAGTTGACCTCGGGGAACGCGAGCTGCGGGTTCAGGCGGAACGCCTCGGCGTAGTGCTGGAGGGCCTTCTTCTTCGCGTGGCGCGCCTCGAAGATCGCGCCCGCCTGATAGTGGGCCCAGGCGTTGTCCGGGTGAACCTCGAGCACCTGCTCGAACCGCTCCAGGGCGAGCTTCTGCTCACCGCGCTGGGCCAGGAGAAGCCCCAGGTTGTACTGAGCCGACGCCATCTCCGGGTCGAGCTCCAGCGACCGCCGGTAGGTCTCCTCGGCCTCGTCCACACGGCCGACCACCACCAGCAGGTTGCCCAGGTCGTTCAGCACCTGGGGGTCGTTCGGTCGCTGGGCGGCGAGCTCTTGCTGGGCGGCGAGGGCGTTGTCCAGGTTCGGTGGCGGCGTCGCCGGTGCCCCGAAGGCTCCAAAGCCCAACGCTGCGAGGCCGACGATGAGAATGGCGGAAAGCATCATGCGCACGGTGTGGCTCCTGTCTTGCCTAATCTAGGTCGGTCTCACGAACGGGACGGGCCTTGAGCTTCAGCTTCCCCTGCTCCTCCGAAACCCGGAAGACGACGCGCTCGCAGCCGGTCTTCTGGCGGATGCTGTCGATCTGACGATCCAGGTAGGAGCGGAAGGTATCCATGTCGAATTGAGGGCGGGCGCCGGTCGTGCGGTGAAGCCCCTGGTAGAGAGCCGCCACCGCGTCCTGGTCGACCGCCCCTCCCATCACCACGCCGTGCTCGGGGTCGTGGCGGGGGCCGGTCTCACGCCGCACCGTCGCGGGGCCGCGGCCCTCCTCCTGGTTGCGGATCCGGCGGCCGTAGTGCTCGCTGTAGGTGTTGAGCTTCGCCTCCAGGTTCCCCAGCCGGAAGTTGTCCTCGACGCCCTTGAGGTTCGCCGAACGCAGGCTGCGAAGCTCCGCCTGGATCTCCGTGCGAAGCTGCTCCGGAGGCAGCTCCAGGGCGCCGTTGAAGAAGCGTTCGTACTCGACCCGGAGCTGCTGGATCAGCCGGTCCAAACGGTCGATGCGCTGGGAAATGCTCATGGGGAGGACTCTTGGTCGTTCAAGCTCGTCGATACAATACTCTCGGCGCCATGAGACGCTCGATTCCACAGAGAGCCGGTCTCCCGACCGGCTCGATCCGTCCGGCTGACCCCGCGTGCCCGATCGGCCCAAGGGACGAGATCGGCCCGGTGCACCGTTTGCCGGAGCGCCTCTCCAGATTATACGGAGCATCGGCCGGACGCATCCAATGGTTTCCGTCTCCAGGCGAACCGTCGTCGTCCGGGCGGAAGGGGTAGCGGCCGTGGCGAGCTCCCCGGGCGGCCGGCACATCCTCGTGGTGGAGGACCGTGATTCCTTGCGCCGCATGCTCGAGCGCGCCCTCGCCGCCGACGGCTATCGGGTGAGCACCGTCGGCGACGGCGCGGAGGCGGTCGAGCTCCTGGGCTCCGGCGAGCCCTTCGATCTGGTGTTGACCGATCTCAAGCTGCCGGGGGCCTCGGGCCTCGAGGTCCTCGAAGCCGCCCGGAGCGCACGGCCGAGCATGCCGGTGATCGTTCTGACCGGCTACGGCACCGTGCCGACCGCGGTCGAGGCGATGCGGGGCGGCGCGTTTCACTTCCTGGAGAAGCCGGTCGAGATCGACGATCTCTCCCGTCTGGTGGCCGAAGCGCTCGGCGCGCCGGACGGCTCGGAGAACGCGGCGGACGCCCTGGCGCTTCCGGGTGGCCCGACGATCATCGGCACGCACCCGAAGCTCCGGGCGGCCCTCGGGCTCCTCGCCCGGGTGGCACCGACCGAGAGCACGGTGCTCCTCACCGGCGAGAGCGGTACGGGCAAGGAGCTCTTCGCCCGGGCGATCCACCAGCTCTCGCCGCGCCGCAAAGGGCCGTTCGTGGCCCTCAACTGCGCGGCGATTCCACAAGGGCTGGTGGAGAACGAGCTCTTCGGCCACGAGAAGGGAGCGTTCACCGGCGCCGACCGGCGCCAGGCGGGGCGCTTCGAAAGCGCCGACGGCGGCACGCTCTTCCTCGACGAGATCGGAGAGCTCGACCCGGCGGTCCAGGGGAAGGTCCTGCGGGTGCTCGAGGAGCGGACCTTCGAGCGGGTGGGTGGCGGCCGCACGCAGACGGCCGACGTGCGGCTGGTGGCCGCCACCAACCGGGACCTGGAAACGATGGTCGCCGAGGGGCGCTTCCGGTCGGACCTCTATTTCCGGCTCGCGGTCTTTCCGATCGAGCTGCCCCCCCTGCGGAGCCGCGCCTCGGACATCCCCCTGCTCACGCGCCACCTGCTCGGGAGGATCGCCGAACGTCACGGCCGGACCGCGCCGGTACCGGACGAGGCGGTCCTCGAGATGCTCGCGGAGCGCCCGTGGACGGGCAACGTCCGCGAGCTCGCCAACGTGCTCGAACGGGCGGTCATCCTGTGCGAAGGGCCGCGGCTGACCGCGTCGGACGTCGAGCCGATCCTCGGTCCCCTGGACGACGCCGGCGAGCGCGAGCGGCTCAAGCGGGCACTCGACGAGGCCAAGGGCGACCGCCACCGCGCGGCGGAGATCCTCGGCGTGAGCCACCGAACCCTGCTGCGGAGGATCCGGCAGCACGACCTCGGCGGCTATCCCGAGTACCGGTGAGCCGGCCGGCTCCCGACAGAGCTTCGCCTCGAACGGATGCAGCGCTTGCCAGGCGTCTACCGCCTGCCCGTTTCGTTCCCCTCCGGTGCCTCCTCCGGAGTCCCCGACTTGACCAGGGCGCCGGCGACATCGAAGTTTGCCCGGCTGTAGGTGAAGACGCCGGGGAACTGAGCGCGGAATCCAGCGATCGCCCCGGGGGGCAACGCGTCTGTCGTCAGCTCGGCGGAGGTCGTTGCGATCTGCTCGCCCCCCTCGTCGGTCAGGCTGACGGTGAGGGTGACGCCGAGGGCCATGCTCTGGCTCGTGTTCCTGATCTGGCCGGTGAACGCGACCCCCTCGTCCTCCACGGACCTCTCTTCACGCCACCTGAGGACCTGGAGCGGGCTCTCTCGCCCGGCCGAAGGCGACTCGCTCGGCGCCTCGTCCTGCTCGTCGTCGGCCGGTGCCAGGCGGCCCCGAGGGGGCAGCTCCTTCTCGGTCAGACGGGCGATCGGCTCGCGGCGCTTGGCGGGTTGCTCGGCTTGATCCGCCTCGGCCTGCTTGGTCGCCGCCTCGACCATCTCGAGGGTCAGCCGCTCGCTGGCTTCGAGGTCGAGCTCCGTTCGCCGCATCGAGGCGTAGGTCCCGTCGGGTCGCTTGAAAACGACCAGACGTCCTTCGACCTTCCAGGGCCCGTCCGTCTGAATCCGAGCCCCGTCTTTGGTCACGAGCCAATCGGCGGCGGCGGGAAGCAGGAACGCGGTCGCCGCGATGGCGGCGACCGCGAACAGACTCCAGAAAAGGGGGCGGCGGCTCACTCCGAGACCTCTTTCCAGTTCTTTTCGACGATGCAGATCGGGACCGCGGCGATCCGCTGGATCTCCGAGTCCTCGCGCACCACCTTGATGTCGATCCGGTGGTTGCCGAACTTGCACTCCTTGGGGAACAGCTCCATCAGCTTTTGGGCGAGCTTCTTCTCGGCCTCGGAGAGCGGGTCGGCTTCGACCGTCGTGTCCGGCACACCGTCACCGTCGGTGTCGGCCGAGGTCGTGCTCGTGACCGCCTGCTCGGTGAACGGGTTGGTCACGAAGTTGCCCTCGATGTTATAGGAGCGCGTCAGCGCGCCGGTCACCGGGTCTTCGAGGAAGGCGTCGGCATCGGTGGTGCCGACCACGTAGATCCGGCTCGTTCCCGTCAAGGTGCACTGCGGATCCTCGTCGGGCGCGCACACCGCCGGGCTGTTGGGATCGTTCTTGTCCGCCGTGACCGAGCACGTCGCGTTGATCGTCGGCTCGAAGGTCGCGAAGAAGGCGATGCCGGAGAAGGCGAAGGGGTCACCGATCAGGCGCTCCTTGTCGTTGAGCACCAGGTACCAGCCCTTCTCCCCGACCGGGATGTTCGGGTCGGTGAGGAGGTCGGGGTTGTCGCCCTCGGCCCTCGTGATCTCCTCGAACCGGGTCTCGATCATCGGCAGGTCGGCGGCGGCGAGCTGGTCGGTCTCGTCCACGAAGACGTAGAAGCGTCCCGCGGTGCCCGCGATCGAACCGAGGTCATCCCGGTCTCCGGTGCCGAAGGCCAGGGCGTACTCGCCGAGGTCGGCGACGAACAGCACGGCGGGCGGGAAGTAGATCGGACGGTAGATCGTCTCGTCGAGCAGATAGACGTTGGCGTCGAAGATCTTCTTCGGGCTCCAGAGGGGGTTGGTCGGGTCGGCGCCCTTCTCTATCCGGGTGGTCTGGAAGAACTGACCGTCGATCGCCCGGGCGAGCTGGTTGGTCTTCAGCGTCGGGTAGACCACGTTGCCGGAGCCGTCCAGCCCCGTCAGGTCGAGGCGGTACATGAAGCCGGCGGTGGTGCCGATGTACACGCGGTCGATGTAGCCGTCCTGGTCGGTGTCGATCGCGGCCGGATCGCTCGGTGCCGAGCCCTCGAGCTCACGCTTGTAGATCGCTTCGCCGGTCTCGATGTCGACGATGTAGAGCCAGTTGCCCCGGCTGTGGGCCTTGGCCGGATCGAGGCCGCCGCCGAAAATGGCCACGTACTTGTTGACCGGGTCGCCGCCCTCGATCACGCGGATGCGGCCGATCGTCGGAGTCGACCAGGTCTCCCCGAGGTCGGGCAGGCCGTTGCCCTCGTCACCTTCCACGATCCCGTCGCCGTCGAGGTCTTCCTCGTCGAGGAACAGCCACTGCTTGTTGAAGTCGTCCCAGATCCGGCCGTTGAACTCCCAGAGCTGCTCCGGGTAGTGCACCTGGTCATCGCAGCCGAGATCGCCGTCGCCGGTGGAGCTGTAGCAAGGAGGTACCACCAGGTTCGGGCTGCTCGGAACGTAGACGTCCCGCTGGGCGATCGGATCGTTGACCGGTCCGATGGTCTCCTTCTTCAACGGATCGGGGTGGGTCATGTCGAGCGCGAAATAGGCGCTTCCACCCTCCCGGAGGCCGGTCACGATGACGGTCCGCCACTCCCGGTCGGCCACCGTCGGCGTTCCCGGGTGCTTCGGGTCGATGAACACGTCGCCGCCGGCCGGGCTCCCGTCGACGCTCCACCGATGGGTCTCCGGATTCTCGGCCTGGAGCTTGACCGTCGGCAGGACCGAGCGCGGCATGAACGCGAAAATCTCCTTGCCGGTACCGGTGTTGAACTCGACGGCCGGTGGGTCGGCGGTCGCGTTCACCGACGCTCGGCCGGCGTCGAAGGCGTGGATCATGCCGTCGTTGGCGCCCGCGATCACCACCTTGCGCCGGTTCTCTTGCTTGTTGAAGAACTCGCGGTAGCCGGTCCCCTGCTGGAGTCCGGCCCCGTCGTACGTCTCCTCGGCGTCCTCGACGAAGTACTGGGTGTTGACCGGCCCGCCGATGATCAGAGGGTTCGAGTGGAAGACCTCTCCGAGGATGTAGTAGTCCAGGTCGTCGGTGGTGGAGACGACGGTGCTCAGCTTCTGGACGAGGGTCTGGTCGACGATCCCGTTCGCCCGGTCGCGGGTCGTCTTGACCGAGGTCGGATCGGCCGGGTCGAAGGGGATGTCCAGGCCGGTCCAGAAGTCGGTCTCGAGGGCCGTCGCCGTATCCCCGGTCCCGGTGCCGACCGTCCGGTTGAACAGCTCGCGGACCTGTGGCACGCCTCCGTAGGTCGGATTCCCGGGGATCTGCTCCCGCGCGAAGAGCACCCGCCGTTCGTTCTCTCCACTGCCGAGCTTGAGGTCGCCCAGCGTCGAGGACGACTGGTTGAGCATGGCCAGGGCCGCGTCCCAGACATGGTTGGGGTAGTCCCGGTTCGGAACTTCGGGCAGGCCCTGGGGCATCGGCCGCCGGAAGGCGTGCATGTGTCCTTCCCAGACGCCGGCGTTGTTGAGCGGCTGGAACTTGGTGAGGTAGATCTGGTTCTGGACCGCCGTCTGGACCGACGGCACGGCCGCCGTGGCGAAGGTACGGCTGGCCGAGGTGATCGTGCCGACCACCTGCTCGAGCTTCGTCTTGAGGTCGACGCCGTTGCTCACGGGCACGACCGTGGCGCCCGTGGTCGAGATGATCGACTGGATGGAGTTCAGTTTGTCGTTGAAGGTGAAGACCCAGGTGCGGACGCCGGCGTCGCCGTCGAGGGTATTGATGTCCGCGGTCGGGTTCTCACCGCTGGTGTTGTCCTCGCCATCGGTGATCACGATGAGGTAGGGCAGCCGGCAGGGGAAGGCCAGGTCGTTCTCCCGGAACAGCTTCTCGAACCCGTCGGTGAACTGGGACTCCTTGCACTTGTTGGCCTGGTCGCTCAGGTACCAGCAGCGGATGTCGCCGAGCGCCCGGTTCAGGGGGCTGTTGCCGTAGGCCATCAGCGGTCGTTGCTCCAGGCTACGGTACCGGAGGACGCCGGCCGGATTGGGGTCGCCGGGGTTCGCCGTGTCGTTGAAATAGCGGGCGACGCCGAAGTAGGGAAGGAAGTCTTCGGGGAGGGCCTCTCCGTTGCTGGCGTCGTTGTCCCACAGGTTGGCTGGCAGGTAGTTGGGATGGAGCGGGTTGATGCGCTTGAGGAACTCTTCCCGATGATCCACGTCCCAGTTGAGGGGGATGAAGTCCCCGACGTCGAGCTCCGAGTGCAGGGGGTCGAACCGGGTCGGCCAGCGGAGGGAGTAGCAGTCCGTGAGGCTGTCGGGAGCCTCGGATCCGCTCGCCGGGTTGCAGAACGGGTCGTAGTTGTCGTAGGCGATGTTGTTGCGGTCCACCAGGCCGGCCAACGGACCCGAGTCCCAGTTGCCTTCCCGGCCGAGGCCGCTGAACGGCCGCGAGGAGCCGGCGCCGCAGGTTCCGTCCGCGACGATGTCCTGGATGTTCCAGAAGCCGCCGACGGTCTCGTTGCCGGTACAACTGTCGGCCGGAAGGAAGTCGCTGTTGGGGACGAGCGCGTCGGTGCTGTTGACCCCCGGGTCCTTGTTGCTGGAGTTGGCCCCGGTGTACGGCGTGTCCGACTCCACCATGAGGAAGTCCGTGAAGCGACGGAAGGGGACGGAGATCGTTTCGGGCAGGCCGAGGTTCCGGTCGCCACAGCTAATGACCGGCCGGAGGGTGACGTCGACCAGGATGTACGGTGACCCCAGCCCACCCACGGAGGTGACGACGGGGTCGCCGTTCGCATCGGTGGTGGTGAAGCTGGAGGACGTGCTCCTCGAGATCTCGAGCAGGTAGGTGACGTTCGAGACCTCGACCCACATGCGCGTCACGTCACTGGTGCCGAAGGCCTTCGGGAAGCGGTTGAGCAGGATGTCCGTGTTGTCACGGTCCTGAGTGCTGTACGCGATCGGGTTCGTGCAGGTTCCGACCACTCCGAACCCCCCCCGTGGGCCGAACACCCAGAAGTGCTCCAGAGCCTCACGCCGGGGGAGGGATCCGTCCGCGGCCCGGCTCGCCGGCGTCGGATAGCTCAGGCCCGCGAGGAAGCTGGCCGAGCGCAACGGCTCGTAAAGCCAGTGCTTCTGGACGATCCTCGCGTGGTCCCGGTTGTAGGTCGCGAGGCCGAAGCTCACGTTCTCGACGTTGCTGAAGACCTCGTAGACCGCCCGCTTGGTCTGAAACAGCTTGGACGCGGGATCGTCCCCGTTGGCGGCGACCAGGTCACCCAGGTAGGAGTTCTGATCGTTCGGATCCGGCGGCGCCAGGCTCATGGAGGCGGAGGTGTCGATCAGGACCATGACGAACGGGTTGGCGGCATTTTCCCGCAGCAGGTCGATGTCGTCGGCGGCTTCGACCGGCCGCACCAAGGGGAGGGTCACCGCGATCGCCGCGACGATCAAGATGCAGGTCAGGCCGGCGCAACGGCGATGGTGAAACAGGCCTCGAATGGATTTCATGGGAGCCTCCGGTGCTCTAGAACTTGATCTTGGCGAGTTGGGCGTCGTCCTGGATCGCCAGTACCGCCTCGGGCGGCAGCTCCCAGGGTTGGAACTCGACCATCGCGGTGATGCTCTTCTCGGCGAGCGACACGGTCGTGCCGGTCACCTCGCGCATGGCGGTCGAGGTCACGGCGTGATTGACCCGGTAGTAGTTGGTCTCACCGTACTGCCCCGCGTTGTTGACGTCGCACAGATTGCACGGCGCCGAGCCGATCGGGTAGAACGGAGAGACATCGAGCTTGTGCTGGAGCAGGGTGTTCTTGAGATCGGGCAGGGTGTGGATCTGGCTCCACGCCGGGCGCCGGGTCACCAGAGTCTCCGCCGTGGCCAGGCTGATGCCCGAGTCGGCGGCGTAGAAGGCGCGCTCGATCAACCGCTCGTTGGATCCGATCTGCATCTCGGTCTGGGTGATCAGGGACAGCGAGAGACCGATGATGGTCAGCAGGACCAGCACGATCAGAGCTGCCAGGTACGCGCTGCCCGCTTCGCTCGACCGGCGAGCCGGCATGGTGCCGAGAGACGGTATGGAGTGAGCGCGCTCTCTCTCGATGGGGCTCATGTCAGGTTCCTCAGGTCGACAACCGTCTGGAGCTGGCGGCGCCTGTAGCCGCGCTCGATCGTGCCCGCGGCACCGGGGACCGTGGGCTCGCTGTAGTCCCGGTCTTCGATCGCCGTGATCGCCGGGGAGACGTACTTGGGGTCGACCCGGTCGGTGCGGGCCAGGGTCGTGATGCGCAGGTATTGGAGCGACCGGGTCGGCCCGTTCCAGTCGTTGGGGTCGAAGCTCGTCATGTCGTCCGGCGAGTTGTAGAGCCACTCGTCCGCGGCATCCGCGGTGTCGGTGAGGATCCCGTCCCCGTCGCGGTCGATTCCGAGCGCCACCTGCAGGTCGAGAATGTTGTCCCCGATGTCGGTGTGAAGGTTGTTGAGGTCGTTCTTGTAGGGCGTAGACGTTCCGGGATAGAAGCGCGCCCGGGACAAGCGGGGCGCGGGTGGCGTGTCGCGAATGTAGTAGCGGTACTCCTCGAGGATGCCCACGCCGGAAACCGTCTTGAGGCCGGTCGGGAACTTTC
>Ga0210101_1000379_pt1 | contig 14967 bp, 19 predicted proteins | sample Muzzi_PWC_D1_FD_185534 | JGI IMG/M metagenome (GOLD analysis project Ga0210101, IMG submission 185534) | Wetland microbial communities from San Francisco Bay, California, USA, that impact long-term carbon sequestration - Muzzi_PWC_D1 (SPAdes) | ecosystem: Environmental > Aquatic > Marine >... | reverse complement strand
GCTGCAGGACCGCGGCGAACCCTGGTCCGGGGCGCTCGCAGACGAGCGCCTGCTGATCGCCGTCAACCACGAGCTTGCGGAACGTGCTGCCGGCGTCCGGGACGGTGACGAGGTTGCCTGGTTCCCGCCGGTCACGGGGGGCTGAAAATGATTCGGGTGCAGCAGGAGGATTTCGATCCCGGCGCGGAACTCGAACGGCTGCGTGGCAGACTGCAGGGCCGCGTTGGCGCCATGGTCAGTTTCATCGGTCTGGTGCGTGACCTGAACGAGGGCGCCGAGATCACCGGCATGACCCTGGAGCACTATCCCGGCATGACCGAGAAGGCGCTGGCCGCGATCGCCGCCGAGGCGACCACTCGCTGGAAACTGAACGACGCCGTCATCATCCATCGCGTCGGACCACTGGCGCCAAATGACCGCATCGTGTTGGTGGTCGCCGCCGGCGCCCATCGCAAGGAGGCATTCCGTGCCTGTGAATTCATCATCGACGTCCTGAAGACGAAGGCGCCTTTCTGGAAAAAGGAAGCCACCCCGGGCGGCGCCCGCTGGGTTACGACGGCCGGGGGCTAGGGGCAGAGTCACATACCCGTGGCCTTACCGGCGGTCGTTGAGCCGAGGCGAGAACACGAGTTCAGACAGGGGCAACATTGACTGAGATCAAGGAAGTTGCGCGTTACAGGGTATAGGTTATGATAAATATGGAGTTGTATTAATCTGTCGGCGCTGGAGGAGAAAATAATGACCATCAGGCACGCATACCTTCCCACCATCCTGATCAGTACCCTGATGACCATCGCCTGCAGCACAGAGCATAAACCGGGTTACACTGCGGACGTCAGGCCGATCCTGGACAAATATTGCGCTGAATGCCACATGCCGGACATGGAGGGCGCGCAAAAGAGCGGCTTTCAAATCGATTCCTATGCCTCGATCATGAAGGGAACCAGGCTGGGACCGGTAATCGTTCCGGGGTCCGCCGAGTCCAGTACCCTGTACATCCTCGTTGCCGGCAAGGCCGACCCGAAGATCAACATGCCTCATGGCAAAGAATCACTTTCAGCAGGGGAAATAAACACCATCAGGCTCTGGATTGATCAGGGCGCGATGGATAACTAGATTCAGTGGATTTTCACCGGGCAGGGTAACAAGCCCTGACCGGTCGTCGTAAACAGCGGATACTCGCCTCCTGGCAGCGGGGGCGTTCGAATCACACCCGCTGATATTTTGTCAGGGATGCCAGCCGCACCGCAGAACGGGTGCGCCAGCCGGAACTCATCATTAAGGACATCAGGCACGGCATGGACCCTTACCGGTTCGTACCGTTGTCAGTCGCCGATGTTTGACGACTCACGATGCGCACTCCTGCCGGTGCAGCGGTGTCATTCGCGATACCGGTTTATGCAGTTTGCAGCAAACCGTCTATTTCCGGCGGTTTCTAGCCAAACAGAGGGGTTGTAATGCGATGGCTGCCTGCTGGCGCCTTGTCCGGCGCCACGGATAAATGCCATTGGGATCGGGTCGCCGTAATCAGGGCGGGGAAGGGGCAGCAGTTCCGGAAACCGGAACACGGAGGGCGAAACCATTGACCAGCTTCAGACGTGTCTGAAGCCACTATACACAGGGCCGGAACGTTGCATATCGATAATCAATACTGCCGAAAGGCGGCACAAACACCAAAACGGTATGTCCTGCCACAATTTACGGATCACGGGCTCTCACCAGTGAATGCACGCCTGCAGCCGGAGAACGCCTGCCTCTGGCCGTTAAACGCGATGATGCTGTCCGCGGGCATCATCTTTTTACTGGGCATGGCAATAAACGTCTCATCGATCCTGGATGTCCAGGATAACTTCCTGAAACTCGCAAAAGTGAGCGCCGAGATACGGACACTGGCCACCCACAGCAGCGAGCTGGCAGGTTCCGTGCACTATCTTCCACTAGGCGAGGGGATGACCTTGCCGCCCCCCCCCGCATCACCCGGCAGGCACACGGCATCGGCGGGGGAACAACAACAGGACAAAACACCACTGAGGCGGCCAGTACAGAACGTGAGGACCAGCCCGGACCCGGTCGTCATGGAACAACCACCATCGGCCGCGGAGTCGAGACCCGCACCGCCTGCGTTCGCCCCCGGGAAATCGCTCGCTTACGGTAAATGGGGCCCTCCCCTGTTACTGAACGTGGCACAGGGTGAAGGCTCCGGCGGACAACACGGATTGAATCCGGAAGGAGAAGAGATTCAGGACAACCTGCGTGCCCTGGGTTTCGATGTACCCGAGCTGTCCGCGAATGGGCGGACAGGTACGCGCACCCGCCAGGCGCTCAACGAATTCAGGTTGTTGTATCTTCCATCGAAGGAGCGGAAAAAAGCGCCAGATAGTGAACAACTGATCGCAAGCATAAGGAAGTATGCGGTACAGGCGAGGAAGGACAAGCGCAAATTCAGAATCGACAGCGGAATTCTGGCGGCAATTCGCCTGGGCAGCAGGCGCACCGGCGTGGACTTCTCATTCCTCATGGAACTCGCCGCCACCGAAAGTTCCTTCGACCCGACAAGCATTGCGCCAAAAACCGCCGCAGCAGGGCTTTACCAGTTCAAGGATGAAACCTGGCTCGAGGCCGTCAGGAACTACGGAAAAAAATACGGAATGGAGGTTTATGCCGCGCAGGTTGAAGAGTATACCAACGACGCGGGAAAGAAACGGCTGAGAATCCCTGATCCGGATATTCAAGCGTATGTCCTTGCTCTGCGCCACAATCCGAGAGTCTCGGCCCTGCTGGCGGCGGAATACGTCAAACACAACGGAAAGCGGCTCACGAATACGCTTGACCTTGAGCCCGGTCACACCGAGCTGTATTTGACGCACTTCTTTGGCACGACTGGCGCGATTTCATTCCTGAAAACCCTCTACGAGCAACCCGACAGAATTGCGGATGAGGTATTCCCGATAGCGGCGAGGACCAATCAGGCTATATTCCGCCCGAAGTCCAGAAAACCCCGCACTATCGCCGAGATTTATAAAATGTTTCAACGGAAATTCAGCACCACGCGCTACGAGGATGCAAATCCGAGTTGATCATCGGGCAGTCCGCCCTGCCCCATGCCCGCAGGCCGAACGGGAATGACAACTGCTGCATACCGGTCATTAGCCGACCGGTTGGAAATCTTTTATTTCGGATGTTTGGGCCGCAGCTGAAATCGGTCATTTATGTCAAGGCCGATATTGATCATTGAGCATGTACAGGATCTGGCCGAAATCGTTTCACATCATTGCATCCATGTTACGGAGCCTGGTTACCAGAGCCTTCATCACGCACAGTCCGAAACGAGGGGTCTTCTGCATTAGTGACAGAAACTGACTCCGATTCACCTGAGCAAGGACACAATAATCCTGTGCCACCACGGTCGCACTCCGGGTGCTGGAATCAATCAGCGCCATTTCGCCAATGATTGATCCCCGTCCGGCAACCTCCACGGACTTGGCTCCCACATGAATTTCGATTTTTCCGTCGAGGACGACGTACATCGAGGCGCCTGGCGACCCTTCAATAAACACCTTCTCACCGGGCTGATAAATCCGGTGAGTACCCAAATTCTGAACCATATTCAAGATACTTGATTCCACTAGCCTTCCACTCCCGGCAATGCCAACCAGAAGGACCTGCTGCTGGAGAGGTCTCTAGCTATTATTCGACCAGAACCAGATATTCATGAGCCGCTTATGTGGCGGAATCGTGGTTACCGGATATTCGATCACCATCTTTTTTATAACTGTTTGACCGGGATTGGCGGTGAAAACCGGACATTGTCCGTCATCCATGGCAAGTCGTGTTTGTACTGTAAGCAGACGTTCTCGGATCGGAACGCGTAGGCTGCATTCGATACCTCTGCCACGAAAGCGGTTTCGTTGTTTATGCTCGATCCATGAGTCGTGACGCCATATAGACGCGATTGACGAATTAGAGCGACCGCCGACTGTAGGTGTAATACAGACGAGCAGGGTCTGTCGCCCACCGAAATGGTGGTTTATGCTTCCTATGCCCCCGTTGCCGATCACTCTCTCAGGAACATGCCGACTAAACCGCTGAGTATTGACGCGCAGGCGAACCTCTTTTTGCAGCTGGCAAAGATGGAAAGCGCCGGGATCCCACCGCTACAGGCTCTGGACCTGCTGGGGGATCGCGACAAAATTCTTCGGCCACGGACATTGATCATGCGCCGCGGCCTGCAAAGCGGTTATGCCCTTGCAGAATCGGGGTTTAAGGCCGGCGTGTTTGACGATAATCAGAAAGCCCTGGTCGAGGCCGCGGAAAGCGGCGGCAAACTCGCTTCCGTTTATGAGCAACTGGCCAACCATTACCAGGGACGGAGCCAACGTCTGAATCGAGTCCGTTCACGCCTGTATTTACCTGCACTGTTTCTGTTGTTAACCATGTTTGCACAACCGTTACCGGCACTGGTTACCGGCACCATCAGTGGCGGGCAATACCTGCTCCGTGTGTTCGGGGTTGTGACAGTGATTGCGCTTGGCAGCCTGGTGGTGACGAATCTTCCGGGGTGGCTGGAGAAGTCCGGTTTGAAGACCGGCTGGGATGGGATGGTGCTGCGTCTGCCGTGGGCCGGGGACTGGCTCACTGTTCGGCAATTGAATGAGTCTTTCTTTATGCTGGGGTTGTTGCTGGATGCAGGGCTGGCATTTTCGGATGCGTTGCCCAAGGCGGTTGCGACTATACGCAATCGAGTGTTGCGGTCACAATTTGCTCCGGCCGTGGCACGTTGTGGCTCCGGTGCGAGCGCGGTAGCGGTATTGGGCGAGGTGGCGGCGATCCGGCCTCCGGCCTTGCAGATTCTGGCGAGCGGTGAGCAGAGTGGCAAGCTGGCGGATTCCTTGCTGCATTTTTCCCGTAGTGAGGAGCACGCGATTGCATTGCAGGACGAGGCACTGGCTGAGTGGCTGCCGCGCCTGGTCTATGGAGGGATTGCAGGATGGATGGCCTATTCGGCTCTGACTAGCGGGGCGTTTATTCCGCGTCAGTAAAACGGAATTGTCTATATTTGATTGGTCTCGGAATTGACGATCGCGAAGCGCAAATGTCCGCGCTGCATTTCCGACATCACCCAGGAATCGCCGCATGTCCGCATAGGGCCACAAACGCGACATTTACGGCGATTTTGGGCATGTCCGGGATGTACTCGGACATTCAGCAGCTTTAGAAGTAATCTACACTTCATTTAATGACAAGGACCGACCCATACTGTCTTCAATCTGCCTAGCCTCAAATTTAAAGTAAACACATGAGACTTGTTTTTAGCAATATTTGGAAACAGCTTGAGAAGCTCTGCACATCAAATTCAGATTCTTCTGATGTACGACGAATGAAAGTTACTTTAGTCCTGATAACAGATTTATGTACCCTTGCAAGTATTATTTGGGACGCGATGTATTATGTTTTTTTAGGACCTACCATCACGGTGACGCCTATATGGTTGTGGGAGGGCTACCTCTTCCACGGGAAGATCATGCAGAAGCCATTGCGGAAATGGCTCTAAGTATGCAGGAAGAAATATGCCGCTTGAGACCAGAAATTGGAGAAGAGCTTAGTATAAGAATAGGAATCAATACAGGGTCTGTGGTTGCAGGTGTGATAGGGATGCAGAAGTTTATTTATGATCTTTGGGGAGATGCCGTCAATACAGCAAGTCGAATGGAATCACACGGGGTAGCTGATTGTATTCAATTATCCGAAACATCCTATAAATATTTAAAGGACAAATATATTTGCACAGAGCGAGGGGTTATCGAAGTAAAAGGAAAGGGGAAAATGAAAGTATACTTTCTCAAAGGAATAATACCTAATGCATCCTCTTCAGTATCAAACGCTGTTTAGACGAAATAATTATGCGTTACGAACGGCAACATTAGGCCGATAGTGCGCGTACAGGTTGCCTCAGAGGAATGGTCACTATTGCTGCAACCAAGGCAAGCGTGGTGTTCCAGGGACGGGCAGGTTACCAACTGAAGTCAGACCTTCAGGTTCGAGCTGTATTCGGCAAAATATATGGGTATCAAGTAGTCCTATGTACGTAGTTGTACGGATTTACTTTTACTTCTACCGCCTCTATTTTCTAGCATGGTTCAGTGTCGCTCCTTAAACTGGCCCCACATTCGGGGTACGGGACAGGTCGATATGTACCGCGGAGGTTTTGAATCAGGGGCGCTCAGATTAATCAGTTCCGGTGTGCCCGAAGTAGACGGTGACGAGGGTTCGATATTCTCAGTCATCACGCAGGAGAAGAGGAACGTCGAAGTGAATATGAAACAACATTCCGAACAACAGCCCATCGTCGGCGGCATCTACCGCGACAAATCGGGTAGCAGTCTTGTGGTGGTGAGCGTCGTTGGCGCCAAGGTTCTTCTGGAATATGCCAATGGCACCGTCACAAGCGTTGACGACAGCAACTGGCAGCAGCTTCAACCGCAAATCTCCGTCTACTAGGGGGACGGCACAACGAGAGGAGACCATAACAATGGTGGAGAGAAGAAATAAAGGGGACAGACGCGTGAATCCCTCCAAGCAGTGGCTACCGTTTTATCGCACTCGTAATATCGCGGATCGACGACAGAATAATCTACCCACGGTGAGCAAGCACTGGACGGAGTATGATATAGACCTCATAACTCGTTGCTTGACTGACAAACTGGTTAGTTAACACCGCTGGGAACGGCACGTATCTGGAATGCCTATGCCGAACAACGGCGGCTTCCGGGTCGCTGTTTTTCTTTGATCATCAGGAACGTCCGGACTTGCTGTATCCGGACATTACAGATTCAGGTGGCTATAGGCGAATATCGAGCCAGAATAGCAATTCCCGATACATACCTTGGACGACTACACTGACAGTTTTTCATCCATCTCTCTTTATAACTTAATGATAAAAACAAGTTGACCCGTAAAATAAAGACGAGCCGACACATCCCTGTGCAGGTCGTCTGTCTTTCCGGCTGGGTTACTGGCTAGTGGCCGGCTCGGCTGGTTGAGCGGGTGCAACCGCCGGGGGAGCGTAACCATACGGGGCGCCATAGGCGCCGGGATAGCCGCCATAACCATACGGACCACCCCATCCGCCGTACGGATAACCACCGTAGCCATAGCCGTAACCCCGGCCATACCCACGTCCACGCCCATAGCCATGGCCGCCACCGCCACCGCTCATGCTGAAGTCGAAATCGCCATAACCGTCACCCCAGCCGTCACCCCAGCCGTCATTACCCCAACCATCGCCCCAACCACCGGGACCACCGCCCCACGGACCACCACCCCACCAGGCCTGGGCTGCCGTGAAAGGAATCGCCAGGGCGCCGGCAATGGCGGTGGCACACAATGTTTTACTCAGTTTAGTCATATCTCCTACCTCATCAGATTGTTCTATATGAAATGTGGACAGCAACCCTGTTTATCAGGTGTTCTGCAATCAGCAACAGATTTAACCTCCACACTCTAATTTATTTAGGTCGTGGTCCATGATGTGTCAAGCCCTTTTTAACTTTTCCCGAGCATCCTTGCGTTTCTGAAGCCGTGGACCTTCGCCTTTTTACAATTCAAACTTGCTTCGCTCGACTACACTTTTATAACCTCATCGGGACGGAAAGTCTCATTTGGCCCTTATCAGGTGCTATCGCCCCCCCTGCACTCCGGGGGCGTTTTTTTACAAGTCATGATAGGGCCGGTTCTCGCTTCGTTTAGCTCCACTAGCTGTTTGCCAGACTGAGGAAGCAAAATTGAAATTTCCATGGATTTGGATGGCGGCGCCTGAAACGTGTACAGATCCCGCTATCACGGGTAATCACACAACCTGAGCGCAATAACTGATAACTTTTGCCAGATAGTCGAAGTCCGATAGCAGAACATGCATGTCCGTTGCTGCACCCCGGTCATAACCCGGCTGGGCGCAAATGTCCGCTTTGGGGAAAACCGGACATCCGGGGTATTCATGGGCATGTCGCGTTTGTACTGTTTTCGGACCTTCAGATTCAAGCGGTTATCTGGTGCCCTCTCTGCACATACGTAGTTTCCACAGTGTTGCATTGTAGAGAATCGTGATCTATTTTTATTAAACGGCCAAGAATCAACAATAAGATTCTGGCTGTATAAATAAAAATTGAATTTACGAAGAGAGCATCATGCAAACATATATTGTGCGTGTTGACTCTGTACGTCCTGAAGAAGAATGGGCGATATCTGGTGTTATTGAAGATATCGAATCTGGTCAGAAACAATACTCCAACAGTCTCATCAACCTGCAATCCATACAGGCACATACCAACAGGAAGGGTCATCTTTGAACTTCAAGGAAGCATTGTATGCTGCAATCAGAATTCCTTGCTCACTAAGCTTGTATCGTGTGGGTGGTGATTGGATTATTTAGAATTGCTGTGATTTCTGTGCTGAATATTTGTCATTTAATTGATAGGAATCAAGGCATAAGACATCCTTCTACTGTATAAATATTATCCGTAAATTCGTTTAAACAGACGGATTGTGGGGGGCAATAAATCCGCCGTTAATTCAAACGGTTTATCAGGAGGTACCATCAGCCAACCGGAGGAGGTTCTGATGAATACGACAACTGATAGTCATCATTCATTCCTGACGAACCCGTGGTGGTCCATGGGTCAGACGCTGCCCAATGAATGCGGCCTATGTATAAATGAAACAGCAACGAGGGCAAGGGCGGGCCTGCTGAACATATTATCGGGATCAACGATTTTTCTGATGCTGGCAGCGCCGGAACTGGATCCCATTCGCTATGTGGCACCCTTTGTTATTTTCGATATGGTGACTGCCGCCATTTTCGGACTAACCCCAATAAGTCCTGCCGGTATTCTGGGCACAGTATTAACCATTAGAATCCGTCCTGTATGGAAACCAATCAAGCCGAAACGGTTTGCATGGACACTCGGGGCCACGTTGGGCATGTGTTGTCTTACTTTCTGGATGCTGGGCATGAACGAATGGATTATTACGGTCCTGGGGATCTGTTTCATCCTGACTTGGCTTGAGGCCGTCATGGGGTTCTGCGTAGGGTGCTGGATGTATTCACTGTTGGTTAAATGCGAAGTCTGCCAGTTGCATTGAGTATGGCGACGAGGGGGTTGCGATGGATAATATTCACCAAGTAGAAGTCGTTATTCATGTCGATGAAGCACTTAGTGAGGAGCAACGTGCCGCTTTGGTTACCAATTTACAGGGACGTGATGGAGTTGAACATGCAAGGTTCACAACAGGACGTGACCATCTTATGTTGATTGACTACGATTCCAATAAGCTACACACAACCGAAGTTCTGGGTTATGTCAAGCAGGAGAATGTTAACGCGGAACTGATCGGAATTTAGTTTTTTGACCGGCTTCAAGGCGCAGCAACTATGGCGCCTTGAAGTGGCGCTTTGTTTTTGTTTATTTAACCAGGATTGGTTTGCATGTCGCGCCATAAATAACTTTAATTTGATCTGAGTTATGGCGGCTACGCTCATGTAACTGTGGTTACTGAATATATATCAAAACGCTAGAAAAGGAGAAAACCAAAGGGTAACGTCGACGCAGGCGTGACTATGCATATCGATGAAAATACCTCGCACGAAGATCGCGAGGTTTTTCGTGATGCGTTATTGGGTATGGATGGGGTGATGGCGGCTGCATATCATGATGAAAAACCACATTTGATGGTTATCATAATATGATCCATTACTCGTCAAATCCATCGAATTTGTCAATGCAGCCAAGTCACGTGGATTACATGCTGAGTTGATTGCATAAGCGGCAATCGCTTCGGGTTTGCTGGCACATGACAGTCCAGCGCGTGAGTTAGAGGTTAACATGGCTATGATTGATGATGTGTCAGGGAAATCCCTTTCAGAAATGACGGCTGATGAGTTGAAGGAGTGGTTTGATCAACGCTTTGATGAAAAGATGAGGAGGCAGGAACAAGGTAGAATCCCAAGACTATCCATTATGGTTACAAAAGGTACTCTGGACTGGGCCTACCCGCCATTCATTATCGGCTCGACCGCAGCAGCCATGGGCTGGGACGCCTCGCTGTTTTTTACATTCTATGGCCTCGCACTGCTGAAGAAGGATTTGAATCCCAACATTAGTCCGCTTGGCAATCCGGCCATGCCAATGAAGATGCCTTTCGGGCCGAAATGGTTCCAGGGAATCGACTGGAATATGCCCAATCTGCTCATGGCCGGTGTGCCGGGTTTTGAGGATCTGGCAACATCACTGATGAAGATGACGGTTAAGAACCACGGTATCGCGACAATACCTGAGTTGCGAAAGTTGTGTATTGAGGCGGATGTAAAATTGGTTGCCTGCCAGATGACAGTCGATCTGTTTGGCTGGAAAAAGGAGGAATTTATCCCGGAGGTTTCGGAGTGGGCAGGTGCCGCAACGTATCTTACCACTGCACAGGGAGCTGATATTACATTGTTCATTTGATTGTCACGGCCATCGGTCACATGAACACTACATCAGAGTGTTTTCTTTAGTGCAGTGTGGAAACCCACGCCCTCAGGACGTGGTCAGAGAGCGAAGGCTCTGCCGGTTTGAGTTTGCGCCTGTGTGCAAGAGTAAGGATTCTCCGTTCGATTTTCACATCAAATAGATATCAAGTTTGCATACGAGGCACATTGTTTATGAGAGTACCGGAAAAATGTTGTGGACCGTCAGGCAGACTAGAGGCATCATCAGATGCGATCGACATTGGCAGTAAATTACCCCCTTTGGGGTTATTCCAAGGCCACCCCTTTTAGGGGTGAATGCTTTACTCATGTGATGTCGTGTTCTGGCCGTTCGAGAAAGTACAGTTTGTACGGACTGAATGACCGTTTCTGCTGCAACCCTGTCATAAGCCTGCCGGTTGGGAATGTCTACTTTAGGGAAAACCAGACATAACCCGTCGGTCCTGGCATGTCGTTTTTGTACTGGAATCGGACATGCCATGCCGATTGCAGTTGTTGCAGCATGATCTTGCCCGCCTACAGTGAACAGGTCATTAAGCGACTTGAAATGCCTCAAACGCGTGCGGGCTGATGTAGCCGTTGGCGCTGTGTCGGCGGGTTCGATTGTAATCCACTTCGATGTATTCAAATACCGTCTGTTGCATAGAGGTTGACCCTAGCCCGGATCGCCCACGTCAGGATAGCTCCACTCCGGTGTATGCGCCGGGATCCGGGTCATTTCACTTGAACGCGTCGCACCGGTATCCGGATCGATAATCTGAACACCGATATCGAGCCAGTTTGCGCATTCGGCCAGCGGCCCGGGATCCACAATATAGCTCAGCACTACCTCGACCCGTGTATTGCCGGTCGCGCCCAAATCTGCGAAACGAACATCGATCGACTTGAAACCGGGCCCGGCGAACTGGACCGGGATGGCCTGGCTGGCAGCCTCGTTGTGATCCGAATCGAGTATCGGCACCCCCTGAACCAGCAGCGAGCCCGAATAGTCGCACTGGCGGCCCTGCAACAACTCCTCTTTCGTTGCATCGAAGCGCGTGAATATGACTCTTGCAACCTGTTGCGCATTACCGCCCGCGAATCCGACGAACGACGTGGGCGCAATTGTCTGCTTGATGACGAAGCTGTCGATCTTGTTCACGCGGGAGGGTGACGCATATTGTGTGTCCTGGAACTCGCTGTCGTACCCGACCACGGCCGTAGCAATGATGCAGCGTGGGTCGGATGTCTCATCGGGGTTGATCTCGACACTGATCTCGCGACGCAGGCCGTCTGGACTGATATGGACCGGATAGGGGATTGGGATGGACAGCGCCGCGCCCTCGGCAAGCGCGATGTGCACACTCAGCACCTCCTCGGGTACCCAGAGATCCGGAGTGTGATCGGTGGCCAGCAGTTCGCCTGAGAATTCGCAGGGAGTTGAATCCTGGAGGTTGCTGCGCAGGTTGGTTACCAGGATGCTGACGCCCTGGTGGCCGATGGTGCCGATATTGACATGCGGCTTGGTCCGCTCGAACTTCTCCTTGGCCGCGAACCCCGAGTCCGGGGTCAGGAATGCGCTGCCGAGCAATACCAGCAGCACAACGTTCAGGATACGGGTAGTCATATGTCGATCCCTCCCTGTTTGTGGGGCCTCGATCCCGGTTCTGGCTGAAGATAATGGTGCTGGTTGCGATTCAACCACGATCTAATAGGTTTATACCAACAGCGTAGACCACGTCCGCCATTTTGCAATCATCGGGAGTGCACATACGCAGCGTCATATGAATGAAACATGTACTTTCTTTTCCAAAGCATGCTATTTGCATTAAATGACCTTGCGTTAGTTTGCTTCAAACCTCTGCAAATAAAGCAAACCCGTAAATTTTAGGGGTGGTCCCGAATATCTTCGTAATGAGAACCACGAATCACCATTTGCTGAGACATGAGAACCTTGAGGTGGTCAAGTGGATCGCGATCGTCGCGATGACGATCGACCACTACGGGAAGGTCTTCGATCCGCCCTATTACCTGACGACTCACATTACGGGTCGCATCGCCTTTTCCCTCTTTGCCTGGATAATCGGGACCCGCTTGGCGCTATCGCCCGGGCTGGAAATGCGTTACCTGCGCCGCCTGCAGTCTTGGGCTGTCGTCAGCCAGCCGGTCTACGTATTGGTGGGACATGACTGGTGGGAAGGCAACATTCTTATCACACTTGCTCTCGGAATCGGTGTGCACATCGCCTTTCAGACCATCCGCACCGGCAGTCATATAAGGGGATATGCGGCTCTGATCGTACTGATGCTGCCCTCTCCAATAGTCGACTTCGAACTGTTTGGCGTGCTCTCGGTTCCACTAATCGCCGGCGCCTGTGCATGGCGCCTTCGAGCCGGCGCAATAGTTGCCGGTCCCTTAGGCGTCCTAGCCAATGCCTCGTTGTCACCGCCCTTCTGATCCTAACAGACTGGGTTGCACTGCTGGCTACCCCCATAGCTCTCCTTGCAATGAAGCTTGCGATCCGGTTGCCGCGCCTGTCGACACAGCTGTTCTATGGCTACTACCCCATGCACCTTTTGCTATTGCACCTGATAGACGTACTTTCTTGAACCCGTGCCGTTCGGGCCGCAAACAAGGCGATCATCTTGTCCAGGTTCACGCAGGAAAGATGGGCGGCAGGGGCATCTGATTGCGATATAAGAAGTTGCTTAAGGTCCAAAAGTGCGGCATTCCCTACATGATCCAGATTCCACCGGATGTCTGCTTTTCCCAAAACGCGACATTCCAGGTGATCTTGGGCATGTCCGGTACGATTAAATAAGACCTTCCCAGAGTGCCCGGGTATGTCTTAAACGTACTGTTTTAAGACGTATGCAATTCCGATCTGACTCCACAGCAGGTCGCCCAAAAAATAAATTCTTGTAGATCTACCAAAAACATCGGTATATAGAGACAAACCAGTAATTACTTAGTTCAAGTAGATCAGGAATCAAACCAGTGCCGGCAATCACCGCGATTGGCCGCAGACGTTCGAGGAGTCAGTAATGCGGACTGTGCAATACATAATCGGCATTATAGGAGGAGTAGTTCCACTATTGTTACTTGCGGTCAGGGCCTTGCTGGCACCGGCACATGACCCAGTCACAAGGCTGAAAGTCACAGAAACGGTCTACAAAAAGTTCACATGGATCGGCGTCTTATTGTCTGTTTGGTTTGGTCTATTTGTGCTAATGCTTATTCAAAGCGGTTCCAATGAGTGGATACTTGGTCTATACATAGGCTGGGATATATTTTTATGCCCCTTCTTGGCACTACTTCTTATTCCGATCATGTACGGATTATATGATTCTATCAACGCGCAACGTGATATCGAGTTTGTGTTTATCGCACTGCATACATCAGTATTTTATATCGTGTCGTTTATCCTGATGTTCACATACGGCACGATGCCATTACTACTGATAGTATACCTGCCGATCGTCATCTTTTACCCAATAGTGTGCATATGGTTATCGAGAAATGGCAAAAAGAAACTAAATGCGAGTATTTAATAGCGATTTGATCGCAAGCTGCAGAAACTCCTTGACGCCACCTATAATCAAATCGCCTTATAGCGGCTCGACAGTATTTATCGACGATTAGAGATGTCCGTATTCTAATTCGATCGGCTGCAACTTCTTCGTTCTTTCCAGCGGCACGACCGTACCAAGCGTACGCAAAAACACGTTTTCTTCGCATGTCGTCAAACGAGGACATAAGAAGTGCAGTCAAAACAGCTAGATACTGGTATTTTCGAAATTACCGACGCCAATCGACGACGATCTGGCAATAGCGTCACCTGTCACTACACCGGGATTATCCAGAATCCCGGCTACTAAGCCGCCGAAACAAATGAAAAAATCCGCAGCGACTTATGTTTGGTATAAAAAGTGCATTCTTGATTTCATGGATAAGCTGTTGAGAGTTCACATTAAGAACAGTTAAGCCACTCCGGCGAACGTGGCAGACGTTTGGATGCGTGCCGAGTCGTCGGGTCATTTTCTGGCGACTTCTCGCACCTTTCCGGTAATCGCATCACCACATGATTCGGCCAGACTATGGCAGATTGTGACTAGAAAAGTAGAAGAGGAGCATCAATGTGAATATGAATCTACGTTCCGATCAACAACCGCTCGTCGGGGGCATCTACCACGACAAGTCAGGTAACAGTCTTGTGGTGTTAAACATCGTTGGCGGCAAGGTTCTGCTGGAATACGCCAGCGGTACCGTCACCAGTATCGACGCCAAGAACTGGCAGCAGCTTGAGCCGCAAGTTGCAGTCTACTAGGCAGACTGCACAACCCGCGGAGATCATTACAGTGGGTGAAAGAAGGAAACCAGGGGGCAGGCGGGTATGTCCAAGCATTTATCCGGGACCAGGAGTCGGAGTGCTTAGAATTCTCCCGCAAACAAGCTTGGTACTGGAA
>Ga0210101_1000378_pt1 | contig 14972 bp, 12 predicted proteins | sample Muzzi_PWC_D1_FD_185534 | JGI IMG/M metagenome (GOLD analysis project Ga0210101, IMG submission 185534) | Wetland microbial communities from San Francisco Bay, California, USA, that impact long-term carbon sequestration - Muzzi_PWC_D1 (SPAdes) | ecosystem: Environmental > Aquatic > Marine >... | reverse complement strand
AGGGAAAGGCGATCCTGTTCCGAGTAGATCGCCACGGTACTGATCCCCAGTTCAGTACAGGCCCGAAAAATCCGGATGGCGATTTCGCCGCGATTTGCGGCCATGACTTTGCGGAAATTTTTTACTGCCATCAAACCTCCTCCAACCGGCTGTTTCCCCAATTGTATGAAATTACTGGCGGGCAGCCCCTTCCCCGGGGGCTTATCGCCCTTATGGAAAATTTTACTATGAGTGAATTTTCTACTGTATTTTTAAATATTTAGGGCTCCTGAGAGGAGCCCTATATAAGCAAAACCAACGGAATCTGTCAAGATCAAATCCTGTTTTATTATGGTTAGAAACCCCCTCCGGGATTGCCATTCGGCCCCATTTTTCGAGAAGCTCACCGGAAACTCGCCGAACAGGATCAGTTCTCCCGTTTTTTCATGAACGGCGTCAGCAGATCGATGGGCAGGGGGAAGATGATGGTGGAATTCTTCTCCGCCGAAACTTCGGTCAGGGTCTGCAGAAACCGGAGTTGCAATGCCCCTTCCTCGGTGGAGATGATTTTGGCCGCCTCGGACAGTTTCTGGGCCGCCTGGAACTCCCCTTCCGCATGAATGACCTTGGACCGCCGCTCCCGCTCGGCTTCGGCCTGGCGGGCCATGGCCCTTTGCATTTCCGCCGGCAGATCGACATGCTTGATCTCCACGTTTGAGATCTTTACCCCCCACGGGTCGGTCTGGCGGTCGAGAATCTCCTGCAGGTGCTGGTTGATCCGGTCGCGATGGGCCAGAAGTTCGTCGAGTTCGGACTGACCGAGGACGCTTCGCAGTGACGTCTGGGCCAGCTGGCTGGTCGCATAGAGATAGTTTTCCACTTCGATCAAGGCCTTCTCCGGATTCACGGCCCGAAAATAGAGGACCGCGTTGACCTTGATCGAAACGTTGTCCTTAGTGATGACGTCCTGGGGCGGAACGTCCATGGCGACGGTCCGCAGGCTCACTTTGATCAGTTTATCGACCACCGGAATGATGAATCGCAATCCGGGACCCTTGACCCCGGAATACCTCCCGAGCCGGAAGACCACTCCCCGTTCGTATTCGAACAGGATGCGCACCGCACTCCCTACCACCATGGCCGCCAGCACGATCAGTATTCCCCATATCATCAGATTGCCGGTCAACATGTTTTTCCTCCTTGATCCGTTATCCGCCGCATATCGGCCTACCTTTTGAATTTCTCACCGGAAATTTTTCTGACTTTCAATCGCATGCCCTCCTCGACCCGCTCGATCTCGATCGGCTCCCCCGCCGAAATCGTCTCGTCGGCGATGGCGTTCCAGTATTCCCCGTGGACGAAAACCCTCCCGCGACCGTCGATGTCGGTCACCGCCTCGCCCCGCTCCCCGATCATCCCCTCGATGCCCGAAACGAACCTGGTTTTTTGAGTGCGGGCGACAAAAAAGACCACCAGAATGAAAAAGCCGCTGCAGACCGCCACCGTGGCCGCGATCACCACCGGAGAAATCTGCTGGTAAGGAGCGGAATCCTCCAGCAACATGATCGATCCGAGGGTCAGGGAGACAATCCCGCCGACCGTCAGCATCCCGTAAGACGCGACCTTGATTTCGAGAATGAAGAGGACCACCGCCAGCAGAATCAGCAGGATTCCGGCATAGTTGATGGGCAGGGTCTGGAAGGAATAGAGGGCAAGGAGGATGGCGATGGCCCCCACCGCCCCGGGAAAAATGACGCCGGGCTGGGAGACTTCGAAGAAGATCCCCAGGATTCCGAGCATAAGCAGGAGATAGGCGACATTGGGATTGCTGAGGGTATTGAGCAGTTCCTGCCGCCAGTTCATATGTCCTTCGACCAGGTCCGCACCGGCGGAATGCAGGATCCGCTTCTGCCCCTGTCGAAGGTAGTGGCGGCCGTCCAACGCTTGCAGAAGATCGGCGGTATCATCCGCCATGAGATCGATCAGTTTCAGTTCCAGGGCCTTGCCGGCGGAGACCGAGACGCTCTCCCGAACCATTTTTTCGGCCCACTCCCGGTTCCGGCCGCGACGCTCGGCGATGCTCCGGGCATAGGCCGCCGCGTCGTTCTCGACCTTTTCCATCATGGTGGAATCCCCGCCCTTTTCCTTCCCTTCGTTACCGCCTCCGCCGGGACCGATAGACACCGGATGCGCCGCGCCGATGTTGGTCCCCGGCGCCATGGCCGCGAAATCGGCGGCTAGGGTGATCAGGGCGCCGGCGGACGCAGCCCGGGCGCCGGCCGGCGCCACAAAGACAATGACCGGAACCTGCGAATTCATGATCCCCTGGATAATGTCCCGCATGGCCGTATCAAGGCCGCCCGGTGTATCGAGCTCGCACAGAAAGGCGACGTTTCCTTCCTGATTGGCCCGGCTCAACTGTCCGGTGATGAAGCTGGCGACAACGGGAGTGATCGGTTGCGCCACCTTGACCATTCGAACGGTCCTTTCACTTGCGGCAGGGCGGCCCGCCGCCGGGACAGTCCAGATTCCGAACAGAAAAATTGTGACGGCAAAAGCCGCCATTCTCCGCGGGGTCATGCTATTGAGTCTAGCAAGGCCGGAGGGACTGTCAATTTACAGGTTGATACGTGGGCGCCGAAGGATCTACGGGCCGATTTTCAACACTCTTCCTCAGGATATCCGAGGCCGATGTCCGGACCCACCCGCCGGCAGGAAGCAAAAAATTCCGTCTTTGTCCCGGGGCGGCGGTCTTATTGATGGGTCCCGGGGTGTTCTATTTAATATTGGTGGTGGTATTTCTCCCGGAAGGAAGCCGATTGACAATTTTCTTCAGGTCCCTTTCCCCCTCCCATAAACCGAAACCGAAAAAACCCTTTGCTCGGACCTGCAAAATGGCAATTTTACGATTTCAGGACAAACCGTTTCCTGTGAATTAATCGCATTTCAGTCTATCTTCCCGAACATATTACATCGATAACAACCTTGACCTCTGTTTTTTTCCAGAATACCAGGGACTTGTCTTTGATCTTCGCCCATGGTAAGTTGGCGTCAATCAAATGACGCTCAACCCGGAGCCTGGGAGGAACGCCCGTGAAAAATCTTTCGCAGATTCTCCTGATTGACGACGAAGCCGATAATCGCGAAGCCCTGTCCCTCCTTCTGGGTCAGGCCGGCTACCGGGTTCAAACCGCATCCTCCGGGGAAGAGGGACTTGAAATTCTCCAGGAGAATCCTTTCGAGGTCGTCATTTCCGACCTTTTCCTCCCCGGCGTCAGCGGCATCGAAATCCTCAAGAAGGTCAAGGAGGATTCCCCCTTTACCAACGTCATCCTGATTACCGGTCACGCCTCGGCGGAAACGGCGGTGGAGGCAATGAAGGAAGGGGCCTTTGATTACATCACCAAACCCTTCAATTTCGACCAGCTTAAAATCCTGGTGGAAAAGGCCCTGGAAAAGAGCCGCCTGGTGTCGGAAAACCTCTATTTGCGCCAGCAGCTGCGGGGAAAATACAAATTCGCCAATATTATCGGCCACGGCCTGGCCATGCAGGCGGTATTTTCCCGCCTGGAAAAAATCGTCAATACCGATTCCACAATCCTTATTCTGGGCGAATCAGGAACCGGCAAAGAGCTGGTGGCCAAGGCGGTTCACTTCAACAGCCCCCGTCGGGAAAAGCCGTTCGTGGCGATAAATTGCGGAGCCATCCCCGCCGAACTCCTCGAAAGCGAACTGTTTGGCCATGTCCGGGGTTCCTTTACCGGTGCCGTCAGCGACAAACCGGGGAAGTTCGAGCTGGCCAATCGGGGCACGATCTTTCTTGATGAAATAGCCACCATGCCGATGCACCTCCAGATGAAATTGCTGCGAGTTCTGCAAGAGCAGGAAATCGAGCGGGTCGGCGGCAGCCGCAGAATTCAACTCAACGTCCGGGTCATTTCGGCGACCAACGCAGATCTCGAAAAACGGGTCCGGCAGGGTCAGTTTAGAGACGATCTTTACTATCGTCTGAACGTCATCCCCATCGTCCTGCCGCCCCTGCGGGACCGACGCGAGGACATCCCACTGCTGGCCCGCCATTTTCTGCAAAAATCCTGCAAAGACATGAAGCGGCCGCTGATGGCTCTCTCCCGCGAAGCCATGGGGGCTCTGGAGAATTACCAATGGCCGGGAAACGTCCGGGAAATGGAGAACGTCATCGAACGAACGGTTGCGCTGACTGACGGGGAGTCCATCGGGATGCACGATTTGCCGCCCAATATCGATCTTTCCGACACGGCCGGATCCGAGCCGACCCTCGATGCGCCCCTTCCCGAAACGGGAATAAACCTGCCGGAAATGGTCGGCGATATCGAACGGCGGATGATTGCCCAAGCCCTCGATCTGTCGGGAGGGGTCAAAGCCAAGGCGGCCGTCCTTCTGGGCCTCAACCGCACCACCCTGGTTGAAAAAATCAAACGTCTTGGAATGGCCGGTGATTAAGGTTTCGTTGAACCGGGAGTCCCGCCATCCTCTTTAACCTTCCCGGCAAAGGCGGTGGGTTCTTCCCGGCAAAAGTGATCCCAGAAAGCCTGGGCCAGTGGGGTCGCTTCGCGGCTTTTTCGCCGGATGAGATAGAACGACCGCAGGATCCTGCCACCGGCCATAGGAATGATGCGCAGAGCCCCGCGTTCGTGATCTTCATGCACCGCCAGGGAGGAGAGAATGGAGGCGCCGAGGCCGTGCTTTATCCCCTGGCGGATCGCTTCGGTACTGCCGAATTCGGCGACAACCCTGAGCTTTTCGAGATCGAGGCCCCGGGCTGCCAGCGCCTCGGTCATGACCTGAAGGGTTCCCGATCCCTCTTCACGGATGATCAGGGGAATGTCACCGAGTTCATCGGCCCGGACGGAACGGCGCCGAGCCCAGGGGTGCCCGGGGGGGACCGCCAGCACCAGTTCATCGCCAGAGGTTTCCCGGAAGGTCAGGCGGGGGTCTTTCCACCGGGCACCCACCATTCCAAGCTCGACATGACCGACGCGAACGTCCTCGGCTATTTTTTCGGTGCCGCCGACCTGCAATTTGATCCGAACGTCCGGATGCTGCAACTGGAACGATTCTGTAATCCGGGGTAGAAGATATGTCCCCGGGATGGTACTGGCCCCGATGATCAACGTTCCGGAAAGGTGGCCGCGAAATTCGCTGAGGGACTGCTTGACTTCATCCCGCAGCTTCAGCATGCGGGCCGCGTACCGATAGAGTATTTTCCCGGCAGGAGTCGGCAGGGTTTCGCGGCCAAGGCGATCGAGCAGCTTTTCCCCGACTTCCTCTTCAAGCAGGCGGATGTGATCGCTCACCGAAGGTTGGGAGAGGCGAGCGGCCGCAGCTGCTTTGGTAAAACTTTTAAGGTCGACGACCCGGCAAAAGACTTCCAACCGCCGCAGATCCACGTCCACACCTCCCGCCTGGTTTGTCCTCCCTGGCGGATGGGGAGGATGCTCCCGCATTTGATATCATTCTAAAGTCCACCAAAGTTCCCAGATACATAACCGATGTTCAGCCGTTTGGCAACCAGCTCCGGCCGACCCCGGCTGACCCGAACGGTTTTTCCCACGAATGGCCTTGAAATCGACAAGGGAAAGCGGCATGTTCCAAAATGAAATCCACCGTCGCTTGAGAAAGGACGCCAAGGCGATATTTCAGGCCGCAATCAAGGCCGTCGATCCAGACCGGACGGTTTTCTCCACCCTTGCCTGGGACGGCGAGTTGCTGCGTGCCGGTAATCTTTCCTTTGCCCTTCGGCCGGAAAACCGCCTCTGGGTGGTCGGCGGAGGAAAAGCCGGCGGAGCCATGACGGCGGCCGTTGAGGAGGTCCTGGGCGCTCGCATTCATGCCGGGACGGTCGTTGTTCCCCCCGGTTGCTACACCCAAACCCGGATCGTTCGGCTCAGGACCGCCGGCCATCCATTCCCGGACGCCCATGGACTCGCCGCCGCCGAGTCGATCAAAAACCTCCTCGGGCAGACCCGGCCGGGAGATCTGGTCCTCTGCCTGCTGTCTGGAGGCGCATCCTCTCTCCTGCCCGCTCCGGTCGCCGGAATCACCCTGGAAGACAAAGTGTCCATCAGCCGCGAACTGATGAGGGCCGGCATCGACATTGTTCGGTTGAATACCGTCCGCAAACACCTTTCCAGCCTCAAAGGGGGCGGCCTGGGCCGCCTCGCAAGTCCGGCCAGGGTCCTGACGCTGATTCTCTCCGACGTCGTCGATGACCGGATCGATGTCATTGCTTCCGGCCCCACTGCCGCCGATCCGACGACCTATCGGCAGGCCATCGACATCGTCACCTCCCTGCTACCCCCGGACAAAATACCGGCGGCGGTTCTAAACCATTTCCGAAAAGGCGACCGAGGGGAAAGACTGGAAACCGTCAAACCGGGTGACCCTCTCTTGATTTCAATCAGCAATCTGGTCATCGGCAATGTCCGGACGGCCCTGGAGGCGGCCTGCCGAAAAGCCCGGGACCTTGGCTACCGATCCAGAATCGTCTCACCGCGAATGACCGGCGAGGCATGTCAAATCGGCGGTCGCTATGCCGCTCTGGTCCGTCGTCTGAGCACCACCAACCGGCCGTCTCGACAACCTCTATGCCTGCTGGTGGGCGGAGAGACCACTGTAACGGTTCGAGGAACCGGCCGGGGGGGGCGCAATCAGGAACTGGTTCTCGGTGCGGCCATCGGCCTGGGTGGGATCGAGGGAGCGCTGGTGGCAGCGATGGGGAGCGACGGCATCGACGGGCCGACAGACGCCGCAGGTGCATTGGCTGACGGCACCACGGTGAACCGCGGGCAAACGGCAGGATTGAACCCGGCCGATTTTCTGCAAAGAAACGATTCTTATTCTTATTTCAAGGCCCTGGACGATCTGCTGATAACCGGGCCGACCGGCACCAACGTCATGGACCTGCACCTTATTCTCCTCTCCTGACGACAAGGGGAATGATTTCCCCAGGCAGGAATGTCGTCTAGAGAACGGCCGGCCCCCGCAACGAAGGCTCCGGAAAGTGTGGCGGGCCGATAGGCAGCGGGCCTCCATCCTGCGGAGTGAAATAGACCCGATTGGAATTCAGCGGGGCCCGAAAAATCAACAAGGTGGAAGAGTTTCTGAAAATCAGGGGTGTCGAAACGGAAAAGGATTCATGGGCCGGTCCTTCACGACCGGTCCGGTCAATCAACCCACCCAGCTAAATTTCTGCCGAAGTGCCGAAGCCTTAATAAACGAGCGATGCCGGCGGATTCAGTCCGCCGGCATCAATAGATTCGGGTTGCATATCCCGCTTGCAGATAAATTGGACCCGACCCGCGGGATGGCAAGAGACGCCGGAGGGGGGGGAGACGCCTCCTGCATATTCATCGCGGGCCAGGTCGGTTTTATTTTACCCCAATTCGTTCCAAATACAAAAGAAAAATCGCCCCCGGAGTGGTCCTGCCGGCATGGAATTAGCCGGTTTCATCCCCGCCCCGATTGAAGCTGATGGGCCGATGTGAAATAAGCTCGACAGCCCTGGGCCAGGATCAGAAAGGAGGTTGCGGCAACGCTTCCGGTAATAACGCACATGATGGCGATCTGGTATTTGACGGCCAGGACCGGCTCGGTCCCGGAGAGAATCTGCCCGGTCATCATACCGGGGAGAAAAACCAGCCCCATGGCCGACATGGCGTTGATGGAGGGGATCATGGCTGCCCGGAAGGAACTTCGTACAATGTCCCGGGAAGCCAGGGATGAAGTGGCTCCCAGACAGAGGGCCGTTTCGATTTCATCCCGCCGTTCCTTCATCTCCGACGCCAGCCGTTCGGCCGCCAGACTTGCCCCGGTCATGCTGTTGCCGATGATCATGCCGGCCAGGGGGATCAAATAACGAGGATCGTACCAAGGGGTCAAGCCGATAATCAAGGTGCAGAAAAAGAAGGTCGCGCCACCGCAGCCGAAAAAGAGGGAAATCCCCACCACCCGGTAGAAACGGGGCATCCGGTCTTTGACGCGGGAGGCGACGACCTGGATGGAAAATCCGCCCATGATCAGCAGGATCAGAAGCACAGTACCCGGATTGCGCAGGGCAAAGACCAGATGGAGCACATAACCGACGGCCAGCAACTGAGCTACCATCCGCAGGGACGCCCAGAGCATCTCTCGTTCCTGGCCGACACCGCGCAGCCTGGCCAGGCCGATGGCCAACAGAACCAGCCCGTAAACCAGGACGAGGTCCACCAGGCTCAGATCTATGACGGTGGCAGGGGTCATATAACCGAATTCCCCAGATTTCGTTCCGGAAGAGCCAGAAACCTTTTCAAAGCCTCCGTCCGTGGCGCCGGGAGCAAATTCCCGGCCGGACCTTCCTCAAGAATCCGACCGTCTTCCAGATAAGCGAGATGGTCGGCGACCTGCTCGGCCAGCCGCAGATCATGGGTGACCATCAACAGCGTGAGACTCCCTGCCCGGCAGACCTCCGCCAGGGTTTCGGCAAGCGCCGCCGCGGTCGGCCGATCGAGGGCGCTGGTCGGCTCATCAAGAAGGAGAAGTTCCGGCTCCCCCAGCAGGACCCGGGCCAGGCTGACCCGCTGCTGCTCCCCCAGGGAAAGGAATCGGGCCTCCTGAGACAGGAGACGCGCCGGGAGACGGCACCTTTCAAGTGTCCGGCCGATTTCTTCCGCGTCGGCCCCGGGCGGCGCTTCACCCCGAAACCGATAAATTATGTCCAGATTCGATCGAACGGTTCCGGGGAACATGAACGGCTTTTGCGTGACCAGGCCGACCCGCCGGCGCAGGGTTAACGGATCGATATCGGAAATATCCCGGCCGGACAGTAGAATTCGCCCCGAGGTCGGGTCCTCCAGGCGATTGATCAACCTGACCAGGGTGCTCTTCCCCCCTCCCGACGGACCGATAATGACGGTAATCCGGGCCGGGGCAACGGAAGCGGTCACCCCTTTGAGGATTTCCCGGCCCGGTCCGTTCCCCTCATGGCGAACCTTGCGAACCTCCTCCAGGGCCAAATGAACCGATGCGGTCGTCATTTTCCAGACACCCTCAACCGCTGCAGAACTTTTTTCAGGTCCTCCCAGACGTCACGTTTGCCGGCCGAGTTGCGCAGCAGATAAGCCGGATGAAAGGTCGGCATGAGCGGAACGCCCTGATATTCCCGCCAATGTCCCCGCAACCGGCTGATGGGGGACTGATCGCGCAGCAGGGTCTGAGCGGCAAATTTTCCGAGGGTGACGATGACATCCGGCGCGATGGTTGCCAACTGGCGTTGGAGAAAGGGTTCGCAGGCGTCGATCTCTTCCGGGCGGGGATCGCGATTCTGCGGCGGCCGGCACTTTTCGACGTTGCAGATATAGACTTCCTCCCGTCCCAGTCCCATGGCGAACAGCATCCGGTCAAGGAGCCGACCGGCTTCGCCGACAAAAGGCTCGCCTTTGAGATCTTCTTCGCGACCCGGGGCCTCGCCGACAAAGACCAGCCGCGCCCGGGGGTTTCCGGTTCCAAAAACAATATTTTTCCGTCCCTGGCAGAGGGGGCAGCGCCGGCAGTCTTCCAATTCGGCGCGTATCTCATCGAGGGTCTCGGGCCGACAGGGCGTTTTCCGATCGGGGTCGATGCCGCGAGCGCCGGGTGGACAGACTGGCAGGGATTCGGCTAAAAGCGGGACGTGCAACTGCCGAACCCCCTGGCGCTCCAGATCTTCCAGCGTCGCCCGAACTTGCCTCAGGGTTCGCAGCAGTTCACTGCCCAACACCGAGCTCATTTCTTGCCATCCCGGGGATGCTGGGCTAACATGGAAGAACTAAAACGGACTTTCAGGCCCATGGCTTGTTTAACGATTCTGTTGTTCATACTTTTTATCTTCCTGCCCGCCGACGCATTCGCCTGGGGGGTGGGAGTGCACCTGACGGTCGGTTCACACTTGTTGAGCCAGGCGGAATTTCTGCCGGCATACCTGCACTCCCTGCTCACCTGCTATCCCCACGATTTTCTCTACGGTTGCATCAGCGCCGATATCACCCTCGGAAAAAAATACACCCACTATCTTCAACATTGCCATTCCTGGCGGATGGGCCGCAGAATCCTCGACGCGGCCCGGACCGACGCGCAGAAAGCCTGTGCTTACGGCTATCTCGTTCATCTTGCGGCAGATACCGTGGCTCACTCCTATTACGTCCCGTACAAGATAACCAGAACTTTCAACACGGTCCTGCTCAAACATACCTATTGGGAAGTCCGATTTGAGGCGGTCGTGAAACCTGCCATCTGGAAACTCGCCCGGAAGCTTTCGCAACGGGATTTTCAGGCCAACGACGAATTATTGCGGAGCGTCCTCTCCGATACGATCTTTTCCTTTGAGACCAACAAACGGCTCTTCAATTCGATGATGCTGGTGAACCGGTTGCGCCAGTGGCAGCGGTTGATCCAATCCATGAATCAGTCGTCCAAGTGGAGTCTGGAGGAGGAAGATCAGGCCGAATATCTGGACCTGGCCCGGGAGATCGCGGAAAGCATCCTGCATGATCTCGACCGAAGCCCTTTCTGGCAGGGCGATCCCACCGGGGAACGGGCCTTGAACGCCGCTCGAATGATCCGCAAAAACCTCAATCTGCTCTGGATCGACGGCAAACTGCCGGCCCGCGAAGCGGCAATCATCCTTCAGGATCTGAAGCCCAGGTTCCGCGAAAGCATGGTTTGCCCCGATCAGTTGCTGGAACTGCTGTCAAGCGAATAGGCCGCTAGCCGTTCCTTTGGATCAGGGCCGCAATGCGGTCGAGCAGGCGGTGCGCCAGGACATCCTTGGCGAGGCACGGCAGGTCTTCTTCCCGGCCGTCGGCGAACAGCAGTCGGACAATATTGGTATCGCCGCCGAAGCCGGCCCCTTCCCGGGTCACGTCGTTGGCCACAATCATGTCGAGATTCTTCTTCCCCAGTTTCTTCCTGGCATTCTCGACCAAATCCCGGGTCTCGGCGGCAAATCCGACCAGGATCCGATGACCCTTCTTCGATCCCAACTCGCCGAGAATATCCACGGTTCTTTCCAGGACCAGGTTGAGATTCTCCTCTCGTTCCTTTTTCAACTTATCCCCGGCGACCCGGACCGGCCGGTAATCAGCCACCGCCGCCGCCTTGATGAGGATGTCGGTCTGCTCCCAGGCGTCCAGGCAGGTCCGGCGCATCTCTTCCGCGCTGTCGACCGGAATGACTTCGACACCGGAAGGAGGATCGAGACAGGTCGGACCGGAAACCAGGCGGACCTTGGCTCCCCGCTGCGCGGCGGCGCGAGCAACCGCGTAGCCCATTTTACCGGATGAATGGTTGGTCAGAAACCTGACGGGGTCGATCGCTTCCCGGGTTGGGCCGGCGGTGACCAGAACCGCCTGACCGGCCAGGTCCTGGGGGACCAGCATCCCGATCGAAGCCTGAAAAATGGTTGCGGGTTCAGGGAGTTTTCCCTTTCCTTCCCATCCACAGGCGAGGAAACCGGTTTCCGGTTCGAGAACTCGGCAGCCGTCTTCCCGCACCTGTGCCAGGTTGCGCCGGGTGACGGGGTGGTCCCACATATTTACATTCATGGCCGGCGCCAGCAGCACCGGCGCCTTGGTGGCCAGCAGGGTCGTGGTCAGCAGATCGTCGGCGATCCCGGCCGCCATCTTGCCGAGCAGGTTGGCGGTGGCGGGCGCGACCACGACCAGTTCCGCCCTTTCGGCCAGGGCAATGTGGCCGATTTCCTTTTCCTGGTAGAGGTTGAAAAGGTCAGTATGGACCGGATTGCCGGTCAGGGTCTGGAACGTCAGGGGAGTGATGAACTCCTGCGCGCTACGGGTCATGACCACGTGAACCTGTGCCCCGTCCTTGACATAGAGCCGGACCAATTCAGGGGCCTTGTAGGCGGCAATGCCTCCGCATACCCCCAGCACGATCTGTTTGCCCTCAAACATGGACCGTTCCCCTTTCTCGACAAGTGATTCGGTTCACGCACCCGGGTGGGTCAAACACCTTACATCCCCACAGCGCCGGCCCCCACAAACGGATTGTTTCGTTTTTCCCGGCCGATAGTCGTGGCAGGACCGTGACCCGGGTGGACCACCGTCTCGTCGGCCAGGCAGAAGAGTTTTTCCCGGATTCCCCTCACCAGCTGTTCGTGGCTCCCGCCGGGCAGGTCAGTTCTCCCCACGGAACCAGCAAAGAGGGCATCTCCGGAAAAGAGGTGATTTCCGGTCAGCAGACAGATGCTCCCCGGGGAATGACCAGGGACGACAATGACCCGAACATCCAACTCGCCGACGATCAAGACTTCTTCCCCCTGCAGCAACTTCTGGGGGGTTGGCGAAGGCTCCGTGGTTAGGCCGTAGGCCGCAGCGTGCTGGCAGGCCTCCGCCAGAATCTTCCGATCCAGCTCATGGATCACCAGGGGCGCCCCGGTTACCGCGGCGACAGCCCGGTTGGCGCCGGCATGATCGAAATGTCCGTGGGTGTTGATGATCCAGCGGACGGTCGCCCCCGACCTCCGGATCGAAGCGAGAATCCTTTCGGCATCAGCCCCTGGATCGATCACCATGGCGTCCCCGGTCGAGGCGCATTTTACCAGATAGCAATTGACCTGAAGCGGTCCGACCGTCAGGGTTTCGATCTGCACGATTTCACTCCTGTTGATCGTCAGGCCCGAAAAGTTCCAGACTCTTATCCTTCAGCTGATCTCCCAGGGTAAAACCGAACCCCCTGCGTCCTTCTTTCTTTTCCGGAGCCTTTTTGGCCGTTCCGTCGGCCGCGGACTGGGGCGGGGGTTCAGGCTCCGGCTGTTTGACTGCCGGGGCCGGAACTATTTCGGGTTGCCCGGCGAGGCCATCCTTGAAAAAATAGCGGTCATAGAATCGATGATAGCTGGTCCAGGAAGCCGCATTGTCCGGCTCCCGGTCGATGTGAGTACGGACCCCGTTGATCTTGGAATCCAGATCGTCCAGAAAGTTCAGGACAACGGCCTCCAGGGTCTTGGGGCGCTTGGGGGAGCCGTATTCATATTGACCATGGTGGGACAACAGAAGGTGTTTGAGAAGTGTGCCCAACACCGGAGGAAAATCAGAAAAGGAACGCAACTTTTCCTCTACCATCTCGGTCCCGATTACGACGTGGCCGAGTAGTTTCCCTGCATCGGTGTATTCAAAGGTGCGGCGGTAGGAGAGTTCCTCGACCTTGCCGATGTCGTGCAGCAGGGCGCCGGTCACCAGAAGATCACGGTTAAAGCCCGAATACCGTCGGCAGATGTCGTCGGCAAGCCCTGCGACCGCGAGGGAATGCTCCAGCAGTCCCCCGATGTAGACGTGGTGCATGGTCTTTGCAGCCGGCGCGGTTTGGAACGCCTGCAGAAAATCGTTATCGGCAAGGAATGCTTCCATGAGCCCCCGCAGGTGCGGATCGGCAAGACCGGCCACGACCTCCTTCAACTCCCGGACCATTTCCGCCACGTCCCGTTTGGAAACCGGCAGAAAATCGGCCATTTCGACCTCTTGGTCCTTAATCCGCTGCAGGTCCTGGACCACCAGCTGCATCTTCCCTAGGTAGACACTGGCCTTCCCCTGCACCTTGACGAAATCGTTTTTTTCAAAGCGGTCGGCAATTTCGTCGACCCGGTCCCAAACGCGCCCTTCCACTTCGCCGGACCGATCGACCAGCTTGAGGGTCAGGTAGGGTTTGCCGTTCCGCGCCATGGCGGTGATCTTCTCCCGCACCAGGAACGGAGCGTCAACCCAGTCCCGCTCCCTGATCTGCTCTACAAAAACCGTCTTCACTCCATGCTCCTTTTTTCCTGTACCCTTCGGGCGATATTGTCCGCCGCCTTGCATCCATCCAACGCGGCACTCATAATTCCTCCCGCATACCCGGCCCCTTCCCCTGCGGGATACAACCCAGGCAGGGAAACCGATTCCCCTGTTTCGTTTCTGAGAATCCTGACCGGAGCCGAAGTCCGCGTCTCGGCTCCGATCAGGCTCGCCTCGGCGGTCACGAAACCGGGCATCTGGCGATTGAAATCGGGCAGCGCCCTCCGCAGGGCCTCACCGACAAAGGGAGGCAGAATCTCAGCCAGATCCGCTTCTCTCACTCCGGGACGAAACGTGGTCCTGACGCCCCTGGGGTTTTTATCCAGATAGGTCATGAGGTTTTGGGCCGGCGCGTGGAAATCGCCGCCGCCGGCCACATAGGCAGCGCCTTCGCACTGGCGCTGTAAGTCTATCCCGGCCAGGGGATCGGCCGATCCGAAATCGTCCGGACCCACGGCTACCACCAGGGCGCTGTTGGAAAACATGCCCTTCCGGGCCATGCCGCTCATTCCGTTGACCACCAGCCCTTCCGGTTCGGATGCCGCATTGATCACTTCTCCTCCCGGACACATGCAGAAGGAATAGACGCCCCTCCCGCTGGGTCCGTCGATGAATCGCAAGGCGTAGTCGGCCGGAGGAAGTTGCGGATGCCTGGCCATCCCGTACTGAATAGTATTGATCATTTCCGCCGGATGTTCCACCCGCAGGCCGATGGCAAACGGTTTCGGCTCGACCCGTATCCCACTGTCGGCCAGCATACGATAGGTATCCCGGGCGCTGTGACCCGGCGCCAGGACCAGATAATCCCCGGGAACTTCTTCCGTATCGTTGACCACGCCCCCCCCAACCCCGGCCTTTCCGCTCAATAGTCCGGTCAACCGGCTGTGGAAACGAATATCCACCCCCAGACGCTGCAATTCACGCCGAAAATTAACCAGCAGGCGGCGCAGCCGATCAGTGCCGACGTGTGGCTTGCTCTCCACCAGGATTTCCGGCGGAGCGCCGAACCGCACCAGGGTTTCCAATACCCACCGGGCCAAAGGGTGAGTCACGCGAGTGGTCAATTTGCCGTCGGAAAAAGTCCCTGCGCCGCCCTCCCCGAAGGCCACGTTGCTGGCCGGGTCAAACCTTCCGCCCCGCCAAAACCTGTCG
>Ga0210101_1000377_pt1 | contig 14991 bp, 16 predicted proteins | sample Muzzi_PWC_D1_FD_185534 | JGI IMG/M metagenome (GOLD analysis project Ga0210101, IMG submission 185534) | Wetland microbial communities from San Francisco Bay, California, USA, that impact long-term carbon sequestration - Muzzi_PWC_D1 (SPAdes) | ecosystem: Environmental > Aquatic > Marine >... | reverse complement strand
GGCTTGCGCTGAACGGTTGCACCAGCCGGCCCTCGGCGAGTGCGCGCTCGACCATGACATTGGCGATCAGCGCTACCCCCTGGCCGTCGAGCGCGGCCTGGAACAACTGGTCGGCCTGGCTGAAGTAAATGCCGTGCCCGGTATCGACAGTCTCCTCGCCGACGACCTTGAGCCACATTTCCCAGTCGGGAAATGCCGCGTCGAGCGTGCCGTAATCGCTGTGCAGCAGCGTGTGGTGGTTGAGATCCGAAATCTTTTCGAGCCCCTTGCCGGCCTGCATCAATTCCGGCGCGCAGACCGGGATCAAATCGTAGGAAAACAGGAACACGGTCTGCAGCTCGGGGTAATAGCCATTGCCGAATCGAATCCCGAGGTCGATATCCTCGTGCATGAAATCGACCAGCCGGTTCGAGGTATCGATGCGCACGTCGATCTCCGGGTGCCGGGCCTTGAAACGGCCAAGCCGCGGTATCAGCCAGTTGGAGATAAACGAGGCCGCCGCGGTGATCGTCAGCGGTCCGTCGGCGCGATTATTGCGCAACAGCGCGACGGCTTCGCCGAAGTTGTCGAACCCCTTGCTGACCAGCGGCAGGAACAGTTGCCCGGCGTCGGTCAGCACGATCGCGCGGTTGAGGCGCTTGAACAGCCTGACCTCGAGGAACTCTTCGAGCATGCGCATCTGCTGGCTGATGGCGCCCGGCGTGACGTTCAACTCGCGTGCCGCGGCGGTGAAGCTCAGGTGACGCCCGGCGGCCTCGAAGGCTTGCAGACTCTTTAGCGGCGGCAATTTATTCATGTTAGATTTTCTAAATCGAAATGGAGAATATATCGTTTGTTAGTTCGCAAATCAATCCCTATATTAAGCCTACAGCAGATGTAAACGTTTAATTAACTATGAGGATAACTAACATGAACCACTTTCAATTAGCCATCGCATCGATCGTCGATGCCAACACCGGCTACGGCCTGAACCATGGCGGTAAAAGCGATTACCGGGAAGAGGAACTGCGCGCTCGCATGATTCGTTCGAAATCCGTACACGCGTTTTTCAGCGCCATCGGGAAAACGATTCGACGCGCGCTTGCCGAATACCGGGAAAACGCCCGCCAGCGCAGGGCCATCGCGGATCTGTCGAATCTCAACGATCATTACCTCGAAGATATCGGCCTGACTCGCGGTGATATCCTCGCCGTCAAGCTCGGCCAGGCTTCGCTCGAGGAACTGAACGCGGACCGCCGCGCGCGCCTGGCGGTGGCACCGCTGGACACGGTCGTCACTGGCAAGCTCGACAGCGCCGCACGCAATGCCGATGCCGCCAACGCAGCCGACTACGCCGAGGCCAAATGCGCATGAAGCCGACCACCCTGGGGGATCGGGGTCCGTTCGAGGCCCCGATCCAGACAGGGTTACGATAATTATGCCGAAGACTGCCGTCCCTCGGCTTAGGTCGCCCCGGGCTAGCGCTCGAGGTTTTCTGCCATCCAGCTGCTAATCAGGTAGCGCGCAATCGAATCGCGCCGCGGCAGGCAAAAGTTGTCGCCGTCATCCCCCCACTCGCCGAATTCCAGCAATTGTTCCGCCTCGAACCAGTGCGCTTCGGCGATTTCGTCGTTGTCGATAACGATATCCCGGGTCAGTGCCTGCGCCCTGAATCCGAGCATGATCGACGACGGAAACGGCCAGGGCTGCGAGGCCTGGTACTCGACTCCGCCCACTCGAATACCGCATTCCTCGAATACTTCGCGGGCCACGGTTTCCTCGAGACTCTCCAGCGGATCGACGAATCCTGCCAGCGTCGACATCATGCGGCTCGGGAAACGCGCGTTGCGCGCCAGCAGGCAACGCGGCCGCGCCACTTCCGAACGGTCCTCGACCAGCATGATCACCGCCGGATCGGTACGCGGAAAATGCAGGCGCGCGCAGTCCGGGTTGCTGCAGCGCCGCAAGTGACCGCCGTTGCGGCGCTCGGTGGGGCTGCCGCAACTTCCGCAAAAACGGTGATGGCGATTCCAGAAGACCAGGCCCCGGGCATAGGCGAGTTGTGCGGCCTGCTGGCCGTCGAGCAGCCAGCCGATTTCGCGCAGGTCGATGAATTCATGGTCGTCGACCAGGGTTTCGAGATCTTCGTCGCGAAAGCGGGTCACGTCGAGCGCGAACAACGGGCCGGTGTCGTCGAGGCCGAGAAAAATTGCCCTGGCGGGATCGTCGACCAGCAACGACAGTTCGGCGGAGCGCAGGTGAACCGCCTGCGGCATGTCGCCGGGGCGGCGCGACCAGCGCACCAGGCTCTTTTCGTTACGCAAAATAAAGACGCGGCATTGCTGCCGCGTCCATTGTTGCTCGAGCCATTTTCGATCCTTGCGGGATTCGCTGGCGCGATCGAGAATCAGTTCACGATAGTAAATCACCCACCGAGCTTATCACGAATTGCTGGCCGATTTCTGGTAGCTGTCGATGGCTTTTTTCAGCGTCGAGTACTCCTTGCAGTTGAAGGTGCACAGGTTGTCGAGTATTTCCAGCTGCCGCATGGCCTTGTCGAACTGGTTGGTTTCCAGGTACAGCTCGCCGAGATACTCGTTGGCGCCCCGATGTTCGGGTTCGGCGCGCAGTGCCCACTGGTAAAAAGTCAGCGCGTCCTCGTATTTCTGCGTCTTGCGGTAGCTGTAGCCGAGCAGCGACATGATGTCCGCATTGTCCGGATCTTCGTCGAGTGCATTGTGCAGGCGATCGATGGCCTTGTCGTAATTGCCGGCATCGATCAGCTTCATCACCGGGCCAAAATCGAAGTCGGACGAATAGTTGCCGCCGGCGGCGTAACTGGTGCCGCTGAATACCATTGCCAGGGCCGCGAACAGCGGCAGAATTCGAGCGTAAATCTTTGATTCCATGGAAATTCCTCACTAATCCGCCGGGTATTATAAGCGCTTGCCCGGGCCGGGCCATGTGAATAATTCCACAGTTTTCCGGGATGTGAAATTTTTACGGAATCAGGACGAATGCTGCTGCTGGTATTTCTCGATCGCCGTCTTCAGTTCGTCGTATTCCTCGCAGCCGAAAAAGCAGGCGCTATCGAGCACGGCAAGGCGTCCCTTGGCCTTTTCGAGGTCACCCATCTTCAGGTACAGCTCGCCCATGTACTCGTTGGCGCCGAGGTGTTTGGGCTCGATTTCCAGCGCTTTCTGGTATAAGCCGAGGGCGGTATCGAGATGCCCGAGCTGGCGGTGGCTGTAAGCCGTGAGATTCAGCAGGTCGGCATCGCGGGGTTTCTTCGCCAGCGCCTTTTCGAGTTGATCGATCGCTTGCTGGTATTGCTTTGCGTCGATTAGCTTCTGGTACTGTTGCAGGTTCGACCCGCTGCCGCCGCCGCTGCCACCGCTGCTGCCGCCGTTGGCCCATGCCGGTGAGCCGGCGAATGCCAGCAGTACCACTGTCAACAGGGAATTGATGAATAATTTCATGATATCTCTCCTCTCGCTTGCCTGGTTGCCTGAAAATGGGGGTATCTTCATTTGGTGATCACCGCTGCCGACTCGAGTTCCTCCAGCTGGCTTTCCGATAGCCCCAGTAGTCCGCCGAGCACTTCCCGGTTATCCTTGCCGAGTTCGGCTCCCGGCCAACGGGTTGCGCCGGGCGTTCGCGACAATTTCGGCAGGATGGCCGGTATTTTCAGCGGCTCTCCGTCGACTTCGACCGTCTCGAACAGGTTTCGTTCCTGAAAGTGGGCGTCGTTCATCATGTCTTCGACATTGTAAATCGGTCCCGCCGGCACGTGCGCGGCTTCCAGCTTGTGCAACAAATCCGCCGCATCGGCACCGGCACACCAGCTCGCCAGCGCGGCATCGATCTCGGCCTCGTGCTCGACCCGGCCGGGATTGCTGGCGAGCCGCGGATCGGTGGCCATCTCCGGGTACCCGGCGGCTTCCATCAGGCGGCGAAAAATCGAGTCGCCGTTGCCGCCGATGACGATGTACTTGCCGTCGCGGCAGCGATAAGTGTTGGTCGGCACGATGCCGGTCACAGTACTGCCAGACGGCTGTCGAATCACGCCGTTGGCGTCGTATTCGGGAACCACGGCTTCCATCAGGTTGAACATGGATTCGACTAGCGCGACGTCGACCACCTGCCCCTCGCCGCTGCGGTTTTTTTCCAGCAGCGCGAGCGCGATGCCGAGCGCCGCGTGAATCCCGGAGATGGTATCGCCGATGCTCAGGTTGGGACGCACCGGGGCCTCGCCGGGATGCCCGTTGACATAGCGAAAACCGCTCATACCCTCGCAGACCGAGGCGAAACCCGGGCGGCTCGCGTAGGGGCCGTTCTGCCCGTAACCCGAGATACGCGCGTAGACCAGCCCCGGATTGCTGGCACGAAAATCGTCGGGCCCGAGCCCCCAGCTCTCGACCACGCCGGGCCGGAAATTCTCGATGACCACGTCCGCCTTGTCGATCAGCCGGCGCACCAGTTCGACGCCCTGCGGCGTTTTCAGGTCGATGGTGACCGATTTCTTGTTGCGTGCCAGCGACCGCCACCACAGCGAGGTATCGCCGCGCATCTCGCGCCAGCGGCGAATCGGATCGCCGCCGTTCGGCGGTTCGATCTTGATCACCTCGGCGCCGAAATATCCGAGCATGCAACCGGCGAAAGGGCCGGCCAGCAACTGGCCGAGTTCGATGACGCGGTAGCCCGCGAGCGGACCTGCTTGACTCATGGCGGCTCCTCGTCGAAGGGATTGCCGGAATGGTACGCACGAAAACTCACCGAAGCCAGTCGAAACCTGCAATCCGCCCTTTTCGCAAACCGCGCGATTCCGTATACTTCGGCGCCCTTTCGCAAGCGCCTCGAAATGCCCGCGAATGCGAAACGACCGATTGACCATGACCTGAACCGTGAGTTTGCCGAATGTCGCCCGTAGTACTTGCCGAATCCAGCGCCGATACCAAGATTTTCGTCCTCGATACCAACGTCCTGATGCACGACCCTTCCGCCCTGTTCAAGTTCCAGGAGCACCACGTGTTCCTGCCGATGACGGTGCTCGAAGAACTCGACAACGCCAAGATCGGCGTCTCCGAGGTGGCTCGCAACGTGCGTCAGACCAACCGTTTCATCGATGAGCTGCTAACCGCGCAAAAGGATGCCGTGATCGAGGAAGGCTTGCGCCTGAACCGCTTCGAGGCCGCCGACGAGGCCTTCAGGTGCAGCGGCCGGTTATTCTTCCAGACCCAGGCGGATAACGGCAGCCTGCCGAAATCGTTGCCTGGCAACAAGAACGACAACTCGATCCTCGGCACCATCATGTCGCTGATAAAGGAAATTCCCAATCACGAGATCGTGCTGGTTTCCAAGGATATCAACCTGCGCATCAAGGCGACGATACTCGGTATTCGGGCCGAGGATTACGCCAACGACCAGGTGGTCGAAGACCTCGACCTGCTGTTCAGCGGCTCGCGCCAGCTGCCCGACGATTTCTGGGACAGCCACGGCAGGCAGATCGAAAGCTGGCAGGACGAGGGCAAGGCTTATTACGAGGTCGCCGGCACCAGTGCCGAGGACTGGTACCCGAACCAGTTCCTGTACATGGATAGCGACTTCGAGGCGATCGTGCGGCGGCGCGTCGACGACGGCTTTCTGCTCGAGGTCTGCCAGAATTACTACGGCAGCCGGCACTCGGTGTGGGGCATTACCGCGCGCAACCGCGAGCAAAACTTCGCGCTCAACCTGCTGATGGATCCGGATATCGATTTCGTTACGCTATCCGGCAGCGCGGGTACCGGCAAGACGCTGCTGGCGCTCGCCGCGGGACTCACCCAGACGCTCGACCAGGGACTGTACAAGGAAATCATCATGACCCGCGTAACCATCCCGATCGGCGAGGATATCGGCTTTCTGCCCGGCAGCGAGGAAGAAAAGATGACGCCGTGGATGGGTGCGTTGATGGATAACATGGAAGTGCTCACCGGCAGCGACCAGAAAAACTCCTGGGAACAGGCAGCCACCAACGATTTACTGCGCAACCGCATCAAGATCCGTTCGCTTAATTTCATGCGCGGGCGCACCTTCCAGAACAAGTACATCATCATCGACGAGGCGCAGAACCTGACCTCGAAACAGATGAAGACGCTGGTCACGCGCAGCGGCACCGGCACCAAGATCGTCTGTCTCGGCAACCTGACGCAGATCGATACGCCCTATTTGACCGAGACGACCTCCGGGCTGACCTACGTCGTCGACCGCTTCAAGCACTGGGAGCACAGCGGTCACGTCACGCTGATGAACGTCGAGCGCTCGCGGCTCGCCGACTACGCCTCGGAGGCGCTCTGACTGCCGTAGAAACAGGGAGTCTTCAGTCTTCCAGGGCGAGACCCGAGGTGTCCGGCGGCGGCGGATCGGGTGCTTTCTTGCCGCTGCCGATGGTCGTGCCGACCGGGGCAACGTCGAGGCCGCTGAGGTCGAACTCGGGCTCGTCGGGCGCCACGTAGTTATCCTGCATCGCGCTGCCTACCGGCGCCACCGAGACCGACAGGTCTTCGATCTCGTCGCCGGTGATGCCGAGCGGGTCGGTTTGCGGCGGCGGCGGTACGTCCCCGTAATCCACGCTCTCGCCGGCATTGCTCGCCGCCGCGTGCTGCGCAGCCGTTTGCGGCGCCGGTTTGGCCGCCGCTGCCTGCCCTTTACCGGCGGGCGCCCCGCCCATCTGTTTGACTTCGCAGCGGGCGCCCGCGCGCTCGAAGGCGGTCTGGTACTTGGCGGCCGTCGCCTGGTCGAGATTTTTCTTGATGACGATGCGCTTGCCGGAAAACAGCTGCGCCAGCTTGGCCTCGTCGGCATTGAACATCTTGCCGATCCTGGCTTTTACCTCCGCCGGGTCGGCGCCCTCGCTGACCTTGCCGGAAAAAGCGATTTCGAATAATTGATCGCTCATGTCATATTTCCCGTAGCTACTGCATTATACTATAGAACATATTTGGCCAGCCTGTAGCATGACTCACACCCGCAAGATCACCCGCCTGACGCCGCGCGGCCGCATGGACATCCTGTCGCGGCTCGAAGTCAGCCAGCTCGCCCGGGGCAGCGCGGACGACACGCTCTACGATACGTTTCGGCGCTGCGCTCTGGCGGTATTGAATGTCGACAGCCAGACCGACAACGCGCGCGAAGTACTGGAGCTGCACCGCGATTTCGAGATTCGCGTCATCCAGCAGGAACGCGGCCTCAAGCTCGAAATCGAAAACGCGCCCGACAGCGCCTTCGTCGACGGCAAGGTGATCCGCGGCATCCAGGAACAACTGTTCGCGGTACTGCGCGACGTTTCCTACGTCAAGAACAAGATCGAGTCGAACCGGATTTTCGACATCGATACCAGCGAGGGCATCACCAACGTGGTGTTTCACGTATTGCGCAACGGCCGCGTGCTGGTACCGGAGGTCGAACCCAACCTGGTGGTCTGCTGGGGCGGGCATTCGATTCCGCGGCTGGAATACGATTACTGCAAGGAAATCGGTTACCAGCTCGGGCTGCGCGGGCTGAACATCTGTACCGGCTGCGGGCCGGGCGCGATGAAAGGGCCGATGAAGGGCGCGGCGATCGGCCACAGCAAGCAGCGCATTCGCGAGGGACGCTACGTCGGCCTGACCGAGCCCGGCATCATAGCCGCCGAATCCCCCAACCCGATCGTCAACGAACTGGTCATCCTGCCCGATATCGAAAAACGTCTCGAGGCTTTCGTGCGCGCCGGCCATGCCTTCGTCGTGTTCCCGGGCGGCGTCGGCACCACCGAGGAAATCCTCTTCCTGCTCGGCATATTACTCAATCCCGAGAATCGCAAAATCCCGTTTCCGCTGATCCTCACCGGGCCGGAAAGCTCGCGGGATTACTTCGAGCGGGTCGACGCGTTCATCAAGCTGACGCTGGGGCGCGCCGCGCAGGAGTACTACAGCATCATCATCGACGAGCCGGTCAAGGTCGCGCGCGAAATCAACGCCGGGCTCGAATCGGTGCGTAACTTTCGGCGCGAGTTTTCCGACGCTTACTACTTCAACTGGATACTGAAAATCGATCACCAGTTCCAGCAACCTTTCGTCCCCAGCCACGAAAACGTCGCCGCGCTCGACATCGGCCGCGACCGCGAACCCCACTTGCTGGCGGCCGACCTGCGGCGCGCGTTTTCGGCAATCGTCGCCGGCAACGTCAAGGACGACGGCATTCGCCGCATCGAGCAACAAGGTCCGTTCGAGATTCACGGCGACGGCAAGATCATGCAGGCGCTGGACGACCTGCTGCACGCTTTCGTCGAGCAGGGCCGCATGATGGTCCCCGGCAAAACTTACCAGCCTTGTTATTCGTTGCGCAAACGCTGACAATCGGCACTCTTCGAGCGGCGAAAACGGCAAGGCATTTCATGAGTTCGATCAAGGCTATGGCCATCAAGGATCGCCCGCGCGTGGCGATGCAATCCATCGACAGCGCAAGGGTCGACGTCGCCAGTGGCATCCGCGGCGATTTTCGCGGCAGCCAGAAAGACCGGCAAATCACCATCCTGAGCGAGTCCGCCTGGCAAAAAGCCTGCACCGAGGTCGGCGAGGAACTCCCCTGGACGGTGCGCCGCGCCAACCTGCTGGTCGACGGCGTCGAGTTCGACGCGAGCTACGTCGGTAAACGCGTGCGCATCGGCGACGTCGCGCTGGAAATTACCGGGGAAACCGATCCCTGTTCGAGGATGGATGCACAGCACGCGGGACTGACCGCGGCCCTCGAACCCGAATGGCGCGGCGGGGTTTGCTGCAAGGTGCTGCAACCCGGCGACCTGCGCATCGGCGACGCTGTTGAAATCGCTTGAATCGATACGCAACTACGTCGCGTTGACGCCGACGGTGGCGACCGCGGGCCAGCCGCGGCGCGAGCAATTCCCGCTGATCGCCGAGGCCGGCTTCGATAGCGTCATCAACCTCGCGCTGCCCCAGCATCCCGATTCGCTGGCCGACGAGGGCGCGCTGGTCACCGGCCTCGGCATGTGTTACTGCCACCTGCCGGTACCCTTCGATGCGCCGGCTCCGCTGCACCTGCAGCGATTTTGCGCACTGCTCGAAGCTCAACGCGAGCAGCGGCTGTTCGTGCACTGCATCATGAATTACCGCGTGTCCGCGTTCATGTACCTGTACCTGAAACACGTCGAGGGTTACGCCGATAGCGACGCGCGATCGCCGATCTTCGACCGCTGGCAAATCGAACCCCAGTGGCAGGAATTACTGCAGATGGACCCGGCGGCGCTCGGCATCAAGCCACGTTCAGCCGGCGCGCCGCGCGCATCAGGCGGCGCTCGGCACGAATCGCGCTGATACAGTAGGCGCCGACACTGACCAGCACCACCGCGCTGCCGGTCAGCGTCAACGGGCTGGGCACTTCGCCGACGCCGATCCACACCCAGATTGGCGCGAACATCGATTCGCTGAGCGCGTAGAGCGCGACTTCCGAGGCCAGGATATAGCGCGAGGCGACCGTGAAGCACCAGAAGCCGACGCCGAACTGCAGGCAGCCCATGGTAATCGCGATCGCCAGGTCGCGCGGCGACAATAGCAGCGTGTCGGCGAACACCAGCGCGATGCTGCCCATGACCACGCCGGAAAGGCAGGTCGCCGGCAGCATGTCGACGCCGCGCCGGCCGCGAATGATCATCAGGAAAACCACGAAAGACGCGACCACACCGAGCGCCGCGAGGTTGCCGAGCCAGCGTCCTTCGAGCAGGCCGTCGGCGAACATCAGGCCGATGCCGCCGAGCGAGACCAGCATCGCCGCGATGCCGAAGCGCGAGGTTTTTTCGCCGAGCACCAGCCAGCCGACCAGCGCGGTAGCGAGCGGCGCCGAACCGATGATGAACACCGCGTTGGCTACCGTGGTCCAGAGGATCGCGAACACGTAGCAAATGGAGCCCAGCCCGAGCACCAGCGCGGCCCAGAGCCCCGGCATGCCGATGGCGCGAAAGGTGGCGCCGAGGCGCCCGCGATAGCGCAGCGCCAGCAACAGCAGCAGCGTGATCGAAAACGCGAAACCGCGGTAGAAGAGGATTTGCCAGCCGGTCGCCGCCTCGAGATTGCGCAGCAGGATACCCGAGGTGCTCAGGAACAGGCCGCCGACGATGACCAGCGTGGCGCCGAACCCGTAGCGGCGCTCCATTCAGCGCGATCCCGAGTCGCGCGGCCGTTCGCCAGCCGGGCCGCCGCCTGCCGCCGCGACCGGTTCCCCGGCAGCGCGGGGATGGCGCGGCGTCACGGCAGCTTGACGATCGCGCGGCCGCGAATCTTACCGTCAAGTATATCGGCCGCGGCGCGCGGCAAGTCCTCGAAATCGAGGTCGAAGGACAGTTCGTCGAGCAGCTTGCCGTCGAGGTCGCTGGCGAGCCGCTGCCAGGCGAGCTTGCGCCGCGCCAGCGGCGCCATTACCGAGTCGATGCCGTACAGGGTCACGCCGCGCAGTATGAACGGCGCCACCGTGGTCGGCAGGTTCATCGATTCGGCCAGCCCGCAGGCCGCTACCGCCGACGCGCGGCGCATCTGGCTCAGAATGTTGGCCAGCGTATTGCCGCCGGCGACGTCGATCGCGCCGCTCCAGCGCTCTTTCGCCAGCGGCCGCGGCTTGTCGGCGAACTCGGCGCGATCCAGCACCTCGGCGGCGCCGAGACCGGTCAGAAAATCTTTTTCGTGCATGCGCCCGGTGGTCGCCACGACCCGGTGGCCGAGCTTGCCGAGCACGGCGACCGCGATGCTGCCGACGCCGCCCGAGGCGCCGGTTACCAGCACGTCGCCATCGCCGGGCTCGAGACCGTGATCCTCGAGCGCCAGCACACTCAGCATCGCGGTGTAGCCGGCGGTGCCGATGGCCATCGCGCGGCGCGTATCGAGGCCGTCGGGCACCGGCACCAGCCAGTCGCCGCTGACGCGCGCTTTTTGCGCGTAGCCGCCGTTGTGATCCTCGCCGACACCGAAGCCGTTGAGAATGACCTTGTCGCCGGGCTTGAAATCCGCGTGCCCGGATGCCGTGACCTCGCCGCTGAAATCGATGCCCGGAATCAGCGGAAACTTGCGAATGATCGGCGAGCGGCCGGTCAGCGCCAGGCCGTCCTTGTAGTTCAGCGTGGTATATTCGACACGCACGGTGACGTCGCCGTCCATCAGGTCGCTGTCGTCGAGCTCCAACAGCTGGCAGCGCTGGCCGTCGTCGCCCTTGCCGATCTGGTAAGCCTTGAATTTTTCTGACATGCCCCGCCCCCGTGCGGCAATTGAACAACGCGGGCCATGTTAATTTAATTACCCCGCGAATGCATCCTCGGCGCCGCCACGGGTTCGCCGCACCGCGTCGGCTCGTGTTCACGGCGAAATATCGAATCGCTAAGGGATGCTACGTCAGAATACGCTGACCTGTCCGGCACCGAGGCGGCTGAGCGTGGCGAATGCCAGTAGCGCGACGATGATCGCGATTCCGTACCAGGCGAAGCGCTTGTCGAGCTCGCGTTCGCGTTCGAATTGCTGCAGGAGGCGTCGAATGTGACACAACGCACTGATCGACAATTTGTGCTGCTTGTAAGCTTCGATAACTCGTGCGGAGCGCCGCTTGCCGTCCATCATGATACCTGTCTTTGCAATTTCACTGCCTTTATAATGGACGCCGTTCGGCGTCGTCACCATTGAACTGTTTCACAACTCCGGGAGAATCGATTCGATAATGAACTGTTTCACATCTACGGGAGAATCCCTTTGATTCCGATTATCCTCTCCGGCGGTTCGGGCACGCGCCTGTGGCCCCTGTCGCGCAAGATGTACCCCAAGCAGTTCCTCGCGCTGCTGCACGACGAGACGATGCTGCAACGCACCCTGCAACGCCTCGACGGCCTCGAGCACGCGGCGCCGATCGTGGTTTGCAACGACGAACATCGCTTCATCGTCGCCGAGCAGGCGCGCCAGATCGGCATCGAGGAACTGTCGATCATCCTCGAGCCCTGCGGCCGCAATACCGCGCCGGCGATCGCGGTCGCCGCGCTGCACGCTGCGCGGCAGGCCGACGACCCGGTACTGCTGGTGCTCAGCGCCGACCACGAAATCCCCGATCACGATGCCTTTGCGGCGATCGTCAACAAGGCCCTGCCGCTCGCCGAGGCCGGCAAGCTGGTTACCTTCGGCGTGGTGCCGACACAGCCGGCGACCGGTTACGGTTATATCCGCCGCGGCGCCGCCGAGGGCGACGGCTACGCGGTCGCCGAGTTCGTCGAAAAACCCGACCGCGAGACCGCGCAAGGCTACCTCGACTCGGGCGAGTATTACTGGAACAGCGGCATGTTCATGTTTCGCGCCAGGACCTATCTCGACGAACTCGCGCGTTTTCGCCCGCAAATGCTCGAACACTGCGAACGCGCCGCCGCCGACATGGCCGAGGACATCGGTTTCCTGCGCCTCGACGCGGACGCCTTCGCGGCCATCGAAGCCGATTCGATCGACTACGCGGTAATGGAGCATACCGACCACGCCTGCGTGGTGCCGATGGATACCGGCTGGAGCGACATCGGCAGCTGGGCGTCGCTGTGGGAGCAGGACAGCAAGGACGCCGCCGGCAACTCCAGCCATGGCGACGTGATGCTCGCCGATACCCAAAACTCGATCCTGCACGCCGAGAGCCGGCTGATCGCCGCGGTCGGCGTCAGCGACCTGGTGATCATCGAAACCCAGGACGCGGTGCTGGTCGCGTCGCGCGACAAGTCGCAGGAAGTCAAGCAGATCGTCGAGCGGCTTGCCGCCGAAGCACGCGAGGAAGAGAATTATCACCGCATCGTCTACCGTCCCTGGGGCAGCTTCGATTCGGTCGACGAGGGTTCGCGCTACAAGGTCAAACGCATCAGCGTCAAGCCCGGCGCGCGCTTGTCGAAGCAAATGCATCACCATCGCGCCGAGCACTGGGTCGTGGTGCGCGGCACCGCGCGGGTTTGCCGCGACGACGAAGTCTTCGACCTGCAGGAAAACGAATCGGTATTCATTCCGCTCGGCGCCACCCATTACCTCGAAAACCCGACCGACGAACCGCTCGACATCATCGAGGTGCAATCGGGCGCTTATCTCGGCGAAGACGACATCGTGCGCTTCGACGACATCTACGGCCGCAGCGACGCGCCGCAAGACGCTTGAACGGCGTCGCGCCAGACCGCGAGGCCCTGTCGCGCCGCGTCATCGATACCTGCCTGGCGATGAACGCGCAGGCGCTCAACCAGGGTAGCGCCGGCAACGTCAGCGCGCGCTTCGAGTCCGGCTTCCTGATCACGCCGTCGGGCCTGCCCTACGAACGACTGCAAACCGGCGATATCGTGCTCGTCGATCTCGACGGCAATACGCGGGACAGCCTGGAACCGTCCAGCGAATGGCGCATGCACCGCGACATCTACGCCGGGCGCCCCGAGGCCGGTGCCGTGCTGCACGCGCATTCGACCTTCGCCACGGCGCTGTCCTGCCTGCGTCTCGACATTCCGGCGTTTCACTACATGATCGCGGTTGCCGGCGGAAATGACATACGCTGCGCCGACTACGCGCTGTTCGGCACCCAGCAATTGTCCGACCACATGCTCGCCGCACTCGAAGACCGGCGCGCCTGCCTGCTCGGCACCCACGGCATGATTTGCTATCACGACGATCTCGACCGGGTGCTGCAGCTCGGTGTCGAGGTCGAGGCGCTGGCGCGGCAATACTGGCAGGCGCGCCAGCTCGGCGAGCCCGTGATTCTCGACGACGCGCAGATGCGCGAAGTCATCGAGCGCTTCGCGAGTTACGGTACGCGCAACCGGCAGGCGGATTGAGCATGCGCGTCGACGGCGTCCATTACCGCAGCATCTGGGCCGCCGACGACGGCGCGAGCATCGAGATCATCGACCAGACGCGCCTGCCGCAGGCATTTGAAATCGCCAGGCTCGCGACGCTCGCCGACGCCTGCGCGGCGATTCGCGACATGGCGGTGCGCGGCGCGCCGCTGATCGGCGCCACCGCGGCCTACGGGCTCTGCCTGGCGATGCGCGAGGACGCCGCCGACGAGCACTTGCAGGCCGCGTGCAATGCCCTGCTCGCAACGCGCCCGACCGCGGTCAACCTGCGCTGGGCGCTCGACCGCATGCGCGGCGTACTGCTCGGCACGCCGCCGGCGGAGCGCGGCGCGCGCGCGTTTACCGAGGCCGAGGAGATCGCACGCCTCGACATCGACACCAACCGCGCGCTCGGCGAACACGGCCTCGAACTGATCCGCGACATCGCCGCGCGCAAACGCCCCGGCGCAGCGGTCAATATCCTCACCCATTGCAACGCCGGCTGGCTGGCGACCGTCGACTGGGGCACCGCGACCGCGCCCATCTACCAGGCGCACGACGCCGGTATCGCGCTGCACGTCTGGGTCGACGAGACGCGGCCGCGCAACCAGGGCGCGCTGACCGCCTGGGAACTCGGCCACCACGGCGTGCCGCATACCTACATCGTCGACAACGCCGGCGGTCACCTGATGCAGCACGGCCTCGTCGACCTGTGCCTGGTCGGCTCCGACCGCACCACTTATACCGGCGACGTCTGCAACAAGATCGGGACTTACCTGAAAGCGCTCGCCGCGCACGACAACGGTGTGCCATTCTACGTCTGCCTGCCCGGTTCGACGATCGACTGGCAAACCGCGAACGGCGCCGACATCCCGATCGAACAGCGCGCCGCCGACGAGATTGCGCGAGTGAACGGCGTGCTGCCCGACGGCAGCCGAGGGACCGTGACGGTAACGCCACCCGGCAGCGAGGTCGCCAACTACGCCTTCGACGTCACGCCGGCGCGCCTGGTCAGCGGCCTGGTCACCGAGCGCGGCGTGCTCGCCGCCGACGAGACCGCGCTGCGCGCCGCCTTTGCCGACGCCCTGCCGACCTGAGGCGGCATTCGACGGTTACGGAAGACCTCGGCTGTCGGCGGGCTTTGGTCGTTTCGCGCAAGCGCCGATTGA
>Ga0210101_1000376_pt1 | contig 15070 bp, 9 predicted proteins | sample Muzzi_PWC_D1_FD_185534 | JGI IMG/M metagenome (GOLD analysis project Ga0210101, IMG submission 185534) | Wetland microbial communities from San Francisco Bay, California, USA, that impact long-term carbon sequestration - Muzzi_PWC_D1 (SPAdes) | ecosystem: Environmental > Aquatic > Marine >... | reverse complement strand
TGCGCTTGCAATGGCGGCGTTAAAATTTCACGCGGCGCGGTCATTTATGGGGAAATAAACTCCCGCACCGCGTGAAATTTTGCCTTGCCCTTGCTTCGCTCGCGACGCCAGAAAGCGAAATTAGACCCGGTACCTGGTCATAAGTCATAGATGGTTTGGCTGCTGCGCTCGGGCACAGGGATGTGCCCGTGCCGGATGCGCCGGGAGCGCAATCCGGCTTTTAACGGTAGATATAAATTCAAACCCGGGATGAGCCTGCCGGAAGGCGGTAATGTCCGGGGATGTGCCCATGCCGGGTGCGCCGGGAGCGCAACCCGGCTTGCAATGGCGGCAAAGAAATTAATCCCGGGTATCAATACCAAATCCGGGGATGACCTTCAGGGATGTGCCGGCCGGCGCCCCGGGCGTGCCGGATGCGCCGGGAGCGCAACCCGGCTTGCAATAGCGGCAAGGTAATTAATCCCGGGTTTCGATATCAAATCCGGGGACGGCCCTGAATAACACTCCGACAAAAATCCTCCTCGACAACAAACGAGGATACGCCGGTGCGCGAACCACCGTTTACCGGTGAAACAACGCCGCCGGTCGAATGCCGTTCGGATCGCGGCATGAATTTCGATATTTTGAGAGATCCAGCAAGGGTGGATGAGCGTACTTAGTCTTAAGTCTGTTGTGCTGGCTTGAATCCGCTGAATCCATCCCCATTTAGCGGATCACCCGACAGGCGGCTGGTTTCAAGGATGAAATTTTTAGAGGAACTTATTTACCGGCCGCGTGTCTACCCAGTTAGCGCTTTAGCCCAGCGCTAATGTCCGTTCTCCCTCCTATGAGCGGACACAAGATCCGGAAACCCCATCCGGGTCACACGTTTTTCCCTGGCAGTTATCTGCCAGGGTTTTTTTTGTCAATTCGGCGCCGATTCCGTCGCCATTTCCAGCCATGAACGGCAACGCTGCTCGAGTTCTTCGATACCCTGTCGAGTGACGACGGACAGCGACGACAGGCTGTGTTCGGCCGCCGGCAGGTGCCGCTGCGCATCGAGCAGCGCCTTGCGCGCCGCGTTACGCGATAATTTGTCCGCCTTTGTCAACAGGATATGCAACGGCAGTTCCGCACCCACCATGTCGATCAATGCCTGGTCGAGGTCACCGATACCGCGCCGTATGTCGACCACGATCACCAGGCCGCGCAGCGCCGCGCGTTCGAGCAGGAATGACGACAGCACCCGGTCCCAGTGCGCGCGCAGGGACCTGGGTACTTTCGCGAAGCCGTAACCGGGCAGGTCGACCAGGCGGCTGTCGGCGGTCAGTTCGAAAAAATTGATCAATTGCGTGCGCCCGGGCGTCTTGCTGGTCTTGCACAGGTTTTTCTGCCCGACCAGGCAATTGATCGCGCTCGACTTGCCGGCATTCGAGCGTCCGGCGAACGCCACTTCGCTGCCCTGGTCGGGCGGCAGTTGATCGAGCTCGAATGCGCTGGTCAGAAATCGAGCCTTGCTGAAAGAAATACGCATCGAGTCTCTCGGGATGAAGTTGAACGCACGGCCGGGGTATGATATACATTTGCGCCCAAATTTTCCGACCATTTTCCCCCGGGAGAAATAATGAAAGCGAGCCATCTGGTAGCCCTCGTGCTGGTTTTGTCCGGCCTTTCGTCATTTGCCGCGACGGCCGCGGACATCGAGGCCGGCAAGGCCAAAAGCGTGGTCTGCGCCGCCTGTCACGGTGCGGATGGCAACAGCACCAATCCGGCATGGCCTTCTCTCGCGGGCCAGCACGCGTCCTATATCTACAAGCAATTGATGGATTTCAAAGCGGGCCGGCGCGAAAATGCGACGATGACCGGCATGGTCGCGGCGCTCAACGAAGACGATATGAAGAACCTGGCCGCCTATTTCGAGAGCCAGAAACCGAAAGGCGCCGCTTTCGACGGCGACCTGATCGAAAAAGGGCAAAATATTTATCGTGGCGGCATTACCGCGGCCAATATCGCGGCCTGCATGGGCTGCCACGAGCCGACCGCGCGCGGTAACGGCCCTGCGGCCTGGCCGGCGCTGGCCGGTCAGCACCCGGAGTATATCGTCGCCCAGTTGCAGGCGTTCAAGCAGGGTATGCGCGCCAACGATCCGAACGGCATGATGCGCAATCTCGTGACGCGCATGGAAGAGCCGGAAATGAAGGCCGTGGCCGCTTATATCGCCGGCATCCATTGACCTGCCGGAAGGTTCCGTTAAGCGCAGATTCACCGCCGCCCGGTGATACTCGACTAAACTATCGGGACCGGTAACGGTCTTCAGTCGAAAGTATCGATTCAGGAGATACAGTATGTTCAGAACTTGGCTAACGGCGATACTAATGGTGGTGCTGCTGGCACCGGGTTGCTCGCGCGCGCAGCTGGCGTATGTCGAGGGCCAGGATTACGTGGCGATATCGCCACCGGTCGATACGGGTCGACCCGACAAGGTCGTCGTTACCGAACTATTCTGGTACAAGTGCCCGCACTGCTATCGATTCGAATCCTATGTCGAGCCCTGGGCGAAACAGCTGCCGAAAGGCGTGGTCTTCGAACAGGTGCCGTCGGTATTGAATACGCGCTGGGTGGAACAGGCGCGGGCGTATTACGCGTTCAAGACGATGGGCGTGCTCGACCAGGTGAATCGCCAGTTTTTCGATTACATTCACCTCGAGCGCAAGCGGGCCGACAACGTCGACGATATCGCCAAATTCGTTGCCGCGCAGGGTCTCGACGAAAAAGCCTTTCGCGAGGCTTACAACTCGTTCGCGGTCGACACGCAGATTCGCAAGAATGCGCAAAAGGAAAGACTCTACGGGCATAACGGCGTGCCGACGATCATCGTCAACGGCAAGTTCCGGGTTTCCACGGAACACGCCGGCAGCTTCGAGCGCATGCTGCAGATCACCGATTTCCTGGTGAGCAAGGAACTCCAGCAATAACCTGTAATCGGACCACGCGGCCCCGCGCGGTCAGCCGGTACTCCAGCTGAAGCGCGCCAGCGCTATATTGCCCTCACCCTCGTATTCGAGCGAATCGCAGAGGTCCTGGACCAGGAAGATGCCGCGCCCGCTGAGCGCCATCTGCCAGTTGGTCATCTGGGTGTGATCCTCGTAGTCGAAACCCTTGCCGCTATCCTCGATGCGCAGCAGGATACTGCGCCGGTCGGCCTGCTGTTCCACCGATAAATCGAATTTCACGTAACCGCTGTCGAGCGCTGCAAGCCGCTTTTTGCGGGTTCGAAAATAAGCCTCGAAACCCGACGGATCCGATTTCAATGACGAGTCGAGGCCGAGAACGCCGTGATCGAGCGCATTCAGATAAAGTTCGGTCAGCACCGTGAACAGGGATTTCCGCTCCGCCTCGAGCTGTTCGAGTTCCAGCAGGTAACTCACCAGCAGCGGCACCGGGTTGGATTCGCGCAGGCGGCTGCCGTGGAAGTTCAGCGACAGGTTCCATTCGCCGCGGTCGCCGCGCCGCAACGGGGGGGCGCCGTGCGCCTCGATTTTCGGCAGCACGTCGTGCACGCAGGTGATTTCGGCCAGCGTGATGTCGTCGGGTTGCGCCGAGCGCTCGCCGCAAAAGCGATCCAGCGCGTCGATGACCTGGTCGAAAATGCGATCCGGCGGCGCGCTCGAGATCGCTTCCTGCAGGCGATCGAAACCGAATACCTTGTCGCTGGCGTTGCGCGCCTCGGTCAGGCCGTCGCTGTATAACAGGATCTTGTCGTTGTGGGTGATCGGCGCGTACTGCACCATGTCGCGCGGTTCGATTTCGGCTTCGACGCCGAGCGGCAAGCCGTTGGAGACTAGCCGGTGCTTGATGCGATTGCTGATGCCGTCGACGATGATGATGTCGGGCATGCCGGCATTGTAGACGCGCACGTGCTCGAGATCGTGGTCGACCACTACCAGTTGCGCACCGAAAAACATACCCACCGGCAGCATCGCCTTCAGCTTGCGGTTGATGCCGACGAGGATTTCCTCGGCGCTGAAACCCTTGGTGGTCATCGCGCTGAACACCTCGGATACCGGCATCGCGCCCAGTGCCGACAACAAGCCGTGCCCGGTGAAATCGCCGGTCATGAAGAACAGGTCGCGGGCCGGCGAATACGCCGACAGCACCATGTCGCCGCTGAAAATACCGGCCGGCCGCACCAGGTGACGAATATGCGGGTTGTCGATATTCGAGCTCTGGATCGCGTTGATGAACACCGATTCGGCGATTTCCTGCTCGCGCTTGATCATACGGTACATGCCCTGCACTTCGCGGTTCAGCGACGCGATCCGCTGCATCGCATGAATCTTGCTCTGCAGGATCAGCTTGTCGTAGGGCTTGACCAGGAAATCGTCACCGCCGGCCTCGATACACTGGGCGAGTGCCGCCTCATCGCTGATCGCGGTCAAAAAAATGATCGGCACGAAGCGGCCCACCGAGGCGGCCTTGATCTGTCGCGTCGCCTCGTAGCCGTCCATTACCGGCATGACAATGTCCATGAAGATAATGGTGGGTTTTTCCTGCTTGAACAGCTCGACCGCCTGTTCACCGTTGACGGCCTCGACGGTCTGGTAACCCTGCTTGCTGAGCAGGGACTTGAGAATCAGCCGGTTGGTTTTTTCGTCGTCGACGACCAGGGCCTTGCCGAGGCTGGAACTACTCATCGCGAATTTCGGTCGGCGAACAGGCGTTCACCTGGACCTTGTTGACCTCCTGGCGGGTTGGCATACCTGTTTAGTATATATGACTTCGATTACAAGCATGTGAGCGTTCAGCCCGGCCAGCCGAGCCTGGCCGCGAGCCCCGAGTAGCGGCGCGTCAGCCGCCCGATAGCCGCCGACAACACCGGGCGCGAGGCCTGTACCAGAAAATTTTGCCGCGCGCGCGTCACCGCCGTATACAGCAATTCCCGCGACAGAGATTCCGAGCCGGTCTCGGCCGGCAGGATCAGCAACACCGAATCGAACTCGGAGCCCTGCGATTTGTGCACCGTGCTGGCCCAGGCCGGCACATACGCGGGCAATCGATTCAGCGATATCGAACGGATTTCACCGTCGCCTCGAAAGCAGGCGCGCAGGCCGGCCGCGTCGCGCCACAGAATCCCGCTGTCCCCGTTGTAAAGACCGAGTTCATAGTGATTCCGGGTAATCATGATCGGCAGACCGTGGTACAGCTCGGACGCTGGTTTACCGGCACGCGACAACAGCATTTCGGATATTCGCCGCCCGCTCGCCTCGACACCGAGAGGCCCCCGGTTGACCGCGCAGAGCACCCGGCTGGACTCGTAAATATCGAGTGCCGCGGCCGCGGAATCGCAGCTGAATATTCCCAGGTAAGCCTCGCAGACCCATTCCATCGCCTCGGCTTCGATCGCCTCGCTATCGACCTGCCACCATTTCAACCCCGGCCCGCCGGCGGATAACAGCGCGATGGAATCCTCGTCCAGCCCCCGGTTGACCCGATCGGCCAGCCGGCCGATCTGGCTGTCGGCGGAAAACCGGTAATTGCCGCCCAACAACGAGACGGCGCTCGCCACTCGCGCGCTGCCGGCGTCGATCTCGAGCCCGTGTCCGGTAATGTCGCCAAGCACGCTGCCCGCGGCCACCGACGCCAGTTGGTCGCGATCGCCGAGCAGTATCAGCCGCGCCTGTTCCGGCAGCGCGTCCAGCAAGTGATACATCAGTTTCAGGTCGATCATGGAAGCTTCGTCGACGACCAGGCAATCCACGCTTAGCGGATTTTCCGCGGTATGGATGAACGACTGGCCGCGATATCCGAGCAGGCGGTGCAGGGTCTGCGCCCGCGGCCTGATCTTGTTGCGCAGCGCGTCGTCGACGTCGAGTTGATCGACGCGTTGCTGGATCGAGTCCTGCATGCGCGCCGCGGCCTTGCCGGTGGGTGCCGCGAGCGCCACGCGGTAATCCGGGTTGCGGGCCAGCAAGACCGCGAGAATACGAACCACGGTCGAGGTTTTGCCGCTGCCCGGTCCACCGGAAATCACGCTGAACGGCTTGCTGACGGCATGCAGCACGGCATGTTTCTGGTCGGCGTCGATATCGGCCGCGTCGCCAAACAGGTCGCGAAAAACTGCCTCGGTATTCGTCTCGTCGCGCGACAGCATGGCGTCGATACGGGCGGCGACCCGTTGCTCGTAGTGCCAGAAGCGATTCAGGTACAGGCGATTTTCCTCGAGTGTCAACGGCGTGCGTTGCCCGGGGCCGCCGATGCAGTCGCTGGCCTGTAACAATTTTCGCCACTCACGCGAAGCGGGCGCGACGGCGATCTCGTCGGCAGCGATCGCCGTGCTTGCGAACATGGGCTTTTCGGCCAGCGCATCGAGATCGATACAGACGCTGCCCTCGAGGTTCGCCTCGCACAGGCGGGCGGCTGTCAGGCACAGCGGTTCGTCGAGCGCCGCGCCAGAGCGCGCGGCAATGAATTCGGCAAAGTGGTAGCTGAGCCAGCTGATATCGCCGCAACGGGCGAGCTGATAGAGCAGGCGCTTCACGTTATCCCGCCTTCGCCGGGACTATAGGCGAACAGCTTTTCCAGCGCCTCGATCGTCGACACCGACGGGCGGTCGAAATGAACGCCGTAGGCGGGTCCATGCCGCGGGCGCATGGCGCGCAGAAAAAGATAAAAACTGCCGCCGAAGTGGTCTTCATAATTGTATTCCGGCAAGCGCTGGCCCAGATAGCGATGCAGGGCCGTCGAGTAAAGCAGTGCCTGCAAGTCGTAACGGCGCTCGAACATGGCCCGCGCAAGCGCCTCGGGACAATAATCCGCGAGACTCGCGCCGAGAAAATTGCTCTTGTAGTCGGCGAGATAGAACTTGCCGCGGTATTCGAAAACCAGGTCGATGATGCCGGTGAGCAGCCCGCGAAAGTCGGCCGCGTCGATCGGCTGCAACGGCGCTGTGCTCGCTTGTTGCATGACCCCGTTCAGCGCACCGATATCGCATCGATCGAGAGCCAGGTCGAACTTCAGCTCGTTGAGCCGGCGCGCGTTGCCGAGCTTGTCGAGCGTCAACCCACGCGGCCCCAGGCCGGTTTGCAGAATCGCCCTGAGCCACGCGGCGAGGGTTTGCCGATAGGCGGCGCCATCGAGCCCGTAGACTGGGGCCCTGGCGGCGATCAACGGTTCGCTTTGCGCATCGATATCGCCATCGAACTCGATCTCCTCGAGCAATTCATGTAGCAACAGGCCGACATGGCTGCCGGCCGGAAAATCGAGAATCGGATCGCCCCGCGGACCGCGGTCGCCGGTTAACGGCGCCTGGTGCACGTCGCGGGTCAGGCTCGAAAAGCTGTTGATCCGCCAGGCCGGTCCCAGGCGGCGCCGGAACGCGCGTGCAGCGATGGCCTCGTCCTCGAGCCCGCCGCCGGCCGCATGCGCCGGCAACGCCGGTTCGTCGGGCAGGTCGACGAGTTCGATCTGCTCGCTGGCCTCCGCCAGCGCCGCCAGCTCGGCGAGCATCGCCGCGCTATCGGTAAAGGCCAGGGGCAGTGACGATTCCAGGTCGTGGAAATCCTGTTTCGAATGCAGCAGGTAGCCCAGCGCGGAATGCGGAGCCCTGCCATTGTGGTTGCCCTTGCCGGCATCGCCCCAGGCCAGGTACAGTTTCGACCGCGCGCGCGTCACCGCGACGTAGAGCAGGCGCAGATCCTCGGCCAGGCGTTCGCGTTCGGCGGCAAACCGGTGCTGCTCGAAATCCTTCGATCCCAGGTCGGTAATGGCGTTGTTGTGCGCGTCGTGAAAACGCAGCAACAGCTCCGCTTTGCCGAGGATCTTGCAACGCCACGGGAAGGGCAGGAACACGATCGGGTACTCCAGGCCCTTGCTCTTGTGAATGGTCACTATTTTGACCAGGCCGATTTCGCTTTCCAGTCGCAACTCGTCCTCGCCGGTCTCGCCGGTAATCTGGCGCCGCAACCAGCTCATCAAGGCTTCGATCCCGGGAGTACTGCGCGACTGGCGCTGCAGGATTTCGCCGATTTGCACGATGTTGGTCAGGCGGCGTTCCGCCGCATCTCCGCTGGCCAGCGACTGGCCGATGTCGAGCGTTTCCAGCAATTGCTGGAACATGGCGATGAAGCCGCTTTCGAGCCAGCTCCGATGCAGAGCCTGGACGTCGTCGACCCATGCCTGCCAGCGGGCATCGTCGTCGATCTCGGCGGCCAGGGTGAGGAAATCGAGCGCGAAAAGATTGCTTGCGCGGGCGCGGCGCAAGCGCGCATCGTCGGCGGGCTGCGCGATGCCGTCGAGCAGATCGTAGAGCCCGCGCGCCTCGTCGCTGTGCAGTACCTTTTCATCGCTGACACTAATTGACGCGATACCGGCCGCGGCGAGTCGATCCCGAATGTCCGCGGCCTCGTACCTGTCCCGTACCAGCACCGCGATATCGCCGCTGTCAACGGGTCGACCGTCGATGCGGGCCTCGCTACCGGGGTCGAGCAGGCGGGAAATTTCCGCGGCCACGGCTGCCGCGACCCGTTCGCGCATGATCGTCACACCCAGCGTTTTTCCCTGGTCGTCGAGCGGCAGTCGCCAGACGGTCAGCGGGTCCGCATCGCGCCCGCCGAGCGACAACGAGGTCGCCTTGGCGCGAGGCGCTGGTCTGACCGGCTGGTAAGCGATCGCGCGGTCGTAAATGAAAGCTGCATCGCGGCGCGTGAACAGCCTGTTGACGGCATCGATCAGCCCCGCGGTCGAACGCCAGTTGGTATCGAGAGCGTAGATTTCGAGGAGCGGATCTTCGCGGGCCTCGATATAAGAAAAAATATCGCCGCCGCGAAACCCGTAAATCGCCTGCTTGGGATCGCCGATCAGCGTCAGGCTGGTGATTTCCTGGTGAAAATACAACCGCCGAAAGATGTCGAACTGAACGTCGTCGGTATCCTGGAATTCGTCGATCATGGCCACCGGAAATCGCTGCCGCAGGCGTTGTGCGAGCTGCTCCCCGGCAGGACCGCGCAGGGCTTCGAGCAGCTGGTCGAGCTGGTCCTGGTAAGACAATTCGGCATGCGCGAGCTTTGCCTCCGCGACGCGGGGAATCGCGAAAGCCAGCGCTTCCCGCAGGCTGCTCGCGCGCAACTGCCTGAGCACGGGGTCGAAATCGTCATCGGTCGAGTCGATATCGCGCCGCTCCCGCAGCAACTGTGCCAGGCTCCCGGAAACTTCCGGCAGCATGCGGTCGTTGGGGTGGCGGCGGACCTTGTGCAGCAGATTCGTGAAACCGCCCGGACCACCCAGTGCCTGGTCCAGCAATTCGAGTTCGCGACGCTCGAGCCGGTAAGTCGTGCTGCGCCACCAGTCTTTCAGTGCCCGGTTCCAGTATTCGACATCGCTATCGATGACCTCGGATTCGAAGCGACGATTGCTGAGCAGGGCATGGTCCTGCAACGCGGCGTGACAAAAACCGTGAATCGTCGAAATCATCGCTTCGTCCAGGGCGCGCAGAGCCTGCTGCAGCAGGTGCCGGCGATACGATTGTCGCTCGCCGTCGAGTGCGAGCTGTTGCTCGAGCAGCAGCGCAAGGAACTCGTCGTCACCGGGATCGCGGGAATCGAAAGTATGCAAGGCCTGGTAGATGCGAGCCTGAATCCGCTGGGCGAGTTCGGCGGTCGACGCATTGGTAAAGCTGACCACCAGGATTTCACCCGGGGAGCGTTCCTCGAGTATGTGGCGCAAGTACAGGTTGGCGATGGTATAGGTTTTACCGGTCCCGGCGCTGGCCTCGATCAGCCGGGCACCGGAAAGATCGATGGCGAGGCTGCGTCGTGCGTCGAGGATTCGTATTTCGCTCATACCGCCCCGGTAATCTCCAGCAGGCGCGCGTAGATTCGCCGCGCGTAGCGATCGAATTCTTCGTCCGCGAACGGTAAACCGTGCCCCGCCCGCAGCACGAGCTGCAGGTAGGGATTGTCGCGGTCCCCGCCCGGATTGTAGGTATTCTTCCAGGTGCCGATTGCCCTGTTGCGAGCTTTGTCCCGGTCGGGCTCGCTTGCCCACAAGTGGCTGATCTCGGGAAATACCGGCAATGGCCGGCGCATGCCCTCGCGGTAGAGCGCGCAATAATCCTCGAGCTCCGCTCGCGCCTCCGCGGCAGGCAGCAACGGAATCCGCATGCCGCCATTCCGTGACAGCAACAGGCTGGACTCGTCGCTTCCGGCGAGCCCCGCGGCGCACAGGGCCAGGTGGTCGATCCACAGGCCGAGCAAGTGCTTGCCCTTGAATTTCCCGGCCTGGTACGACATCAGGCCGACCCCGGGGAAGTGGTTCGCCAGCGAGCCCTCGAGTCGCAGGTCCGGGGCGATGTCAATGTCGACAGGACAAGGCTGCCTGGCGATACCCCGGTATGCCTCGATCGCCTCGAACCAGGCAGCTTCATCGTGGCGAATCCGCTCGACCTGCATTGCGGCTGCGGGCCCGTGAGGCAGAACGCCCTCGGCCCGCAGCCGCTCGATGGAATCCTCGCGCCCGGCGAGACAGTCGTCCGCCAGCTGCTGGCGTAGCTGCCAGGCATCGAGGACGGAAAGCTCGAACGGTTCGTCGTCCTCGACAGCGTCGTCGTCGTACAGGTAAATGCCGAGGCGCTGCTGAAAGAAACTCCTCACCGGGTCGGTGACGAATCGAGCCAGCCGGTCGAGGCGAATGACCCCGGAAATTTCCGCCGCTGCGAGGACTTCGGACGGCCAGGTCCGCGGTGCCGTCGAGGCCGGCCTTGCCAGTTGCTGCGCGACACGACTCCAGTGATCGCTGTAGCTGAACTCCGAGCCCGTGAAGTTCGACGCCGCAAAAGGTTGCATCGAATGCAAGCACGTCAGCGTTGCGCTCGGCCGGGCATCGCCGGGCGCGGCCTCGAAGTGCGTATCGATAAAGTCCAGCAATTCCTGAACCAGCACGGATGGTGGCTGCTCGCTATTGTCCCTGAGATTACGGCCGGTGTAGCTGATGTAGAGTTTTTGCCGCGTGCAGAGCAGGGTTTCGAGCATCAGGTAGCGGTCTTCCAGGCGTCGGCTGGGGTCCCCCGCGCGCGGTTTCGCGGCGATAATTTCGAAATCGCTGGGCGGATCCCGGCGCGGGAAAACCTCGCGATTCATCCCCAGCAGGCAGATTACCCGGAACGGAATGCTGCGCATCGGCCGCATGCCGCAAAAAGTGATCCCGCCCGAATAGAGTTGCCCGCGCTGCTCGCTGGTTTTCAACAGGCGCTCCATCAGGTAACACAGCAATTCGGGGGAAATTTCGCAGTTACCGGCAGTGCCGACCTGGCTCGCTGCGTCGCGAATTTGCTGTATCCTGGATTCGCCTGCTTCCGGTTCAATGAAAAAATCATCCAGTAATTGCATCAGCAGGGATTGCCATTGCACGGCATCGCGGGGAACCGCCAGGCGCTCGCGCCAGGTCTGCAGGCGGCCGAGAAAATGCCAGAAACGGCCCATGGCGATCAGGCCGTCGTCGTCGTTTGCCGCCAGCGGAGAAACGCCATGCCACAATTCGTCGCCTGCCAGGGCAAAGCCCGTGAAGAAACGTTCGTGCAATTGCTGCCAGGTGTTACCCGGGGTCGCCGGCAACTCGAGTTCGGCCTTGTGCGCGGCGTCGATACCCCAACGCGTTCGGCCCTGCTCGATCAGCCGGTGAATCTCCGCCAGTGCCGCGGCGTCGATGTCGAAGCGCTGTTGCAGCGCCGCGTTGTCGAGCAGCGCGAGAATCTCGGTTTGCGTGAAACGGCTGGCCGGCAGGCGCAGTAATTGCAGGAATGTCGTCACCAGGGGATGCTCGTCGGCAACCGAGACATCGGATATATTGAAAGCTACCCGCTGTTGCTGAAACACGGCCTCGACATAGGGAGCATAGGCCGCGATATCCGGAATCATCACCAGGACGTCCTCGGGATTGAGGGTCGGGTCGGATTCCAGCATGTCCAGCAGGCGATCCCTGAGCACCTCGCACTCGCGCAGCGCGCTATGGCAGACATGCAGGCTGATCGAATCGTCTGCTCGTTGTAGCCGCGGCCGCGGTTCCAGCGCATAGATCGAGCGCTGCAATTGACCGAGCAGGCTGCTGTCGTCGGGCGTCGTAAACCTCTCGATATCGATACTCGTAGCAGCGCCCAGTTCGAGTAGCTGGTCCTGGAATACCTGACCCTGTCTCCCCCAGGAGGCGAGCAACTCGTTGCCCGCGTCGAACAGGTCCTGCTGCCCGGGATGCGACAATTGCCGGCGCAATTTACGCTTTTCGCTTTCCAGGTCGGCCCAGTACTGGTCCGAGGGGCTGTGCAGGTACAACTGCAGTTCGGTGTGCACCGCCAGCGCGTGCACGACTTCGAGATACAGCGCGGGTAAGGTCGACAGGCCGAAAAGGCTGATCCGCCGGGGCAGCCGCCGCGCCGTCCCCGGTTGCTGCAGTCTTTCGATCAATCGTGCCAGGATGACGACTCGATGATTTTGCCCGCCGTCGGCGACCAGCGCGCGCCACAGCCGGGCCTGCCAGTGCCGCTCCTTGCCGGCGGACCATTGGCGAATCAATTGCGGGCGATAAGAAAGGTAACGATCGAAGCTTTGTGCGATTCTTTCCGCCAGCTGCCAGCGCTTGATACCGCTGCGGTCGTCGGCGAGATAATCGGCCAGCTCAGCGAATCGCTCTTCTCCGAGGAGTCCCGGCAACAGGGCGAACAGCCGCCAGCTCATGGTGTCCCTGGAATACGGGTCCCGTTGCGGCAGGTCGCCGAGCACATCCGCCGCCAGCCGCCAGACCCACTCGCCCGGCTGCGGGTAATCGATATTGGCCGCGATGCCGTGGCTTTGCGCGAGGCGAAGATTGAGCCAGCGGCCCATCGCGAAGGTCGGCACCACGACCACCTCCCGCGCGAAAGGATCGTCGAGCGGAGCCTCCGCGAGGTGCTCTGAAAGGCAATCCTTGAGAATCTCTACGCGGTTGGAGCTGAGGATGGATAACGGCATTCAGGGGCTATTGGCAGTCGGTCGATCCGTAACGATTTTACATCCAGGCGGGATCACCGAATGAGCCCTGGCGATCGGGCGGCGCGGCATACATTCAATATTTTAATTGATTACCCCGATAGAATTCATAGCATTGTATGCGGATTCGAATATTATTGTCAGTTTTACAATGTCACCCGAACCGGCGGAACCGATGGCAACCGCTACCAAGAACAGCAATACCGAGCCGGTAAACGGCGAACGGCGCAGCGTCGATTCGATCGAGTACGTCTACTACGACGGCTACTGGATTCGCTATTACGCACCGCTGGAAGACACGCTGGCGAACCGCAAGCGATTGATCGACAGCCTCACCCGGCGTGCCTTTCATCACACCGAGGCCGGCATCAATACCCCCGGCAGGAGCCTCGACCTGGCGCGCCAGGCTTACCAGACGGAAACCGACCCGCAGCGCAAACGCGTCAACGCGGCGATGCTGGCGGGGGCGCTGTTCAATCGCGCCACCGACCTGTTCACGTCGATCGTCGATCTCGCCGATCTCGGCGTCAAGGTCAGCGAAAACAATGAATTGATGCGCGAGTGCAGCGAGTGTTTCCAGGAAGCGTTGACCCTCGGTAAACAGGTCAGGCATCACAGCGGCTGCGAGGGTATCGACGAAGTCTGGGGCGAACCGTTCAAGGCGTTTACGATGCCGGTCGCGGATTTTTACCAGTCGCGCTTTATCAAGATCGCGCAGGGCATGCGCGATATCGACCTGATTGCCGACTGCATGATCGACGTGTTTTGCAGCAGCACGATGTTCGCCGCGATTCGCCAGTCGATCATCGACTATGCCGCCGCCGCGCGGCAGATCGCCGAGACCATGAAAAAAGATCCGGCGATCTTTCGCGTCTGGCCGAACTTCGTCGCTCACGGTGAAACGCTCGACGCCTTCAAACCCGAAATTCCCGCCGACGCCGACCAGATGACGCGCATGCGCGTTGCCTACGGCCGCGACCTGGTGCAGGAAGGCCGCCGGCTGATCGGTTACATCGCCGGCGCGCGTGTGCCGATGCCGAAAAGCACCGCGGCCTATATCGAAAAGTGCCAGCGCTACGGCAAGGTATCGCTGATCTGATTTCGATGCTCCGCGACCCGCCGCGGCCGCGCTCAACCGATGAACAAAACCAGCCCGCCGGCGCTCAGCACGACGACTGCGAAGCTCGCGTAGATGCGCGCCGCCGAGCGCAGCATCGCGGCGCGGGAATGATTGGTGCAGTAAGCAATGTAGCCGATCACCGGAATCGCAAACAGCAGCAGCGCGGCGAGATCGGGCAACCGCAGCCACAGGATCATCAGGTGCAATAGCGAAAACGCCACCCCGAAAAAAACCAGGGTGGCGATATAAGAGAGGACGATTTTCATCGGCCCGCGGCCGGCGGGGTTATTTCAGTACCGGCATCATGAACTCGGCGTCCAGTCCGTCGTCGGTCCAGCGCGAGGTCACGGTCTTGACCTTGGTGTAAAAACGCAGGCCTTCCATGCCGTACTGGTTGTGATCGCCGAACGCGGACGACTTCCAGCCGCCGAAGCTGTGGAACGCGAGCGGCACCGGTATCGGCACGTTGATGCCGACCATGCCCACCTCGACCCGGTCGGCGAAGGTGCGCGCGGCGGCGCCGTTGCGGGTGAAGATCGAGGTGCCATTGCCGTAGGGATGGTCGGTGGCAAGCTGAGCGCCTTCCTCGAACGAACCGACGCGCATGATCTGCAGTACCGGGCCGAAGATTTCGTCCTGGTAAGACTGCATGTCGGGTTTCACGTTGTCGATCAACGAGCCGCCGAGGAAGAACCCGTCTTCGTGGCCCTCGAGCACGAAGTCGCGGCCGTCGACGACCAGGCGCGAACCTTCGTCCGCGGCCATCTGAATGTAGTTCATGACTTTTTCGCGGTGCTCCCTGGTGACCAGCGGACCCATCTCGAGCCCCCGTTCGAGGCTGGGGCCGATCTTCAGCGCTTCGACGCGTGGCTTGAGTATTTCGATCAGACGGTCGGCGACCTCGTCGCCGATGCAGACGCCTACCGAGATCGCCATGCAGCGCTCGCCGGCCGAGCCA
>Ga0210101_1000375_pt1 | contig 15162 bp, 8 predicted proteins | sample Muzzi_PWC_D1_FD_185534 | JGI IMG/M metagenome (GOLD analysis project Ga0210101, IMG submission 185534) | Wetland microbial communities from San Francisco Bay, California, USA, that impact long-term carbon sequestration - Muzzi_PWC_D1 (SPAdes) | ecosystem: Environmental > Aquatic > Marine >... | reverse complement strand
CCGCTTTCCGCTCGCCATAAGACGATTCCCATACTCTCAGTACCACAGCGGCGCTGCGAACCCCTTTATTGACACCGCCAGAGACAGTACCGACAAGGGTAGCCAGAAAGTTGCAGAGGATCAGGACGAGAAAACGCCCGCCCAGCGTCATGTGGCGATGACGTCGGCGCAGCGCCTGAAGCGGGTTTTCAAGATTGACATTGAGACGTGCCGAGTCTGTGGAGATGCAGTCAGGGTCATTAAGACGTTCCTGGCCTACCGTGAAGAAGCGCCAGAGATACGGTCAGTGATACAAGAAAAGCGGCTCGGGTCGAAAACTGTCGCGGCCTGCCGGGGTTACATTGTGGCTGGTCATTCACGGTGGGACACGTCCCCCGGCAGGCTGTAGCAATGATATGAGTGGCTCGATAACATCAAACGCAGCGAATTCAAGTTGCGGTGGGAAATAGATTCACAAAATAGATACCATTGAATAGTAATTGGTAGATAGTATCTATGCTTAAAGATGGCCCCAGATGTTGGGGCTTTCTTTTTTTGTGTGGATTAAATTAAGAGTGAAGATAGTTTGTTTAATTTAAAACAGGTAATTTATATGTCATGTAAAATATTTTACGTTATCTTGTCGAACCATAAGCAGCCCGCACCAATGCGACCACGACGCGATTGCGACCCGCCTCCTTGGCACAGTACATGGCTGTATCCACGGCACTGACCAGACTGTCCATTGTCTTGCCATTCTCCGGGAAGGCCGCCACGCCGAAGGAGGCAGTCACCTGTATAACGGCTGGTCCCAGCGTTATCCGTTTCGCCGCAAGTTCCGTACGCAATTGCTCGGCGCGTTGATACGCAACAGCAGGCGGCATGTCCGGAAGAAACAGCACAAACTCCTCGCCGCCGAAGCGACAAATGATATCGCTGTCGCGGGCATGTTTTTTCAACAGCTCTGCAAATACCCGCAATACCTCGTCGCCAGCCAAATGGCCGTGTGTATCGTTGACGAGTTTGAAATGATCGAGGTCGCACATCACGATTCCGAGCGGCTGATTGTAGCGGGTCGCCCGGGTCAGTTCGCGATTTACTGTTTCGTCGAGATAGCGGCGATTGTAAAGTCCTGTCAATGGATCGTGCAGGGCCTGTTCGCGCAGTTGTTCCTGCAGTTTTTGTACTTCCGCCTCGGCGAGCTTGCGTTCGGTGATGTCGCGCACGAGGCTCAGCATGTAGGGTTTGCCGATTTCGACCATTTTCGCTTTGACTTCTACCGGGTAGGTAGTATCGTCTTTGCGTCGATGCATACATTCGAATAGCCCCTCTCCGTGTTCCAGGATCTGTTTTTTGAACGCTAATATCTGGTTCTCAGTAAATTCCGCTTCGATGTCTTTAACGCTCATAGTCAGCAGTTCTTCCCGGCTGTAACCCAGTTCGCGGCATTCTGTTTCGTTTACGTCTAATAAGCGCATAGTGACAGGATCGATCACTTCGATAGCATCGCTGGAATTGTCGAGAAGGGTTCGAAACAACTTGAGTTCGATTTCGTCCTGTTTGTGCACCGTGATATCAAAGATCACACCATCGATATAAAGTGGCGCGCTGTCTGTGTCGTAAACAGGCATGCCGTGTTCTGCCATCCAGCGTATGCTGCCGTCCTTGTGCTTCAGTCGGTACTCCACCATGAAGGCGCGTTTCTGTGCAATCGCGCGCATGACTTCAGCTTCGACGTTGGGGCGGTCCTCGTCCAGAATCAGTCGCTCGATTGAGCATACCTTGCCGGCTGTGAGTTCATCTGCAGTGTAGCCTATTAATTGAACGGGCATTTCGTTATAGAACTGCATCCGCACTCTCCCGCGGAGATGCACACGGTAGACCATGCCGGGCAGGTTCTGCGACAACGTACGGTAGGCCAGTTCGCTTTCACGCAGTTCGGTTTCCATTTGCTTGCGCGCGGTGATATCGGTACCAACCCCGACCAGATGCATGCCCTTCCCGGTATCCGTACTCGTCGCATTGAACACATAGTCTCTGATACCAGTCTTTGTGATCAAGCGCGCTTCGATGGTTGCCAGTCCATATTCAAACGCTTCCTGGATTTTTTGGGCGATCACTGGACGATCTGCCTCGTAAATGGTGTCCAGAGCATTAGTTACCGCCAACTGTGTATCGGAAAGTCCCAGTATCTCTATTATCTTTTTATTCCAGCGGATAAACAGCCCCGTCTGGTCAAGCACGTAGAATATGTCCGGCTGACTTGCGATTAATGTGTTTGAGAAATTACTTTCGTCAATAGCCTTCTGTTCGGCCTGTTTGCGCTCGGTGATATCGGTACCAACACCGACCAGATACTTGCCCTTATCGGTGTCCGCACTCGCCGCATTGAACACATAGTCTCTGATACCAGTCTTTGTGATCAGGCGCGCATCGATGGATGCCGTACCGTGTTCAAAAGTATCCTGAATTTTTTGCATGGCCGCCGGACGGTCCGCATCGTGAACGGCGTCCAGTGCATTACGGTCCGCCAACTCTGCGTCGGAGTGGCCGAGTACACCTCTCACCTTGTCATTCCAGCGGATAAAGCGCCCGGTCTGATCAAGCACAAAGAATAAATCCGGCTGGCTTGCGATCAATGTGTTTGAGAAATTCCGTTCGTCCATGGCCGTCTGTTCGGCCTGTTTGCGTTCGGTGATGTCGCGATCTATGCCGCGGTAACCGCGAAATTTCCCGTCAAGGTCTATCACTGGATTGCCGCTGGTTTCAAGCACGACTGGATGGCCGTCCTTATGTATGCAGGTATTCTCCAGGTTTGTGAAGGCTTGTTGCGACGCGGCAAGCGGATCAAACAGGGCGGCAACCCGTTCGGCTTCGTCGGGCGTCATCAGATCGAAAGGTTTTTTTCCGATCAACTCTGCGGGCTGGTAACCGATGATGGCGAACGCTCTCGGACTCACATAGGTATAGACCGTGTTTTCATCGACTTCCCAAACCCAGTCGCGGGTGGTTTCGATCAGGTTGCGGTAGCGGTTCTCGCTGTCACTCAATAATTGCTCGGCCTGTTTACGTTCGGTAATATCACGAAAGAACCAGACCCGCCCGTAATACTTGCCGTGTTCTCCGATAATCGACGCGGAATAGCGGTCGATTATCCTGCCGTCTTTGAGGTCGATTTCTTCATGGCTTTTTTCTGATCTGTGCTGATACAGATAATCGACCCGTGCGAGAAATGTTTCAGGATCCCGCACCTTTGAAACGACCGAGTGCAGCACAGCTTCATCGACGCGCGCTGCTACCATCTCCTGCGTAAGCCCCCATAGCTCGACGAAGTACTGGTTGTAGGAGATGATTATTCCGTGCTCGTCGACTACAAGTATCGCGTCCGGCGAAATCTCCTGCTGTGTTGCCAGTATGGTGTTTTTGAGCTGGAGCTCCTGCTGTCCGTACGATTCGCTGAACAGGCGCTGCATGCTATACAGCAGACCGATCATCACGCAGATGTACGATCCGTCCTTCAGCAGGTGCGCCGCATCGAACATCATGTCGTAAACCCGGCCCGAGAACGACATGAACATGGCCTGTCCCATGAAGCCGACGATGAGGCTCAGCACCAGCCAGTGTTCGAACATATTGGTTTTCCATTTGCCCTTGCGCAGATAGCCGATCAGGGCAAGCAGGAAGAACAGCGCGGGCAGGAATTCCTGCGGCCGGGGGAAAGGGAGCTGTTGGTAGTAGGCTGCCGGCATTGGCACAAATGCAACGATGGCAAAGCACACCAGTGCCAGCGCAGCGACAGTGCTGTAAACCAGTTTTTCGCTAATCCGGCCGACCGCGCCCAGCCGGTCTTCGCGCCGCCAGAACAGCCAGCTCATCCACAGCAGCAGCGACAGGAAGATGCGCGAGGCGAACCAGCTCCAGGCAATCAGCGCAGGCGGGGCCGACGGGAAGGTTTCGATGAAGTGAGAGGAACTGACCACCGTGTGATAGCCGTCCAGAAAAGCAGTGGCGACGAAGCCTGTCCCGATGAAGAGGAAGTTGTTGTCCTTCTTGCTGTAGTAGCGGACCAACGCGAGACTGCCGACGGCAAGCGACAACACCGTCGCGACCGTTTCCATCAGGGTATGCAGTTGGCTATTGCCGCGCCATGTTGAATCCCTGAGATAAAGGTAGGTAAAGAAAAGGATCGCAAACATCGCAACGTAGGTAAACCACCTGCGTCTTGTCGTTATGCCATCTCTATAGCGCGCCACTTCAGGCCGTTGTCCAGCACGATCGGTTGGCGAGTCATCGGCAATCGTTCTCATCTACATTGTCCGTTATCCGGTGGAAAACGGGGTCAGGCATCTTGCATGGAACATCTCTGCCGGTACCGGGTTGCTGAATAAATAACACTGCACTTCGACGCTTTTGAATGAGAGAAGCAGGCGTAACTGCGCATCGGTTACGACGCTTTCCGTCACCACCTTTAGCTTCAGCACCTGCACCGAGGATGATAATGGCGGACACCAGCGCCGGCCCCTCCGGGCTACCCATTTCGATCGCGAAGGCGCGATTTATTTTCAGCTAGTGTATCGGCCGTATGGCCGGTTAGGTGAGCGGGGAGAGTCCGGCACCGAAATCGTCGATGGCGAGGGTGACGCACAGGACGCGGATTGTTGTCAGATCTGAGATACCTCGAACACCCTTTATTGAAATAGCTGTACCGGCCGTGTAACAGCGGCTCGGGTCGAAAACTGCCGCGGCCTGCCGGGGTTACATTGTGGCTGGTCATTCACGGTGGGACACGTCCCCCGGCAGGCTGTAGGCGTGGTTTACCAGCTTTTGTAGGGAAGGAATTTGCCGTTCATGGTAACCAGTACACGATCACCGGCCGGGTTTTCATCCTTGTCTATGTGCATGCTGAAATCGATGGCACTCATGATGCCATCACCGAATTTTTCATGAATCAGCTCTTTGATGGTGTCGCCGTAAACCCCGACAATTTCATACAAACGGTAAATCACTGGATCAGTGGGTACCGTCTTGTCCCAGCTCTTATGGGGAAACTGTTGCAACGCCCCTGAGACCTCAGCCGGTAGTCCAAGCACTTCGCACAGCTTGTCGGCGTATTCCGGTAAAAGACTGTTCATGCCCAGGCAGGCGGAGGTAAGGAATACCGGCGCCAGACCTACCCTGGTGGCAATTTCTTCCCAGTCGAGGCCGGATTGTCCTTTGGCTGCGATAATGGTTTCAGTCATTTCTATCTTTTTCATGTCTAAACTCCTGTGTGGTTGGGGAAGCGATAGCCTCGTTCAATGTGGCGTTATAGTGGACACGACCCTGGCCAATCGATCCGGTCGTGCGCGGTTAATCGTGTCGGAAGACACGGTCATATAGCTAGTCATTCATCACTGGATGAGTGCTCAATAACAGGATAATGATCATCAAAAGTATTAGTGACAGGCCCTTCCAGAACAAGATTGGGTTGCTTTCCAGCAGAGGTGCGCGACCTTTACGTAGAAATACCGGGTTGGGGTGGCGCAGGTCGTAGACGAACTCAGATAAATGGTTATACCGCTTGAATGGATTCGGGTGGACTGCTTTGCGTATTGCGCCGTCGACCCAGGTCGGTATCGTGCGTTCGTCATCAAGTACCGATTGATAGACCAATTTGCGTTGTGCGGCCCGACTGGTCGATTTTGCCACGTTTGTGCCATAGGGAAGGCGTCCCGATAACATTTGATAGGCAATTACGCCGAGCGAGAATAAATCGGAACGAGACGTTCCCGTCTCACCGAGGAAATACTCCGGTGCTGTGTACTGCGCAGTACCGAGAATGTGCTCCTGACCTTGTGTGCGGGCAGTTTCGGCTATGCCGGCCACCCGCACAGAGCCGAAATCGATGATCTTCAACGTGCCGTTCGTGTCTATCATGATATTGCTAGGGCGCAAGTCCTGGTGCAACATCTCCTGACGGTGCAGCGCACGTAATCCATGTGTGATCTGCTCGATGAAATCACGCACCGTTTCAATATCCGGATTTGGATGGTCGATCATCCACTGCGCCAGGGTCTGACCCTCGATGAATCTGGTGACCATGTATATGTAATTGCGTTTGCGTGTCTGGTCGCAGGGTTGCAAAATATGTGCATTATCGATGCGTCTGGTGATCCATTCCTCCATCAGAAAATGCTCGAGATAGGCGGGGTCGTCGCGCAGGTCAATGGAAGGGGTCTTCAGAACGACTTGCTGGTTCGTCTCCAGATTTACAGCCAGGTAGATATGGCTGCGGCTGCTGTTGTGTATCACGCGCAGGATCTGGTAGCCGTCGAATTCCATCCTTGGCCGCAGTTCCGGCGGAAACGGCAGGGTGTTTGCCTGCTGGTGAAGTTCGCTGATGCTGTGCCGGGGCAACTGCTCGATGCGAACGATCTGGATAGTCAGGTTATCCTCGCTTCCTCGCATGAACGCCTCGTCCACGATCACTCTGGCAGCCAGATCGAGGTCATCACGATGTTGTGCCAGCGTGTCGACGATGAACGCTTCGTCGGTGAATTCGTAAACGCCATCGGTTACAAGAATGAACAGGTCGCCGACCTCGATCGTCTGTGACTGGTAACAGATCTCAAGTCGATCGCCCATACCCAGGGCGCGACTCAGATAGCTCTTCTCGCGTGAGGCCCACAGGCGGTGATCTTCGGTCAATTGCTCGAGACGGTTGCCGCTCAGACTGTAAACGCGGGTATCCCCGATATGAAAGATATGCGCCGTGGCGGATTTGAGTATCAATGCGCTGAAGGTACACACATAACCTCGATCCATTTGGTAACGATGAGGGCCGTTACGTGTCTGCGCATAGAGCCACGAGTTGGTTGCCTGCAATATGCGCTGTACCGAGACCTTCGCTGACCATGATTCGGGGGTGGAGTAGTAATCTTCGAGAAAGCCCTTGACCGCGGTTTCGGCGGCAACGTGGCTGACATCACTACTGCTGATGCCGTCGGCAAGTGCCATCGCGATCCCTTTTGCGGTTAGCAACGGCTCTTTCGGGGTCAGCGTGGCATAAAAGTCCTGGTTAAGCGGCTTGCGCCCCTTATACGAATACTGGCCGATGGTTATGCGTAACTGCGTGGTCATATGCACAAAAACCTCAGCCCCTTGCGGGGCTGAGGATCCTGCATCCCGGGCAGATTATGCAACGGCCTTGAGCATGCGTTCCGGGCTGGTCCTGACGTGTGTGTAGTACAGCGGCAGTCCGACCAGCACGAAGCCTCCGACCAGGTTACCGAGCACCGTTGGCAATTCGTTCCAGATGATGTAGTCCATGAAGGTGAAGCCCCCACCCATGATCATCGAGAATGGGAACAGGAACATGTTCACGATGGAGTGTTCGAATCCCATGAAGAAGAACAGCATGACGGGCATCCACATCGCCATCATCTTGCCGGTGGCGGAGGTGGAGACCATCGCGCCGACGACCCCCATCGATACCATCCAGTTACACAACATGCCGCGGATGAAAATGGTGAACCATCCCTGCACTCCGTACGATGAATAGCCGAGCGTACGGGACTCACCAATCTTGGCGACCTTTTCAGCCAGCGCGCCGCCATCGGTGCTGTATCCATAGGTCAGGATGAACGACATCATGAAGGCCACTGCCAGCGCGCCGGCAAAGTTGCCGACGAAGACAAGCCCCCAGTTACGCATGACCTGGCCAAACGTTACACCGGGACGCTTGTCGATGAGTGCGAGGGGTACCAGGGTGAAGACCCCTGTGAGTAGGTCGAACTTCATCAGGTAGAGCATGATGAAACCGACCGGGAATAACAGCGCGCCTACCAGGGGAGAGCCTGTTTTGGTTGCCACGGTAATGGCGAACACGGCCGCGAGTCCGAGGATGGCACCGGCCATGAAGGCGCGAATCAAGGTGTCCTTGGTAGACATGTACACCTTCGATTCACCTGAATCGACCATCTTCGATACGAATTCGTTGGGTTCCAAATATGACATTGCAAGCTCCTGGTTGATTAAGTAGAGCTTGTTAAAGCAGATTGCGTGCCAGAGATATAATGTTAGTATATTCAGTGTGTTAGAGTTAGTCTGTATGGCTGTAAAACTAAGGCTGCACGCCAGGAGTGCGGATCGCACCAATTTGTTGCAGCGGGGAACGCATCACCACACGGCCGTCCGGGCGAGGTGCAGCCAAACCCCGACGTTCAACGACTCACCGGTAAAATTCCGGAGGGCACCCGCAGCTTTGCCCACCTTTAGATGCAAAACCCGGGTCAAATTTAAATGCAAATTAACATTCATGTCATATTTGTATTGTTTTAAGGTGTTCCAGGGTGAGACACATAGACAGTCATTGCCCTTAATCTGACATCTCCCTTTGGCTCTTTCTATTGCAGTGCCGTTATATCCTGAATTGCTAATCAAGCAGTTTCTGCATTTACGTTTTTATTCGCATCGTCTATAAACAGTCAATGGGCATTCATGTTAATTAACACTCCCTAAGCTACTTCGTAGCACGGGACATGGTTTTATTAGCCATTTAATAAAGACTATTACCGCGCAAGTGGCCGAAGGAGGCACAATGATTCACAATGATTCACAATCCAGACCAGATCGCTGGCTGTCGCTATGTATGCTTGCGATAGCTCTGCCGGTGTCGGCACAATCCACCAGTGACGCCGAGTCCGCGGTGAAAAAAAACCCGCTCAAGGAGGCGTACTTCGGCGAGACCCATGTCCACACAGGGGTGTCGATGGACGCCTTCATCGCCGGCAACCGCCTGACGCCGGATGACGCCTACCGCTTCGCCAAGGGCGAGGAGATGATGGTCAACGGCAGCATGCACAAGATCAAGCGGCCGCTCGACTTCGTAGCGGTTACCGACCACTCGGAATTCATGGGCGAAGCCTACAGCCTCATGAACGAGGGTGCCCCGGGCCACGATGACCCGGTCGCCGAGTCCTTCCGCACCGCGCCGAACCTGGCGACGGCGCTGAAGCTGTACAACGAGTACGTGCTGACGCCACTGGCGGGCGGCGGCAGCCCCCACCCGGACTTCTTCCAGGGCGACGAGGCCATCAAGACCACCTGGCAGAAAAATGTCGAAGCCACCGAAAAGCACTACGAGCCCGGCAAGTTCACCACCATCCACGCCTATGAGTGGACCTCCGCCCCCGGCGGCGCGAACCAGCACCGCAATGTGTTTTTCCGCGATACCAACCTGCCCGATATGCCCTTCTCCTCCAATGAAGGCGCGGATCCCGAGGAGCTCTGGGCCTGGATGCAGACACAGCGGGACCAGGAGCGCAAGGTGTTCGCGGTGCCGCACAACTCGAACGAGAGCAAGGGCCTGCTGTTCGCCGAGGCCAGCCTCTCGGGTAAGCCGATCGACGAGGACTACGCCACGACCCGCGCCAGCATGGAGCCCCTGATCGAGATGATGCAGGTGAAAGGCAATTCCGAGGTCATCCCCAACTTCTGGCCCAATGATGAGTTCGCCGACTTCGAAAACGCCACCACTATCCAGAAATACAACGGACGCGCCTTCATCAAGGAGAACTTCGTTCGCTATGGCCTCGGGCGCGGCGTCAAGTACCACGCCCAGCTCGGCATCAATCCGTTCAAGTATGGTTTCGTGGGCGGCACCGACAATCACAACGGTACGCCAAGCAACGTCGAGGAGGACAACTACAAGGTCGGCAGCCACGGACTGGCCGACCGGGACCCCGAGACCCGCTCGAAAGCCGACCTGGACGGCGAAATGCGGGTCGCCGACGCCAATCCCGGCGCGCTGGCGGGGGTGTGGGCCGAGTCGAACACCCGGGGCGCCATCTGGGATGCAATGTTGGCGAAGGAGACCTTCGCCACCAGCGGGCCGCGCATCAAGGTTCGCACCTTCGCCGGCAGCGGCTTTGACAAACGCTACGACAATTACGAGAAACTGGTAAAAGACGGTTACGCCAGAGGTGTCCCCATGGGCGGGGACTACACAGGCGACAAGGCCCCGCAGTTTCTCGTCTGGGCAGTCAAGGACCCGATCGGCCCCAACCTCGACCGCATCCAGATCATCAAGGGCTGGTATGAAGATGGCGAGATGAAAGACACAATCTACAACGTGGTGGCTTCTGGCAAGCGGCTCAAGCGGGATGGTTCTGTAGAGTCGATCGACGCGCCCATTGACATGACAACCGGGCAGTTCAATACCGAGAAAGGCAGTCCTGAACTGATGGGGGTGTGGACCGATCCGGATTTTAATCCCGAAGTCGAAGCCTTTTACTACGTGCGTGTACTGCAATTGCCGACGGCCCGCTGGACACTCTACGACGAACTCAACGCCGGGGTGCAGTATCCCGAGGATGTGAAGCGCCAGCTCGTCGAGCGTGCCTGGGGCTCACCGATCTGGTACGAGGTGCTCTGATCGCGTGGCGTCTTGGCACTGGTTCAGGGAACCGCTACTGCACTTCTTCCTGTTCGGCGGTATCGTCTTCGGGGCGTATGCCTGGCTACAGGAGGATGCCCAGGCGGTGCAGGACGATGGCAATCAAATCGTCATCGACCAGGCGGAACTGGACCACCTGACCGGGCTCTGGAAACTGCAGTGGAAGCGCGACCCTGCGCCAGACGATGTGACCGCGATCATTGACCGGCACCTGCGCCAGGAGGTGTTCTACCGGGAGGCCCTGAAGATGGGCCTGGATCACAATGACGGGATCATACGCAAGCGACTGGCGCAGAAAATGGAGGCCGTGGCCAACGACCTGAGCGTGCTGATGAAGCCCCCCACCGAGGCGCGTCTCAGGGAGTATTTCCACAGTCGGGAGGCGTTTTTCACCCTGCCGCAGGCCTACGCATTCCGGCAGGTATTGTTCCTGCCCGACGAGCCGCAGGTCGAGGAGCGCATGCAGGCCACCCTGTCGGCACTGCGCCAGGGCGCGCCGGTACCGGGGGCGCGCCAGAACAAACTGTCGCTGCCGGTGGAATGGCCGATGACGGCGCAGAACGAACTCCACAACGACTTCGGCGGCGACTTTGCCGAGGCCCTGGCCGCACTGCCCGTCGGGCACTGGGCAGGACCGGTGCGCTCGGGCTTTGGCTGGCACCTGGTGCTTGTCGAAGAGCGCCAGGCGCCCAGGTTGCCAGCCTTCGAGGAGGTGCACGATTATGTCGCCCGGGAGTACGAGTACCAGTCGGTGCTCGAGGCGCAAGATGAGCTATATCAGAACCTGCTGGCGAAATACGAGGTCACCATCACCGCCGATGTTCCCCAAAGCGCCGTTAAAGTCGGGCTATCGGCTAACTGATGACCCTGGCATTCCGTGCCCTGCTCCTGCTGTGCCTGACGTGGTCCGTCTACGTCCCGGCCCATGAGATACGCCCCGCCTACCTGCAAATCGACGAAACCGCACCCCACCACTACGAGGTGCTGTGGAAGGTGCCGAGCCGGGGCGACCGGGTGCTGGATATCCAGCCCCGCTTTGACGAATCCCTGTCCCTGCGCCTGACCCAAGAGCCCACCCTGCTCGAGGGTTTTGTCATCTACCGCTACCACCTGAACGGTGAGCGGGGACTGCCGGGAACAGAGCTTTGGATAGACAATCTCGCCCAGACCACGGTCGATACCCTGGTCAACATCAACCTGCTCGATGGCACGCAATCCACCCTGCTGCTACAGGCGAAGCACAATCGTGCCACCGTACCGCAACAGCCCTCACGCTGGGGCGTGGCGGCAACCTATACCCGCCTTGGCATCGAGCACATCCTACTGGGGATCGATCACCTGCTGTTTGTCGCCAGCCTGATGATGATCGTACGGGGCTGGCGCATGCTGGTGCAGACCGTTACCGCCTTCACGCTCGCCCACTCCATTACCCTCGCGCTGGTGATATTGGGCCACCTCAGCCTGCCGCCCGGGCCAGTGGAGGTGCTCATTGCCCTCAGCATCGCGCTGGTCAGTGGCGAGGCAGTACGCCAGCGTCGCGGCAGGACCAGTCTGGCTATCGATTGGCCCTGGCTGGTGGCTTTCGCCTTCGGCCTGCTGCACGGTTTCGGCTTTGCCGGTGCGTTGCTGGAACTCGGCCTGCCCCAGGGCAACACCCCGCTGGCGCTACTGTTTTTCAACATCGGTATCGAACTGGGTCAACTCATGTTCATCGCCCTGTTCCTGAGCCTGTTTGCGCTGCTGCAAAAAGTCATCGCAGTGCCGCGCCAGGCGCCAATCGCCGCCTCTTACGCCATTGGCACCGTGGCTGCCTTCTGGGTGCTCGAGCGGCTGCAAGCGACATTTTTCTAGTGCCGCGACACCCCTGCAACACAGACAGGTTGTCGCAATAGCGAGTCTGATTCAGTTGCCAGGGCCGTTCCTGGTACTCCATGGGCACGTCGTCTGACGTCTTGATGCCGAAAGGCTTCTGGTCGTAGGTGGTCCAGCGTAGGTGTAATAGGTGTAGATGCCGAGAACAGTTATCTGGCATTGGATCATTATGAGCTGAAGACGCCGTATCGGGATGGGACCACCCACGTCATCATTGAGCCTGTGGATTTCATCGCCAAACTGGCAGCGCTTGTGCCCTTGCCCAGAGTCAATCTGACACGTTTTCACGGTGTGTTTGCGCCGAACAGCAAGCACCGAGCGCTGGTGACGCCAGCAAAACGGGGAAAAGGCAACAAGCCCAAAGCAGCGGATGGCCAGGGGGAGCAAATACCCGTTCAGCGTCCTGTGGCCATGACCGGTTTTTGCTCCTGCAAAACCGGCATACATGCCATCCATGGCAATAACCTGGGCGCAGCGGCTGAAGCGGGTTTTCAAGATTGATGTTGAGATGTGCCGAGTCTGTGGAGGATCAGCCAGGGTCATTGCGTGCATAGAAGATCCAGTGGTCATTAAGAAGATACTGGTGCATCTGCAAGAAAAATCGCTGATACGAGCTGGCGGCTGTTGCCGGACAGTCGAGCGTCGCCGCAGTCCGGTCTGTTCGGCAGACTCAAGGAAGCATTCCCGTGCAACCAATGTTGCTGCCTTGCGCAGATGCAACAGGGTCTGTATTTGCCTGGAGGCATGAATAGGCTGGGTAAAGGGCACATGAACTGAATTCAGTCAGGTCAGTGTGGCTAATTCAGGCAGGATTCCGCTATGACCAGGCTGGAAAGCGGTGGCAGCGTCCGCACAATGGAGGCGGGTTTCAGGGAAAATAGCGTTTATTCGACTTATACTCAGCCCTTTCCAGAGTGGAAAGGGGTCGGTGACTAATGCGTCCAGTTTTTGTTTGTCGCCAACCCCTTTAACCTATACGCTTGGCTTCCGTGGAGTTACGTCTCTAACTCATCTCTGTTGTCATCTCTTGCCTCGTTATGGCATTTTAACGCCTTAACTCGGTGTCCGCATTTAGTAGATCACTTCAGACGGGCAGGCATGAGATGTTGTAGCGAGGGGGCTGCGCTACATTGAGGAGGAAATCGCACTAGCTGCGAACCCGAGCACCCGGCGGTTGCGAGCCAGGGAGAAGTCCGCTGCTCAAGTCTTTAAAGCGAAGGGAGGAGCCGAGATGGACTATTTGTTTGCAACGAGGGTCTTGCGCGGGCTCCTGGCGATTGCGCTCGCGAGCATCTCGGCTCCGGGGATTGCGTGGGTCTATCCGGAGCACCGTGATATCGCCGTGCTGGCTGTTCAGGGTCTCGACCCGGAACGCCTGGGGGAGTTCGATCAGCTATGGCAGGACGCGCGCATGGGTGATGAAACGCGCCTCTGCGTGTCGGGTGCCGACGCAGATCAGGGACTTACGCCAACGTGCATCGACTGGGCGGCGCTATCGGGTATCGCCGGTGATCACTCGTGCTCCAGCTACGAGATGCTGGAGACGGTTCGCCAATCGGACTGGATCCTCATGGTTGCGGACGTCGCTGCGCAGCTCAAAGAGGATCTGGGACGAATCCCGGTCACTGGCCAGCCGGATCAGACGAAGACCTCCTCGGACCTAGTCACCAACAGCCGGCGACGCCTCGCCGACGAGGCCAGTCGCGCACAGCGGTTGAACGCGCTGCGTACGGCCGACACCCGGTTGCAGCGTGCCGATCCGCACTATGCGACGCGGGCGGACGCCAACCTTGCTCACTTCCTGCTCCCCCGTCCCGACACGAACCTTGACCCCTATGCATATGGGGTGCTTGCGCTGCAGCCCGGATCGGACCTCAATGCGATCGGCGTCTATGCCTGGTATCACATAAGCGCATTGCAGAAGGCGAGCCGGCTCGCGAACGAGCAGCTATCGACCGACGAACGGAGCGCGCTCGCGCGTGCTGTGCTGTTCGACGAGGCGTTCGCACTGCACTTCCTGGAAGATACCTATGCGGCTGGTCACGTGGCCGGGAGCTGGGGCGACGTGTCGCAGCGCAAGGGTACCCACGACTTCTACAACCAGCACGGCATAGAGGTGTTCACGTGGAAGGGACGTGATGAGACCATCGTGCTGATGGGCGATGCGCATCTGCGCCCGGAGGACGCCGCGCTTGCCGCCGAGGCGGCGCGCAGGAGCCTGGCACAGGTTCTCGACGCCGCAGCTGGCCGCTCGCGAGGCTACAGCATTCCCTATGTTCCGACCGCCCCTGACCAACCGGATACGTTCGACATCTGCAAGAGCAACACCTTTCCCGACCGCGGCGAAAATTTGGGCACGGGCGGGCGCAGCCGGTACGCTGATACGCTCGAAGAAGCCCTCCTGCCCACACCCGTACCGGGTCTTGGTCCCGGTCTGGGCGAGCTGCCGCGCGCACGGAGTGAATTGGGGACGTTTGCGGGACTAGCCGCCTCGATCGAGGGCCGTGGCATAAGCGGCGGTTTCGAGCAGTCGCAGAACGATGACGGTTTTATTCCCGGGCTGGACCTGGCATTTCGTGCCGGATTGGGACTGGAAGGGGCATTGGGAGATTCAGGCGACGGACTGGCCTTTTTCCAGATCGGCTATCACGCGGACGGGCCCTCGACGAACGAGTTCGCCGACACCGGGACGGGTGCGATCGATGGGAATCTTACCGCAGCGATCCCCGCGCGCACGGGCCTGTCGACCCGGTTCCGCATGCCCTTCTACCTGATTCCCGGAGACCTCCTGTTCCTGGCGCCGATGTACTTCTTCAATCCGGAGAAGTACACACAGATGGCTATCACCGCCAGCAACGGCGGTGTTTTCGGCTGGC
>Ga0210101_1000374_pt1 | contig 15217 bp, 18 predicted proteins | sample Muzzi_PWC_D1_FD_185534 | JGI IMG/M metagenome (GOLD analysis project Ga0210101, IMG submission 185534) | Wetland microbial communities from San Francisco Bay, California, USA, that impact long-term carbon sequestration - Muzzi_PWC_D1 (SPAdes) | ecosystem: Environmental > Aquatic > Marine >... | reverse complement strand
GATGCCGACGAAGTCGGACGGAAAAGCCCCGCTTTGCGGGGCTTTTCCGGTGGTTGGAGGCACTACCGCGACCGTGCGGTCGCGGGCCCGGGTGACGCCGAGGCGTGCTTACTCACCGATCTAGGTCAGAGCGAGGGCGACGAGGTCGCCGGCTTCCGGGTCGTGCACGCGCCGGGCCACGCGCGCGGCGAGGTGATCTACTTCCGCGAGTCCGACCGGGTGGCGATCTGCGGCGACGTGATCCGCAACATGAGCTACGCGACCACGTTGCCGGGACTGAAGGAGCCGCCGGAGATCTTCACCTACGACCCGGCCGAGAACCGCCGCTCGATCCGCAAGCTCGCCAACCTCAACCCGGCGACGATCCTCCCCGGCCACGGACCAGCGGTCACCGATATGGCCGACTTCGAGCGGTTCGTCTCCCGCCTCCCCTCCTAGCCTCGGGGACGTGCCGGTGATTCAGTGCCCACATGGGTGCCTAACTCCCGGCACGCCCCCCGAGATCGGGTGCGCGGGGCTCCCTGACCAGGGTCGCCCCCATCGCCAGCAGCCAGACGATGATGCCGAGGAAGGCGATCAAGCCAAGCGCCCCGTCAGCGGGCGAGAAGACGCCGCTCTCGCTGAACGAGCCGACCAGGCCGACCACGAACGAGTAGATGGCGATGATCACGCTGTAGAAGCAGACCGCGTTCGGGACCGCCTTGGCGCGGATCCCCAGCGCCCCGGTCGCCGCGGCGAGCACCGCGAAACCGACGAAGACGAAGAGGTAGGCGAAGACGCTGAGGTCCCAAAGGGCCTGGACCGAGTCGGCGCCCAGGGTCGAGGCGTGGTAGACGGCGGCGGCCTCGGCGCTCAGACCCCCCAGCGCCGCCGCGATCAGCGCCACCCCTCCTGCCAGCGCAACCGCCGACAGTCGCGCCGACGGCTCGGCCGCGCGCAGCCTGTAGAAGACGCTGCCCAGGAACCAGGCGATGGCGAAGAGCGTCGCGAACCCCAGGGCGATCGTCGTCTGCAGCTTGCCGTGGTTGTCGAGGATGAATTCCCGGACTTCGCCTGCGCTGTCCCCGAAACCGGGTGGGGCGCCGCTCGGCCCCAGAACGAACCCCAGGATGAGCAGGACGGCGGCGACGATCCCCATCGAAGCGCCGACCTTCGGCCACGAACCCTCAGACATATCTCAACACCTCCAGAGGAGAAGGACGAGCGAACCGATCCTAGACCCGATCGGGACGGGCGCGCAACCCGAACGTCTACGCTTCGCCCGTGAGCGAGCAGAGCGACGACGCGATCGAGCACGGCTTCAAGGAGGGCGACAAGGTCTGGGTCGAGGACGGCGAGGGCCGCCACCATTCCGGCGTCTTCGTCGGCGACAACGAGGCCTCCGGCTGGTTCGGCGGCGGCCCCAGCGCCTACGTCGTCCACCCCGAGGCGCACCAGGCCGAGGTCGTCTCGATCTTCCGCATCACCCCGCGCGAGGAGTAGTCAGCGATCGCGGGCAATCCGCATGTCGACCTTTTCGCCGCGGAAGGGGACTCCCTCGGCAACCAGGTGGCGGCGCTGCCTGGCACCCTTGGCGAGCGAGCCGTCGGCGCGGACGACGCGCCACCAGGGCAGCTCGGGCTCGGTGGCACCGAAGAGGACCGCGCCGGCAAAGCGCGGCGCGCCCGGAGAAACGTCACCGTAGCTCCGTACCCGTCCCGGCGGGATCACCCGCACCCGGGCGAGGACATCGCCTTCCCGATCGAGTCGTTGGCTCACGTCGACGGCGTGCGCATCGGCGGCTTTGTAGTGCGAAACACGCTACAATCCTACCATGGCATCTGCGCCCCACCCGATCTCACTGCGCCTCGGCCGCGACGGCATGCAAGCCCTAGACGACCTCGCCCGCCGTCGCGGCCTCACCCGAGCCGAGGCCGCCCGCCGGGCTATAGCGGAGACGGCGGAGCGGGAGCGAAAGCGGTCGGGGCTCGCCGCCGAGGCTCGCAGGCTGATGGATGACCCCGCCTATGTCGGTGAGGCGCGCGAGGTCGCGGCGATGATGGAGGAACTGCGTGGTCCGCGGTGACGTCTGCGCAATCAACCTGCCCAAGGGCCGTGGCCGGGTCCAGCGCGGACAGCGCTACGCGATCGTTGTGCAGGCCGACGATCTTCTCGGCCTCTCCACCGTCGTCATCTGCCCGACCTCGACGTCGGCGCAACCAGCGAGCTTCCACCCCGAGGTCGAAGTCGGCACCGAGTCCACGCGCGTTCTCTGCGAGATGGTCGGCGCGGTCGATGGGCGCGCAGTCGGCGAACGGGTCGCGCATCTGAGCAGTGACGACCTACGCGCTGTCGAGGATGGGCTGGAGCTCGTGCTCGAACTGAGCTGAACGGCTCAGGCCGCCGGGCCGAAGGCGTCGATCAGGCGGTTCTGGTACTCGCCCAGCTCCTCGGGGGAGATGAAGTAGGTGGGCGGGGTGAGGAAGAGGCCGTCGGCCCGCTCGGCGGTCGCCTCGACCCGGGCGCGAACCTTGTCGAGCGGCCCGGCGGCGCAGTAGACGTCGACCATCTCGTCGCTGATCGCGGCGGGGACGGCGGCGAGGTCGCCGCGGCGGAAAGCCTCGCCGGCGGCCACCGCGTTGTCGGCGAAGCCGTGCAGCTCCCAGAGCGGCATGTACGTCCTCACGGTTGCGTAGAAGGCGATCGTGCGGCGGGCCATGTCGACCGCCCGCGCCTCGTCGTCGTCGATCGCGCAGCAGACGGTCGGCAGGTAGTCGAAGTCGCCGCGCTCGCGGCCGGAGCGGCGCAGCCCCTGCTCGAAGGAGGCGACGACCACCTCGTCGATCCAGCGCAGGCTCTGGATCGGGTGCCCGATCAGCCCGTCGGCGACGTCGCCGGCCATCCGGCACATGCCGCCCTGCACGCCGGCGGTGTAGATCGGCACCGCCTCGCGCGCCGCCGGGTGGGGCCGGATCCAGCCCTTGATGTCGATGTCGTAGTAGGAGCCCGCGAAACGGATCGGCTCGCCCGCCCCGGCCTGGCCCATGATCAGCCGCGTCGCCTCGACCGCCTCGCGCAGGTGCGGCGCCGGGCGGCCGTAGGAGGCGTTGTGCCAGGTTTCGTTGAGGCGTTTGACCCCGGAGCCAAGGCCGAGCCGGAAGCGCCCGCCCGACATCTCGTCGACGTCGAGCGCCGAGACGGCGAGGATGAAGGGGCTGCGGGTGAAGGCCCAGGCGATCCCCGTGGCGATGCCGATCTTCTCGGTGCGAGCGGCCAGATAGGCGGCCTGGGTCATCGAGGAGCGGAACAGCTCCGGCGCCCAGACGCACTCGACCCCGGCCGCTTCGGCCCGCTTCGCCTCCGCCTCTAGGTCGGCGACCGTCATCCCGATCGCGGCGACCGAGATGCGGTCCAGTGCGCTCATCGCCCGACCGGTCCCTCCGCCTCAGGCGGGGACCGCCGCACCCGTCTCGGCAAGGACGGCCTCGGCGACCCGCTCGCGGTGCCACTTCGCGTCGCCGAACAGCGCCGCGTTCGCCTTGCCTCGCTTCAGGAAGAAGTGCAGGTCGTGCTCCCAGGTGAAGCCGATCCCGCCGTGCGCCTGGATCGAGGCGTGGGGAACCCGCCAGCCGGCGTCGGAGGCGTAGGCCTTCGCCATCGAGGCGGCCAGGGGCAGCGACTCCGGCTCGGCCTCGGCCGCCCAGGCGGCGCCGTAGAGGACCGAGCGCGAGTTCTCGACCTCGAGCAGCATCTGGGCGCAACGGTGCGAAACGGCCTGATAGGAGCCGATCGGGCGGCCGAACTGTTCGCGCTCCTTCGCGTAGGAGATGGCCATCTCCATGGCCCGCTGGGCCACCCCGGTCGACTCGGCGGCGAGCGCCACGCAGAGCCGGTCGAAGACCGGCCAGTAGTCCTCGCCCGGGGCGGGCATCGTGTCCTCGGGCGCGACGCGCACGCCCTCGAAGCGCACCGAGTGCAGGCGGCGGGTCGGATCGAGCGACGGTTCGGCGGTCACGGTGACGCCGGCCGCCCCACGGTCGACCAGATGCCGGCTGCCGTCGGCGGTCGCGACCATCAGGAAGTCGGCGCTCGCCGCGTCCAGCACCAGCACCTTCTCGCCGTCGAGGACGACGCCGTCGCCGTCCGCGCTCGCCTCCATCGAGTGGCCGCCAGGCGCCGCGGTCGAGCCGGCGTCCCAGAGGGCCGGGGCGCCGCGCAGCTCGCCGCTCGCCAGCGGCCGCAGGCGGCGCTCGCGCTGCTCGTCGCTGCCGCAGCGCGCCAGGGCGAGGCCGACGATCGTGTTGGAGAGCAGCGGCGAGGGCGCCAGCGCGTAGCCCATCTCCTCGAACAGAACGGCCAGGTCGACGGCGCCGAGGCCCTGCCCGCCCCACTCCTCGGGCAGCGCCAGGCCCGGCCAGCCGAGCTCGGCCATCTCCTCCCAGTCCGATTGCTCGAAGCCGTGCTCGCTCTCGACCAGCTCGCGGATCCGCTCCGAGCGGTAGCGGGCGGCGAGGAAGTCGCGGGCCGTGGAGCGGATCGCCTGCTGCTCGTCGGTGAGGTCGAAGTACAAGGCCGTCTCCTCAGCGCAGCTTCGGCAGGCCGAGCACCCGCTCGGCGACGATGTTCTTGAGGATGTCGGTGGTGCCGCCCTCGATCGAGTTGGCTCGCGAGCGCAGGAACGAGTACTGCCAGGCACCGCCCGCGACCGCGTGCTCGGCGCCGCGTTCGAGCGCCGCGTAGCCGCCCTCGAGGTCGAGCGCCAGCTCGGCGATCCCCTGGTTGATGTCGGACCACTGCCACTTGCCGAGCGAGCCCTCGGGGCCGGGGACGCCCGACTGCATCGTCTTGGTCAGGCCGCGGTAGCCGTTCAGGCGCATCGCCTCGGCCTCGATGTGCAGCTGGGCGATCCGCTGCCGGTAGACCGGATCCTCGGCCGCCGTGCCCCCGTTCGCGCGGGTCTCGCCGGCCAGCTCGCCGAGCCGCTTGAGGCTGTTGGCGATCTGGGCGATCGCGCCGAAGGCGAGCCCGGCGCGCTCGTTCATCAGCGTCGTGATCGCCACCGACCAGCCGTTGCCGACCCCCCCGACCACGTTCGCGTCGGGGATCCGCGCCTCCTCGATGAAGACCTCGTTGAACTCGCCCTCGCCGGTTATCTGGACCAGCGGCTTGGCCTCCACCCCCGGCTGCTCCATGTCCATCAGGAAGTAGGTGAGGCCCTGGTGCTTGGGAGCGTCGGGGTCGGTGCGGGCGACCAGCATGCACCACTTCGCGTACTGGGCGAAGGTGGTCCAGACCTTCTGCCCGGTGACCACCCATTCGTCGCCGTCCTTGACCGCCTTCGTCTTCAGCGAGGCGAGGTCGGAGCCGGACTCGGGCTCGGAGAACCCCTGGCACCAGATCTCCTCGGCGGAGAGGATCGGCTCGAGGTAGCGCTGCTTCTGCTCCTCGGTGCCGTGGGCGATCACCACCGGGCCGCCCATCGCAAGGCCGAGCACGTTGGCCGGGCTGGGCGCCTCGGCCCGGGCCATCTCGCCGGCGAAGATCGCCTGCTCGATCAGCGTCGCGCCGCGGCCGCCGTACTCCTGCGGCCAGGAGATCCCGGCCCAGCCGGCCTCGTGCATCTGCCGCTGCCAGTCGCGGCGGAAGGCCATCACCTCCGCCAGGCCATCCGGCTCGAGCCCCGGATGGTTCTCCTCCAGCCAGGTGCGGACCTCGTCGCGGAACTCGCGCTCGAACGGTGAGAGGCTGAGGTCCATCGGCAGCGCAGCATAGCGGGCGACTGGCCAGGCAGCCAGGAAAGCTAGAGCTGGCTGCAGAATTTGAAGCCGTATTCCTTGGTCAGCTTCTGGAACTTGGCCATCGGAGACTTGGGGCCGCTCAGTTCCGACGTCGGCTTCGCTTCGACGCCATCCGCGCCTTCTTCGAGCGCGGCGACGATCGCTTCGGCCTGCTGCTCGTCCTTCGTCGGAGGATTGAGCCCTTCGAGCTCCGCCGTCGCGGTGCGGAGCGGCGGGACCGCGGCTTTCAGGTTTTCTTCTTCTTTTTTCGCCTGCGGCGACTTTGACTTCTTTCCTTTCGGCAGGGTTTTGAGCCTCGCCTGGTACCTGTTCGGGACCTTTTCGCAGATCGCGTCGCCCTTTTTGACGAACTGGGCCTTGGTCAGCGGGGGGCCGCTGCTGTCGCTGCCGGACCCGCAGCCCATCGCGACCGATCCGATCGCCAGGACGGCGGCGAGTACCGCGATCGCTCGCCCGTGCACGTGCTTATCCTCCGAGTTGATTTGACTAATCGGGATAACCTACAGACAAACCGCGCCAAGTCAAATCGAGATTCGCTCGACGACGCTCAGCCGGCGCGGTCGAGGGCGCGCCAGGGCCCGGTCTTCAGAGCCGGGCCGAAGCCGGCGCTGAACAGGGCGCCGGCGCGGCAGCCGTGGACGCGCCGCGCGTGGACGCGCAGCAGCGGCTCCGCCCGCACGGTGAACCCGTGCCGCGGGTGGCGCTCGAAGGTGCGCCGGATGCCGGCGTCGTCGAGCTCCCAGCCGCGCAGGCCGAGCACATCGACCAGGATGCCGTCGTGGGCGAGGTGCTGGACCGCGCCGCGCTCGGCCGACACCTTGGGGTTGAGATGCAGGGTGATCGCGTCGAGGACGTCGTGGCGCGTGGCCTCGGGAAGCGGCGAGCCGTCGAGCACCTGCGCGGCGGTCTCCGCCCCGGCGACGGCGAAGCAGCGATCGCTGAGCGTCTCCATCTCGGGGAAGGCGATGTCATGGAGCATGGTCGCGGCGAACAGCGCCTCCTCGTCGCACTCGAGCCCCTCGACCTCGCCCAGGGCGCGGGCGAAGACGTAGGAGCGGTAGCTGTGCTCGATCACGGTCGGCTCCAGCTCGGCGCAGGCATCGACCACCTCGCGGGCGAAGGGCGTGTCGGGCGGGGTGAGCCGCGAGGGGTCGGGGCCCGAGCCCCGGAGGCCGGCCCGGCTCGCCAGCAGCCGCGGCAGCGCCTTCGACGTCGTCAACACGACGGCGGCGACGAACCGCGCCCGCTCGCCGCGCCCGAGGATCCCCCTGGTCCGCCGACCCCACTCGACCGTCCCGATCTCACCGAGCAGCGTGCTCATGCCGCGTCCGCCATCGCGTCGGCCTCGGCGGCACCGAAGCGCTGCCGGTACTCCCCCGGGCCGATCCCGAGCACGCGCCGGAAGGCGCGGCGCATCGTCTCGGCGCTGCCGAACCCGCAGCGCTCGGCCACGGCATCGACCGACGAGCGGCCGCTCTCGAGCAGGTCTCGCGCCGCCTCGACGCGGACCCGCTCGACGAAGCGGGCGGGCGTCGTGCGAACCTCGCGGCCGAAGAGCCGCGTCACCTGTCGCTCCGAGAGCGCTGCGCGCTCGGCCAGCGCCGGCACGCGGTGGTCGCCGGCCGGGTCGGCGACGATGCCGTCGACGAGCTTCCGGATCGGCGACTCGGCGGGGACCGGGGCGCCCAGCCGCTGCGAGAACTGCGACTGGCCGCCGGGACGCTGGAGGAAGACGACCAGCCAGCGGGCGACGCTGCGCGCGACCTCGGCACCGTGGTCCTCCTCGACGAGCGCGAGGGCGAGGTCGATCCCGGCGGTGACCCCGGCGGAGGTGATCACCGAGCCGTCGCGGACGTGGATCCGGTCGGGCTCGACGGTCAACGCCGGGAAGCGCCGGGCGAGCTCCTCGCACGCGGCCCAGTGGGTGGTGACGCGCCGCCCGTCGAGCAGTCCGGCCGCGGCGAGGAGGAAGGCGCCGCCGCAGACCGAGCCGACGCGGCGGGCGCCGGCGGCGACCCGCGGCAGCTCGGCGACCAGCTCGGAGTCCTCGAGGACGACCCGCCCGCGCCCGCCCGGGACGAGCAGCGTGTCGATGCCGTCCGGGTCGAGCTCGGCGAGATCGGCGTCCGGCTCGATCCCCATCCCCGAGGAGGCGCGGACCCGGCCGCCCCCGACGCTGGCGATCGTCAGCGCGTAGCCGGGTCCGCCGCTGCCGGCGGCGGCGACCCGCGTCGCCGCGTCGAAGACGTCGGCCGGGCCGGCGATGTCGAGCAGCTGCATGCCGTCGAACCCGACCAGGACGATCTTTCGCTCGGCAGTCATGCGTCGATCTTGCCGGACCAGGGGGATGTCCGCAAGGACATCTTCCCCTCGATTTAGGACATACTCAGACGCGCTCGATCAGGGTGCCGGTGCCGAGGCCGCCGCCGCAGCACATCGTCACCAGGCCGATCTGCTTGTCGGAGCGCTCCATCTCGTGCAGCAGGGTGGTGATCAGCCGGGCGCCGGTCGAGCCGAGCGGGTGGCCGAGGGCGATCGCGCCGCCGTTCACGTTGACCCGGTCCATGTCGGGCTCCAGCTCGCGCCGCCAGGCGGCGATCACGGAGGAGAAGGCCTCGTTGATCTCGACCAGGTCGACGTCGTCCATCTTCATCCCGTTGCGCTCCAGCAGCTTGCGGGTCGCCGGGATCGGGCCGGTCAGCATGATCACCGGGTCGACCCCGACCGTGGTCTGGTCGTAGATCCGCGCCCGCGGCGTCAGCCCCAGGGCGTCGGCCTTCTCGCGGGCCATCAGCAGCACCGCGGCGGCGCCGTCGGAGACCTGCGAGGAGTTGCCGGCGGTGATCTTGCCGTCCTCCTTGAAGGCCGGCATCAGCTTCGCCAGGCCCTCCAGGGTGGTCTCGCGCAGGCCCTGGTCGGTGAGATAGGTGTCGCCGTTGACCGCGAAGGGGACGATCTCGCGCTCGAAGCGCCCCTCCTCGGTCGCCTCGGCGGCGAGCTGCTGAGAGCGGAGGCCGATCTCGTCCAGCTCGGAGCGGGAGATCTCCCACTTGTCGGCGATCATCTCCGCCGAGAGGCCCTGCGGGACGAGGTTGTAGCGCTCGAGCAGCTCGGGGGAGAAGGGCGAGCCGTGCTCGCCCATCACCTGGTAGCCGTCGGCGAAGGAGATGTGGCCCATGTGCTCGACACCGGAGCCGATCGCGACGTCGTGGACGCCGGTGGCGATCAGCGCCGCCGCGAAGTTGACCGCCTGCTGGGCGGAGCCGCACTGGCGGTCGATCGTCGTCGCCGGCGTCTCGACCGGCAGCCCGGCCTCGAGCCAGGCGTTGCGGCCGATGTTGACCCCCTGCTCGCCGAACTGCTGCGCGCAGCCGGCCATCACGTCGCCGGTCTCGGCGGGATTGACGCCGCTGCGCTCGAACAGCTCTCGGTAGACCTTGGCGAGCAGGTTCGAGGGGTGGACGTCCTTGTAGTAGCCCTTCTCCTCGTGGCCGCGCCCGATCGGCGTGCGGACCGCCTCGACGATCACGACCTCGCGGCCGCCGAACTTGCCGTTCCCGTTCTCTGACATCGAAGCCTCCGTTCCGTCTCTCGCGTTGATGTCGTACTTCTTCCCGGTATGCGGAACGAACTACGACATCAACTGGAAGATAGCCGATTGATTGGTCAGTCAGCCAGGGTGCCGCGCAGCACGAGCCGGCGAGGGATTGATAGGAACCCATCTTGATGAGCGGGACCAAGGGATACGAAAGCCCCGGGGTCGCCGGCAGCGGCGCGATCGCCACCGGGCTGGCGGCGGTGTCGACGACCACCGCCGACACGATCCTGCTGGCGCGCAGCGAGGCATCGGCCTGGCGCGCCGAGGAGAAGGTGGTCGCCGCCTGCGCGAAGATCGAGGGCGCCGAGGCCTCGCGGCTGCGGGTGACCACCGACCCCAAGGACCTGGCCGACTGCGACGTGGTGGTCGAGGCGGTGATCGAGGAACTCGGGCCGAAGGGGGAGGTGCTGAGCGCCGTCGCCGAAGCCTGCCCGGACGCCGACCTGGCGACCACGACGTCGTCGCTGAGCATCGCCGAGATCTCCGCCGCCGCGAAGGTCCCGGGTCGCCTCTTCGGCCTCCACGTCTTCAACCCGGTGCCGAGGATGAAGCTGGTCGAGGTCTGCTTCCCCGACGTCGGCGAGGAGACGCGCGAGAAGGCGCTCGCCTGGTGCGCGGCGCTGGGCAAGACCGCGGTCGAGGTGCCCGACCAGGCCGGCTTCGTGGTCAACCGCCTGCTCTTCCCCTACCTGTTCGACGCGGTGCGGATGGTCGAGCGCACCGGCATGGAGGCGGGCGAGGTCGACGCCTGCATGAAGCTCGGCGCCGGCCACCCGATGGGCCCGCTCGCCCTGCTCGACTTCATCGGCCTCGACGTCGCCGAGGCGATCGGCGACGCCCTCTACGCCGACTCCTCCGAGCCGGCGCACAAACCGCCGGGCCTGATGGTCGAGCTGATCGGCGAAGAGAAGATGGGCCGCAAGAGCGGCGCCGGCTTCTACTCATACGACTAGGCCGCTGCAAACCGGCGCATCTCGGGGTCTTCGGTCGGCCTCCTCCGGTCACGCACTGGATTGTGCGCTCCCGTCGTCGGCCTCCCTGCATCCCCCGATCTGCTCGGTTTTCGCGGCCTAACGCCTGCCGGCGAGGTCCCAGATCACGTCAGCCGGCGAGATGCCCTGACGGCGGGCGATCGCTTCGACCTCGTCCCAGGGAAGCTCGGCGTCCGGCAGGTCGTCCCAGCGGGCCAGGTCGAGTGCCTCGACCGCCCCCTTCAGCGCCGGCCCGAGGTGCTCCTCGGAGCGCAGCAGCGCCCTCAGAACCTCGAGCTGCTTGTCGCTCAAGCGCACAACCCACATGCGATACCTCCAGGGTTAGGCGGGGACGCGGGTTGCTCGAAGAACCTAGGCGGCCGACCGGACAGAATCGCCGCCGCCGCTGATCCGCACCGCCTCGACCCGGTTCTCGCGCACCGCCTCGACCCGGATCGTGTAGCCGTCGGAGTCGATCGTGTCGCCCCGCCTCGGCAGCCGCCCCAGCTCGCCGAACACGAAACCGCCGATCGAGTTGTAGGCGTCGCTGCCGGCCGACAGCTCGATCCCCGCGTCGGCCAGGTCGCCGAGCGAGACGTGGCCGCGCACGAACCACTCGCCGCCCGCCAGGCGCCGCAGCGCCGCTGCGCGGGGATCGGTCTCGTCCTCGATCTCCCCCACCACCTCCTCGAGGATGTCCTCGACGGCGACGATGCCGACCGTGCGCCCGTACTCGTCGACGACCACCGAGAGGGAGGAGCGCTGCACCTGCAGGTCGTGGAGCAGGTCGTCGAGCGGGCGGGTCTCGGGGACGATCAGCGCGTCGCGGACCACCGGCTCGATTCGCGCCTCGGGCCCGTCGCTCATGTAGAGGCGGGCGAGGCTGTTGTTGTGGACGATGCCCGTGACCCGGTCGGGGTTGTCTTCTTCGATCACCACCAGGCGGGTGTGGCCGGAGGCGACGCAGCGACGCAGCGCAGTCTCCACCGTCTCGGCGGCGTCGACCGTGACCACCGCCGGGATCGGCGTCATCACCTCGCGGGCCTGCTGCTCGTGCAGGTGGAAGACGCCGCCCAGCATCCCCGCCTCGCCGGGGTCGAGCCGGCCGTGCTGGGCGCCGCGCACGATCATCAACCGCAGCTCCTCGGAGGAGCCGACCTCCTCGTCGGCCTCTGGCTCGATCCGCAACACGCGGGAGACGAAGAACCGGGCCGGCACGTTGGTCAACACGATCAAGGGGTCGAAGAGGCGGCGGAAGAGCTCGAGCGGCCGCGAGATGCCGAGTAGGAGCCTCTCCGCGCGGGCGATCCCGACCATCTTCGGCGCCTGCTCGCCGAAGATCACGTGCAACAAGGTGATCGAGGCGTAGGCGATAAGGAAGGCGAGGATGTAGGAGGCGGCGCTGCCGAGAGCGCCCTCGAACAGCGGCTCGATCAGCGAGGCGATCGCCGGCTCGCCGAGGAAGCCGATCCCGATCGAGGCGAGCGTGATCCCCACCTGCGAAGTCGCGACGTACTCGTCGACGTGGTCGAGCTGGTGCTGGGCGAGGCGGGCAGCGCGACTGCCCTCCTCGGCCACTCCCTCGATCCGGCTGTGGCGCGAGCGTACGATTGCGAACTCCGCGGCGACGAAGAAGCCGTTCACGCCGATCAGCAGAAGCACGAGCAGGATGAGCAGCCAGGCACTCATCGGCTATGTGGCCAGGTACTTCGGGGGAGGTCTTCTTCGACCATTCGGCATCACGCAATATAGCTTGCCGGCCCGCGGCAGCCGCGCGTGCGATATTGGCGCGCATGCGTATCGCCAGCCTCGTGCCGTCGGCCACGGAGATGCTGTTCGCCCTCGGCCTGGGCGACAGCGTGGTCGCGGTCACGCACGAGTGCGACTTCCCGCCGCAGGCCGGCGAGCTCCCGCATCTGACCCGCACGGTTCTGCCGGCCGACCTCGACGCCGCCCAGATCGACAGGGCGGTGAAGGCCACGGTCGGCGAGGGCCGGGCGCTGTACGAGCTGGACGAGGAGCGGCTCGCCGCCCTCTCCCCGGAGCTGATCGTCACCCAGGCGATCTGCGACGTCTGCGCGGTCTCCTACGAGGACGTGGTCGCCCTCGCGGCGAGGCTGCCGGGCCGGCCGCGGGTAGTGCAGCAGGACCCGAGCACGCTCGGCGAGATGCTCGAGGACGTGGTCCGGCTCGGCGAGGCGACCGGAAAGGAGGCGGATGCCCACGACCTGCGCGGCGAGCTGGAGGGCAGGCTGGCCGCGGTTCGCGCCGCCGTCTCCGGCGCCGCGCCGCCGCGGGTGATCGCCCTGGAGTGGCTCGATCCGCCCTTCGTCGGCGGCCACTGGATACCGGAGATGGTCTCGATCGCGGGCGGCGAGGACGTCGCCGGGCCGCCCGGGCTGCACTCGCCCGAGGTCCGCTGGGGCGAGCTGTCCGGACTGGGGCCCGACGTGGTGATCGCGATGCCCTGCGGCCTGCGCGTCGAGGGGGCGCGCGCACAGACGGTCGAGCACTGGGAGCGGATCGCGACGCTGGGAGCCGGGCGGGTCTACGCGGTCGACGCGGCGTCGACGTTCTCGCGGCCGGGACCGCGGCTGGTCGACGGCGTCGAGCTGCTCGGCCACATCCTCCACCCGGACCTGGTCGACGCGCCCGGCAACATCGAGTTCGCCGAGGTGCGGGCGCCGCTGACACCCAAGGGCCGTCCCGGCAGGGGTTCCACTTAACTTTTCCCGAAGGCAGGCAGCGGTCGTCCGCGGGCGCTTTCGCGGAAAAAGTACAAGACGTTCCACCCCTACCGGGACGGCCCTTACGCGACAGCTATGGCGGCAGCGATCGAGAGGACGCCGATCGCGGCGATCGCCAGCAGCTCGGCGGGCAGCCGCCGCGGGCCCAGCATCCCCCGCTCGCCGGCGATGATCACCAGCGCGCAGAGCAGGCCGCCGGCCAGCCCGCCCAGGTGCCCGCCGATGCTGATCCCGCGGATGCCGAAGGTCAGCGCCAGGTTGATCACCAGCAGGAAGCCGAGCTCGGAGGCGATCGTGTTGAGCCCGCGGCCGCGGGCGATCACGAAGGCGGCGCCGAACAGGCCGAAGATCGCCCCCGAGGCGCCGACCGTGAGCTGCGCCGGATCGGTCAGCGCCAGCGCGCCGAAGGCGCCGGCGAACAGCGAAGCAAAGTAGAGGGCGACGAAGCGCGGCGTGCCGATCGCCGGCTCGAGCAGGCGGCCGAGGATGAAGAGCGCGAACATGTTGAAGCCGATGTGGAAGAGGCCGGCGTGGAGGAAGCCGCCGGTCACCAGCCGGTACCACTCCCCGTCCGCGACCGAGATGCCGCGCAGGCCGAAGTCGGAGATCACCGAGCTGCTGGTCGCCGAGCTGAGGCCGCCGGCGCCGCCGGCGATCTCGGCCAGGTAGGCGAGCACGTTGAGCCCGATCAGCACGTAGGTCGCCGGGGTGTCGTAGCGGCCAGGGCCGAGCGCGCCGCGCGTCACCCGCGTCCGCTGCCGGGCGCACTCCGGGCAGCGCATCCCGACCGGGGTCGGCGTCATGCACTCGGGGCAGATCGGCCGCCCGCAGGAGGAGCAGGAGACGCCGGTCTCGCGATCGGGGTGTCGGTAGCAGGTCTGCGCCATCGGAAGCGCGGAGCCTACAATCGCCGCCGATGGAGGGAGCAAGCCCGGCAAGGCTCTACGCAACGCTGGTCGGCGCCCTGCTCGTGATCGGCGGGGTCGTCGGCTTCTTCTACAGCGCCTCGTTCGGAACGCCCGGCTCGGTCGAGGAGATGCTCGGCGCCTTCGAGGTGAACGGCTGGATCAACGCCCTCCACGTCCTCAGCGGAGCGCTCGGCCTGCTGGTCGCGGGCTTTGCGGCGCGGCAGTACGCGCTCTGGATCGGCGCCTTCTACCTCGCCATCTCCGTCTGGGGGTTCGCGGCCGGCGACGGCGGCGCGATCCTCGCCCTGCTCCCGGTCGACTCCGGCGACAACGTCCTCCACCTGGTCCTCGGCGCGCTGGGGATCGCCGCGGCCGCCTCGACCGGACGGCGCGGGACCAAGCTACGGCCGGACCCGGCCGGCCAGCGAACGTAGGCGCCCGCCGGCCCGCTGGCGGCTGCGGCGGCGCAGCTCGAGCAGCACGAGGGCGCCCGTCGCGGCACCGCCGACGCCGACCGCGAACACCGGGCGGACCCAGTTGCGCGGGTCGCGCAGCGCCCGCAGCTCGCTCTCGGACAGCTCCTCCGCCCAGTCGGAGAGCTCCTCGGCGGCCGCCTGGGTGACCGCCGAGAGGGTGTCCTCGAGCCGCCCGGAGAGCCGCTCGGGCGGCTCGATCGGGCGCAGCGCGTCGCCGAGCAGCCGCTCGACGTCCCAGCTCGCGCCGCTCAGCTCCTCGCTTCTCTCACTCATCCGTCATCTCCTCCTCGAGCTGCTTGATCGCGCGATGGATCAGCACCTTGGTGGCGCCGTCGCTGCGGCCCAGCGCGCGGGCGATCTCGCGGTTGTCCATGCCGAGCGCGAAGCGCATGATCAGGGCGTCGCGGCGGTCGTCCGGCAGGTGCTGGAGCTTGTCCATCACCTGGCGCAGCTCCTCGCGCCCCGCGGCGATCGCCTCGGTCCCGTGCCGGGCCGGGATCGGCTCGGCGCTGTCGAGCGGCGTCTGCGGGCGGCGGGAGCGGTCCCGGTAGTAGTTGAGCGCCAGGTTGTGGGCGATGCGGATCAGCCACGGCCGCAGCGGCCGGCCCGCCGACTCGCGCCGCGCCCGGTCGAAGTGGCGGTAGGCCTGCAGGAAGGCCTGCTCGGTGAGGTCCTCGGCGTCGTGCTGGTTGCCGACCCGGTAGTAGGAGTAGGAGTAGACGTCGCGCAGGTGGTCCCGG
>Ga0210101_1000373_pt1 | contig 15316 bp, 10 predicted proteins | sample Muzzi_PWC_D1_FD_185534 | JGI IMG/M metagenome (GOLD analysis project Ga0210101, IMG submission 185534) | Wetland microbial communities from San Francisco Bay, California, USA, that impact long-term carbon sequestration - Muzzi_PWC_D1 (SPAdes) | ecosystem: Environmental > Aquatic > Marine >... | reverse complement strand
AACGATGTGTTCGAGTGTGACGAGTACGCGGAGACAAACAAAATGGGGGACCGGTTCGATCACATCTTTGCTCATGGTGATTACGGCGGCTGGGGAGTTTTCCCCTTTGAATTCTGCATGCGGGAGCGCGGCTGGTACCAGGAGTACGAGGAATACAATTCGACCCCAACTCAGCCTGAAACGGCCTTTAATGCAATTTCCCAGGAGCTGAAATGACTGGAAAAATCAATCATATCGGTATTGCGGTAGCTGACCTGGAAAGCGCCATTCCTTTTTATCGTGACATCCTCGGAATGGAATTCGAAGGGGCCGAGGAGGTGCCGGAGCAGAAGGTCCGGGTCGGGTTTTTCAGGATCGGCGAAAGCCGGATCGAGCTTCTCGAACCCACGTCTGACGATTCTCCTGTGGCCAAATTTCTGGCCAAGAACGGCCAGGGAGTGCACCACATAGCCTACGAAGTTCCCGATCTGCCAGCGGCGCTTTCAGTGTTGCGCGAACGGGGGGTGCGCCTGATCGACGAGCAGCCTCGTCAGGGAGCCCATGGAACCCGAATCGCCTTTCTTCATCCCAAGGCATCGGAAGGGGTTTTGACCGAGCTTTGCCAGAGCGGATAAGAAGCGAAGACTCCCCCTTCAAACCGTAATTTTCCAAGGGCCGAAAGCCGGATTAAGGAAGATTCCTTGCCGGGTGGAGGCCTTTCTTTTTGCCTTGACATCATGTTTTATAAAGTGGTACTTAAATTTAGAATTTTAGAACAGCGCCCTTGCTCCCGCTTATCCTGGGTTTCTAAGAAGTGGGAAGCGTCATAGAGCGGCGGGCAGTTCGAACTTTTTGCTCCGCCCCCTCAGAGGAGTTCCATGAAGAAAACAGTCCTGATTTTCCTGGGTTTAATACTTTTCTGTTTCGTAACCGTCGCCCCTTCACGAGCTATTGACCTTGGCTCCACTCCGCCTGATTTCAAGCTGCCGACCCTGAATGGGGAGTTTGTTCAACTGTCGGATTTAAAAGGCCAGATTATTGTGCTGAAACTGGCCACGACTTGGTGCCCAACTTGCAAGCAACAGACGAAAGAGATTCAAGAAGCGGCCGGATTTCTAAAAGAAAACAATGTCGCGGTTGTCGAGGTTTTTCTGCAGGACACCGAGGAGATGGTTCATGACTTCCTCGAGGGGAAGGACTTCCAGGGGCTAAAGTTTGTCGCGCTTCTGGACGATCAGCAGGTCTACAAGGCTTATAACGTATACCTGATCCCGCGGGTCCTGATTATTGATAAAGAATTTACCGTTCGCCGCGACGGCAGCCTGATGAGTGCTTCCGATCTGACCGAGGCGATAAAAGCGCTGGCAGCTTCGAAATCCTGAAGTCCTGTTTTAGATCGAACCGGAAGGACTGCCGTGGCGGAAAAGCGACACTGTGGCAGGCACTCCACAAGCTTTTTTGATTTTAATCCGCAGAGAGACGGGCTCGACGTGATTTTTTTGTTTTAAAATGCCCGTCAAATAGAGTAAATTTGGTCCAATTGGGAAATCAGGTCACTTTTCTGCAGGATGCATTAAGCTTGAACAGTTGTTTTATTTTTCGATTGGGATCAATCAAGACCAGATAGCAAAGGTCGATCATTTTAAGGAAAGGAGGTGAAGCAATGAAAAAGATGGTCTCGGTGCTGTTAACGGCTATTCTGTCAATAGCACTCCTCGGATGTTCCGGGATGCAGAAGAAGGAGGGTGTGCGCGTGAAATGCCCCGCGTGTGGCTACGAGTTCACGACTCCGGCTTCCGGCGGATGAACCTACGGGACCAAACTTTCCTTAAGTCTTTATTGGTAGCAGGCGGGAGACTGATCGGCAATCGGCCGGCAGTCAGTCATGATGAGAATTTTTAATCAGGAGGCAAAGCGATGAAAAAGTTATTGGCATGCTTGGTGATCACCCTGGCTGTGGGTATCGCCGGGTCTGCGTTGGCAGCCGACTTCAAATTCACTGGCGATCTGAACAACCGTTTCTGTCTTTTCACCAACCAGGCGCAGATGTTTCACTCGGTTGATAACGTCAAGGACGCGTCCCCCATCGACAAGGACGGGATCAACGAATTCTTCGCCGACATCAAGTACCGTCTCCAGACCGAAATGGCCACCAACGACGGCGGCGCCAAAGGCGTGTTCGCCATTGAAGTCGGCGGGCTCCAATTTGGTGATGGAAGTGCTGCTGACTTCTCTGGTGATGGAATCGCGGTTGAAGTTCGTTTCCTCTACACCGATTTCGCCATTCCGAGCGCCCCCTCCAACCGCGTCTCCATTGGTCTGCAGGCCCTGACCGTCAACCACTTCGTGTGGTGGGAAACCGTCCCCTCCGTTCAGCTTAAGGGCGGCGACGCCGTCAAGTACAAAGTGGCCTGGGCTCGTGGTCTCGAGGCTTACAATACCGACCACAGCGACGACAGCATCGTGCGCGATTTCGACAGCTTCGTGCTCCGTCTCGATCTCGCCCCGATGGAAAAGACCAAGGTCGGCGTGTTCGGCCTCTATCAACACCTCGACAATGCTGACGACACCACCGTCGGCGGCACTGTCAACGAATTCAAGAATATCAGTTCGGGCGATATGGACATCTACACCATCGGTGTCGACGGCAGCTTCGGCTCGGGCGACTTCTTCCTGAACTGGGACCTGATTTATGAAGGCGGTACCTTCAACAACAAATCCAGCAAAGACCTCGATCTCAGCGCCTTCCTGGCTCACGCCGACCTCGGCATGAAACTGGGCAAGGGCAAGATCACCTATACCGTCTGGTACGCTTCCGGCGACGATGATCCCACTGACGGCGACATCGACAACTTCATGTCCACCGACGTCGATTTCTTCGACAGCATCATTTTCTTCGAAGGCGGTTACAGCGACGACGATTACTTCACCGAAGCTCCTTACCTTCTCGACAAAGGTCTGTTCCTCAACAAGCTGGCCTACGACCACAAGGTCGACGACAAGCTGAAGTTCGGCGTTTCCGCTCTTTATCTGATGACCGCTGAAGACCTCGAATGGGCTGGGCACAAAGATGACAAGCTTGGCATCGAGCTCGACGGCTATGTCAGCTACATGATCTATCCCAATTGCGAATTCGCCGTCAACGCCGGCTACCTGATCGCCGACGACGGGATGGATTACTGGGAGAACGACAAGGACGGCAACTCCGACTCCAATCCTTTCCGCACCACCGCGCGGGTTCGTTACAAGTTCTAAAAAATGCTGATCATTTAAAACACCTATGTTATGCTCATGGCCGGGCTTTTTGCCCGGCCATTTTTCTTTTATCAGGAAAGCTGTTTCTAAAACAAATTTATCCGTGTCGAACAGGAGGAAGCTTTGTTGCGTAAGTTGAGCTGGTTGGGCCTGCTGGTGACCTTGCTTTCGAGCCTCTTTATCGCTCCGGTCGGAGCGGCCGTTCTGGACCAGGTCAGGAACGATTTCAAGCCCGCCTCGGGCTATATTATCATGCAAGCGGGGGATGAGTTTCTCATTGACCAGGATGCTTCCAACGGCACCCGGACGGGAGACCTGTACGCCGTCGTCGAGCCCGGGGAAAAGATTATCCATCCCGTCACTCAGGAAGTTCTGGGCACCCTCGACAAGGTGAAAGGGCTGCTGCAGGTCACCCGCATCAAGACCGGATATTCCTATGTCGTACCGGTGGGAAAAACTGACAATCTGGCCCGGGGGGAAGGCGTTCGCCGTTTCGATCATATCCCGACCGCCTTCTGGGACTATACCGGACGGGGAGAGGATTTCTTCAACGGACTAAAGGCCGCTCTTCCTGCCTTGGACTGGCAACCCTATGCGGTCTCTCAAACCGAGCGCCCTTCCGTTCCATCCCCTGAAGTGGCTGGAACGACACCATTGGTCTTCGTACTTCGCAAGGACGGACTGGCGGTTCATGGTCCGAATTTCGTTGAACTGAAAACCTATCCGCCGCCGCTTGAAATAGCCGTGAACCAGCTTCAGGAACCGCAGGCCGTCGCAACGACTTCCCCGGCTCCGAGCCCGGTCCTCCCGGTTCCGGTGCCCGTTCCCGCAGCCGCTGAAGACCGGCCAATGGCGACGAAAACGCTTTCAGCCGCGGCGCCCAAAGGGATCACCATCTACCCCGGATTCCAAAGTCTCGGCCAACTTTCCGAGGGCGCTCTTTGGGCGGACTTCGTCGCCACGTCCGACGGCCTGTTGCTGGCAACGACGGATGGATCCAAAATTAGGGTTTATCGCCTCAGGAACAACCAGTTAACGACTGTTGCCTCTGCAGAACCGCGCCATCCCGGAAAAATTCTCACCCTGGCCTGGTGGCAGCCAGCCGATGGAGCACCGTTGTATCTGGCGGCAACCCTGGTCGTAGATGAGAACCGGGCTTATTCCCCGGCCCAGGAAAAGACCATTAATGGAGCCGTTTTTGTTCTGAAGGATTCCTCCCTGGTTTCGGTTCAGGAAAGTCTGACCTATCTGCTGGGAACATTCGATCTCGACGGTGACGGGACCCGGGAGACCCTGCTCGGCCAAACATTCGACAGAGAGAAGGTTTTTGGTTCCAGCCTCCGGCGGTTGGCTTTGAAGGACGGCCAGTTGGACTCTTCCTCTTTCGACCAGCCCCTTCCCTGGCAGTTCCCGGTTACCGGCGGACGGTTTTTCGATTTGACCGGGGATGGAAAAAAGGAAGTGATTTTCGTCAGCAACCGGGTCCTTTTTGTCTACCAGGGAAACAAGAAAATCTACGAATCGTCTCGGAACATGGGAGGCAGTGTTTCATCCATGAACTTCAGCGCCTATCCGGGAACCAACGCCGAACTTTATACTTCGGTGACATTTGAAGTTCCGCCGCTTGTCTTTGACCTGGACGGAGACGGGCAGAATGAAATCATTGCCGTCGGTTCCACGGGGTCCTCTATCACGGGCGCCAGGACCGGACCCGGGATCGATTCGGCCGGATTGGTGGTTCTCAAATACCAAAACGGCCAATTCCAAAAAGGTTCCTTGGGCGACAGGCAGGAAAATCCGATTCAGGGACTGGCCATGGATCACGAGGGATATTACCTGGTCGTTACCCAGCCGCAGGGCCTGATGGGCGTTGTTGGGGCCAGCCAACTGCTTCGAATACCCCGTTCTCAACCCTGACACTCAAAAAGGCGGCAAGGGAATAAAAAGCGGCTGAATTCCTTTTGGGATATAGCCGCTTTTCTTTGTCTTGGAGGAAAACCATTTCCCGGTCTTTAGCCGTAAATAACTTAAAACAGCGTTTTATATCCTTGACATATTTTATTGGCCCTGATAAATATGGCCCGTTATTATAGCCATGCTGCTGCCGTGGTTTTTTAATCATTCCGTTGACGGAACTTTTTCAAATGGGAGGAGAGAAATGAAGAGACTGCTGTGTGTTTTTCTCTTGGTTATGGTCGGCTCCTTTTTTCTGGCCGGCACTGCATTTGCCGAAATTAGCTTTTTCGGCACCGCAAAGATCAAACCCACCTGGTACAGCAATTTCGATTTCAACAATGACAAGAACGATGCCCTGATCGTCAATGAAGCAGGGTTGACCAAAGGCCAGCACGTTCGCGCCGAACTTCGCCTGGGCTGGAAAGCGAGTGGCGAAAAGTGGAAGGTCATGATGATCGCCGAAGTCGACTCCATCATGGAGAAGGACAACGCCGACCGCTCCTTCTATGTTCTGGCTGCGGACGACAACGGCAAGGAGCGCCAGCCCAACACCGGTGCCGAGTTTGGGATCGAGCGTTGCGAATTCACTTATTCCTTCCTGCCCCAGCTGGAGCTGGAGTCAGGCTGGAATATCCGCTTCCTTGATATCAAGACCGGCGGCCTGCTTTACGGAGACGACCATCCATTCGTCGGCTTTCGCGGCAAGATTACCGACAGTACCAACTACGAAGTCCTCTATATCCCGATTCAGAACCGCATTGCCTTGAAATCCGAGGGGCCTTTCGATGACAAGGATCACAACGACTGGGAAGTCTACACGGCCAAGCTGAACTACTCCTTCGGCAAGATGGAAGATACCCCCCCGGACAGTCCCTTTTACGCCAACCGCTCCTTCGGCCTTACTGTCAGCCCTTTCTTTGCCTACAGTGACAACAATTCCTGGAATTGTGACCTCCAGTACTATGGCCTGGAAGTGACCGGCCAGACCGGCCCGATCAAGCCTTACTTCGAAATCGTACTTAACCACGGTGATTTTGACGATAACCGGGACATCAAGAGCTGGGCCATGTTTGGCGGCGTCGAGCTGCCCGTCAACAAGGCCTTCAATCCCTACGTGGCGTTCCGCTTTACCCAGGGTGACGACGACTCATCCGATAATGACGTCGAAGGCTGGGTGGGCATCACCGACATCGGCCGCTTCACCGGCCTGCTTGGAATGGACGGCAACATTCTGGGAGAAGACCTGGGCCAGAGTTACGGTGCCACCCTCTATTCCTATTCGCCGGAACGCGCTCTTTCCACGAACCGCTATGGCGGCATCAGCAACAACGGTTCCGGGGACAACCCGGGGCAGAAGCTGCTGGCCATCGGGTCCCGGGGCGATCTTTCCGGGATCCTGCAGGGCCTGCTCTACAAAACCCAGGCCTTCTTCATCTGGTACGATGAGACCGACAACCTGACCAACGCCAAGGACCCGGGTAAAAAAGTGGATGATTACGCCGGCACCACCGTCGATGTCCAGCTGCTTTATGCCTTCTCCAAGAACTTCAGCATCGACTATATCTTCTCCACCTTCATCCCCGGCAAAGGGCAAGAAGACGTGCAGGATGCCAATGATCCTGCTTTCGTTAACATGCTGACCATGGCCTGGTCCTATTAAGAGGCCGCATGAAATCTTTTGGCCCCCCGTTCGCGGGGGGCCTTTTTTCTTTATTGATATTTTCTTTTGGGAAAAACACCAAATGAAATGGAAAGCGGAATGAAGCACAACCGGCACCGGCATCTTCTCACCCTGTTCCTGATAGCGATCGGTCTTATGGCTGCAACGGTCGGGGTTACCCAGGCAGAATCCTGGCCCGGGATGGAAAAGGCGATTCAGAATTGGAACGGCCCTCGGGAAGTGACTCTGCGAAGCGACCTGGAGGATCCCCTGGGTTCTTCTGAGGTCCAGAATTTACTCGAACTGTTCCTAGCCGAAGGTTTTCGTCCCACCCTCGCAGGGCCCGGCACCACGGTAAAGGAAGGGCTGATTCTGGATCTGCGGGATTCTGCTGGCGGCCGGGTGGCCATTCTGAGCAAAGCAGGGACAGGTCAGATTCTTGCTCTTGACCGGCAGGCCGCCAGGCCTCTCCAAAAACCGATGTCCGACACGTCACCTGCTGTGGATTCTGCCATGATATCGACCGAATCGGTGGAGCCGGCTCCCTTGCCGTCCCCTGCGGCGACGTTACCGGCGAATCTCTCGGAACATCCACTGGAACTCTCCTGGGAGGCGAAACAGATCGCCCTGGCCGGCACAGCCTCGGAAGAGACGCCGATCCTGGCTCTGCTAACCGATGACGCGCTTCACCTGGTTCGGGCTGAAGGCGGAACGGTCGTGCTCCTGGATACATGGTCGCCGGGCCTTGACTCCGGTCACGCCCTTCGTGTCGGAGCGGGTGATATTGACGGCGATGGAAAGAGGGAAATTGCCGCGGTCTGGGCCGAGGACGTCAAAGGGATTTACCAGGGGACCGATTCCCGGCCCCACGCCTGGATTTTCAGTGTGTCGAAGGGAAAGCTGGCACCTTTGAGCCAGGATTTGGAAGGATTTCTCCGGGTGATGAACGACCGGCTGTTGTGGCAGCGACGAGGAACATATGTACCGTTTGCCGGTCCGGTATTGTCCGTCGACCGGGATGGTGGGAAATTTCAGGTCGGTTCTCAGCCGGTCTGGCCGGAGGGTCGAAACCTCTATGCGATGACCACTCTTCCGCAGGGGACCCGGGCCCTTTTCTGGACGGATGACAGTCACCTTGTTTTGGGCTCGATAAAGGAGCAGGGGGGGAAAGAACTCGTTGCCGATCTCGGTACGGTTTCCCACCCTTCGGTTGCCGTACCATTGCGCGAAACAGAATACCGTTCCGGGTTGGAAAAAGAAGACCGGATCAACGAGCGGAACGTCCCCCTGCCCCGTCGGATTCTGATGAGTAAAGACGAACAGGTCTTCACTCTGGTCCGCGGCCGATCGGAAGGTCTGCCCCTGGTGGGTACCCCGGCCGGTCAGGACATGGTGGCGGAGATTGCGGTCGTCCCCGAGGGGCTGACACTGGAACGTCCCTTTCCCGGCGTGGAGTCGTTTATCCTCGACTTTACCCTGCTGCCCAGGGCGGGCCGGACGGATGTGCTGCTGCTTCTCAACGACCGGCCGGACGGTTCGGGAAAGTCGCGCCTGCTGGTCCAGTCTCCCCACTGATCCTGGACGAAGAGACTGTTTCCGCCTCTTCATCCAGCCACTCCACCCGCTCCACGTTCAGCGTCGCCACGCCGAACTCTTCCTCCACTCTCCCCTGGAGCAGATAGGGCCGGTGCCGGGCAAGCATGCGGCAGAACCGCGTGTAGGCCCGGGGGAAGAAGGTCGTGTCGAAAAGGTCCGTGGTGTCCTCGAAGGAGACGAATTCCATCGGCTGTCCCAACCGGGTCTGCACCGGCTTTCCCGTCACCCACCAGCCGGCCATGGTGATGTACCGTCCGACCCAGCGACTCATCTCGGTCGCCGGCACCGGCCGAAGGCGTTCCAGTATCTTCCGGTGCAGGTCGAGAGGATGCCGGGACGCGAGCATGCCGAGGGTCTCCAACTCCTGGCGCAGCACGGTCCGCTCATCGTAATGCGGTGGCGCGGGCAGGTTCGGAGCCGGTTCCTCGAACAAAAGCCCGCTCTTCGCCGGTTCGAGATGCCGATGCCGTTCAAGCAGTTCCCACATGAGGGCGGGCCGACACTCGCGCCCCTCCAAAGCATCGAAACAGCCCGCCTTGATCAGAATCCGAACGTCAGTCGGATCGAGTCCGGTCCGACTTAAAAAATCCCGGAAATTTCGAAACATTCCGTGCCGTTCCCGTTCCTGCAACAGGTCTTCGACACCGGCTCGGCAAGCGCCCTGGATCTGCATCAGCCCGATGCGCAGAACGTTTCCCTGCCCGGTATAGTGCCAGGAGCTGGCATTGATGTCGGGCGATTCGATGCCTAGCCCCTGGCGACGGGCTTCGGAAAGGTAGGCGAAAGGGGAATAAAAGCCGCCTTGGTTGGAGATGACCGCCGCCATAAACTCGGCCGGATGGTTGGCCTTGAGCCAGGCCGCCTTGCAGCTCACCAGGGCATAGGAGGCCGAATGGGGTTTGCAGAAAGAATAGCCGCCGAAAGAGAGGATCTGCGCCCAGACCTGTTCCAGGGTCTTGGCCGGGACGCCTTTTTCTTCTCCGCCGGAGAAGAATCGCAGGCGCAGATCGGCGAGCTTTTTCTCTTTATGCTTCTTGCTGATGATCTTGCGCAGTTGATCCCCTTCAAAGGCGGAAAAATCGGCCAGGGCCATGACCATCAGGGTGATCTGCTCCTGGTAGACGGCAATTCCGTAGGTTTCGTCCAGAACCGTTCGCAGCAGCGGATGCAGGACATGCCACGGCCGGCCTCGCATGCGGGCAACGAATTCGCGGATGAAAGCATTAGCCGCCGGGCGGATGATCGAGGAGGCCATGACCAGGTGTTCGAACAGGTCGCATTGGTCCGCCCGGGGATTGTCGAGCCACATTTTTTTCAATAGCTGCCGGGTGGCCGGGGACTCGATATAGAAGCACCCCATGGTGTCGCCGCGCTGCAGCAGGGCGCGCGTCTTTTCATTGCCCAGCGGCCGCCAGGCCGCGTAATCGATCTCGATCCCGGAATTTCGCCTGACCGCTTCCAGTGCATCCCGGATAACGGCCAGGGAACGGTTGCCGAGGATGTCGATCTTGACCAGCCCGGCGGCCTCTGCCTGGTCCTTTTCCCACTGGATCACCGGTAGCCCCTTGGCGGAAACCTCGACCGGAACGTAGCGCCGAATCTCGTCCGGAACGATCACCAGCCCGCCGCAGTGCAGGGAAAGATGACGCAGTTGACCGTCCAGCCGCCGGGCGATAGCCAGGATCTGCTGCCAGTCGCAGTTCATCTCCTCCGCCTGGAAAAGGGGGTGGCGGGCCACCGCGTCAGCGGTGCGGTCGGCCTTCCAGTACCCCGAAATACGGCTGGTCATGGCCTTGATTTCAGCGGCGGGGAGGCCAAAGACTTTGGCCACTTCGCGCAGGGCGGCCCGACCGCGAAATCCGACCTGATTCGCAACCATGGCGGCCCGTCGGGCGCCGTAGCGGGCGAAGGCAAAATCGAGCACTGCGTCCCGTTCGTCCCATGGGAAGTCGATGTCGATGTCCGGCGGATCAATCCGGCCGGGGTTGAGAAAACGCTCGAAGAAGAGATTATGGCGAATCGGGTCGACATGCGTGATCCCCAGGCAATAGGCGACCAGAGAAGCGGCTGCGCTGCCGCGACCGCAAGTGCGGGGAGACTGCCTGGCGATCTCCTCGACCACCAGGAAGTAATGAGCAAACCCCTTGTCCCGGATAATCGTCAGTTCCTTCTGCAGCCGCTCCTCCACCTGCGCGTCGATACGACCATAGCGCCGTTGCGCCCCGGCTCGGGCGCGCCGTTCCAGTTCGGCGAAGGACTCCTGCTCGCCCAGACCACGGAAGGCCGGGAAGATCGTGGCCGAAAAATCCCAGTCGGTATGACAGCGCCGGGCGATGGCGGCCGCATTGTCCAGTGCCTCCGGGCAGTGGGGGAAGAAGTCGGCTAGGTCCCGCGCCCCAAGCAGGCGGTCTCCGGCGCCAACGGTAGCTTCCGGGGCCAGCCGGGACAGCTTGGTGTTGAGGGCGATGGCGCGCAGGATCCGATGCAGTTCGAAATCGCCGTCTTCCAGGAGCAGGGCCCGGCTGGTGGCCACCGGCGGCAGGCGCAGCTCCCGTGCCGACGCCAGGGCCCGGTGCATCTGGTGCCCGGGCGAGACCTCGACAAAGAGGCCTTCCGTCCCGTCCCGGCGCAGGCCGGCGAGGAGCTTCCGATCATCGCTGAGAATGAACAATCCCCGGCGGCTGCCGGCCAAGCCACGCAGCAGATCGAAATCGCCGCGGCAGTGCAGGTCGGAAAGGATCCGACAGAGGTTGGTGTATCCTTCCACCGTTTCCGCCAGCAGGACGGCCCGATTGCCGCCGGTCACGGCTTCGGCGCCGATGATCGGCGCCAGCCCCGCGTCACGGGCACATTCCAGGAAACGGGGAATGCCGTAAAGGCCGTTGCGGTCGGTCAGGGCCAGCCGACGCATGCCCAGGCTGCGGACGGCGGCGCAAAGTTTTTCCGGAGAATGAATCCCCCAGCCGGGTGAAAAGGACGAATGGATGTGGAGGTGGACGAAATTGTTCATCGGGAAAAGGTTGATCGCTGGTGAGAAAAGTTTTTCCGACGTTTAAATCAGACGGAGAGGCGGAAATCGGAACAAAGGAGGGCTCGACCTCTTTGTGCCGCCGCCATGCCGTACTTGCCTCGCAGCTGGTCGAGAGCGGTCTGCAGGGCACCCATGCGTCGGTTGTCGTGATCTTGAGAAAAGAGTTCCAGTTGCTGGGGAACCGGTGCCAGACCGGCACCGACCAGCTGCATCGCCTTCAACCGGACCCGGCGCTGTCCGGCCTTGTGGAAGAGTTTTTCGGTGACGTTCAGCAGAATCATGTCCCGGTTTTCGGGACGGGGGAAAAGCATGGCTCGCCGCTCCGTCAGGCCGTCGACATAGGTGAGGGTCAGAACCAGCTTTCTCGCTCCCCGGCCGATTTGCCGCAGGCGCAGGCCGCAGCCCTCGACCAGCCGACAGAGTTCGGCCCACAGCAGTTCCTCGTCATTCTCCTCTCGGGCCAGGTACGCTTCTTCCCGAATTTCCGGGAGTCGTCGTGGCGGTAGTACGGGAGAGGGATCGATGCCCAGCGCGCGCTGATGCAGCAGGGAGGCGAACGGGCCGACCGCCAGCCGAAGTTGGGTCACTGTCAGGGCGGCGATCTCCTCGACGCGGCGCAGATTGAGATCATTAAAGAGGGTCGCGGTTCTGCCCTGACCGAGGCCCGGCAGGACTGAAATCGGCAGCGGTGCGATAAATCGGCTTTCACTTCCCCGCAATACATCGCAGATGCCCGCTTGCCGCAGGTATCCGGCGGCGATGCGGGAGATCAGCTTGTTGCCGGCTACGCCGACCGCTCCCGTCAGCCGCAGGCGGGCGGCGAGCTCTTTCTCCAACCGGGTTGCGACGTCCCGTCCCGGTCCGAGTAGCCGGCTGCAGCCGGTCAGGTCGAGAAAGAGCCGCCCGGCGGCGGCCGGCTCCCAAGCCGGGGTGTAATATGCGCTCAAGGTCTGAAGGGCGCGGGCGGCCCTGGCTACCAGGGGCGGGTCGGGCGCAAGCAGGGTCAGCCTCGGGCAAAGACGCCGCGCCTGGTAGACGGACATTCCTTCGCGGATTCCATCGGCCCGTCCTTCGGCGGAAACGGATTGCACCAAGGCCCGTTCCGAATGGGTCGGGGCGACCGCCACCGGTCGCTGGCGAAGGGAGGCATCGGCCACGCGGCTGACGGCGATGGGAAAGTCGGGGATAGACAGATGCAGAATATCGCGGTCCATGCGGCCTCGAGCGGTTCTCCGCCCCTTATCGGGGGCAATGGCGGATGACGCCGACGACAATGCCCTCGATGCGCAGGTCGGCCTCCGCGTCGAGGAGAATCGGCTGCATGGCCGGATTGGCGGGGTGCAGCTCGAGCCGTCCGTTGCGGCGCACGAGCCGTTTGACCGTCGCTTCATGATTGATCAGGGCGACCACGGTCTGGCCGCTTGCAGCCTCTCGTTGTTTGCGCACCACCACGAAATCGCCGTCCAGGATGCCGTCGCCGATCATTGAGTCACCCTGGACCCGGAGCACGAAATTCTCGCCGGTGCCGACCATTGAAGGGGGCACCTCGATGTTGCCCGGGGTCTCCACGGCCTCGATCGGTCGCCCGGCGGCCACGATACCCACCATCGGGAGCTCCATCCCCGAGACGTGCGGGCGTAGCGGTTGCAGTCCGCGGCGCGCGTTCCACTGCCGGGCCAACAGGCCTTCTCGTTCCAGGCGGACCAGATAATTCTGCACCGTTCCCAGGGAACGGAAGCCGAAGGCCCGGGCAATCTCCTGTTGGGAAGGGGGATAGCCCTCCCGGGCGAGATAGTCTTCGATGAAATCCAGGATCTGTTTCTGCTTCGGGGTCAGGGGGGTCATGGGCATGCCTCCGGAGTGTCGGTTCCTGTTATCAGGATATGCGTAAGTTTTGCGTAAGTCAAGGGTCAACCGAGGTTTTGTTGCACCCACGGGGGCAAAGCGTTCGGCCGGTTCCGTCCGAGTTGACAGAATCGTCTTCCGGCGCTAATTTGACGGGAATCCAAAGGCGGGAAGACCACCACCAGGCTGACGCGGGAAAGGAGATGCGATGACGGACGAGAGGGATCTGCAATGGGACTTGAGCCGACTTTATACCGGGGCGAACGATCCGCAGTGGGAACGGGATCTGGCCGAAGCGAAGGACCTGGCGGTTAATTTCCGGCACAATTACCGTGGCCGCGTCGCGACGGAACAGATCGATGCCGCCGAACTGGCCCGAGCCTTGGGAGCGTATGAGGCGCTGCAGAAAAAGCTTCTGAAGCCCTCCCTTTACGCCCAGCTCCTGTTTGCCGGCGACAGCACCGTAGAGCGGCACAAGGCCTTGCTGGCCCGGTCCCGGGAGATATCGAGCGCTGTCAGCGAGGAGACACTCTTCTTCGAACTGGAATTGCTGCGTCTGTCCGAGGAACGGTTCGCGGCCCTCCTCCAGGACCGGGAGGTGGCGACCTGCCGGCATTTTCTGAACCAGCTGCGGGCCCATACGCCCTTTGCCTTGAACGAGGAGGTGGAACAGGTTCTCAAGCGCAAGGACCTTTCGGGCCGCGAGGCCTTCGTCCAGCTTTTTGACGAACTCTCTTCGTCTCTTCGTTATCTCTTTGTCATGCCGGGAGAGCCGGAGCCCCGGGAGGTGACGGGGGAGGCGTTGCTGGCCCTGCTTCACCATCCGGACGGCGGCATCCGGGAGCGGGCCTTTGCCGCCTTTCTCGACAAGCATGCCGAGAACGGCCTGGTGCTGACCGCCTGCTTCAACAATATCCTGCTCGATCACGGCAAGGAGGCCGAACTGCGGCGCTATCCGGACCTGATGACGCCCACTCATCTTGCCAGTGAGACCGAGCCGGAAATGGTGGAGCGGATGATGGCCGTGACCGAGGAGAATTTTCCCCTGGCGCAGGACTACTTCGCACTGAAGAGCAAACTTCTCGGCCTGGAAAAGATGAAGAATACCGATGTCTATGCGCCGATCGGCGACAGTGACCGTAAATTTTCCTTCGATGAAGCCAAAGACCTGGTATTGACGGCCTTCGAGACATTCTCTCCGCGGCTTGCCGATTCGGCCCAAGCCTTTTTCCGGGAGCGGCGCATCGATGTCTTCCCCCGTCCAGGGAAGACCGGCGGAGCTTTCTGCATGCCGATGATGCCGGGTTTTCAGCCCTATCTTCTGCTCAATTTCACCGGCAATCTGCGGGATGTTTCGACTCTGGCCCATGAACTTGGGCACGGCCTGCATTCGGTCCTGGCCCAGGACCAGAAGTTGTTTCACTACTATGCCCCGCTCCCGATGGCGGAGACCGCCAGCGTCTTCGGCGAGATGCTGCTGACCCGGCTTTTGCTCGACCGCGAACAGGACCGGACCATCAAGATCGCCCTCCTCTGCTCCAAGCTGGAAGACATCATCGCCACCACCTTTCGGCAAACGGTCCTGACCCGGTTCGAACAAAAGGCCCATCGGCGACGCGGTGACGGCCTGTTGGCGGCGGAGGAGCTCTGCGGGTTATGGTGGGACGAGAATGCCAAGCTGTTTGGAACAGCGGTCGACATGATTCCCTCCTACCGCTGGGGCTGGAGCTACATCAGTCATTTCATTCATTCCCGCTTTTATTGCTATTCGTATGTCTTCGGCGAACTGCTGGTTTTGGCTCTCTATCAGAAATACTTGGAGGAGGGGGACTCCTTCGTGCTGAAATATCTTCAGCTGCTGGCCGCCGGCGGGAGCCGGCCGCCGGGGGAGCTCCTCGCTCCTCTGGGGATTGACCTGAACGATCCCGATTTCTGGCAGAAGGGATACGATTTTGTCCGCGGACTGCTGGATGAGCTCAAGGAGCTGGCTGGCG
>Ga0210101_1000371_pt1 | contig 15450 bp, 14 predicted proteins | sample Muzzi_PWC_D1_FD_185534 | JGI IMG/M metagenome (GOLD analysis project Ga0210101, IMG submission 185534) | Wetland microbial communities from San Francisco Bay, California, USA, that impact long-term carbon sequestration - Muzzi_PWC_D1 (SPAdes) | ecosystem: Environmental > Aquatic > Marine >... | reverse complement strand
GACCCGATAATGCGACCTGCCGGTCTGAAAGTTACGCTCGATCCAGCGCCGGTGAAGCCCCTCTTCGATCTGCCTGTACTCGGGTAGCGGATTCTCGTCGGCCGGTTCTTCCACCTCGTATATGTCGACCCCGGAGCGCACCGGCAGGGTCAGCATCGCATCCGGCCCGAGCTGGATCGTCGCGGTGACGATTTCCGGGGGAGGCATGATCATCGGCCAGTAGCTGGTCGACAGCGAGACGCGCATCTTGTGTCCGCGCATGAAGCGGTAACCGCATTCGTTGAGTTCGATTTCGACCGATTCGAATTTCCCCGGGGTCATGGCTTCCGGTTCCTCGTTGCCATTGCGGTGGGCGAGATTGAGCACACCCCAGCTGACTCTCGAAACCTCGCCGTTGGGGTGTATGTCGTTGAGCCGCACGGCGATATTGCCGAGCGGTTTGTCGATGGCGATCTTCAGGCGCAGCCGTGGGCGGCCGAGTATTTCGATCGGCTGATGCAGTTTGCCGCTGTCGAAAACCAGCGAACCCGAATCGTCACGGCGCTGGTCCGAGGGCAGTTCGCCATCGATATTGAGGGTGAAAAACTCGCCGCAACTGGTGCCGCCGTCCTGTGGCGAGAGCAGGGTCTTTTCCCGCGACCGGCCCGGAATGTCGAGCAGCTGTCGATTCGGTGCCAGATAATAGAAGCGGTTGCGGGTATCGATCGCGGGCAGACTCTGCTCGGCAATCCAGCGGCCCGGCTCGCGCTGGTGGCGCAACAAGGGGCGTGCATTCTCGAGGATATAGGCGCGGTAGGCGGGCAACGCATCGACGCCGTTGTCTTCCCCGCGCAACCACTTGTCCCACCAGGCAATGGATTCGGCCAGGAAATCAATGCGCGGCTCGGGTAACGCGAGGTGCGGATACTGGTGAATCCAGGGTCCGTTGATCGCCCAGGCGCGTTCGAGATTATGGGCTGCTGCTGGCGGCGCGTTGATGTAACCGTCGCACCAGCCCGAGATCACCAGCGCGGGGATTTTGACCGCGGCATAGTCCTCGCTGATCGAACCGTGTTTCCAGTAGTCGTCCTTGCGCTGGTGGGCGAGCCAGGTTTGCAGCGGAAAAGGCTGGGTTTTGAGACGCTCTAGCCAGGTATCGCGCCAGCCGTCACCGACCAGTTCGGGGTCCGGCGGGCGCGAGGCATAGCACAGCATCGTGCTCGACCAGAAAAAATTGGAGTACAGCAGGCAGCCGTTCTTGTAGTGGATATCGTCGTTGTAGCGGTCGACGGTGGTGCCGATGGCGATTACCGCCTTGAGCGCCGGCGGTTGCAGGGCCGCGATCTGCAGGCTGTTGAAGCCGCCCCAGGAAATACCCATCATGCCGACCTTGCCGTCGCACCATTTCTGGCCCGCGATCCACGCGATGACCTCGCAGCCGTCGGCGAGTTCGCGGGTCGAGTACTCGTCGTCCCAGTCGCCGTCGGATTCGCCGGTACCCGAGATATCGACGCGAACGCCGACGTAACCGGCCGCGGCATAGGCCGGGTAGGTGGCCTCGTCGCGCTGCGCGGTGCCGTCGCGTTTGCGGTAGGGGAGATATTCCAGGATCGCCGGGGCGGGTTTCTTTGCGGCTCCGGTCGGCAGCCAGATACGGGCCGCGAGCCGGCGTCCGTCCTTAAGCGGTATCCACTCGTTTTCCAGTACCTTGAAACCCGGTTTTTTCATTTTTCTTTACTCGCGCGCAAGGGGAACGACCATTTTGCCTGCCCGGACAGGCAGCAGGCAAGTCTTGCCGGAGTGAGCCGGGGGGCGCGCTAGATCTTCGGGCCGGCCGCGACCAGCTGTTTGCCGCTTTCGGTATCCGTGTACTGTTCGAAGTTGTCGACGAAAAGCGCGGCCAGTTTGCGTGCCTTGACTTCCCAGTTGGACGGGTCCGGGTAACTGTTTCGCGGATCGAGAATGGCGCTGTCGACGCCCGGCAGCGAAGCCGGGATGCGCAAATCGAAGATCGGCAGGGTCGCGGTTTCGGCGCGATCCAGCGAGCCGTCGTGGATGGCGTCGATGATGGTGCGCGTGGCCTTGATCGAAATCCGTTCGCCGCTGCCGTCCCAGCCGGTATTGACCAGATAGGCCTGGCTGCCGTTTTGCTGCATGCGGGCATTCAGCACCTCGGCGTAGCGGGTCGGGTGCAGCGACAGGAAGGCCTTGCCGAAGCAGGCCGAAAAGGTCGGCGTCGGCTCGGTAATGCCGCGCTCGGTGCCGGCCAGTTTGGCGGTAAAACCCGACAGGAAATAATACTCTGCCTGCTCCGGCGTCAGGTGGGAAACCGGCGGCAGCACGCCGAAGGCGTCGGCGGTCAGGAAAATCACGTGCGCGGCGTGACCGGCGCGCGATACCGGTTTGACGATGTTGTCGATATGGTAGATCGGGTAAGAGACGCGGGTATTTTCGGTTTTCGAGCTATCGGCGTAATCGACTTCGCCATCTTCCTTGACGACGACGTTCTCGAGCAGCGCATCGCGGCGGATGGCGCGGTAGATATCCGGTTCGTCGTCGGCGTTCAGGTCGATCGTCTTGGCGTAGCAGCCGCCTTCGAAATTGAAGATGCCGTCGTCGTCCCAGCCGTGCTCGTCGTCGCCGATCAGGCGGCGCTTGGGATCGGTGGAAAGCGTCGTCTTGCCGGTGCCGGAAAGGCCGAAGAAAATCGCCACGTCACCGTCGTCGCCGACGTTGGCGGAACAGTGCATCGACGGGATGCCCTGCAGCGGCAGCAGGTAGTTCATCATCGAAAACATGCCTTTCTTCATTTCGCCGCCGTACCAGGTGCCGCCGATGATCTGCATGCCCTCGGTCATATTGAAGGCGACGAAATTTTCCGAATTCAGACCCATGGCCTGGAAGTCGGGATTGGTGGTTTTAGAGCCGTTCAGGACCACGAAGTCGGGTACGTAACCGACCAGCTCCTCGGCGCTCGGGCGAATGAACATGTTGGTGACGAAATGCGCCTGCCAGGCGACCTCGGTGACGAAACGCACTTTTAGCCGGGTGTCGGGGCTGGCGCCGCAAAAGGTATCGACCACGAACAGCCGCTTGCCCGACAACTGTTCGCTAACCAGGCCACGCAGCGCGTTCCAGGTATCGGAGCCGATGGGCTTGTTGTCGTTATCGCCCTGGTCGGCCCACCAGATAGTGTCCCGGGTACGGTCGTCGCGTACCAGGTATTTGTCCTTTGGCGACCGGCCCGTGAAGTCGCCGGTATCGACCGCGATTGCCCCGGAGGTCGTCAGCCTGCCGATCTCGAAACCCTGCAGATCGTCGGCGGTTTCCTCGGCGAACAGGGTATCGAAGCCCGGGTTATAAAGGATTTTTGCGGTGTTCCTGATCCCGTAGGCGGTCAGGTCGGGGATTTGCGCCGAATCGATATCGGTGCGTTTGGCGGGGCTGGTCATGCTGGCTACTCGAAAATTCGGAAAGCGGCGAGTATATAAGAATACCGATGCCACCTGAAGCACCAGATGGCCGCGGGTCGCGATTTTAGACCCCCGTTGTGACCTGGGTCACTTCCTCGTGCGGCGCTCAGGCCAGCAATTCGCGTAATACCGCGACCACGCGGTCGATTTGCTCGCGTTCGACGACCAGTGGCGGCAGCATGCGGATCACGTTGGGGCCCGCTGGTAGCGCGATGATGCGCCGTTCGAGCAACTCGGCAAGCTTGTCCTGAACCTTGTACTTGAGTTCGATACCGATCATCAGTCCCAGGCGTCGCAGCGCGCGCACCTGCGACAGGTCGGCGGCGCCGAGCTGCTGTTCGAAATAGTCGCCGAGTTCGGCCGCGCGCCGTGCCAGATCGTCTTGCTGGTAAACGTCGATGGCGGCCAGCGCGGCGGCACAGGCCAGCGGGTTGCCGCCAAAGGTGGTGCCATGCTGGCCGGTCGCGACCTCGATCTCGCCGCTCAGCAGCGTGGCGCCGATCGGCACGCCGCCGGCCATCGCCTTGGCCACGCACATGAGGTCGGGCTCGAGGCCGAAATGCTCGCAGGCGAATAGCTTGCCGGTGCGGCAGAAGCCGGTCTGGATTTCGTCGACGATCAGCAACGCACCGCGTTGGCTGCAGATTTCGCGCGCTGCGGCGACGAAGTCGGCCTGCGCCGGGTTGACTCCCCCCTCGCCCTGTACCAGCTCGAACATGACCGCCGCGGTATCGTCGTCGACCGCGGCATCGAGGGGGTCGATCTTGTTGAAGGGCACGTAGCTGAATCCCGGAATCAGCGGCATGAAAGGCTTGCGGTACTTCGGGGTATGGGTCGCGCTCACCGCGCCCATGGTGCGTCCGTGAAAGCCGCGCATCGCGGTCACGAACTTTCCGCGCCCGGTGTGCAGGCGGGCGAACTTGAGTGCCGCCTCGATCGATTCGGCGCCGGAGTTGCACAGGAAGGCGCGAGTCAGGCTCGCGGGAGAAATTTCGACCAGCCGCGCGAGCAGCATCGAGCGCTGGTCGTTGTACATGATATTCGGGCAGGTGATCAGCGTCTCGGCCTGCCGCTGGATCGCGGCGACCAGTTTCGGGTGCGAATGGCCGAGCGAGGCGACCGCGATGCCGGCGGCGAAGTCGAGATACTCGACGCCGTTTTCGTCGTAAAGCAGCGCGCCGTTGCCGCGTACCGCGACCAGGTCCCGCTTGGCCTGCAACGGCAGCCCGTATTGCTGTTCCAGCGCCCGGTAGTCGGTCATGCGATATGCGTCCCCGCGCCGTCGAGGGCGCTGCTCACCGGGTTGGCAACCCGGCCGTCGGCAATGATAATTCGGGTTTTACCGTCCCGGCAAAGCCGCGTCAGCGATAAAAGCTTGCGTTTGATTCGCCCCTCGACGCGGGCCTCTCGCTGCTGTAATTCGGCCAGTGACATGCGCGCGACCAGCGACGACTCGTCGTCGGGATCGTCGAGAAAACCGGGCGCCTCGATGAGCTGGATCACGGTGTCGAGTTCCATCTGCGCGGCGATCTGCGCGACGATGTCGTCGTTCTCGGAATTGATCGCGAAACCCTTTTCGTCGGCGATCGGAATCGTCAGCACCGGGCAATAACCGTTGTCGAGCAGCAGCCCGAGTAATCCGGTATTGACCTCGCGCGGTTTGCCCGACAAGTCGCGCCGGATCAGCGTCTTGCCGCCCTCGCGCACGCGAATACCCTTGTTGCGCTCACCCTGCACGAGGCGGCCGTCGAGACCGGTCAGGCCGACGGCGTCGATGCCGTGGCGCTGGCAAAGCTCGACAATACGCTTGTTGCGCAGGCCGGCGTAACTCATCAGGATGGCGTCGATCGCGTCGTCGTCGGAAAAAACGCTGCTATAGCCCGACACCGAGGTGAGCACGGTTTTGTGCATGCCGAGGCGCTCGGCGAGACGATCGCGCAGCAGGTTGGCGCCGTGCACGATGATCAGCGGCGTCTCGAGCCCAGCCAGGTCGGCGATGGTGGACTGGAGATCGATCCGCTCGCCGCCACCGATTTTAATCAGCATCATAAGGACAGGGTCGTGTGGTTTGCTATGCGGGACCAGCCTGGGTCCGCCGCGAAAGGTTCGGAGCATACCAGATGCCGTCCCGGTTCGCGTTTTTCGTGCATCTGGAAGTAGTCCGGATCCTCGCCGTAAGCGGTCGACAGGCAGCTTTGCTCGCCGTCGGACAGGATGAAATTCATAGCCCGCACGTAGGCGCTGCGCCTGTGGATGATGTCGACCGCCTTGCCGGCCGCCGCGCACAGGTCGCCGCGGTCGAAACGACGGATGTAGTTATAGATTTTCTCCGCGCCGATGCGGCCTTCCGACTGGATGCGCACGCCGCGCAATTCGCCGTTGAAGATGAAAACCGAACGGCCGTCGGAAAACGGCATGTTGTTTTCCACCCGGATACCCTCGTCGCGAAACGCGCTGCGCGCGTGCACCAGTAACAGGCCCGTACTGCCGAAGTTTTCAGGCTCGTCTTCCCAGATCGGTCGAATATCGTGGTATTGCCGCCAGCCGTCGGCCTCGCGCCAGGCGCAACCCCAGCCGTGCCCCTGGTATTCTCGGCTCGAGCGCGCGAGTTCGGCGAAAGGCCGCAGCAGTTCCGAAATCGGGAAGGGCGCCTCACCGCGCGCATAGAGGATGCGGCACATCGCCGATATCTCAGGGATGCAGGCCGGGAAATTCGAGCCCGGCGGTTTCGTCGAAGCCGCGCGCGATATTGAAGGCCTGCACGGCCTGGCCCGCGGCTCCCTTGACGAGGTTGTCGAGCGCCGCGATCACCACCAGCCGGTTGCTGTGCGGGTCGCGCTCGAAGCCGATATCGCAGTAATTGCTGCCGGCCAGAATCTTCGGCTCGGGATAGCGGTGGATGCCGGCGCGTTCCTTGACGATGCGGATGAAGGGTTCGTCCACATAGGCGCCGCGATACAGTTTCCAGACGTCTTTCTCGTCGATTTCGCGATTTAAAAAAACGTGGCAGGTCGCGAGTATGCCGCGCACCATTTCGATCGAGGTTGCCGAAAAGTGGATATTGTCGGCACCGAGCGCCTGGCGGATCTCGGCGACGTGGCGATGCGCCGTCGGCTTGTATGAGCGGACCGCGCCGCTGCGCTCGGGGTGATGGCTGCCGGGACTCTCGGTATTGCCGCCCTGGCTGGATCCGGCCTTGACCTCGACCACGGCCGATTCGACCAGCCCCGCGCGGTACAGCGGCATCAGCGCCAGAATGGTTGCGGTCGCATTGCAGCCGGCGCCGGAGATGCGCTTCGCCCCGCGCAGCGCGTCCCGGTGCAACTCGGCAATGCCGTAAACGAATTCGCCGAGCCGCCCGGCGCAGGCATGGGGTTTTCCGTACCAGGCTTCGTAGGCGTCGCCGTCGCGCAGGCGGAAGTCCGCGGAGAGGTCCACCAGGGTGTCGGCGAGGCGTTCGAATTCGTCGAGGCGGTTCATCATCTGTCCGTGCGGCAGACCGAGGAACAGGACATCGCAGGGTTCGAGTTCGGCGCTGGGCACGAAGCGATGCTCGCAGACGCGGCGCAGATTGGGATGCAGGCTGGCGACGGGCTTGCCGGCGTGGCGCTCCGAAGTGACCTGGTGGATTTCGATTTCAGGGTGAAAGTGCAGAATGCGGAGCAGCTCGCCCCCGGTATAACCCGAGCCGCCGACGATCGATACGCGGATCATTGCCTTGCCAGACCGACGATGTAATCCACCACCACCCGGGGGATGTCGACGCCGGTGGTATCGATGCTGTTGCGGAACTCCATCGTATAGTTGACCTCGTTGACCAGCAGGCCGCGGTCCGATTCGAACAGGTCGACGGCGACGATGCCGCCGCCCACGGCCTGCGCCGCGGCCAGCGAGATTTCCGCGACTTCGGAGCTGACCTCGCATTTGCTGGCGCGTCCGCCGCGCGCGGTATTTGTGATCCAGTGTTCCGAGGTCCGGTATATCGCCGCGATACAGTCGTCGCCGACCACGAAGCTGCGGATGTCACGGCCTCGCTTTTCGACGTATTCCTGGATGTAAAAGATCGAGTGGTGATAGCTGCCGAGCACGGTCTTGTGTTCGAGCACGGTCTCGGCGGCATCGCGGTCGTTGATCTTCGACAGCAGGCGGCCCCAGGAACCGACCGCCGGTTTCAGCACTACCGGGTAGCCGAGTTCCTCGATGGCCTCGAGCGCGGATTCCTCGGTAAAGGCGACGCGGCATTCGGGTTGCGGCACGCCGCGGTCCTTGAGCGCGGCGGTAGTCAGCAGCTTGTCGCCGCAGATTTGCGCCACGCGGTGGGAATTGACGCAGCGCACGCCGGCGCTCTCGAACAGCCTGAGCGCGTGCAACGCGCGCGAATGATTGATCGAGCGCTCGACCAGGATATCGAGTTCGGGCGCATGGTGAAAATCCATGATCAACTTGCGGTCGTCGATCATGACCGGTTCGACGCCGGCGGCGGCGAAGGCTTCGAGCAGCAGTTTTTCTTCCTTGCGAATCAGCGAGTGCAGCAAGCCTATCCTCACTGCCCCCAGTCCTCTTCGGCGGACGGCGCCTCGGCCAGCTCCAGCGGATCGGTTTCGATTACTTCGAGTTCGGCGCCGCAGTCGTCGCAGACCAGCAGTTCCCCCGGTATCGTGCCCGTGGACACCCGGACCTCGGCCGCGCAAATCGGACATTCCGCCATGACATCCCCCGTTGTTTTTGTGGCAGGCGGGCTATTTTATGCGCTTGCCCGCGCGCCGCACAAGCGGGATTTTACCGCCGCGGCGCGTCTACTGTGACCGGCCGCTAGCCGATCACGCCGCCCGGCTTGCCGACCTGGTCGTCGCTGAACTGCTTGTGGCTGCCGTCGCAATACGGCTTGTTGCCGCTGTGCTTGCAACGGCACAGGAAGTAATCCTTGCTTGCGGTGCATTCGAATGCCAGTGGCGTGAATTCGCCTCCCTGATGTGATCCGTCGCAGAAGGGTTGATTGCTGCTCAGTCCGCACATGCAGAAAAAATATTTCTTGCCCTGTTTCAGCGCAACCTTGATCGGACTGTTGTCTGCAACCGTCGGGTTTGTCATCGAAGCTCCTTTGTAGCGTTTTCGAGATGCGCTACGATAACATGATAAGCTTCCCCGCTCGACCCGCGCCGCCGTCCATGCCCGATACGCTCGTCATCCAGTCACACCGCGACCCGCTGCCGTTCGCGTGGCTCGGGCGCTGCCTCGACTCGGTGGCCGGCTGGGCGCGCGCCGGCGGTTTCGACTACCGCTTCCTCGGCGACGAGATCTTCGAACTGATCGACCCGTCGCTGCGCGACCGGTTGGGTGAACGCAAGGCGATCGCCAGTGACCTGGCGCGCCTGCGCCTGCTGCAGCGCGGCATTGCCGAGGGCTACCGGCGAGTGGTCTGGTGCGACGCCGATTTCCTGGTCTTCAGGCCGCGCGAACTGCTGCTGGGGGACACGGATTTCGGGCTCGGGCGCGAGGTCTGGGTGCAGGACGATGAGCAGCGCGGTCAGCGGTGTTACCTCGGAGTGCACAATGCGATGTTGCTGTTCGCGCGCGGCAATACATTCCTCGATTTCTATGCCGACACCGCCGAACGTCTGCTTTGGCTCAACCGGGGCGGCATGCCGCCGCAGTTCATCGGCCCCAAGCTGTTGACCGCGCTGCACAATATCGCGTATTTCCCGGTCATCGAGCGTGCCGCGATGCTGAGCCCGCCGGTGATGCGCGACCTGCTGGCCGGCGGCGGCGATGCACTCGACCTGTTCCGGGGGAAATCCTCCGAAGCCCCGGCCGGCGCCAACCTGTGCAGCTCGCTGACTGTCAACGAGGGCTTCGGCGATACCGACATGAACCGCCTGATCGACCTGCTGCTCGAAAGTGGCATTTCCTGATATTGGCGGGCCTGGGGACAGACCAAACGCCGCCGGGGTGTCTGCTCGGGAAGAGTGTCGCCGGCGTTTGCTCTGTCCCCCTCGAAAAGAGCGAAGCATCGAGACGACTCCTCGATTGCGGCCGAAGGTCGCTCCGGGCCGGTCCGTGCGGCTTTTTGGGAAGTCTGACGATTCTGTACCACGTTTCCAGATCTGGATCCGATTCGATTAAATCCAAAAGCCCCGGTTTACCGAACCGGTTTCCCAAATTTGGCTATTCGGATAGCTGATGGCTTCGGCAAGCCCGCTTAAACGGGCTTGCTTCTCTGGCATCGAGATCGCTTTTGAGGGGGGCAGAGCAAAAAATTCCCCGCTCAGCCCGGTTTCGAGCGAAGCGTGACGAAATCTTTGCCTAAGCAAAGATTTCGCCGGTCTGCGTCTGCGGAGGCATTAGCTAGAGAATTCCTGGAATTTTTGATCTGACCCCGAATGTCCTGCCTGGGGAAACGCCTTGTCGATTGCATTCCAACGTCGAGAAATTTAGATCTGACCCAAATTTAGGGGCGGGTCAGGCGACCGGCGGCAGCGGCATCTCGAAGTCCTGCTCGCGCTCGATCAGCGCGGTGGTTTCTAGCAGATGCTCGTCGGCGTAGTGGCGGCCGACGAGTTGCGCCGCGATCGGCAGCCCGAGACTGTGCATGCCGCAGGGAAAGGTGATGGCCGGATGTCCGGTCATATTGAAGAACGAGGTATAGCGCGTGATCGCGTTGCCGGCCGGTTCGGCCTTGCCGTCGGTTATCACCTCGACCGAGCCGATCGGCGGCGCGATCACCGGGGTTGCCGGCGTCAGCACCAGGTCGACATCGTCGAATACCTGTTGCATTTCGCGGCGGTAGGTTTCGATGAAGCGGCGTGCGCGGATGTATTGCTCGGCCAGCAGGCATTGCCCGAGCGCGAGTCCGGCACGGAAATCGGTGCTGTAAAGATCGCCGCGTTCGTCGAGATAGCGATTGTGGTAGGACAGGGCTTCGGGCATTTGCACCGCGAGCGAAACGCTGCGGGTATGTTCCATCGACGGCATCGCAACTTTCCTGAGTTTCGCGCCGGCGCTCTCGAGACCGCGCATCAAGCCTTCGACGGCGGCGAGAATCTCGTCGTCGCAGCGTTCGAAGAAAAAGGTTTCCGGAATCCCGACCTCCAGGCCGGCCAGGGCTCCGGGTTCGACGGGCCGGTAGTCCCGCGCCAGCGCGGCGAACAGGAACTGGGCGTCGGCGGCGCAGCGCGTCAAGCTGCCGACGTGGTCCAGGGTCCAGGAGTAGGGGATGACGCCCTCGGTGTCGATCCGCCCGAAGGTGGGCTTGAACCCGACCAGCCCGCAAAGCGCCGCCGGGGCGCGAACCGAGCCGCCGGTATCGGTACCCAGCGCGGCCGCGCAAAGCCCGTATCCCAGGGCCGCGGCCGAGCCGCTGCTGGAGCCGCCGGCGAGCCGTGATTCGTCCCAGGGATTCGGTGCGGTACCGTAGAGCGTGTTTTCCCCGGTGGCGCCATAGGCGAATTCATGCAGGTTGTTCTTGCCGAGATAAATCGCGCCGGCCCGGTTCATGCGGGCGATCGCGGCCGCGTCCCGATCGGCGATATTGTCGGCCAGCACCCTCGAACCTGCCGTGGTGGCGACACCTGCGACATCGAACAGGTCCTTGCAGGCATAGGGGATGCCCTCGAGCGGGCCGCGGCCCTGGAAGTCGCCGATCGCCGCGCTGCGTTCGCGCGCGCGTTCCAGGTCCAGCGAGATAAAAGCCCGGCTGGTGTCGGCCAGTCGCGCGATACGCGCGGCGAACACTTCGAGCAACCCGGGCGGGTCGAATTCGCGCCCACGCATGCGCCGCGCGAGTTCGCCGATACTGGCGAAGGCCGTCGCGTCGCTCATTTGCGCCTAATACCGGCCGCCGGGGGCGTCGCGCCGAGGTCGACCCGGCGCAGCTCCTCGAGCTGGTCCAGCAAGTCCTGCAGGCCGGTGATGATGCCGAGCTTAGGATCGACCAGCTCGGATATTTCGGCATCGCCCCAGGGATAGCCACCGAGCTGGTCGCGCATGCCGATCAGGGTCTGTTTTTGCAGCTTTTTCATGTTTCGGAGCTTCGCTTTCGAAATTAAGCGAGTTTACGACAGTCTGTTTCCAATGCCCAAGCGCGTATCCAGAATTCGGCAAATCTGGGTCAGATCTAAATTTCCCGCCGTCGGGAATGCAACCTAAAAGACGCTTCCCAGGTTGGAAAATCGGGGTCGGAGCAAAGTTTCCACGAATACACCGACTAATGCCTCCGCGAGCAGGCGAAAGTTTTGCCTGGGCAAAGATTTCGTCATGCTTGGCTCGAACCCGCTCTAAACGGGGGAATTTTGCTCTGACCCCCTCTATTGCGGTCCCGATTAAAGCGATGCCCCCGATGCAAGCCCGTTCTAGCGGGCGCGCCGGAGCGATCAATTTCCCGAATGGCCAAATCCAGGAAAGCGGTTCAGTAAACTGAAGGTCTTTCGAGGTAATCGTACCCTTCCCGAATCTGGAAAAGCCAATCAAAATCGTTGACCTTCGCAAAAATCTGCAAGGATCAGCCCGAAGCGACCTTCGGCCGCAATCGAGGTGACGTCGAAATGCTTCGCTCTCGTCGAGGGCGACAGAGCACGTCGGTTTCTGTCGAGTCGACAGGGAAAGCGCTGGCGATGCCTGATCTGTCGCCGGGAATCCATATATCAAATCGCGAGATAAAAATTTCCCGGAATAATTTAAAGGAATACAATATCTGACAGGATGCTGACGAAAACACAAATCGAAGAATTTGGGGATAACGGCGTGCTGTTGCTGGAATCGCTCTACAGCGCCGCCGATCTCGAGCCGCTGCAACGGCAATTCGGCGAATGGATCGATGAATCCGGGCGCCATCCCGGTCCGTTCGGCGAAATGCTCGACGGCCGGCCGCGTTTCGACGTCGAACCGGGACACTGTGTTTCGGCGCCCGCGCTCAGGCGCGTCGCCTCGCCGGAGGAAATTTCTCCGGTTTTTCTCGATATCCTGCTTGCCGGGCCGATGCTCGAGGCGATTTCCGACCTGCTCGGTGACGACCTGCGTTTTCACCATGCCAAGCTCAACAGCAAGCTGCCGGGAGGCGCCACGCGCGTGAAATGGCATCAGGATTTCACTTTCGATCCACACAGCAACGACGATTGCATCACCGCGATGTTATTTATCGACGATATCACCCCCGAACTCGGCCCGGCGCGCGTGGTCCCCGGCTCCCACCGCGGTCCGCTGCACTCGTTGTGGCACGATGGGGTGTTTACCGGTGCGGTCGCGGACGAGGTTGCGGCGGACTGCGAGCGCAAGGCGATCGACTGTCCCGGCGCCAGCGGCAGCCTGTGCCTGATGCATACTCGCATGCTGCACGCCTCGGCGGAAAATCGAGGTACCCGGCCGCGAACGCTTTATATCGCTACACTGACCGCTGCCGATGCGGTGCCGCTGGCCCCCTGCGCGGTGCCGAGCCGTTATGCCGGCCATATCCTGCACGGCAAGGACCCGGGACGGGTGCGCAGTATCGCATTCGAGATGGAAATGCCGGAGATACCGGTCGGTGCCTCGTTTTTCGAGCAGCAGGCGGGTAAGACCGCGTAAGTTGCGCTAACCGAATCTCGCTAGTGAGCCAGCAGTAGCGGCACGGGCGTCTGCTTGAGCAGGTCCCGGGTGACGCCGCCGAGGATGATTTCACGCAGCCGCGCATGACCGTAAGCCCCCATGACGATCAGGTCGGCGTTCATCTCGGCAGCCTGGCCGAGAATCGCCTCGCTCGCACTGGTGACGGAATCGCTGAGTCCGCTGGGGACCGATTCGATGCCGTGCGATTTCAGGAAGTGCTCCAGTTCCTCGGCGTGCGGGTGGCCGCGCGCGAATTCGGCATCGCTGTAATCGGGCTCCGACGACAACACCGTCACGGTCTCGGCGCGTTCCAGCAGCGGCATCGCCTCGCGCAGTGCGCGCGCCGACTCGCGGCTCGCGTTCCAGGTCAGCAGGACGCGCTTGCCGGGTGCGGCGAGCTTGCCGCTATGCGGCACGATCAGGCAGGCGCAGCCGCCCTCGAACAGCAGCGCGTCGGCGAGGCCGTAGCTGGCGTTGTCGGGATCGTCGGGCTGATCCTGGCCGAGCAGCAACAGGTCGGCATACTTGCTGTGCTCCCGCAGTATCGGGATGATTTGCCCCTCGACGACGCGGGTATCCATTTTGACCCCGGCCTCGTCGGCGAGTTTGCGGTATTCGACAAGCGCCTGTTCGGCCCTGGCGACGGCTTTTTCGGTGACGTCCGCTATCAGATCGACGCTGATCTGTGCCTCGACGTAAGACGGCACCACGTAATCCGGCACCACGAACAGGCCGGTGATTTGCGCGTCGAAATTCCGTGCCAGCGCGAACGCGGTGTCGAGCCGATTGCCGCAGCCGCTGCTATGGTCCAGATGAATCAACAGGTTTTTCAGTTCCACGGTTTTTCTCCGTCGGTTAGTTAATCTATGATGGGCACCATTGTGAATCGCAGCATTGATATACGTCAATGCGGTCGCGGTACCCGTAGACAGAATGCCAGCCCATGCCAGTGAGCCTTTCGACACCATGAAACCGACCGAACCCGGCCTCGAGCGTTCGCTGTCGCTGCCGTTGCTGACGCTCTACGGGCTGGGCAATATTCTCGGCGCCGGCATCTACGTGCTGATCGGCAAGGTAGTGGCGAGCGCCGGCGTTTTCACGCCCTGGTCTTTCCTGCTCGCCTCGCTGGTAGCCGGGATGACGGCCTTCAGCTACGCGGAATTGTCGGCGCGCTACCCGTTGAGCGCCGGGGAGGCGGTTTACCTGCAATCGGGCTTCGGCCTCCGGCTGCTGTCGAGCGGGGCGGGCGTGCTGATCGTATTCGCGGGAATCGTTTCCGCCGCCGCAATCGCGCGAGGTTTCGTCGGTTATTTCCTGCAATTCTGGATCGTGCCGCCGGCGCTGCTGATTACCTTATTGGTCGCCGCCCTCGGGGCGCTGGCGATCTGGGGAATCGCCGAATCCGCGCTGCTCGCGGCCCTGTTCACGCTGATCGAGGTCAGCGGCCTGCTGCTCGTCGCCTGGGTTGCCTTCCCGGATTCGGCATCCCTGGGAAGCAGCTTTGCGGCGATGATGTCGCCGGCGGAATTCGTCCACTGGGACGGTATTCTGCTCGGCGGAATACTCGCCTTTTATGCCTATATCGGTTTCGAGGACATGGTCAACGTGGCCGAAGAGGTGCGCGAGCCCGAGAGAAACCTGCCGATCGCGATTCTCGCGGCGCTGGCGATTTCGACCCTGTTGTACATGGTGATAGCGTTGGTCGCGGTCTCCGGACCCTCGCTCGAGGCGCTGTCGAGCGCGGAAGCTCCGCTGGCGCTGATTTACGAACACGCCACCGGTTCCGCGCCGGTGGCGATCAGCTTGATCGCGCTGGCGGCGGTGATCAACGGCGCCCTGATCCAGATCATCATGGCGTCGAGGGTCTGCTACGGCATGGCCAGGCAAGGCTGGATTCCCGCGGTACTCGGCAAGGTGAACTCGCGCACCCGGACACCGGTGACCGCGACCCTGGTGATCTCCGCAACGGTATTGCTGATGGCGTTGCTGCTGCCCGTGGAATCGCTCGCGCGGGTGACCAGCCTGCTGCTGCTGGTGGTATTCGCGCTGGTCAATCTGGCTTTGCTCAAGATACAGCGTAAACCCGCTCAATCCTATACCGGTTTCTCGGTGCCCGGATGGATCCCGCTGGGCGGATTCCTGTCGTCATCGGCCTTGCTGGCTTACCAGACGCTGGCGTTCCTGAGGTAACGAAAAAGGCGGCGCTCCAACGAGCGCCGCCTTCGATATTTTACCGCGCGCCGATATCAGTTGACCTTGATATCGATCGCCCTCGGCTTGGCTTCTTCCTTCTTCGGGATATGCAGCGACAGGACGCCATCCCGGTAAGATGCGTCGACGGCATCGGCATTGACCGCGTCGGGCAGCGTAAAGCTGCGCGCGAAGGTGCCGTAGAAGCGTTCGCGGCGGTGATGGCGGG
>Ga0210101_1000370_pt1 | contig 15453 bp, 13 predicted proteins | sample Muzzi_PWC_D1_FD_185534 | JGI IMG/M metagenome (GOLD analysis project Ga0210101, IMG submission 185534) | Wetland microbial communities from San Francisco Bay, California, USA, that impact long-term carbon sequestration - Muzzi_PWC_D1 (SPAdes) | ecosystem: Environmental > Aquatic > Marine >... | reverse complement strand
ACAGCGCGCCTGGATGTTCTCCTCGGTGGTATCCGCCGGCAGCCCTGCGAAGCTCTCCGCCAGGGCATCCAGGAAGGCATTGAAGACCGGTTCGATGGAAATCTCGTGATACTCGATCCCCAGGGCCTGCGCCTCGGCACGCGCATCCTCAAGACTGATGCCGGCGGTATAGCGCGAAGGCATCATCACCGCCTCGACCCTGTCGGCGCCCAGGGCGTCCACCGCAAGGGCCAGCGTCAACGCCGAGTCGATGCCGCCGGAAAGGCCGATCACCGCACCCTCGAAGTGGTTCTTGTGAATGTAATCCCGCACACCCAGCAGCAGCGCCTTGTAGACGGCTTCGGCGCTCTCCCGGTGCGGGACACACTCGCCGGGTACCGGCAAAACACCGTCGGGACCTTCCTCGAAATCGACCGGTAACAGGGTCTCCTCGCAAGCCGGCGCCCGGTGGGTGACCTCGCCCCCGGCACTCACCACTACCGAGCCGCCGTCGAATACCAGTTCGTCCTGCCCGCCGACCAGGTTGACATAGACCACGGGGATACCCGTTTCCCGGGTACGCTGCTTCAGCAGCACCTCGCGCTCGATGCCCTTGCCCGCATGAAAGGGGGATGCGTTCAGATTGATGAGCAGACGCGCGCCGGCCCGGGATGCCTGCAGGGCCGGGGCGGCCGACCAGATGTCCTCACAAATGGTGATACCCGCGGGGATGCCATCCAGACCCACGATGCAGGGGGAGTCTCCCGGCGTGAAATAGCGTTTCTCGTCGAACACGCTGTAATTGGGCAGCTGCTGCTTGTGGTAAGCGGTGATGACCCTGCCGTCCCGGATGACAGAGGCGGCGTTGTACAGCAGCCCGTCATGGCGCAAGGGATGTCCGACAATCGCTGTCACCTGCGCGATCTCCCCTGTCAGGCGCGCCATGGCCTCATCGATGTCATCGAGAAAGTGCGCACGGAACAGCAGATCTTCCGGCGGATAACCGCTGAGGGCAAGTTCCGGGAATACCACGACATCCGCGGCCAGTTCGGACCGGGCACGGCGGCAGGCAGCAAGAATCCTGTCGGCATTGCCCTGGATATCCCCGACCAGAAAGTCTAGCTGGGCCATGACGATGCGCAGGCGGGGTGATGACTGTTGCGTTGCTTGAAGCATGGAATGAACGGCTGGTGATGGTCGGGTTGTAAGTACAATAATTCACCGGGAAGTCGGGATTTCTGTATTGCCCACGCCAATGGCTACAGCCCTTCTTACCAGTACCAGAAAAATATTCGCGCATTTCTTGCAAGATACGACCACTTGTATCCTCCTGAACGATCAGGAATCCGGACATCATGATCCACACAGCGAACGATGAGGTTCATTCCGCTTCCGGGTTATCCCTTGAGGAATTGTAGCAGCGATGATCTCGACTCACCTTCCCTGCGCACTCTGCAGGTCGGCCCTGAATCAGTCAAGTACTACCGTCAGCATCGGTCATGCGGGTTGCGGGGAATCGATTACTGTCGTCTGCCACCCCTGCCTAGCAGGTAGCTGCCCGCAGGATCGACAGGTTCCAGAGGCATCCGCTCTTGTCCGCACTTGCTGCCATGCCAGTCAAAGGTTTTCATTTGGCAGATGCCAACAGGTTTGTTCATGGCTGTGACGCGTGCCGTTCACTGGATCTTTCAGAGCCGGCTTTCCTCCCTGGTATCACTTGCCCCCGTGGCTTGCTGACCCAACTGCTGGCGACATGACCCACGAATGGCGGAAAATGTCCATGCCCCGAAACCGGGACATGTGTAATTGACACCCTGTACGTTCGGCAGTACGTTGCATTGCTGGAAAATCGGTTTAATAAAATCCGTACACCGCCGCTCTCTTTATCGCCAGCGACATCCGCAACGCTGCCGGCGATAAGGACAGAATGGGCTGCTGGTCTTCGGGCAAAGGGACGGTCGATGGGAAAGAAGCAACCGAAACTGGTGCTCCGCGAGAGTTGTATCTTCGACCTTGCGGGGACATGGGAACCGGCCAGCTTTCTGGAGACGGGAGCGGGCACCGGCCAGATGACGCAGTTGTTTCTTGATCGGGGATTTCACGGAGCCTGTTACGAGCTGGGTCAGCGCAGCCGCGAGACACTTCGACAGAATCTGCTGCCCGAAGGGGATAAAATCAGCGTGGTTGATGACCTCGCCGAGCTCACGCCGGAGAGTTTCGACTATCTGTTTTCCTTCGAGGTTCTCGAGCATATTGAAAACGACGAATCAGCCTTGGCAGAGTGGACCCGGCACCTCAAGCGAGGCGGCAGACTATTGATCTCCGTACCTTCCCGTGCGCACAAGTACGGGAAATCGGATGAAATTGTCGGCCATGTGAGACGCTATGAAAAAGCCGACTTGGCAGCCATGCTGGAACGCTGCGGCTACTCGGATATAGGGATCGCAAGCTACGGGTTCCCCCTCACTGAAATCACCCGTCGCGTATCAAACTGGCTGGTCAGGAACGAGAAAGCGCACGAGGGGCTTTCGATGCAGCAGCGGAGTACGCAAAGCAGCTACCGAAGGCCGCGCGTGATTGACAAAGGAGTCGAGCTGTTCGGTGGAGAACTGGTCCGGCCTTTCTGCTTCATCCAGCGGATGTTTTACCGGACGGATCTTGGTGATGGGTATGTCGTGTGTGCGCGGAAGTCAGGCGGCCCCTAGGACGCTTTCGGCCCCACAGCAACAACACAACGCAGGATTTTGTTCCTATCGAACATCATCGAGTCACGCCATCAAGCGATCTACTGCCGAACCCTCGGGGTTATCGAAAACGAGCTCATGGACTCGTCCGCGCTCCTCACGCCAGGCATCATCGCCTCGCAATATCTCATCCAATGCAGACTCCATTGCCGTCTGGGTGGCGATCTTGGGTCCAGGCATCATGGCGTTGTAGTCAAAGTCGTTCGTTTGGCGCTTACGATGAATTCACGTTGTATTTTATACTGATCCGCTGCAACAAGTGTTTTTGGATGCCAAGGATGAAACAGCTTAACATGTGGAACCCACATAATTGTCATAACCAAGATATTTGATATTAATTTGATTGCCAGGAAGTATATTTCACTTTATGAAAGTGTGATCAGGCAACTCAATTTTAATATTGGCGCCTTGATGGGAAAAATAAATACACTTAATTCAGGTGAAATGTAATTACAAAATATGCAAAAAATGAATAGAGTGACCATCGTAACGGTTTGTTTCAACGAAGCCAATTCTATTGGTCGTTGCGTTGAATCGGTTTTAGGTCAGGACTACTCTCGTATCGAGTATATAGTTATCGACGGGGGGTCGACCGATGGAACGAGAGAGTATTTGTCGCAGGTTTCTAGCAGCTTGAGTGTATTTATTAGTGAAAAGGATAATGGCATATATGATGCGATGAACAAGGCTCTACGGTTATGTACAGGGGACGTCATTTATTTCTTAAATGCTAATGATTATTTTTATTCTGAGAGAGTCGTTTCTAGCGTAATCAAGGAATTTATGGGGGCAGGTTCGCTTGATATCGTGCACGGAAAGGTGGAATACGTATATCCTGATTCAAGACGAGTGGTGTATGACGATGAGTATTACAATTTTAATTGTATCGTCGATTTTTACAAAAAGAATCTTCAGCAGCAATGCTTTTTTTGTAGAGTGGATTTATATCGAAAGAATGGCAATTTTGACGAGCAATACAAAGTCTGCGCAGATTATGATTGGATGATCAGAGTATTGAATACCAATCCGGTTGTAAAATACCTGCCTCAAATATTTTGCTCCTTTGATATGGCAGGAGTTAGCGCTCGTTTTCAGAAGCAAAGATTATTAGAAAAAAGAACAATAATATTACGTCAGTCATCTCTCCGTGTACTGGTACGTTATATTTCGTCTGGCCTTCATCAGGCAGTCACTCGATTCTTGGCCTCATTGTAGAAGGGGCTCCTATGAAAAGTACGGTAGCAAATAGACCAATATTGTCTGTAGTGATCCCTACTATCGGAGACCGTAATCAGCTTTTGGATAGAGCTGTATTATCCGCCACGAGGGCCTGGAATACAGGGGAGGTCGAGGTAATCATCGTTTTAAACCGCAATTTGAGTGCTCTTCCGTTATTAATTGAAAAATATAAAAACACGTCAGGAGTGCAAGTGATAATGTCCGACCCGCCCGGGGTTAGCATTGCCCGCAATGTTGGTCTGGAAAAAGCGGCGAGTCAATTGGTTAGATTTCTGGATGATGATGATTACTTGTATGAAACGGCGGCGGTTAAACAATGCAAGAAGCTTCTGGATTCTGATGCAGATTTCAGCTCCTTCGCGATTGAAATAATCGACGAAAGAGGCATCAAATCGGGGCGACGGCAACCAATTCAAACCGATGACCCGGTTGTTGGGTTAGCCGCGAGCAACCGACTGCAATTACCCTTGTCGTTTGTTTACAAGCACAGCTTTTTAGAAGGCCGAAAGTGGGATGAGAGCAATAGTCTGGCCGAAGACACGATTTGGTTGTTGAGTTTGTTGGCATCTAGAGAGTGCCGCTGGCAACATTCTTCGGAGGTGGTGGGAGTATGGTATCAACACTCTAAATCCCGGCTATCGCGTCTGTATTCCTCATCTGAATCTGCAATTGCTGTGGCGGATTCTCTACTGAGGCTATTGCCATATAGTGGAGGCGTGACAGAGGAAAGAAAGTGCGCCATAGCGGATGGCCTTTGGGCCTGTATTATCGCAGGGTTTAAATTTAAGCCGGTCTATTGGACGAAAATATCCTTAACCTTAAGACAATTTGCACCTCTATCCATTCCTGATTCTAGATTCTATAAACTACTTTGGTCATTAAAAGTTTCACCTGTAGTAGGGAATTGGATCCTGTTACCATTCTTTCTGGCTCTTCGTATGTATCGAAGTCTAAGATACGGCCAATAGTTCGGGGTGCGTTACTCCTGTTATATTGGGTGGTGCTGAAATATTTGGTTATTTAATGATAGTAAATTGGGCAGCTGTACCCCGTGCTTCACGCAATCATCAATATATATCTTTAAAATCGTTTTGTTATTTCTTTTATTCAGTTGGTATTGCTGGAGGGACAGCGGGTTTATCCGAAATATCGTCTTCTTTCGGCTCGTTCGAACTGTGATCCATAGGCCAAGGTAGCAAGCCTCAGGCTATTTTCTGGATATAAAAAGAACCAGGCTCTCGTTCCGTCGCAAGAAATGGAGCAACTGATTTCAGTTGCTCATAATAATGGTGATGCAGATAATTGAGCGCACCAATGATCTTCCAACTACCATTCTGGGTCAGGAAGGCCTCCAGCAGATATTGCTCATTCCAGAATCTTACGTCATCCTCCAGCCACTGCTTTAGGTAGTTCCGGGGCGAGAATATATCGTGCACATGCACAATGACGCCCTTGTTTAGTGTTGGAAGCAATTCCAGATATTCGAAAAGAACATCCCCCTGCGGGCGAATGACATGAGAGGAATCAATGAAAAGGATGTCATTCTCTTCAAGCTCTGAAAAGAATCCGATGGTCACATCCTCTACCTTCCTCCTGACGACAGACACTCCTGTATTTTCAAGCCACGACATTTCATAGGGCTCGATACAGACCTGCTTGCATTGATAGGCGGGATCTTCCAATTGGTTAGTGCGGATTGCCCGGAGTGCCATCAATGTGGAGTTTCCACTGCCAACCTCTATTATTCGCTTCGGCTTCATCGCCCGAATAATCTGGTACCAGTATTCTGCATCGCCAGATTTGAAGTTGTTATTTTCCAGATAGTAACCGAGTTCTTCGGGCATCTGCCGTGGTATATCTGCCAGTTCATCCCCATACGAAAAAGTGGACAACAGACCAAGTTGCTCCTGAATATTCCAATCGATTCCCGGAAGTTTTCTATCTTGAGAGAAAGGCTGTTTTATCTCCCGGTAATCGAATTGAGGCTCGTAATAATGATTACGAATGGGAAACACACCGATTTTCAGAAACGCATTCTTGCAGTTGGGCAATCTGTGCACTCCCAGTCGTCGTATTCGCTTGAGCATGATTGCAGACAGATAAACAAAAGGCAGCAGCAACAGGTCAATGAGAGGAAGGAATCTGTTGTTTGTGCTTTTCATCTTGGCTTCCGAGACAACCTGTCCACAAACAGGTGATTGGCATTTTTCTCCAAACCACGATAGCGTACTTTGGTGAATCCAGATTGGCGTTTCAGCACACCGAAGACGTGCTCCACCTTGGCGCGCACACCGGTTTTGGTGCGATTCCTGCGCTTGTCCTCCTCGGTCAGCGGTTTGTTACGTCGACCCTTGGCCTGGGTGAAATCGTCCGCCATTGGGGCGCCTTCCGCCAACACCTCCTGCTGGTCGCTATAGGCCGAATCTCCCAAGACCCGACGCTTCTCACCGTGCAGCAAATCTTCCAGCACCCGGGAGTCATGAACGTTGGCCGCCGTCACCGCCGCCGAATGCACCTGCTTGGTCTTGCTGTCCACACCACTGTGCGCCTTAAGGCCAAAGTACCACTGGTTGCCTTTGCGGGTTTGATGCATCTCGGAGTCCCGCGCCTTCTCCCGGTTCCTGGCCGAGGAAGGCACCGCAATGATCGTGGCCTCCACGATCGTGCCCCGTGAGATCGTCATACCCTTCTCCGACAGATAAGCATTGACAGGGTGCAGCAGTTCAGCACCAAATTCGTGGGTCTCCATCAGGTGACGAAACTGCAGAATGGTGCTCTCGTCCGGCGCACGTTCTTCACCCAGATCCACACGGGCAAATTCGCGCATCGCGTCCGAGTCATACAGCGCTTCTTCCAGCGCGGGATCCGACAGGTTGTACAAATGCTGCATGCAATAGATGCGCAGCATCCGCTCCAGGCCCTTCGGTCGGCACCCGACTTTTCTGTTCAGGGTAATGGGGCGAGAACTCCTTCGTCAGCATCGCCCAGGGAATCACTTGATCCATCTCAGCGAGAAATTTCACCTTGCGGGTCTGCTTGCGATATTCCTAAAACCCGCTTCCGAAGTTACTTTGGCGCATCTGCTAGTCCTTTTTTTGCTGACCGCGTGTATTATCGCATAGCAGGCGAATTAATCAGAGCTTCCTTAATCAATCGGGTAGCATGTATCATGTCACACATTCCAGCATGGTAAAATATTAGTTACCTCAAGTACCTTCCGTGTGTCCATTTTCCATGACGGGACATAAACAGATTCAAATTCAGCATAGGGACCAGTTTCTGTCGGGAGAGGTCCAGCAGATCTTTAAAGCCTAATGATCCAACTCTCAGGTTCGCAACTTCATTGATTACCAACTGCTTTGAATATCCGTGCAATGCATATGTTTCCGCATCGATAGTGTTCAGAGCATGAATCATGAACCGCTTCCTTACTGCCGAATTAATTACCCATCCCCATGACGATAGGCTCTCTGTGCTGATAGACATATATTTTTTCGTCCCCGTGTTATCTCCCATGGTTCCATCCAGTCTTGTCTTGCTGAACATGTTTAAAACTCCAGGCTCATGCCTTACACCAAGATAATCGAATACATCCTTCACGTAACGTTCTGGATCGGTCACCAGATCCTCGTAGCGAAGCTTAAAGGAATTCTCTCCAATCAACTGATACCCTCTTGCCAGAGCCCTTGGTCCCACTTGTATATCGATCATGTTTCCGTGAAGCCGATTCAATTTGCCATCGCCAAATGTTGAAATAATTGATGCAAAAACATGGGCAGGATTTCTGAAAAGAAAAATGAATTTTGCGTCAGGGAATATTTCGATTATCTCCGGAATAATCAAATAATATCTAGGGGTTTTATCTATAAAGTAAATCTCGTTATTTACACATAGATTTTCATAGAGCCCGTAAATAAATTTCCGAAATAGCGAATTGAAGTCTTTATCTGCCCCGGGTAGTTTCCCGATAAACTCATTAAGGGCCTTATACCCTTCAACGTGTGAATATTCGGAAAGCAGTCCCTCTTTTTTTCTGGCATAGATATATGGTAGTAACACCCACGGCTCTGCTGTGCTGCAGATTTCTGTATGCGATGCGAGTATTCTTTGTAAAAGGGTTGATCCGGATCTCGGCAGCGAGAATATAAAGACAGGTTTCATGAGATTCTACGCATGGAATTTATGCGATACTCATCCAGAGGCGTACATGGCATCGAGACCATATTTATCCAACAGCCGAAAGTCTGAATATTCAATATGCCCGGCATTTATAAACTCAGCCGAGTATTGCATTGTTATTTTTCAGTAACAGCAAATTCGCCTCGTTCAGCGACTCGAAAGTACCGGCATCGGTCCATCGGCCACGTACAAAACTGTACTTTAACTGCCGGCGAGCAATATATTCGTTGTTCACAGAGGTAATTTCAAGCTCACCACGGCCAGATGGTGCGATTTTATTAATGATTTCGAAGACCTGTGAATCATACATGTAACAACCAACAACAGCATGATTGCTTTTTGGCTGGCTGGGTTTTTCCTCAATTTGAATAATCGATTTCTCATCCAGTGCCGCGATACCGAAGCGATCAGGGTCGCCTACCGCCTTGAGCAATACTCTCGCCCCTAGATTTTGACTGCGGAAGTCTTCCACATAGGGTGCAATCGAGTATTCAAATATATTGTCGCCAAGCAGCACCACTATCCGGTCATTTCCGGTGAATTGTCTCGTCAGAGACAATGCATGCGCAATACCCCCCGTCTCCTCCTGCACGCGATAAGTAAAATCGCAGCCAAAACGTTTACCAGATCCCAGAGAATTCACTACCGACCCCATATGATTGGTGGATGTAATGACCATAATGTCTTTGATGTCTGACAACACCAGTTGCTTGACAGAATGCCAGATCATGGGTTCTTTCCCGACTGGAAGAAGATGTTTATTCGTTATTTCGGTCAAGGGACTCAGACGTGTGCCCAACCCTCCCCCCAGAATTACTCCTTTCATTTTATCCTCCCTTCTTTCTTACGACCCAGTCTTTGACGTTCTGGCATCAACAGATTCGCTTGCCCAGAAACTGCACGGGGTTTTCATCTTGAAAATTCCCAGTGGCCTGTATTTGCATTCACTCAGACAGACCCAGTGATCCAGCTGCATCGATATAACCTGACTCGAAATAACGACAACATGTAATCCCCGTCTAATCTGTTGCATGCCACACACCCGGACGATGCATCATGGTGCGGATCCGGGAACAATTTCCGAAATCATATCCCGTCGAACCAGACTGATCGCAATACGACGTTCACCCTAAAGAAAACAGATTTATTTCTCCGTATTATCGAAACCTGCGCGTATTAACCCTCATGTGGAATGATTCGGCATGGATACCGATATGCTTAACCCCATACACGAGTCTGTGCGCTACTCGGGACTGCGACACGGTATAGAATATGATAGGGTCGCGAATATTTGCCGTTTGGGCGTGGAATTACCAACTGGAAGCGATAACAGTGTGACGAACTTTGTGTCTTTGAATTGAATTTCAGGCAAGATGCTCCCGCATGCGCCTCATATGTTCTACCAGCCTTCTCTTGACACCTATTCGCCGAAATCTCCTGTTGGCAGATAATATCCTATTATCATCCTGTATTTCATCGGAGAATTTGAAGCCATGCACCTTGTCCCATAACTTGTCATGATTAAATTTTTCAGTCACACCGCAATGCAGGCCACTGCCATCAAGGCCTATATTCTGTACCAGGGATTTTCTTGGGTAGACGGTATACCACTCATATAGTGCCTGTCGATACATGATCTTTACATCCAGCGCATCTGTTAGACCATTAACCTCCCTGTCGACCATTTCTGGAATATCCTGCCCGTTCGATACTAGCTGCCTATAAAATCGCTTGTCATTTATTTTCATGCGGTATTCATTTTGATCGAGTTCTTGATTTATCATGTTGTATTTCTTGCGCCATATACCAAAACCCCAGGCATTGAATCTACGCAGGAAGAACACATCATGTTCGTAACCTGTCGGCAACTCGATGACCGGTGTATAGCCGGTAATACTAATCACCCTGTCTTCATCCCTGTAATGCTCCAGGGCATTATTCATAAACTCAAGGAATCCAGTGCCGGTAACGATATCCTCTGCCATCCATATCATTTTCCCGTATTTATCCAGAAGATATTGATGTCCCCCGCGATTATTCTTGATTCTTGAATGTTGTTGACGCTCTGTAATCTCCACATCACTAAATCCGTCAATGCTCTTGATATAGTCCCTAAGTCTGCTGACGGCTTCTTCATCGCCTTCGCGCGGAGCGTCTGAAAATATATGCAGAATGCTGTCTCTTGCAAGGGTGTTCTTTTTCAGGGCATCAATTGTCCGTTTTAAATGATTGAGTCGGGAATATACTGTCAATCCAATTGGGGCAAGCATCTAGACAACTCTCTGGTAAAAAGCCTTCTTGGCTTCCATATTCGCTTTCACGCCTTCACTTCTTCGATATGGAATGCTCCTGCATTCCACGACATCCAGCGCATGTATTTCATCATCATCGATCATACCCAGTTCCCTCATGCTGAAGTCCGGTTCATAGCCGAGGTGTTTCATTTCGAAATAACATATCTTCTCAATGACCTTCACTTCATATTCCGGCAACTCCTTTACATATTTTTTTTTATTATCCGACAGGACTTCCCGGGACAGGTTTCTCCACCCTCCATGCAAGGCTGCATTTTGTTGCGTCAGATCCTGCTTATGAAAGTTCATGTGGCAGGTTTCACTTTCCAGCCCGAGGAAAGATACAAGTTCATCCGTGCATCTCATTGGATCTGATATTAAATCTTCATATTTCACAAAATAGGCTTTATTCAGCTTCTTCAACTCATTGTAATTTTTCAGACTGTTCTGCTGGTCCTTCTTCCATTGCAGGGCCGCATGCACTATACCGCCCGGGTGATCTTGGCTGTTTTTCCAGGACAATGCCATATCTCTTGGATCTCTTGTTTGATATACATACCTGGATTCTGGATAGTTGATAAGCAGGAAAGGAAAAAACTCATAAACATGATTTTCCTTGATAAACACGTGTTGCTTGCCATTGGCCACGGCTTCTTCGTTGAAGATATTACGCAGCAGTGAAGCAACATTTCCGACAGGCGCGAGTTCCTCTAGTTCATTAAGGGAGAATGATTTCCTCCAGACGGAAAATCCTACATTCATCAGCCGGTGGATATCTACCAACAAGGCGCTCCAGTTTTGCGGCTCGTCCAGAGGTTCATATCTGAACAGATTGCGCACGACCGGATTAATCAAATGTTTTGTAGATGGCCCGCAAATACTCGAATGGGCATCGAGCAGCTTTATTATCAAATTGCTGCCGGATCTTTCCGAGCACATCAAAAAGATCATTGACATCGTACACAGACCGTTTTCTCAGCCATTCGGGTAACCCTGTATTTTAACAAGCTGCATTGCCCACTTCAGTGCTTCCATTTTAAATATGTATGCGCAAGCAATGTATAGAACAGTTGCCAGCGCACCAAATACCCACAACTCAGTAAATGCAGGCCAGGCAAGCATTTCTACTGAAGAATATGCCAACCCTCCAACAATACCTGACAGCAAAAATGCCGGGAGAAAGTCGGACAGTTGTTCCCTGGCGGGATAATCGATAAGCATGCTCGAGAAGTAACTATTGGGAATATAGCCCAGAATCGATGTAACAATGCGGCCCAGCAGAACGCCAAATACACCGAATTGCACGCCAATTACAAGAACGACAACCAGCAATGTCTTCTTGATTATTTCAATACGCAGCAGCAGATCGGATCGACCCTTGACCTGCAGGATGTTCAGATTGATAGAATGCAAGGGAATCATCATGCCTGCAATGCAAAGCAACTGCAAAAAGGGTACAGCCGACTGCCAGTTTGCAGGCAAAAGAACCGAGAATATTGGCTCCGCCAGTGCAGCGATGAATGTCATCACCGGAAACAGTGTGAATGTTGTAATACGTATGAGCATGCGGTAACCGGCTTTCAACTTCTTATCATCGTTCTGCATGATAGACAGGGCGGGATAGGTTACGGTCTGAATGGAGTTAACAAGCTGACTGATTATTAGATCCTTGATCTTGTCCGCAAAAAAGTAATAGCCTGCTATTGCGGTTGAGAAGATTTTTGCGATTACAAAGATATACAGATTCCTGAATATCAGATCGATTGTAGAGGCCGCAAAGAGCCTGGAGCCAAACCCGAACATCTCTTCAAATGACCGGCGGCTGGCTGCTACCGTAGGCCGCCAATCACTGACACGCCATAGAAAGATCATTGACAGAAGCGCATAAAGAATCATTTGCCCGATTAATGCCCAGACGCCATAACCGAGATAGGCAAGAACAATTGCCGCAACACCCGAAATCAGGCTGGCCGGCACGCTGGCCATCAGCAATGCCTTGAAATTAAGGCTTTTGCTGAGCACGGCATTTTGCACAACTGAAAAGGCATTAATCAGTATTACTATACCGCCTGCTCGAATCATAACAGCAATGTTCGATTCCCCGTAGAATCCGGCAATCGTTGGCGCCGCCACGAATATAAAGGTATAGGCGGCAAACCCCAGACCGAGATTGGCAAAGAATGCTGTGTTGTAATCCACCTGAACGGCATTCTCCATCCTGATCAATGCCTGCTTGAATCCCGAGTCCATCAGGCCATTGGCTACTGCGATAACGGAAGACATTACCGCCACCAATCCGAAGTCCTCTGGCGCCAGGAAACGAGTCAGCAGCAAGGTAACAACAACATTCACCCCGCGCCTCCCAATTTGTTCGGCAAAGTTCCACAGGATCCCTTTAAGAGTTCTATTGGCTAGTGTCATGGAGTCCAGAAAAACAAGTAACCGGATAACAGCATTTATGTACACTGGCAGCCATCATCTTCACAGGCTTGCTAACAAATCGCGTCAGGAGAAATATTTCCTGCATGCACTCAGTACTTTCAGATCATCTATGCTTGATCTGGAGACGTCGAATCCTGTTTCCAGAGAGTATTCATCTGGCACGATATAGCCATAATTCGCCAATTTTCCGACAAGCATGCTGAAAACTGATCTCGGATTATTGCAAAATTCCTCATATTGAACGGTGAGTTTTTTGTTTTCGACGACGCCTTCAAGCCCCTCATTTATTGCCTTGTTTATATGGTAGACCTGCCCTGCTGCCTGTTCATGGGGATCAAGATCCTTCAGCACCTGGTATTCGGGAATCCGGAATGAATACCATTGATCAATGTTGCCAAACTGTTTTTTTCTGGCATTCAGAATCGATTCGATATTGCTGGCCGGATCACGCGTTATCCGCACGAAAAGCGCCTTTTCAAAAACAGAGTCCAGAAATCGAATATTGTAATTGAACAGCATGCCTTTGAAGGCAAGAGGCTTATTGAAGACATCCATCATCCCGGCCAATTCGGACAGCATGGTACCAACGTCCATGCTTTCCCGTAATTCACTATCCGTCCACGCGTCACGAGAAGGATTCTCCAGAAATCTTCGCCAGAAGTACCAGAACTCGTTCGGTGCCAGTGCGCCTGCGGTCTTCCCGTTCTCTGAAGAATACCTTACATGGCTGGCAAACCCGTCCAGTTCATTGCGAAATCTGTATCTGGGGTCTGTAAGCAGGAGTTGAAGTTTTGCGCCGATAATGGGCGCATGATAAAAACGCGAAAGAAAATTGGTCGGAAACGCCACGATACCGGTATTTGCAAGCCACTGCATGAATAGCGTGGTTCCACTGCGCAAAGGACCAAACACCAGTACAACCGGGTATTGCAATGCATGATTGCGGTATTTTGATACAAGCAAAGCCTCTGAAGGCCGCAGATCATCCTCGATCTCGGAGAGTAGTGATTCCAGTAATGCATTCCTGCGGAAGTCTTCGGCGCGATTTTCAGCCAAGTCTGTACTCCGACAATAAACTCCGGCATTTATCCCGATCATTGAACATCATCACATCGATTATGGATAGACCAGTAACCGCGCTTCCGCCAAACTGGGGATAGACAACAGGCATTGACTCAATGAAAGACAATTCAATACCTTTCTCATGAAACATTTCCGCATCATATAATTTTCTGCCGCCAGGCAGATTGATGTAATGCGATGCGCCGAGACTTTCACAGATAGAAACAATCTTATCCTGGCCGTGGAGACTGCTGTCTTTCTCTATATCAGAGGACATATGCCATATCGGGTGCAAGCCGAGATAGTCGCAGACTGAAAACAACCCCCTTGCCAGGAATAGCGCCAGATTTGATTCACCCTGTAGCAGTATTTTCTCAATCAAGGGAAAGACCTCACGAAACTGCGGAGCCCTGGTATATGAATGACGAATATTCTCAAGAAAGCTTTTTCGGTTGGCTCCCACCCTGACCTGGTTGATAAGCCTGTTCTGGCTACCACCCGACACTTCAAGGGTAATTAACTGTGATCGACCCTGATTGAGAATGTTATTGCGATTTATCCAACCACGCTTGATGTAATTGACATCATCATAAATAACGAATGCATCAACGGCATGGATTAACTGGATATACCCGAGATAGGGAAACAGGTATGGCTGCATGATTGCCAATTTCATGCAGCATCCGCGATCATGGTTGTAATTTTTATGATGAGTTCGTCGGCAAGATCAGGAAACATCGGCAGGCAAAGAACCTGCTCCGCAATCCGTGAAGCCTCGATTAGGTTTGATTCATCAGAGGATGGCAGACCCCGGTACATTGGCATGCTACTAATAAGCGGGTAGAAATAACGGCGCGTATAAATATCATGGTCCTTTAATCGCTGGTAGAGCGTGTCACGGCTCAACGGATAGTCGGGTCCGACAAGTATGGGGAAATAGGCATAATTTCTGTGTGTATGCTCGGGTTCGGATAATAATTTGATACCTCTGATCTCTCTCAATGATTTCCGGTAACTACCGTCGATTTCCTTTCGACGTGCTATGACGTGATCGATATAGTTTAATTGCAGCAAGCCAAATGAGGCCTGAATTTCACTCATCTTTCCGTTGATGCCAGGGGCCATCACTGTAACTTCGTTGGCAAAGCCGAAATTCTTCAAGTAATCGATACGTTGCTTTATCTTTGCATCCGGACAGACAATGGCGCCTCCCTCGAATGTATTGAACACTTTGGTTGCATGGAAGCTGAGAACTGACAGGTCCCCATGCTTTAGCAGGCTCTCATTATGGTACTTCACTCCAAATGCATGGGCGGCATCGTAGATCAGCTTAAGGCCATAGATATCGGCAATCTGCTGTATATGCCCCACATCACAGGGCCTGCCATAGCAGTGAACCGGCATAATGGCGGTTGTTTGGGGTGTTATTGCAGCCTCGATCCTGTTTGGATCAATATTGCAGGTCAGGGGATCGATATCCACGAATACCGGCTTGATGCTATTCCAGAGCAGGG
>Ga0210101_1000369_pt1 | contig 15472 bp, 13 predicted proteins | sample Muzzi_PWC_D1_FD_185534 | JGI IMG/M metagenome (GOLD analysis project Ga0210101, IMG submission 185534) | Wetland microbial communities from San Francisco Bay, California, USA, that impact long-term carbon sequestration - Muzzi_PWC_D1 (SPAdes) | ecosystem: Environmental > Aquatic > Marine >... | reverse complement strand
AATACCAGAAACTGATGAAGCCCTGACGTAATAGGGGCTCCGCGATGCCGGTCCTCTGGCAGCACGAACACCACATAACAACACGATACAGCAGGAGACCATTGCCCGAGTCCTGATCGTCGTTGCTGAATACCGGGGTATCACTGCTCACCTCAACACATGGAGCAGTATGTTGCGAAAGAGGATAACACCGCTGATCATCCGCTGATTACCCTGCCGGGTGGAACGCAATACCGCGTCGTTAAAAACGGCATCGGGAAATCCCCGGCGCCCGGTGACAAGGTACGGGTGAATTAGCTGACAATAACACCTGACGGCAAGGTACTCGCGGAAACCTATTCAAGTGGGGAGCCGGCGACACTTGACACGAACGCCATGGAGCCGCACCTGCGTGAGGCCTTGCTGAAGATGGAGGAGGGAGCGGAATGGGAAGTGTACGTACCGGCAAGACATTCACCCTCGGGGGCAATAAAGGCCCGGGACAGACTGGCATCCCGTCAGAATGTCTACCTCATCGAGCTGCTGCAGGTTGTCAGAAACAACAGTTCGGCCCGGAGCCAACCGCCGTGATGAGCATTGATACTACCCGGTGAACGCACCTGCCGGGTTTGCATCGCAAACCAAAGAAAAAGACGTTACAACGGTCCAGAAGATCACTGTAACGTCAGAGGGGATCAACTGTCCGGTCCCTGGTACCGGATTTCCTGGTCAGGCGTTAAAAAACCTCCATAACAGGAGTGGTGGCGGAGCAGGTAGTACGCTTCCCCTTGTTGTTGCTGAGTCGCTCTGACACCGTGACTGTTACCGCTGCCGTGGCATCAGGAGTGGTCGTCGAATTCAAAATCTTCGTGTCCGTCGATGGAGCCATGAAACTCGCCAGGGCATAGGTCACGCTGAAATTGTTGATTGTCTGTACCTTGCTGTCAGTACTACTCTCGCCCGGAGGCATGGGGTAGACGACATCGGTGTAGATCGTCGGGTGGGTCCAGCTGCCCGGGTAACTCGGCACCCGCACCACTTTCACGCTGAAACTGGTGCCCGTTTCGATATAGGCTGGCAGCAGCACAGCACAACCTTCAGTCGTAGTCGAGCCACTGGTCGTGTTGTTCGACGGGTTGTTTTTCGCGGGTTTTTTGGCCGCAGCCAGTCCGGGCAATGCCAGTAACACGCACAAGGCGCAGGTCAACAGCTTGTCTCGATTGCGGTATACACGTGTCATATGCGTGTTTGTCGATGTGTTGGTAAATTTCATAAAGGTATTTCCTGTTTAACTGCATCGCGCCACCCACATCCGCATCCGTGGATGTTACTGGTATTGCGTTGCATCTTTCATGCAACCACCTCGTCCGGTGAGGTGGATCATTGCTATCTGTTCGGAACGGGAAGCGGATAATGGACGAATATCGCTGACTTGTCCTGAACGGCTATCCCGTCGGAAACCCGGGCGCGTCTTCCATCAGGCCGCGCGTAACCGCATTGGAGACGGTTAAGTGTTGCTCTGGCTCGTGTGAGCATGTGGAAACAGTAGTATGTTCCGTAGGGGCTCACTGTTATGCGGCTCACAAGATCCGTGTTTCCTTACCCTGTGAAGTCAGTTTGTGATGCGTGATAGCCATGGGATCATGGCCGCGCCTCGATACTGCTTCACCCTGACATCATCAAGATCCGTGCCACTCGCCTGAATTCGCTGATAAGACAATCAGATATGACTAATATTCGATCTGCAATCACGCACAGTATTTCTGGTTTCCAGGTATTTGTGTTGCTATCCAGCGACAGCGACGCGGTCAAAAATACTAATACACTGATAACAATGGAAAATAAACGTCTCAATCTGGAGACGATTCCTTGGTTGCTGGTTCGAAATATTTGAAAATTGTGACAAAATTCCCATATATGAGACCGGTTCCAGCTTTGCTGACGGCAGGTACAGAGCGGATTTATCATCAAACGGGAGACCTGCGTCCGATGAATCCGGGATACGCATTCCCCCGCTAGTACGGGAGCCGGGATAATGGATCCACTGGCAATACGGTCATCATGGCGACGGGGTCCGGAATACAAGCCGGTCAGTTGACGGGAAGCACAGGATTCTATGGAAGAGACTACACACAACGTCATCGAGCGTTTCATTCGACAGGAGCTCGGCTGTCAGTGCCCGGCTGCGGTTTTTAGCCGCATCGCAGTAGAGGATGCCCCGGAAGAATTCGGGGTCTGGCCACAGGGCCGGCTGATCAGCGTGGGAGAGCGACTGCTGATTCTGGTGGTGCGCAGCGACGATCCGGACACCCTGCATCGCTTGCTGGGTAATTTGCTGCATGAAGGCCGGCGATTGCGTGAAGCGCGAGGGTTCAACCGTTTCCGTCTCGTCGTCGCCACGACCAGCGTCGATGTGATGGGGCCCTTCCTAAAGGAGGACTTCGAACGTCTTGACGGTATGGATGAGCGGCTGCACCTGCATGTCATTTCGCCGGAACAGGTACCGGCGATCCTCGCCTGAACCCCGACAGCCGTTCGGCCGTGGTGCGATCCGGACTACTGCGATCAGCTGATGTCGATCCGGGTCGCCTTGCCGCTTTGCGGCGTCAGCTGGATGCGCATACCTTCCGCGGCGCACACACTGAGCGAGGGCGCCCTTCGGCCGCGGAAAAAGGCGTCGTTCTCCTGCTGAATGAAATCGATCTCGGCATCGCTGCGATCGGGGTCGTGGTGGAACATGACGAGGCTGGCAGCCTCGGCGTCGATGGCCAGCTGCCTGACCTGGGTTACCAGCGAGTGTCCCCAGCCATGCTTGGTGGGCATGTCGGACTCCAGGTACTGGGCGTCATGAATCAGGACGTCCACACCCCGGCAGAATTCCACCCACTGGTCATAGCGGGTCGTCACCTTGTGCGGCGGATCGAGTTCGTTGTCGGTGATATAGACACAGGAGGTCCCGTCTTCCTCGATGCGATAGGCATAGCCGCCGCCGGGATGATTGATGCGGGCGCGCCTGACGATGATGTTTTCATCGCCGAGTATGATGGCGGGATCCTCGGTAATACACTCGCTTTGCGAGGGCAGTTGTTCGGCACTGACCGGAAAGTTGGCGCCGTCGATCTGGTTGAACAGGGAACAGAGCTGGCCGTGTTCGCCCTGCGTGCTGGTGAAGACGCGAATACGCCTTTCCGGCTGGTAGATCGGCTCGAAGAACGGATAGCCCTGGACATGGTCCCAGTGGCCATGGGAGAGCAGGATGTTGATGGTCTGGTGTGTTTGCGCCAGGCGCTTGCCCAGTGCCCTGATGCCCGTGCCGGCATCCAGTATCAGACTGTTGCCGCTGGCCAGTTCGATATAGACGCACGATGTATTGCCGCCGTATCTGGCGGTAGCGGGCCCCGGCGAGGGAATCGAGCCGCGCACCCCGTAGAACGTTATTATCAATTGTTCATCCCGGTTCAGGAGATTTTTGCCAGTATGGTTCGTGTTCGCAGCCTGTGCAAGCACATTTACGCCATGATGCAGCATCGTCCGTGCAGATAGTACGCCGACGCTATTCAGTGGTATTCATAGGCTCGCGGATAAATAATAGTGCCTTTGAAGAAAAAACACACTGACAGCTGTCAGTCATTTATAACCGGGGAATCCAGCCTTAAGTGTCGATGGATAACATTAGCGGCGTCGCCTTCGGAACATTCCTTGCGCACTCGATCCTTGTTCTGGGATTGTCTGTGCGGGTCATCATGCGCCGCCGTCCCGTCGGTGTCCTGCTGGCCTGGATGGCTATCATCCTGAGTGTGCCCGTACTGGGGAGCCTGATATATCTGATTGTCGGAGAGAGTCGCATCAGCGGGAAGTACCTGAAGCGCGGCCGGTTAATCCATCGGCGGTACGCGGACTGGAAACAGGCGTTGTGCGCCCGGGCAAACGTCGATTGGACAGATGTCTCTCCGCAGGCGGTGGCGTTGCAGAACCAGGCTCGCACTGTCACCGGTCTCCCGGCGATGCAGGGCAACCGCCTGGAACTCCTGCAGGACGCAGACGAGGTGTTTCGCTCGCTTATCGAGGCGATCGCCCGCAGTCGTCGCAGCTGCCACCTGGAATTCTATATCTGGTATGCAGGCGGCCTTGCCGATGAACTGCTGGAGACCGTGATCGAGGCGGCGCGACGGGGTGTGGTTTGTCGCCTGCTGCTTGATGCGCTGGGCAGCAAGCCGTTTCTGCACAGCGCCGCGGCAAGCCGGCTCCGGCAGGCCGGTGTTGAACTGGCCGTGGCGTTGCCGGTCGGGCTGTTCACGACCCTGGTGACCCGCGCCGACCTTCGCAATCACCGCAAACTTGCAGTGATCGACGGCGAAGTGGCCTGGACCGGCAGCCAGAATCTGGTCGATCCGCGATTCTTCAAACAGGACGAGGGCGTAGGGCAGTGGGTCGATGCCATGTTTCGTATCGAGGGCCCGGTCGTGGAGGCGCTTGGCGGGGTGTTTATCAATGACTGGGAGGTCGCGACCGGCGCCGGGCTGGACAGCCTGGAGGTCACTGACGTCAGGCCGGTCCCGGCACCGGTGCCGGGACCGGTGCCGGTTCAGGTGATTCCCTCGGGACCCATCCCGCAGCCGCTCGCGATCCTGCAAATGATTCTGGGCGCATTCTATGCCGCGCAACGCGAGCTCATTGTAACCACGCCGTATTTTGTGCCGGATGAATCGGTATTGACCGCGCTGTTGTCCGCGGCCCACCGCGGCGTCAAGGTGACACTGGTACTGCCGGCAATCAATGATTCGCGGCTGGTGGATCTGGCCGGCAAGGCGGTGTTCGCCGACCTGCTCGAGGCTGGCGTGCAGATCGCCGCCTTCAAGGGAGGTTTACTGCATACCAAGTCGATCACGGTCGACGGCGAATTTGCCCTGTTCGGGTCAGTTAATATGGATATGCGCAGCCTGTGGCTCAATTTCGAATTATCCCTGCTGATTTATGACCGGGAGTCAACCGCCCTGATCAGACGGATGCAGCAGGGCTACCTCAATGATTCCGATCCGGTCAGTTTGAACGAATGGCGTCAGCGTACCTTTAAGCAGCGATTTCTCGAGAATGCGGTTCATCTGCTTGCACCATTGCTGTAGCGCGGCTGTCTCCTCCGGAAAACGGGGCGCACTGGAATGGTGCAAAGGAGCGTCTCTATCCGCGTACCGCTGAAGTCACCTGCCGGAAACCCGCCGCATAACCCGTGCCTCCGACAGGTGACTGCGCTTCCGGTGCGGGTTGCCGTCGGCGATTAACCACGAATGACAAGCAAATAATATTCCGGTAGACTGCTGCGCGCTGCCAGCTTTGGCGGCGTGCTTTATATATAAAGTGATGCCGATGAAAACAATCCACAGTTTTTTGCTGATCGCCCTCTGGCTGGTGACGGGGGCGGTTGTCGCCGACGAGCCCTATGGCTATCCCATCGACAACAAGTACGTTGCCACGGTAGTAGGTACTCCGCCGAAATTCATGGCGGATCTGCCGAAGACGATTCCGGTCAAGAATCGCAGCATAACGATCTTCCCCGATCGAAAGGTGCCGGACTACCTCTGGTATGAGTCGGAAATGCGCTACTCCTATGTGGCGCAAAAAGACCCGGCCCCGCTGGTGTTTCTCATCGCCGGTACCGGCTCTCCGTATAACAGCGCCAAGAACCGGAACATGGCGCGGGCGTTTTACCAGGCCGGGTTTCATGTCGTTTCCCTGTCCTCGCCCACTCATCCCAACTTCATGGTGTCTGCCTCCTCGACGGGCGTGCCCGGGCATGCCTACAAGGATGCCGAAGATCTCTACCGGGCGATGGAGCGGATCTGGGACACGCTGAAAGACAAGATCGAGGTGACGGACTTCTACATCACAGGATACAGCCTGGGCGGATTCAATACTGCGTTCGTGACCCTGCTGGACGAGCAGAGACAGGTGTTCCGCTTCAGGAAGGCGCTGCTGATCAATCCCCCGGTGCGCCTCTACGATTCCATCTCGCTGCTTGATCGCATGCTGGAGAACATCCCGGGTGGCGTGGACAACTTCCCGCTGTTCTATAACAAGCTCGTGGAACAGGTCGGCAGGGTCTACGAACGCTCCAAGTCGGTGGATTTCGACGACGAGTTTCTCTACAAGGCCTTCGATGCCGTCAATCCCAACAACGAGGAACTGGCGGCGCTGATCGGTGTTTCGTTCCGCATCTCTTCCGCCAACCTGGTATTTACCTCGGATCTCATCACCAACTACGGGTTCGTAAAACCCAGCAATGTGGTTTTCACCAGGAACACGTCTCCCGGAGTCTATGGCAAGGTGAGCATGCGTGTCGGTTTCACGGATTACTTTCATGCCTATTTCTATCCCTATTATCATGCCCAGGACCCGACAGTGACCCGGCAGCAGCTCATTGACGGTATGAGTCTCACTGCCATCGAGGACTATCTGCACAACAGCAAGAAGATCGAGGTCATGACCAACGCCGACGACATCATCCTGGAACCCGGGCAAGTCAATTTCTTCAAACGCGTGTTCGGCGACCGCGCCAAGATTTATCCCAGGGGCGGACATTGCGGCAATATGGACTACAAGGAAAACGTAGCCCATATGGTCAACGTCTTCAGGCAATGAGGACGCTAACATCATGAAAACAACCTGCAACAAGCTGGCGCAGTATTCCCTGATCCTGTGTGCCGTTTTCCTGCTGGGCGCCTGCAGCACGGCTCCCATCCAGAAAGGCGATGCCATCGAGGAGCCCTATTTCGCTCCTGATGATGTGCTGGTGCCGGGCACGACCTACATCTCGGAAGAGACCCCGGATCCCTGGGAAGGATTCAACCGGACCATGTACCGATTTAACTACCGTTTCGACAAATATTTCTTCCTGCCGGTGGTGCGCGGCTACAAGGCGGTGGTCCCGGATATTGCACAGGAGGGGGTGCACAACTTCTTCAACAATATCCGCGACATCACCACCCTCATCAACAGCGCCCTGCAACTGAGCGCCGAGAAAACCTTTATCACGACCGGGCGCCTGATGGTCAACACGACGGTGGGTCTGCTCGGGTTGATCGATGTTGCCTCCTCCATCGATCTGCCGCGCCAGCTGGAGGATTTCGGGCAGACCCTGGGCTACTACGGTGTCGGCACCGGACCCTATCTGGTTCTGCCGATCTACGGCCCCAGCAATCTGCGCGATACCACCGGCCTGCTGACGGACAGCGTGGTGATGTCGACGATCGATCCGCTGAACCTGGATGGGCATCCTCAAAGGCAGATTGCCTACTACACTCTCTATCCCATCGACACGCGGGCACATGTACCTTTCAGGTACTACGAAACCGGTTCACCCTTCGAGTATGAGTTCGTGCGCATGCTGTATAACACCAAGCGCAAGATGGACATTGAGAAGTGATCAACATGACCAAGAGATTGCAGGGATATTTACTGAGAGCCGGTACCTTGCTTGCCGCTGTGCTGGTTTTTCCGGTGGTGTTCTGGCCACAGGCAGCCGCAGGTGTCGAACCCATCAAGGTGGGCGTGACGGTGTCGCTCAGCGGCGAATATGCTGCGCCGGGCAGCGAACAGCTGCAAGGCATACAGATGTGGGCGCATGATCTCAATGCGCGCGGCGCACTGCTGGGACGTCCGGTCGAAATCGTCTACTACGACGACAAGTCCGATGCTGAAACCAGCGAGGCGCTGTACGAGCGCCTCGTCAGCGAAGACAAGGTCGACCTGCTGCTGGGTCCGTATTCCTCCGATCTTACCCTTGCCGCCAGCCGTGTGGCGGAAAAACACCATTTCCCCATGGTCGCAACCGGGGCTTCATCGACGGATATCTGGTCTCGCGGCAACAAGTATATTTTCCAGGTGGATTCCCCTGCTGACACCTATCTGAACCTGGTGATCACTTCAGCGAAGAAGGCGGGACTGACTACGATTGCACTGGTTTATGCAGGAGCCGATTTTACGCGGCAAGTCGCCGAGGGCGTGCGTGTCGAAGCGGCAAAGCAGGGCATGGAAATCGTGTTCGATGAGCAATTTACCCAGGGCAGCAGTGACTTCGCAGCCATCGTCGGACAGATGCGCGCGAAAAATCCCGATGTGGTCATCGGCGCTACCTATCTCGATGACTCCATTGCCATCATGAAACAGGCGAAGAAAAGCGGGTTATCCCCCAAGGCATTCGTGTTTACGGTGGGTCCTGCCCTGCCTCAGTTCGGCGAAGCGCTGGGCCCGGATGCCGAGGGCGTGCTGGGTGCCGTGGCCTGGATGGCCGCTGCGCATATGCCCATGGCCCTCGACTTTGCCTTCCGCTTTAATGAGCACTACGGCCAGACCCCGGCTGCCAGTGTCTATAACGCCTACGGTTATGGCGCCGGCCAGGTAATGGAAGCCGGAGTACGGCTTGCGGGTTCGCTGGATAAAGAAGATATCCGCATGCAGCTCGGTCACATGAAGTTCCGCTCGATACTCGGTGGCTATGAAGTCGACGACACGGGCAAGCAGCTTGCCAAGCAAACCTACGTCATGCAGTGGCAGCATGGCGAGCGCCGGCTGGTGCTTCCCAAAGGACTACGGGACAGTCCGATCGAGTATCCCTTCAAGCCCTGGGATGAACGCTAACCCGGCCACTCAAAAAAATAAACTCACCGCAGAGACGCCGAGAACGCAAAGTGTTTAATTGTTTTCGTTAAAGAATTTCTCGGCGTTCTTTCGACAACTGCTCCATGCGTTGCTCTAACTCCTGCATCCATGCAGTCGTGCGTCTCTGCGGTGAAAACGGTGTTTATGGACAAACACTAGCGAAGAGAGTCACGGGCTTCCGACCCTTGTTGGACCTCTCTGCAGACAGGAACGCCCGGTCTTTTCCCTGGAAGATTTCTTCATTCGGCAGTTAACCCTTGTCTTCGCTTACCCGTCACCCTGTGTGCCGTCATCACGACGAATGCGGATATCGAGCGGTCGCGTGGTATCCAGGTGCAGGTCACGCTGCGGGTAGGCGATGACGATACCGGCCGCGTTGAGTTTGCGGTTGATAGCCTGGTGCAGTTCACTGATCGTAGAGAGGCGGTAATCGATGGAATCGATGAAGCAGCGCAGATTCAGATTCAGGGAATTGTCTCCAAAGACCTCGAAACCGGTGAACGGAGGAGGGTCCGTGAGTACGTGTGAGTTTTCCTGCGCCGCTTCGCTGATCAACGCCATCGCCTGATCCACGTCGCTGCCATAGGCGATGCCGACGGGGATAATGATACGCGTCACCTGGTCGGAGAGAGACCAGTTGAGCAGCCGCCCGGTGATGAACTCCTTGTTGGGCACCAGCAGTTCCTTGCGATCCCGGGTCTGGATGGTGGTGGCGCGAATCTGTATGCGGGTGACATGGCCATCGGTATCTCCGACGCTGACGAAGTCGCCGACCCGGATGGGACGCTCGAACAGGATGATGAGGCCGCTGATGAAGTTGGCCACGATTTCCTGCAGGCCGAAGCCGATACCGACGCCGAGGGCCGCTATCAGCCACTGGACCTGCCCCCAGCTGCCGCCGAGCATGCCGACGACCAGCAGTGTGCCCGCGCCCGCGAGGAAATAACGCGACAGGGTAACGGCGGTATAGCGGCCACCCGGCGACATGTGGATAAGTTGCAGCAACACGATTTCGAGCAGGGCGGGAAATCGTCTGGCTGCAACGAAGGTGCCAATGGCAAGGATGAGGGCAAGGAGCGCATCCGCCAGCGTGAGGGGAACCTGCTGTGATTCTCCATTGACGACGACGTCATGATACCAGAGCGTGATTTTATTGAGGTAGGCGAAGGCTGGCAGAACATCCGACCAGATAACCCAGATGCCGATGACTCCGATAAGCATCATGGCCATGTTGAGCAGCTTGCGACTTTCGTCACTCAGGGCTACCAGGTCGATCACCGGTTCCTCCACGACATCCGCGATGCCTTCACCGCCGGGTGCTGCCGTTTCCCTGGCCTGAGCCGCGCTTCGCGCCGCTTCGCGCCGCTTGACCGCTGCCTTGAAAGCCAGTCGATGACGTGTCAGCAGCAACCAGCGCGCCACCATCTGGTGAACCACGACGAGCATCAGAATCAGCCACATGGTCTCGATCAGGCTGTCAGTGAGGATTCCGGCCGTGTAGTGGTAGCCAGCCACCGCAAGGATGGCAAGGGTTAAGGGAACAGCCAGACTTATCAGGAGCCAGAGGTGTCGCAATCGACTGAACAGGCTTCTCGAATTGGTGGTCATGTATAACTGCAGCGGCCCCTGCACGGGCGAGAACAGTCGATAGAAGAACACGGCAAGCGAGGCCAGCACCAGCACGAAAGCCAGACGCTCGATACCCGCGCCGGTCGGCAGCGCGTTCAGGTTGAGTGTCAGCAGCGCGAGGAAAACCGTTGGCAGAAAGCTGATCGCCAGGCGGACGAGCTGGCGACGCAGCATCATCAGGCTCTCTTCGGGCCAACGGAAGTGAGCTTCCGCCAGACCGTTGGGTGTGCAGAGTATGCTGAAAAACTGCAGGTAGAAGAACGCCGGCGCCACCCACAGCAGGGCGTGCGACACTGCCTTGGCAAAATCTGCGGCCTCGATGGCGTCTCCGAGTTGCCACCCCGTGAGATATAGCAGCAGCGGCCAGGGGACGGCCAATAACAGCGTCAGGAGCAGCGCCTGGAAAGTATAGAGGAATTTGTCGGTGCGTGGTTTGCCCACCTGATTGCCGGTCTCGCGCAGCAAGGTGCGGAGCTTGCGCGATCTCAGCAGGACGATCCCGGCGAGTCCCGCGGGCAGCAGGAAGGTGAAGGGCGATTCCGTTGCCCTGGCTTTGAGAAGGTCTGCGGTTTCCTTCCATTGCCCCGGTGACAACAGTTGCACGAACTGTCCCGGTATTTCGCGCAGGGTGCTCATGTCCGGCGCCTTGGCGCTGCGGATCCAGAGCAGATTCTCGCTGATAAACGAATCGTAGTCCCTGGTCGTGTTGAGCAGCTGGCGCTGGGCGAACTCAACCTCACCCAGGGCACGAAGGTACGCCTGATTCAGAGCAATTGCCTGCTTGAGGAGCGCTTTGCGGTTTGTCGCAAGCTGTTCGAGTTGGTCTCGAATTTCCCAGGTCTCCTCCGGCGGAAGACTGGCCGTGAGTTCGTCGACATAATCTGCGGCGTTGCTGAGGTTCTGGCGTTCCTCGTCATACTGAATCATTCGCAGACCAGCCGCGGTGATCTTCTGCTCGCGTTCCCTGGTCTGCTTGCGAAGCAACCGCGGGTTAGGTAATTCGCGCTGCTGTTCGTACAACACCCGACCCAGCGCCTGGCTGAGACCCGCCAGCTCCACTTTCTGCCGGGTACTGCGGAATTCGTTTCCGATCTGCTCCGCCTGCTTGTTTATCGTGTCATCTTCCGCGGTCGCCTGTTCGAGGCTGTTTGCCAATGAACCGATTTCCTCGCTCAGGTCGGCGTTCATATGCGCCATTTTCTGGACTAGCGGATGCTTTCCCCTGGACTCGAGTCGCGTCTTCTCGGTCGCCGTAATGGACTGTTTCGCCTCGGCTACCCGTCTGGTGCTCAACAGGTTCTCGAGAATTTCGACCCGTGCGCGCATGCGTTTGAGGCTGCCGGCGGCCTTGTCTCTTTCAGCCTCGAGCAGCTCGAGGCGCATCGGTGCGCTCAGCAGTTCCTGGTCGAGCATCTTGATCTCGGCGCTGAGCGCTTTGTTCTCGCTTTGCATGGCCCATTGTTTTGCCTCGATCAGTCGGGGGGATTCGTCAGCAGTGGTCAGCTGCCTGAGCTCACCGGAAATCTGCTCCATCCGCTTTTTTGCCGCGGTGAGCCGCTGCCGTGCCAGGTTGGGCCGGTCAGCTTCCGTGAGCAGGCGATCCTGCAGGTCGGACAGTACGGCATCAACGGCAGCCAGATTGGCTTTTTCCTTGAGCAAGGCCTGGTCGATCTCGGCGAGCGGGGTTTTATCCGTGACGCCGGTGGAGATGTGATCATCAGACTGCAGTCGTTTGTCGAGTTCCTCGCGTATCGACCTGGCCCTGGCCGGCGCGGATTCTCTCGATTCCCGGAATGCCTTTGCGGCCTTGTCATGAGAGCCGGCCTGTTCCAGATAGGCCAGGGCGCTGCGATACAGTTCAACCAGTTTCTTCCGGGTCGATTCGTCCAGATCGGCTGATGCTTCGACCTCCCTGATATTCGCCTGGAGAGTTTCCGTGGTAACGGTACTGGACAGTTGGGAAGTGGAGGAGTTGCTTTCCACTGCCAGGGCATGAAGGGAAAAAGTGAGCAGGGCAAGCAGGGTCGCAGACAGAATCCTGTGTAACATTGTTTTCATTAAACGCGTTCCAGCCCTGTGTCACGGACGGATATCATAGCGTGAAGAAGCAGTTGGTAGCGACCCGCCTACTGCCGTCAAGGATTTTCGATTGTCGCCATAACGGATGATTTCCAGTATGCTGCCTTGGCTTTGCTGGAGCGGGCCGGGTCACAGCCTTATAATACCGGCCACCAGGGATCAGATTAACAGGAGAGATTCTTATGGAACAGATGAAATCAGTTACCGCCGGCATTCTGTTGCTGGCTGGCACAGTTGCGGTTTCAAATGCCTTCGCCTATTCGGAGATTGCGGATGAGGTGGGGCAGCAGGGCCGGGGTTTCGTCGGCCTCGGCGTCGGCACGGTACCGGACTACGAAGGTTCCGACACACACAAGGGGACCGTGGCGCCGTTTGGCCGCTACAACTGGGCAAGCGGCCGCTATATCTCCCTCGGTGGCACCGCGAATGCGGAGCGTGCTGCGCGACTTAAACTGAACGTCCTGACCAGTGATACCGCGTGGGAACTGGGTCCGGTGCTGCAGTACCGGACGGAGCGCGACGACGTCGACAACAACAAGGTCGATAAAATGAAGAAGGTCGATGCGGCCACGGAAGCAGGCGCCTTCCTGGGATGGAAAGCGGATCGCCTGTCGCTCAGCACGACCTATGTCACGGATGTATCGGATGAACACAGCGGTAACGTCTGGTATTTCAACGGCTACTATGACATACCGGTCGATGAGCAGTTCAGACTGACGCTTGGGGCGCACATGACCTGGGCCAGCGATGACTACATGGAGACCTATTTCGGGGTGGACAGCAAGGATTCGGCGCGCAGCGGGTTTTCGAAATACAAGGCCAGCAGCGGCATCAAGGATACCGGTCTCAGCCTGATAGGCCACTACATGTTCAACAAGACCTGGGGAATGGCGGGTGTTGTCAATTATAGCCGGATGCTGAACGATGCCGAGGACAGCCCGCTGGTAAAGAAGGTGGGTGATGAAAATCAGTTGAAGGCAGTGGTTGCGGTCACCTACGCGTTCTGAGCGTGTTCAGTCGAAGTTGCAAATGGGCTGCCGATATGGCGGCCCATTTTCGTTGGCGACCACCCTCAGTGGCTGACAGCCGCTCTGATCGCTCCGGCAATTTCGAGGCTCAGGGAGACGAGTGCCCGGCTCTGTGCGGCGACGATACCGGTATAGCCGGCGCCGTCGACCGCTTCGGTAAATGTCGTCTTCTTCTGCGCGACGACTTCCCGGTTCTGTTCGCGGTAGAGCTTCCAGTTCGCCGATAACACGATATTCCCGTTCGCATCGGCATCAAATTGCGAGATCTGTGCCACCACCTGGTAATCTATCGTGGTCGTGCGCCCCCATGGAAAGACGGCAACCCTGTCCGTCGGGATCAGCCGCGACAGGTTTTCCGCGAGGACGGCGGTTACGTTATCCTGCAATGCCTCGGCCCAGCGTTGGGTCTCATCGTAGAACAGTTCATTGGCGCCACTGCGCACGGCAATCTGCGGACGATCCAGGTACTTCGGCAATTCCACAGGACCAACGCCGACAGCCGTCGCGAGTTCTGCCGGCTGTGCAGACGCATCGGTTTTCACGGGCTCAAGAATGTAAAACCTCGAGCGGGGCGTCGTGGCGCATCCGGCCAGCGCCGAAAGCATGACGGCAATCAGATAGTACGCAAGCAGGTGTCGCATCAGTTTCCTCCCGATAGGGACTTGCCCCGCAAGATGGACTGCGGCTGTCGCTCGAGAAAATCAGTGAGATCGCGTACCGAACGCGCGGCGCTGGTGATCTCCGCAAGGGTGTTGTCGAGTGCGTAAAGCAGTTTCTGGTCGCTCACCAGATACTGCGCCGATTCCAGCGTAGCGCGCGCCTGACTCATCGCGAGCCGCGTCTCGTTCAGTGTGGCGTGCAGCTCTGAACTCAGCGGCTCGACCCGCCTGTCTACAGTGCGCGCCAGCGAGCCGAGATCATCGAGTGCACTGTTGAACGATGTAATGGCTTTCTGGAATTCCTGCGACTTCACCAGCCGCTCGATGTTTTCCAGAATCCCGTTGAGCGACTGAATGGACTGGTGCAGGTCCGGCGAGTTGACCAGTTTGTTGAGGCCCTGCGATGTGGAAATGATATTGTTCATGACCTGTTCGACGGGAAAGTCCTCGAGCTTCCTGGTGATCTTTTCTATCGGCGTGGGTATCGTCGGGATCTCCGGGTATCGGTCGTCACCCACCAGATCAACCGGCGTGCCGGGATAGAAATCCAGCTGAATGAACAGCTGTCCGGTCAGCAGGCTCTGTAGCTGCAGCTGGGCGCGCATACCGGCGTCGATCAGACCGGCGAGTTTTTTTCTTCTGCTCTCGGTCATCTGTCCGATCATCTGCTCACTCCGGATGAAGTTCACGGGATTGATCTCGATCGTTACCGGTATCCTGATATCCGACCCGGTTTCTCCCATGACCAGCTGGATGTTGGTTACCGTACCGATGTTGACGCCGCGGAAATTTACCGGCGACCCGACGTTCAGACCCTTGACCGAACCCTTGAAATAGAGAACAAAGCGCGGTTTCTGGATGAAAAGATCGCCGCTCCCGAGAAGCAGTATCGCTGTGATAGCCAGGATCACGGCGCCGACCACGAAAGCGCCGATGACGGTTGGATTGGCGTGTTTGCTCATGTTTCACCCCGGTTGAGGAAACTGCGCACTTTGGGGTCAGGGCATCCCCGGCGCAGTATGTCCGGATCGCCGCTGGCAATTATGGTTCTGGTTTCAGGATCCAGGAATACCGAGTTGTTGCCTATCGTGAAGATGCTGGCGAGTTCATGAGTCACCACGACAATTGTCGCGCCCAGACTTTCACGCAGTTCCAGTATGAGATCGTCGAGCCGGCGCGAACTGACGGGATCAAGTCCGGCAGAGGGTTCGTCAAAGAACAGGATATCGGGATCCAGCGCCATGGCGCGAGCCAGTCCTGCCCGTTTCTGCATGCCGCCGCTGATCTCGGCGGGGTAGAACTCCTCGAAGCCTGCAAGGCCGACCAGCGCCAGCTTGAGTGATACGATTTCGCCGATCTCGGCCGGGCTGAGTTCCGTATATTCACCCAGCGGCAACGCGATGTTTTCCGCCAGCGTCAGGGAGCTCCACAGTGCGCCGCTCT
>Ga0210101_1000368_pt1 | contig 15510 bp, 9 predicted proteins | sample Muzzi_PWC_D1_FD_185534 | JGI IMG/M metagenome (GOLD analysis project Ga0210101, IMG submission 185534) | Wetland microbial communities from San Francisco Bay, California, USA, that impact long-term carbon sequestration - Muzzi_PWC_D1 (SPAdes) | ecosystem: Environmental > Aquatic > Marine >... | reverse complement strand
CGTCCGGTTCCGGCCAGTTTCTGGAGAACATTGCCCGATCCCCAGGTAGCGGGCAATGTTCTCCAGAAACTGGCCGGAACCGGACGCGCACTGACTGGTCATCCGGTAGGTGAGGACCTTGCTCCGTTCATCGATGCTGATAGCGCGCCCGTTCAGAGCGCCGATGTCGAGCACTGCGCGCGCCTCGGGATTCAGATATATAGCGCCGCGGGCATGGGTGGTCATCGAATAGAAATGGCCGGTCGTCCCTTTGAGGGTCTCACCTTCTCCGGTGCTGGCGATATAGTTGACTTGTTTCCGCTTCAAGCCGGCCTGCTGCAGTACCGACTCGATCGATTCTCCAACCAGGGTATGGGCATCGCGCTGGCGGATCCGCGCATCCCAGCGTGCCAGCCATTCGGTCTTGCCGCCTGCCACCCGGAACAGGGCGGTCTTGATCACGCCGGAGCCGACGTCGATACCGATTGCAGTCGCCATAGCTTTCTCCTTCTGAACTTATAGAACACCGCTAGTCAATTTTTTTCAATTTAAAAAAAAATATTTTCGTATCATCAAAACTTTCAATCCACCATCGAGATCGCATTCACCGCTAAAGTCACTGAGAACACTGAAAAAACCGTTTATCTCAAGGGTCAAATCAAATACCCCCCGCGGCGTGCTCCGCATTCTCTGCGGCAGAAGGCCTTCAATTTTCTCAGTTCACCGCGCTATGTGCAAAGCTCGCCCCACCAAGGGCACCGGTATAAATCGATTCGGCGCTGATGTTAATGGTCTTCTCGCCGTAGTTTTCGAAGATCAGCTGGCGCAGTTCCTTGACTGCGGCTTCGTTCTTAGCCACACCGCCAGTAAAGGTGAACTCGTTCTCGACCCCACCGGACCGGGAGAGGATCGACATCGCCCGCAGCATGATCGCCCGGTGCAGCCCGGCCAGGATGTCGGCGCGGTTTTCCCCCATCGCCAGGCGGTCGCGCAGTTCGGCGCCGGCGAATACGGTACAGGTCGAATTGATCCGGGTCGCCTTGGTTGCTTTCATGGCGATCGGGCCGAGTTCGTGCAGACCAATGTTCATTTCGTCGGCGATGTACCCCAGATACCGGCCGCAACCGGCAGCACAACGGTCATTCATCTGGAAGTTGACAACAATGCCATTTTTATCCACCTGGATCCCCTTGGTATCCTGGCCGCCGATATCAAGTACGGTACGGGTGCCGGGGAACATCATGTGCGCGCCGAGCCCGTGGCAGAGAATCTCCGAGCGGATGTGCTCCTTGGGAAACGGCAGCCGGACTCGCCCGTAGCCGGTGCCGACCAGGTAGGTTTCTTCCAGGTCTTGGGAGAGCACCTCCTGCAGGACAGCTTGAGCTGTGTCCTCGCCGACCGCCACCCCTTCCACCTCGCGCAACGCCCGTGCCAGGCCATTTAACAACTGGCTGGAGACGCTTTCGTCGCTGGCCACCTGGCTTTCGATATCGATGATCGACTTGTCGTAGACGTTGAGCAGCACATCGAAGCTGAGCTTCGCCTCGCGGCTGATTCTTTCGGCGATGTTCATGAAGCGCGAGCCGGCGATGTCGCGGAAGAAATCGGATTTGCGTTCGGCGTCGGGCGCGTAGATGGCCGGAGCCTCGGCCACGATGGTTTTGAAAATTTGCTCCAGCGCCTCCCGCAGCGGTCCTTTGAGCTCCTTGAACCGGTCGTGGTCCAGATACTGGTGGCAGGTCGCTTCAAGCTGGCTCAGTTCTGAAAGGAACTGTTCCAGGCGGAAGTTGCGCTCCAGGTCGGCCAACAGCAGTTCGGCGCCGCCGCCGCTGCCGAGAGCGTTCTTGAACAGAGTGAAACGGGCGGCGATCTTCGCCTCCTGCTTGGACACCCGGGCGGCGACGTCGTAGTTGGAGCGGGAGTTGGTGATACCACGCCCGAGCACCTGCCGATGCTCATCCATCAGCACCGCCTTGGTAGTAGTCGAGCCGAGATCGATTCCGATAAATGTTCGCATATATTGACCTCTTATTCTTCTAAGTTTTCCCTTGGCTAAGTAAAAATTTCGTCCAACAAGGCGCAGTGGAAAATCGAGAGCGAAGGTATACACCAGTATGTCGAGGTCTCGATTGACCGCTGCAACGCCGTGGGGCGGAATTTTTACGACGCCATCACGGCACGGCGCTTCTGATCGATCATCTGGAAGTAACTCTCCAGGCGGTTCTTGACGTTGGCCGGCGAGAAATAGCGCGGGTCGACCAGGTCGGTCTCGATAAACGCCCCCGGTTTTCCAGTCAGTTTCTCGACTTCGCGCATCAACACCAGCTGCCCGGCGGAGAAGCTGTTGCAGCTTTTGATCGAGTTGATCAGCAGCCCGTCGGCCTCGTATTCCCTGACGTTGCGGGCCAGCATGTCGACCCGGGTCGGCAGGTTGCGGTTGGTGTAAACCCCCAGGCAGTAGTCGGCCAGCGACTCGAGAGGATGATCGGGATCGTGGCGAAAATTGTCGTAATCGTAGACGCCGCCAACCTTGGTGTAGGAGCTGGCGACGACCACCGCACCCATTTCGTAGAACATCTGCCAGAACTCGCGGAACGAGGTCCAGTTGGGCGGCCCTTCGACCACCAGCCGGTATTTCTCCTCCGGCAGGTCCCCTTCCGGAGTCTGGGCACAGAGCCCCAGATCAATCCGCTGCTGAATCTCCTCACGCAGCAGCCGGTAGTAGTCGATCGCCTCATCGGTGCCACGGAAGGCGGTGAAGATCGGCCCCATGTAATAGACGCCGCCGAAATAGCAGTCGATCGGCGAGGGTTTGCGCTTCGACTGTTCCAGCATCCAGACCAGGTCGTCTTCGGCAATCGCCGACTTGCGCAGATACTCGCGCAGCCGGTCGATATCGAATTTGATACCGGACACCTGTTCCAGGGTCGGAATGACCTCCTCCTTGAGCTGCTTGACGATGTAGTCGCGCATGTTCCTGGTCGGCTTGCCGTCTGCAGCATAGGGCACCTGCAGCATCACCGTCGGACACTGGTATTGTTCGCGCAGCAGTTCAAACCACTTCATGAAGGTGAAACAGCCGGTGTAGGAGAGCAGCAGCAGATCGGGATCGGGAAACGGCTTGCCGTTGGGGGCGATGTTCCCCTTGGCCATCATGCCGATATCGGCTTTAACGTAGGTGCAGACATCCTCCGAATGGCCGGAGCGTTCGGCATCGGTGATCATCTCTCCCGATTTCTTGCGCATGGCATTCTGGATGGCGTTGATCTCCGGCAGGTTGTTGGCGATATCGAAACACATCAGCAGTTCATTCAGGTTGCCCGGCACGAAGGTCGAGGAGACCTTGCACTGACCGCTGGTGATGCGATCGTAATTGCGGCTGATCATCTCTTTCTGCAGCAACTGCGACTGGGATTTGACCACCTGTTGACTCATGATGCGCTCCATAATTTGATCGAATCGGCGAAGGTGCCGGCCTGCTCGCGGATCGGCTGCATCTGCCCTGAATTCTCGGCGTACTGCATGGTGATGTAGGGGATTTTCAGTTTCTCCAGGCGATGGACCAGCATCGGCTGATCGAGCAGGGCCGGATCGCAAAAGCTCGGCGCGGCGAAGATGACGCCGTCTGCCGCCCGCTTGCGGATCGTTTCGAGCAGGTAGCTCCCCTTCTGCTCGAGATCGGCTTCATACTTGGCGGCCGTCTCGGCGCTGTGATGAAGGAAGGCTTTGGCCAGGCTCTCGATCGGATCACCGTCGCACGGCACCTCTTCGAGCAGCCAGCGGGTGACCAGCATGTTGTCGTCGTCGACGATGTAGCAGCCGGCCATCTCCAGCGATTTGATCAGATTGAGCGGCGGCTGTTCGCAGAAAGTACCGACCAACACCACTCGGCAATTATCCCGTAACGGCCGTTCTTCGGCGGCAGCTGCAGTCAGATAATCTTTAAGCAGCTGGGTATGTTCCTCGACCGGCAACACCATCCCGGCGCGCAGCAGCAGGTAGACCTCAGCAGCCGGGGCGTTCCAGGGCGCAGCAGCGCGGAAGTCGTAGAGCTTATTGATCCAGGTGCGGTTTTCGTTGTAAACGGCGATCGAGTGATTCAACTGCGCGGCGGTGATTTTTTGACCAGACAGTTTCTCCAGTCCCGCCTTGAGTTCGCGCAGTTCGTTCATATAGAACACCCCACCGACCTCGTCCTTGAAGTTCTGCGGCACATCGAAGTAACGAACGAACTTGTCCCTGAACATGATCTGCCAGATCCCCGACAGGTTGCGGATGACATCGCAGATCGAGGGGAACATCATGCCATCGACAAAATCAAGCTTGCCGGTGATCGCCAGTTCAATGGTCGAGCGGGGAATACGGCAGATGTAGCTCTGATAATAGGCGTCGCCGTGGATCACTTCCATATCGGCGCCGCCGCCGAGGATTCCGAGCGGCAGCATCCCGGCGGCATGGATGAACTCGCGCGGCACGTAGACCGGCATATAGCCGATCACCTTGCGCCCCGGCTGCGCTTCTTTCCATTGACGTGCTTTGGCGAAGGTGATGTCTTCGAAAATGTCCTGACAGAAGGCGACGATCTTTTTGACGGACTTGGGCCTCATCTCGTTCTCCTACGTGAGGAATGTCAGCCTGAATAGCTGCGTTTTTCAGTCTCCGAAGTGTGATCTGGAGCGAGACTGATTAGCAGGGATATATTTTCATGAACTCTCCCGTGGTATAATGGTACTTCAATACCATTTTACTGTCAACGTTTAATTGTGGTGAATTTTTAAGCAATATTTTTACTATACCGCTATTGCAGCTGCTGGGGATGGGTATAGATCTCCATGCTGCTACCGCGAAGGTAACCGACCAGGGTGATTCCAGCTTGCTCGCAGAGCTCGATAGCCTGGTCGGTTGGCGAGGTGCGCGAGGCGATCAGGCCAATCCCTAGCCGCGTCGCCTTGGCAGCCATTTCGGAGGAAATTCGTCCGGAGGTAACTAGCTGTTTGTCCCGCAGATCGATCTCTCGAAACAAAGCTTCTCCGGCGAGACGGTCGAGGGTGTTGTGGCGACCAATATCCTCGGCGTAAAGCAGCAGTCCCCTGGCGTCGCCGATCCCCGCCGAATGGATGCCGCCATGGCAGCGATACTGCTCGGCCCGTTCCGTCAGCTCATGCATGAGACGGCACAGGTCAGCGCTCTGGTAGCTTCGTGCAGCGAGATGTGAGGGTCGGAGCAGGTGCCGCGGCAGGTTGAAGGTGATTCCGGTACCGCAGCCTGAAGTCAGGATCGGCACCAGACGATCAGGCAATTCACCCCGGATGCGCAGCTCCGCCAGGCTGTATTCCTCACAGACCCCCATGGTGAGAAGGTCGTCGAGGTTGTCGATAAACCCCTGCAGGCGGCAGAATCCGGCAAGAAGGAAATTAAGCTGGTAGGGGGAACAGATCAACGTCGCCAGCTCGCGGCCGTTGATCCGCAGACGTAGCGGGTATTCCTCGACCACCCGGCGCTCGGCGGTTTCTTTTTGCCCTTGTGAGATGCGGATGATTTTGCGAGAGAACGGATCTGGCATGAATTTTCAATTTCTCAAAACATTGGAAAATCGGCGGGTCGCGTCCCGCCAGACGCCTTCCTTTTTGTCCAAGCCAACAAAAAGGAAGCAAAAAATGGCTTTTTTATATTTCTGTCTCAAGGGTCCGCTGGTTCTTTTCAACGTCCTTAAGATTGAGAGATTTTGCGCTTCGTTTCAACAGAAACCAGGAAAGCCCCGGCTCGCTACGCTCACACGGGTTAAATTGTTATGGCGCTGCCTTGACGTTTGCGCCGGTAAAAGGAGGAAGTCTTCGATGCCAAGCATTATCCGCTACCTCCTTGCAGCTATTTCCATTGTTCCCACGGCAGTTGCCGTTTAACCCGTGTGAGCATAGCGAGCCGGGGCAGTTTGCTTTTCCCTGCGACAACGACGTACCACTCATCGGGTCATCTAACCACCACCATTTCAAAAATGCGACCAACTCCCAGCCAGAAATCAAAAGAGTTTCTTTTGCTTCGTTTTATTTGCGATTCAAAGAAAATGACGCCGGCTGTCGGGCCGGGACCCGACGGTCTTGCCTTGTCCTTTGCTTTTCACAAAAAACCTGAAAACCGGCGGGTCGCGCCCCGCTAGGCGCCTTCCTTTTTGTCCAAGCCAACAAAAAGGAAGCAAAAAATGGCTTTTTTATTTCTGTTGCAAGGTTTCGGCAACTCTTTTCAATGCTTTTGGTCAATGAAAACCTTGCGTATCTTTTCTGCCGAAACCGAAAAGGCCCCGGCTCGCTGCGCTCACACGGGTTAAATTATTATGGCGCTGTCTTGACGGTTTCGCCGGTAAAAGGAGGAAGCATTGGATGCCAAGCATTATCCGCTACCTCCTTGCAGCTATTTCCATTGTTCCCACGGCAGTTCCCGTTTAACCCGTGTGAGCGGAGCGAGCCGGGGCAGTTTGCCGTTCATTTCGACAGCGATGCTACGCTCTTCGAGTCATCCAACCACCGCCATTTCAAAAATGCGACCAACTCCCAAGCCAGAAATCAAAAGAGTTTCTTTTGCTTCGTTTTCTTTGCGATTCAAAGAAAATGACGCCGGCTGTCGGGCCGGGACCCGACGGTCTTGCCTTTGAGCAGCTTTTGTCTTCAACAGGGATTGACGAGAAAATTATTTCCCACACCCCCCACATGCCGGCACCGAAGACTCGGGCGGCTCCAGCAGCGCTTCGGTCAACACGTAGGCCGCCTGCAGCGCCGAAGTCGGACAGAGCTCGAAGCACTCCTTGCAGTCCCAGCACTCCCGGACGGCAACCTCCGGGATAAAATTGATCTCGCGTTTCGCCCCCCGCTCGAAAAAACCGACCGCGTGCTTCTGCTTGACCTCGGCACAGTAGCGTACGCAGAGACCGCAGAGGATACAGAACGATGCTTCCTGCTCGAAACGGTCCCGGTCCGCGCCATAGACCTTGCCCAATTCAACCAGCTGCTCAGAATCGGGGGCATGGGAGAGCATCTGCTCCAGCAGCACCTTACGAATCCGGTCGACCTGTTCGGTCCTGGTTCTGACCACCAGATCATTCTCTACCGGGTGGGTACAGGCGGCAAGCAGCGTGGTTCGGCCATTGGCCTCCGCTTCCACGGTACAGATCCGGCAGGCGCCGTAGGGGGCCAGTTTTTCATGATGGCACAGGGTGGGGATCGTCACACCGACGCTCTGCGCCGCTTCGAGGATGGTCATTCCCTCGCTGGCGGAAACCTGCTTGCCGTCGATCTGCAACTGAATTTTACTCATATCTTTCACCTTGGTCACGAGGTAAAAAATTTCGCTTTCCACAAAAAACCTGAAAACCGGCGGGTCGCGCCCCGCCAAGCGCCTTCCTTTTTGTCCAAGCCAACAAAAAGGAAGCAAAAAATGGCTTTTTTATGTTCCGCCGCCAGAGACAGATGGGTTTGCATTCTCCTTGGAGAAAAACTTCCAGCGTCCCCCTTCTCACGGAAGGCAACAGGCCTCAGGCTCGCTACGCTCACATTCGCCTTAAACGGAAGCCGCGGCTCTTCGGAGCACGCAATTTTGGGGCAACTAAGCTTTAAAGCCCTAACAGCTACCTCTTTGCAGCTCATTTCCATTACTCCCACCACCGTCACCGTTTATGACCCGTGTGAGCGTAGTGAGCCGGGGCCTTTTGCATTTTGCGCTACGGAGACGATCCACTCGATGACTCATCTGACCACTGCCAGCAATTCAACGCATCGGACTCTCGCGGATTACACATAAATAGAGTTTCTTTTGCTTCGCTTTCTTTGCGCGTCAAAGAAAATGACGCCGGCTGTCGGGCCGGGACCCGACGACCTTGCTTTTGACTTTGCACTTCACTTTTCAAACTTCTTCAGCAACCTCTTCCAGAACAGGCTCCCCCGAAACCTTCCTCACCGCCCCGAAGGCCGTCGGGCAGGCCTCCAGACAGGCACCGCACTTGGTGCACTTCTCCTGCAGGATGAGGTGAACCTGCTTCTTCTCCCCCGTGATCGCCGCTGCCGGACACTGCCGCAAGCAGGCCCCGCACCCTTTGCACTTGACTGGATCGATCTGGAAAGCGATCAGCGCCTTGCAGGAGAGCGATGGACAGCGTTTCTCCCTGATGTGCGCCTGGTATTCCTCGCGAAAATATCGCAGCGTACTCAGCACCGGATTGGGGGCGGTTTTTCCCAGCGCGCACAACGAGGCACCCCGGGTCGCTTCGGCCAGTTCCAAAAGACGGTCAATATCGTCTTCGCGCCCCAACCCCTTGGTGATGTCGGTGAGGATCTTCAGCATCTGCCGGATCCCTTCGCGGCAGGGGGTGCATTTGCCGCAGGACTCGTCGCTGAGGAAGCCGAGGAAATAGCGAGCGAGGTCAACCAGGCAGGTGTCCTCGTCCATGACGATCATGCCGCCGGAACCCATCATCGCCCCGGCCCGGGTTAGCTCGTCGAAGTCGACCTTGGTGTCGAGAAGATGTTCCGGAATGCAACCTCCCGAGGGGCCGCCGGTCTGCACCGCCTTGAAGCGCTTGCCCCCCGGCACCCCGCCGCCAATCTTGAAGATGATGTCGCGCAAACTCGCGCCCATCGGCACTTCGACCAGGCCGGTGTTGTTGACTTTGCCGACCAGGGAGAAAATCTTCGTTCCTTTGCTCCCCTCGGTGCCGATGGAATTGAAAAAAGCGGCTCCCCGATTGATGATCAGCGGAATGTTGGTCCAGGTCTCGACGTTGTTGATGTTGGTCGGTTTGCCCCAGAGCCCCTTGATCGCCGGGAACGGCGGCCGCGAGGTCGGTTCGCCAGGTTTCCCCTCTAACGATCTGAGCAGCGAGGTCTCCTCGCCGCAGATAAAAGCCCCGGCCCCCCGATGCACCTTGACGCTGAAATCGAACCCGGAGCCGAGGATATCGCTGCCGAGCAGACCGGCCTCTTCGGCCGCGCGGATGGCGATTTCCAGATTGTTCACCGCCAGCGGATATTCCTGGCGCACGTAAACGTACCCCTCGCTGGCGCCGATGGCGTAAGCGCCGATCATCAGTCCTTCGAGGACCGCGAATGGGTTGCCTTCCATCAGCGAGCGATCCATGTAGGCGCCCGGGTCCCCTTCGTCGCAGTTGACGACGACATACTTCTGCTCTCCCGGTGCCTGGCGGGCAAAATCCCACTTCATCCCCGAAGGAAATCCGGCGCCGCCGCGGCCACGCAGCTTCGCCTCCTTGACTTCGCCGACGACCTGTTCAGGAGTCATCTCGAAGAGGGTCTTCACCAGCGCCTGGTAACCGCCGACGGCAAGATAATCGTCCAGATTCTTCGGATCGATCTTCAGGTTGGAGCCGAGGATCAGCCGTTGCTGGTATTTATAGAAGGGGATCTCTTCCTCCAGCGCCTCTTTTTTACCGCTGTTCGGGTCGACGTAAAGGAGCCGCTCGACCACTCTTTTTTCTTTGATGGTCTCGGAGATAATATCAGCGATGTCATCCGGCTTGACCTTGAGGTAACAGGTCCCTTCGGGATAGATGACGACGATCGGGCCCTGCTCGCAGAAGCCGTGACAGCCGGTGCGCCGGAAATCAACCTCGGCGGCGAGCCCCTGTTTTTCCAGTTCCTCGGTAATCGCCGCCGAGACCTTGCCGCTTCCGGTCGCATGGCAGGCGCTGCCGGAACAAAGGGTCAGGCCCGGCCTGGCCGAATTCCGTGAGTCAAGGATCTCCTGGCGGACGGCCTCCAGGTCGGCGGGTGCATTAAGCCTTGGCATAAGCGTCCTCGCAGGCACAGGACTTCAGAACCTCGGCAGTCTCAGCCGGACTCACGTTGCCGTGATATTCCCCATCGACGACCATGACCGGTCCGAGGGCGCAACAGCCGAGACAGTTGACCGTTTCGACGCTGAAGTTCAGGTCGGGGTCGGTCTCACCCGGCTGGACCCCGGTCGCCTCCTCGACCGCATCGAGAATCCGCTCGGCGCCGCGCACATGGCAGGCGGTCCCCATACAGACATGCACCTCGTGCCGCCCTTTGGGGACCAGGCTGAAGGTCTTGTAAAAGGTGGTGATATGCTGGATCTGGCTCATCGGAACCGCCAGCTTCTCACTGACCCGCGTCAGCGCCGATTTGGGCAGCCATTTGTTTTCACTCTGAATCTCCAGCAATATCTGGATCAGCGCACTGGCCTCGCCATTATGCTTGTCGATGATCCGGTCGATCGTCCCGATATCCATTGGTCGTCCTTACTTCCGATAAGTTGCAATTCTCAGCTCTACCGAATATCCCCTCCCCCTCATCCGGCCTGCGGCCAACTTCTCCCCCAGGGAGAAGGGTTACACATCACCCCGCCAGAGCGAAGCTCTTCAGGTCCGCGTCGAAGCTCAGCAGCCCGAGCCGCGACGAGCTGTTGAGATGGCGGGAAACCTCCGCCGGATCGATGCCGAGCCGTTCGGCGATCTCCCGGGCGGGGAGCGGATTATCGCGCAGCAGCAGAATGATCCGGCTGATCGCCAGCTTGTCGACCAGCAGCTCCTCGAAGAGCCGGTTGAAGCGCTCGCCGGCGAAATACTCGTCGTACTGCTCCTGTTTGGTAAAGCGCACCCGCAGCCGCTCCCGTTCCACCAGTTTGGCGTAGGGGAGCAATTTGGTCACCGCTGCCAGGTTGAGCTTCAGGGTCTCGGCGTCCAGCCCTTCGCTCTTGCCGAGCGGCCCCAGCCCCTTGAGCTGTTTGCCGAAGTCGTTCATCACCTCGGCGTAGCGCATCCCTTCCGAGGCGGCGATCCACTCCAGTCGCAGCCGCTGCGGGTTGATGCCGATCCGCTCGAGCAGTTTGCGGCCGAAATGCATATTGAACAGGGCGTCGTAATTGCCTTCGGTGACGTAATGACACTCGCCGAGCCAGCAGCCGCCGATAAATACCCCGTCTGCGCCCCTGGAAAAAGCACGCAGCACAAAGGCCAGGTCGACCCGGCCAGTACACATCACCCGGATAATCTTGGTTTCGGTACTATATTGTTGTCTGGAAACTCCAGACAGGTCCGCAGCCCCGTACGCTCACCAGGTGCACAGGAAACCGATGACGTTGGGGGTAAAGTTGAAATCAGCCATGTGGACCTCCTTTCATTCGCGATTTGATTGAACTGTTTTGTCACTATCCAGTCCAGGGGTCAGGGGGTGCCCGTGGAAAGGGGTGTCTGTCGCCCGGATGGCGACAGCCAAGCCCCAGGGATGGGTTTATGCGTCCCCTTGGAGCGGGTGCCTCCTGGCCTTTTCCACCTGTGCTGAATAGATTTCTATTTAATTTTGCTAATGCACTTCTTCCCGCACCATCCCGTCGATCTGGGCGAAGATCTCATCATCCGTGTAGTGCTTCAGGTAGATCGCCCCGGTCGGGCACTTGGCGTTGCACAGTCCGTCCCCTTTACAGAGAACCTCCTTCACCTTGGCCTTTTTGCCGTAAGGAGTCTCGACAAACTCGATCGCGTCGTACTTGCAACAGGTGATACAGGCCCCGCAGGCAACACAGTCATGCACGTTGACATCGCAGACCGACCCGGAAGCGGTGACCGTATCCCCGGAGAGGATCGTCACAGCGCGGCCGGCCGCACCGTAAGCCTGGGTGATCGTTTCGCTGAGATGCTTCGGATAGTGCGCCGTCCCGCACAAAAACACCCCTTCTGAACCGAAATCGACCGGTCGCAGTTTGACATGGGCTTCCTGGAAGAAGCCGTCCGGATTCAGCGAACACTTGTAAAAACGGGCCATATCCGAGCCGGAATCGGACGGGTTGAGGGCCGCCGACAGCACCACCAGGTCGGCTTCCAGCTCAAGCTTCTGCCCCAACACCAGATCAGGCACGCTCACCTGCAGACGATCCCCGGCCGCTTCGACGACCGGCTTATTCTCCGGTTCGAAGCGGATGAACTTGATATTTTTCTCCGCCGCCTCGCGATAATAGTCCTCCTTGAACCCGTAGGTGCGCATGTCACGGTAGAGGATGCTGATCTCCAGATCCGGGTTCAGCTCTTTGAGCTTCAGGGCATTCTTGACCGCCTGGCCGCAACAGACCCGGCTGCAGTAATTTTTGCCTTCCTCCCGGCAGCCGACACATTGGATCATCACCAGGTTCTGAGCGTTCTGAACCCGGTCGCTCTGCCGAACGATTTCAGCTTCGAGCTCCAGCTGGGTGACAACCTGATCGTTCGTACCGTAAAGGTATTCGGTCGGCCGATGTTCGCGGGCGCCGGTGGCAATGACGACGATGCCATGCTTGATCCCCCGCACCCGGCCCTCAGCGGTGACAGAAGTGAGAAAATTACCCACATATCCGGAAACGGTATCGATATGGCAGTCGGTCAGTACCCGAACCGAGGGGTGCTGGTAGACCTTGCGGATCAGCGCGTTGAGGTACTGCTGAACATCCATCCCCTCCAGGGTCGTGTGGATATTTCTGGCCATCCCGCCGAGGTCGGACTCTTTTTCCAGCAGATAGACCTCGAACCCCTGCTCGGCAATACTCAGGGCGCTGGTCATCCCGGCCGGGCCGCCACCGATCACCAGCGCCGTCTTGTCGACCGGCAGGTCGAATTCCTTCAGCGGCTGCAGATGCGCGGCCCGGGCCACCGACATGCGGACGATGTCCTTGGCCTTTTCCGTGGCCTTTTCCTTCTCTTTGGAGTGGACCCAGGAGCAATGTTCACGGATATTGGCGAATTCGAAAAAGTACTGATTAATCCCGGCTTCGCGACAGGTATCGCGGAACAACGGCTCATGGGTTCGCGGCGTACAGGCCGCCAGCACCAGCCGGTTGAGACCTTTCTCGACGATCTGCCGGGAGATCTGATTGGCGTTTTCGGTGGAGCAGGCGAACAGGTTCTCGCCGGCCCAGGAGACATTCGGCAAGGTTGAGGCGTACTCGACCAGCTCGGGGATATTGACGACCCGGCCGATATTGGCGCCACAGTGACAAACGACCACCCCGATTTTCAACTCTTCTTCCGAGGTGTCGCGTTCTTCAGGGTAGACCCTTTCCCGACTAAACCTGTCGCGCCGGCTGTTGAGCAGTTCACCGATCTGGGCATCCGCGCCGCTGGCGGCGACCACCGCCTCCGGAATGTCGACCGGGCCCAGGAACGCGCCGCTGACGAAGACCCCTTCGCGGCTGGTCAGGATCGGGTTGCGAGGATCGGTCTTGCAGAAGCCGTGCTCGTTGAGTTCGATGCCGAAGGTGGTCGCCAGCTTTTCAACATCTTTTGGCGGATTGAGCCCGACCGAGAGCACGACCAGGTCGAATTCCTCCTCCTTCACCCCGTCGTCAAACGTGGCGTAACGGACGGTGACGTTCTGGCTCTCGGGAATCTCACGGCCGATATTGACGTAACTTCTGATGAAACGGACGTCGTCGAGCTGTTCAGCGCGTTGGTAGAAGCGCTCGAAATCCTTGCCGTGAGCGCGGATGTCATTATGAAAGATGGTGGCATCGAGGTCGCTGTCATGATCTTTGGCCAGGATCACCTGCTTCTGGGTGTAGGTGCAGCAGACGGCCGAACAGTAGCTGTTCCCACCGGGGATCACCTGTCGGGAACCGACACACTGAATCCAGGCGATCTTGTGCGGATGCTGTTTGTCCGACGGGCGCAACACCTCGCCCTCGAACGGTCCGGTGGAACAGAGCAGCCGCTCGAATTCGAGGCTGGTCACGACATTCTCCATGACGCCATAGCCGAAGTCGGTGCGCAACTTGGGGTCGAAGGTGTCATAACCGGGGGCCAGCAGGATCGCGCCGACCTCCAGTTCGATCTCCTCCGGTTTCTGGTGGAGGTCAATCGCCTTGGTCCCACAAACCCCGACGCAGATCTGACACTTGCCCTCTTTCAGGTAAAGACAGGTCTCGGGATCGACGTAGGTCACCAGGGGTTCGGCCTGCGAAAAGTAGATATGGACCGCCTTGCTCTCGGAGAGCTCCTGGTTGAACGGATCGGGGATCTTAACCGGGCAGTAATCGACGCACATGTTACAACCGGTGCATTTATCCTCGATGATATAGCGCGGTTTTTGGGTGACCTTGATCTTGAAATCTCCGGCTTCACCCCTGACCTGATCGACCTCGGCATAGGTGATGATCTCGATATTGGGGTGCCGTGAGCACTCGATGAACTTGGGGGACTCGATACACATCGAGCAGTCATTGCTGGGGAAGGTCTTGTCCAGCTGGGCCATCTTGCCGCCGAGGGACGGCGCTTTGTCGACCAGATAGACCCGGAACCCTGAATTCGCTAGGTCGAGGGAGGCCTGAATGCCGCTGATCCCCCCGCCGACGATCAGAACGTCGCCCAGGTTGCGGCCTGCGGTGGGATCGAAGGGGGGTCTTGCGACTGCCGTATTCTCCATTGCCGATCCTTCTCTACAGCGCTTCGAAGATGATTTCAGTGATGTCTTTTATTTCCAAGGCACCCTCATCCAGTTCCAGGCTGCTGTCGGTAAAATTGGTGATGCAATAAGGGCAGGAGGTCGCCAACACCTCGGCGCCGGCGTTAACTGCCTGCTGTACGCGCAGAGCGGAGAAGCGATCCTCCTTGGGAGTCTCCATCCAGATTCGCCCGCCGCCACCGCCGCAGCAGAGGCTGCGCTCGCGGTTGTCGGCCATCTCGCTCAGCTCCAGGCCGGAGATGGCTCGCAGCAGGTCGCGCGGCGCGTCGTAGATGCCGTTATGCCGCCCCAGGTAGCAGGGGTCGTGGTAGGTGACTTTTTTGGCAAACTCGCCGTTCAGTTTGAGCCGCTCCTGCTTCACCAGTTCGTTGACATACTCGGAGATGAACACCACCTCGAAGTTAACCATGAATTCGGGATATTCGTTCTTGAAACTGTGGTAGCAGTGCGGCGAGGAGACCAGCACTTTCTTGACGCCATTGTCGATGAAGGCCTTGATGTTCTCTTTGGCCAGGCGTCGAAACAGCTCTTCGTTGCCGGTCTTGCGGATGCTCTCGCCGCAGCAGCTCTCCTTCGCGCCGAGGATGCCGAAGTCGACGCCGGCCTTGTTCAGAATCGCGGCGGTGGCGGCGGCCACCTGCTTCATGCGTGGATCATAGCTGAGATAGCAGCCGGTGAAATAGAGGATCTCCATCCCCTCGGCGTAGGGCTTGACCGGCAGCCCCTTGGCCCATTCCCCGCGCAGCTCACGATCCCCGCTCAGCGAATTTCCCTCGGAGGTCAGACTGGCAACGACCTTCTCAATCGGCTCGACCCCTCCCGGGTAGACGTCGTACTCGGCACCGAGCTTGCGCAAGGCGACCCCGGCGGTGATCTGGTCCACCCCGCGCGGACAGTTGTCGACACAGGTCTTGCAGGTGGTGCAGCGCCACATCTCTTCCTGGTCGATCTCGGTCAGGCCGAAGGTCGCCTGGCGGATCAGCTTGCGCATGCTGAAATCGCGTACCCGGTTCCAGGGGCAGACCGCGTCGCAGCGTCCGCACTGGTAACAGTATTTGAACGAATCGCCGCCGTTCTCTTT
>Ga0210101_1000367_pt1 | contig 15549 bp, 15 predicted proteins | sample Muzzi_PWC_D1_FD_185534 | JGI IMG/M metagenome (GOLD analysis project Ga0210101, IMG submission 185534) | Wetland microbial communities from San Francisco Bay, California, USA, that impact long-term carbon sequestration - Muzzi_PWC_D1 (SPAdes) | ecosystem: Environmental > Aquatic > Marine >... | reverse complement strand
CAACGGCCTCTCGCTCACCAAGCTGCGGCCGCTCTGGTCGACCTACCTGACCTTCTCCGACTACGCGCGGCCGGCGATCCGGCTCTCGGCGCTGATGGAGCTGCCGGTGGTCCACGTCTTCACCCACGACTCGATCGGCCTCGGCGAGGACGGCCCGACCCACCAGCCGGTCGAGCAGCTCGCCTCGCTGCGCGCGATCCCCGGCCTCGACGTGATCCGTCCCGCCGACGCCAACGAGGTCGCCGAGGCCTGGCGGGTCGCGGTCGACCGCACCCACCAGCCGGTCGCGCTCGTGCTCACCCGCCAGAGCTTGCCGATCTTCGACCGCTCCAGGTACGCACCCGCCGAGGGGCTGCGCCGCGGCGGCTACGTGCTCGCCGAGGCCGAGGGCGGCGACCCGCAGGTCATCCTCATCGCCACCGGCAGCGAGGTGGCGCTGGCGCTCGCCGCGCACGAGGAGCTCGCCGGCGAAGGGGTGCGCTCGCGCGTCGTCAGCCTGCCCTGCTGGGAGTTGTTCGAGCGCCAGGGGCAGGCCTACCGCGACGAGGTCCTGCCGCCCGCGGTGACCGCCCGGGTCTCGGTCGAGGAGGCCTCGACGCTGGGCTGGGACCGCTTCGTCGGCCCCGACGGCGTCAAGATAGGCATGCACACCTTCGGCAGCTCGGCCCCGCTGAAGGACGTCCAAGACAAGTTCGGCTTCACCCCCGACCGGGTGGCCGAAGCCGCAAAGGAGCTGCTCTCATGAAGCCGACCGCGAAGCTGAACGAACTCGGTCAGAGCCTCTGGCTCGACAACATCACCCGCACGATGCTCGGCGACGGCACGCTCGCCGGCTACATCGAGGAGCTGTCGGTCACCGGCCTCACCTCCAACCCGACGATCTTCGACAAGGCGATCTCCGGCGGCGATGCCTACGACGCGCAGATCGCCGAGCTCTCCGGCGAGCTCGACGACCCCGAGGCGATTTTCTTCCAGCTCGCCCTGGCCGACCTGCGCGACGCGACCGACCTGTTCAAGGGCGTGCATGGGCGCACCGCCGGGGTCGACGGCTTCTGCTCGCTCGAGGTCTCGCCGAAGCTCGCCGACGACACCGAGGCGACGATCGCCCAGGCCGCGAAGCTGCACGGCGAAGCCGGGCGCGACAACCTCTTCATCAAGATCCCGGGCACGCGGGCCGGGCTGCCGGCGATCGAGGAGACGATCTACGCCGGGATCCCGGTCAACGTGACGCTGCTCTTCGACCGCGATCAGTACCTCGCCGCGGCCGACGCCTACATGAAGGGGATCGAACGGCGGATCGAGGCCGGGCTCGACCCAGGAGTGGCCTCCGTCGCCTCGATCTTCATGAGCCGCTGGGACGTCGCCGTCGCCGAAGAAGTGCCCGACGCGCTGCGCGACCGGCTCGGACTGGCGATCGGCTACCGCGCCTACCGCGCCTACCGCGAGCTGCTCGACTCCGACCGCGTGCAGCGGTTGATGAACAAGGGCGGCCGCCCGCAGCGGCTGCTCTGGGCGAGCACCGGGACCAAGGACCCGAACGCCTCCGACACCCTCTATATCGAGGGCTTCGCCTCGCCGTTCACGGTCAACACGATGCCCGAGCCGACCCTGAAGGCGTTCGCCGACCACGGCGAGGTCGGCGACCCGGTGCCCGCCGACGGCGGCGACGCGGAGGAGACCCTCGCCGAGTTTGCGGCGGCGGGGATCGACGTCGCCGCGCTCGCCGCCCGCCTGCAGGAGGAGGGCAAGGTCGCCTTCGTCGAATCGTGGGAAGAGCTGCTCAAGTCGATCTCCGCGCAGCTCGGGGCGCACGCGTGAACGAGGCCGCGACGCTGACCGGGTGCCCGGCCTGGACGGCGCTCGAGCGCCATCACCGGGACCTCGCGGACGTCCACCTGCGCGATCTCTTCGCCGCCGATCCCCACCGCGGCGAGCGCCTGGTCGCCGACGGCGCCGGCCTGCATCTCGACTTCTCCAAGCACCGCGTCAACGACGAGACGCTGATCATGCTCGCCGAGCTGGCCCGCGAACGCGGCGTCGAGGAGCGCCGCGAAGCGATGTTCGCCGGCGAGCACATCAACGTCTCCGAGGACCGCGCCGTGCTGCACGTGGCGCTGCGCATGCCGCGCGAGCGCTCGCTGCTCGTCGACGGCGTCGATGTCGTCAAGCAGGTGCACGAGACGCTCGACCGGATGTCGGCCTTCGCCGAGCGGGTTCGCTCGGGTGAGTGGACCGGCCACACCGGCAAGCCGATCCGCAACGTCGTCAACGTCGGCATCGGCGGCTCCGACCTCGGGCCGGTGATGGCTTACGAGGCGCTGCGCCACTTCAGCCGCCGCGAGATGAGCTTCAGATTCGTCTCCAACGTCGACGGCACCGACTTCGTCGAGTCGACCCGCGACCTCGACCCCGAGGAGACGCTCTTCGTGATCTCCTCGAAGACCTTCACGACGCTGGAGACGATGACCAACGCGCACAGCGCCCGCGAGTGGTCGCTGGCCGGGCTCGGCGGCGACGAGGCGGCGGTCGCGAAGCACTTCGTCGCCGTCTCGACCAACGCGGCCGAGGTCGAGAGGTTCGGCATCGACACCGAGAACATGTTCGGCTTCTGGGAGTGGGTCGGCGGCCGCTACTCGATGGACTCGGCGATCGGCCTCTCGACGATGCTGGCGATCGGCCCGGCCCGCTTCGCCGAGATGCTGTCGGGCTTCCACGCGATGGACGAGCACTTCCGGACGGCCCGCCCGGCGGAAAACCTGCCGATGACCATGGGCCTGCTCTCGGTCTGGTACGGCGACTTCTTCGGCGCGCAGACCTGCGGCGTCTTCCCCTACGACCAGTACCTGCACCGCTTCCCCGCCTACCTGCAGCAGCTGACGATGGAGTCCAACGGCAAGCACGTCACGCTCGACGGCGCCCGCGTCGACTACGACACCGGGGCGATCTTCTGGGGCGAGCCGGGCACCAACGGCCAGCACTCCTTCTACCAGCTGATCCACCAGGGCACGCGGCTGATCCCCTGCGACTTCATCGGCTTCATGCAGAGCAACAACCCGCTCGGCGAACACCAGGACCTGCTGATCTCCAACGTCTTCGCGCAGAGCCAGGCGCTCGCCTTCGGCAAGACCGCCGAGCAGGTGCGCGCCGAGGGCACGCCCGAGGACGTCGTCCCGCACCGGGTGATGGAGGGCAACCGCCCCTCGAGCACGATCCTCGCCGAGCGGCTCGACCCGTTCACGCTCGGCACCCTCGTCGCGCTCTACGAGCACAGCGTCTTCGTGCAGGGGGCGGTCTGGGGGATCGACTCCTTCGACCAGTGGGGGGTCGAGCTGGGCAAGGTGCTGGCCAAACAGATCGTCCCCGAGCTGCAGGCAGCCGAGGAGCCGCGGCTGAAGCACGACAGCTCGACCAACGCGCTGATCCGCCGTTACCGCGAGAGGCGCAGGGCCTAGGAGCCGTGCTCGGGCTCGACGCGCTCCCACTCGCCGCGTCGGAGTCGAACCTGCTCGCCGCGCGCGAGCTGATGGCCTTCACGCTGGCCTTCCACATCGTCCTCGCCAGCATCGGCGTCGCCTTCCCGGCGATCGTGCTCACCGCCAACTACATCGGGCTCAGGCGCCAGGACCCCGACGCGATGCGGCTGGCGCGGCGCTGGTCGAAGGTCGCCGCGGTCACCTTCGCGACCGGCGCCGTGACCGGCACCGTGCTCAGCTTCGAGTTCGGACTGCTCTGGCCGGAGTTCATGGCGCGCTTCGGCGACGCGTTCGGGATCGCCTTCGCGATCGAGGGCCTCTTCTTCTTCACCGAGGCGATCTTCCTGGCGATCTACATCTACGGCTGGAAGCGGCTCGGCGGCTGGGCGCACTTCTGGTCCGGCGTGCCGATGCTGGTCGCCGGGTTCGGCGGCGCCTTCTCGGTGGTCACCGCGAACGCCTGGATGAACACCCCGCAGGGCTTCGAGCTCGACGCCGCCGGCAGGGTCGTCGACACCGCCCCCTTCCAGGTGCTGTTCAGCCCGGCCTGGAGCTACGAGGTGCCGCACATGATCCTCGCCGCCTACATGGTCGCCGGCTTCCTCTTCGCCTCGGTCTACGCGGTCGGCATGCTCAGGGGGCGGCGCGACCGCCACCACCGGCTGGGGCTGCTGATCCCGCTGACGATCGCCTGCCTGGCGACGCCGCTGCAGATCTTCTGGGGCGACCTGGCGGCGCGCGAAGTCGCCGACCATCAGCCGGCCAAGTTCGCCGCCTTCGAGTGCATCCAGGAGACCGGCCCCGACCAGACCGAGTACCTGGGCGGGATCTGCACCGACGACGGGGTCAAGGGGGCGATCGGCATCCCCGGGCTCGACTCGCTGCTGGTCGGCTTCAGCACCGACACGGTCGTCACCGGGCTGGAGGACATCCCGGCTGACGAACGGCCGCCGGCGAACACGCTGCTGCACCTCTCCTTCGACACGATGGTCGGGATCGGCTTCGCCCTGCTGGCTCTCGGCGCGTGGCTCGCCTTCGGCTGGTGGCGTCGGCGCGACATCCCGGCCACGCCGTGGTTCCTGCGCGCCGTCGCGGTCTCCGGCGCGGCCGCCGTCGTCGCCCTCTGGTGCGGGTGGATCGTCACCGAGGTGGGCCGCCAACCCTGGATCGTGCAGGGCTTCATGCGCACCGAGGAAGCGGTCACCGAGGCCGAGGGCATCTGGTTCGCCTTCGCCGGAGTGATGCTGCTCTACGCGGCGCTGGGCACGACCGCGATCCTCGTGATCCGCGGGATGACGAAGCGCTGGCGCGAGCAGGGCGAATCGGACGAGTCGGAAACCCCCTACGCCCCTTCGGCGGGGGGGAGGGCGGGATGAGCAAGGCGGACGCCTGCGCGGTCATCCTCTGGGTCGGGGCGACCATGTACGCGATCTTCGGCGGCGCCGACTTCGGCGGCGGCTTCTGGGACCTGTTCTCCGGCGACGCCGAGCGCGGCAGGCGGCCGCGGGCGCGGATCCAGCGCTCGCTGACCCCGGTCTGGGAGGCCAACCACGTCTGGCTGATCTTCATCCTCGTCGTCCTCTGGACCGCCTTCCCCGAGGCCTTCGGCGCGATCATGTCGACGCTCTACGTGCCGCTGTCGCTGGCGGCGTTGGGGATCGTCCTGCGCGGCGCCGGCTTCGCCTTCCGCAAGTCGGTCGAGTCGCTGCCCGCGCAACGGGCGCTCGGCGCCTGCTTCGCCGTCTCCTCGCTGATGACGCCCTTCTTCATGGGCGCTGTGGTCGGCGCGATCGCCGCCGGCAACGTGCCGGCCGAGGGCAACGGTCCCGCCTTCTCGAGCTGGCTCGAGCCACTGCCGCTGCTGACCGGGGCGATGTTCGTCGCCAGCGGCGCCTACCTGGCGGCGATCTTCCTGGTCGCCGACTCGCGCCGCGCCGGGGAAGGCGAGATGGAGAAGTACTTCGCCCGCCGCGCCCTCTGGGCGGCGGGCGTCGCCGGTGTTTTCGCCGTCGCCGGGATCTTCGCCCTGCACTCCGATGCCCGCTACATCTTCGATCGCCTCGTCGCCGAGGGCCTGCCGCTGGTGATCCTCTCGGCGATCTGCGGCACGGCGGTGCTGGCGATGCTGCTGCGCGGCCTGCGCCGCGGCCTGCGCCCGCTGGCGATCGTCGCGGTCGCGGCGGTGATCTGGGGCTGGGGCGTCGCCCAGTTCCCCTACCTGCTGCCGACCTCGCTCGACATCTCCACGGCCGCCGCGCCGGACCCGACGCTGGTCTCGGTCCTGGTCGTCTTCTGCATCGCCGCGGTGACGATCCTGCCCGCCCTCGCCCTGCTCTACAGCCTCGCCCAGCGCGACATCGTCGGCGAGTCGGGCGAGTAGCGAGCACATTCCCTCCTTGGCGCTCCCTAGACTCCGCCAGGATGGCCGATGAGGATCGCTCACAGGATCTGCCTCTCCTCGACGAGGGCTCCTGGGTCTACCTGATCGGCTCCGAGGGCGATCGGGGGACGACCGGCTTGCTGCGCGATCGCGTGATCGAGGCCTGTGAGGAGAGCGGCTGGCCCGCTGTCAGCGGTTCCCGGGCCGGGGGTAAGGGCCGCATGGATCCTGGGCTCTTCTTCGAGGGAGTCCGCCACTCGGTGGGCAATGCGGATTTCGTGATCGCGCTGCTGGGGGCCGCGGGTAGCGCGGCGGACGGGGAGCTTGCCCTGGCCTATGGGCATCGGCGACCGGTCGTTGGAATCCAGCTTGCCGGCGAGGGCTCGTCCGTCTCGGAAACCGAGGCGATGCTCGACGACTACGAGCGGGCTCGAGTGATCGCCTGCGAGGATCTCGATGAATGCGCCGCGGGCCTGCGAGAGATCCTCTCGGACCCTGACTTCGCTGCGGCGATTCACACTGCCGCCGGGGAGCGTGCGGGAGATGCCTGAATCCACCCCCGGCACGCACCTGCTGACGATCGGTCACTCCAATCACTCGGCGGAGCACTTTCGGGAGCTGCTCTCCGACCAGGGAGTCGAGGCGCTGGTCGATGTGCGCTCATGGCCACACTCGCGCTACGTCGATTGGGCCAATCGCCCGCAGATCGCCGATGTCGTGCGGTCTGCTGGGGCTCGCTACCTCTTCATGGGCGAGGAGCTTGGCGGTCGTCCCGAGGCTGCCGACTGCTACGACCGGGCCGGCCATGTTCTCTACGCGAGGGTTGCGGCGAGCGAGGGCTTTCGGGCGGGGCTCGATCGGCTCAGGCGGGGCGTCGGGCGCTACCGGGTTGCGCTCATGTGCAGCGAGGAGGACCCATCCGCCTGCCACCGCCGCCTCCTGATCGCCAAGGTGCTGCTCGAGGAGGGGTGGACGATCGGCCACATCCGGGGCGATGGCCGCTGTGAGGTCGAGACGGAGCCGATAGCCCTGAGCGCCGGATCGCTGTTCGAGGATGAGGAGGGGCTGTGGAGATCTTCACTATCGGTTTCACGCAGTCGAGCGCCGAGGATTTCTTCGGCCGCCTGAAAGACCACGGCATCGAGCGGCTGCTCGATGTGCGTCTGAGCAACAGTTCCCAACTCGCCGGCTTTGCCAAACGCGACGATCTTGCCTACTTCCTGAGGGAGCTCGTCGGGGCCGATTACGAACACGCCCCCCTACTCGCTCCGACGCAGGAGATCTTCGTCTCCTACAAGAAGAAAAAGGAGATGTCCTGGGAGCAGTTCGAGCAGAGCTTTGAGCAGCTCATGGTTGAGCGGCGAATCGAGGACAAGCTGACGCGGGAGGACTTCGAGCGGCGCACCGTTCTGCTCTGCAGCGAGGCCACGGTCGAGCATTGCCACCGTAGGCTTGTGGTCGAGTACCTCGCCGATCGGTGGCCCGGCGTAGTCGCCGTTCATCTCTAGGGTGAAATGGCCGTCGACGAGATCGTCATCCTCGCGAACTCCTTCAAACATGGGGGTTGCTGCGTGGCCGGAATCTCGATGCGGAGTGGCAATTGGGTGCGGCCGGTGTCTGCTCATCCACACGGAGAGCTTTACCCCTATCACTACAGAATCGACGGGCAGGGCGTGGGGCTTCTGGACGTGGTTGGTTTCGATCACGGAGGCGATGCAGGGGATCCGTGTCAGCCCGAGAACGTCGAGGTCGGCGACGGACGTTGGTGGCGGACCAGAAGACTGGCCCGGGAGGATGCGATGCCCGTCCTCCGACCCAATCTGGCAGACGGCCCGCGGCTGCTGGGAAACCGGGGCGCGGCGATGACCGAGGAGGACGCCCTGCGGGGGATAGATGCCTCGCTGGCGCTGGTCCGGCCGGAGCAGATCGAGTTTCGCCTCGACCCGCCCAGAGAGGGGACGGCGAAGCGTCGGCCTCGAGTGAAGTTCACGCTCGGCGGTCAGGACTACGATCTGTCGTTGACCGACACGACCGTGCGACCGAGGCTGATCCGCGCGGGGCTCGGAAGGCATGAGAGCGCCGATCTGGGCCTGGGTTCCGGCACCGACCTGCTGCTCACAGTCAGCCTCGCGGAGCCGCGAGAAGGTTGGTGCACGAAGCTCGCTGCGGCGGTAATGCCGACACCCTGGAGGTCTCAGTGAACATTGCGTCCGAGCCCGGAATCCGCGCTGTGCTCTTTGACATCGACGGGACGCTGCTTGTCACCGGCGGTGCCGGAGGGGTCGCCTGGCAGCGCGCCTTCGAGGAGCTCTACGGGGTCGAGGCCGATGTCGCCGAGCACACCGACGCGGGGATGACCGACCCCGAGATCGTCAAGATCGTCTTCAGGGAGGTCGTCGGCCGCGAGGGCAGCGCCGCGGAGCGGGCGAAGGCGATCGGCTGCTACCTCAAGCACCTGCCCGACACGGTCGCCGAGTCCGGCGGCTACAGGGTGATGCCGGGAATCGAGCAGCTGCTGCCCGCGCTGATCGAGCGCGGTGTGCTGCTCGGCCTGGTCACCGGCAACGTCGAGGCGGCCGCCCACGTCAAGCTCGCCCGCGGCCGGCTCAACCGCTTCTTCTCCTTCGGCGGCTACGGCTCCGACTCGCCCGACCGCACCGAGGTGACCGAAGCAGCCCTGCGCCGGGCCAGGCTCGTCTCCGGCGACACGCTCCAAGACAACTCCTGCATCTCAGTGGGCGACACTCCGCGCGACATCACCGCCGGCCACGGCGCCGGGATCCGGGTTGTTGGGGTGGCCACCGGCTCCTACGAGGTCGACCAGCTGACCGATGCCGACTGGGCGATCGAGTCGGTCAACGAAGGCTTCCCTGCATAGAGGCCGGATGGCCTCTCAGGCCAGTGAGCAGCGGGCCTGATAGATGCTCAGGAAGCCGTTTTCGAAGCCGTTGCGGGCGGCGCGCAGGTAGAGGCGCCAGACGCGGACCCGTTCGGGGCCGGCGAGGCGGATCGCCTCGTCGAGGTTCTCGTCCAGGCGCCGGGCCCAGTGGCGCAGCGTCTCGGCGTAGTCGGCGCCGTGCTCGGAGACGTGGCGGGTGACGAAGCCCGCCCGTTCCAGCGCCAGCAGCACGCGCGAGAGGTGCAGCGGTTCGCCGTCGGGGAAGACGTAGCGCTCCGAGAAGGCGCCTGCGTCGGGGTCGGTGTGGCGCAGCCGGGCGATGCCGTGGTTGAGCAGCCGCCCGCCGGGCTCGAGCAGCCCGGCGAGGGTGCGGGCGTAGACGTCGATCTGCTCCTCGCCGACGTGCTCGACCATGCCGATCGAGGCGATCGCGTCGAAGCGCTCGCCGGCGGCGGCGAGGTCGCGGTAGTCCATCACGCGGATCTCGACCCGGTCGGCGACGCCGGCCTGCTCGGCGCGCTGCCGCGCCTTCTCGGCCTGCGGCGGCGAGAGCGTGATGCCGAGGACGCTGGCCCCGTACTTGGTCGCGGCGCGCAGCGGGAAGCTGCCCCAGCCGCAGCCGACGTCGAGCACCCGGTCGCCCTCCTGCAGCGCCAGCTTGCGGGCGACGGTGTCGAGCTTCTCTTCCTGGGCCTGCTCGAGCGTCTCCGCGCCCTCGCTCCAGAAGGCGCAGCTGTAGGTCGTCGACTCGTCGAGGAAGAGGGCGAAGAAATCGTTGGAGACGTCGTAGTGGTGGCGGACCGCCTTCGCGTCGCGCTCCTTGCTGTGCCGGCGGCCGCTGAGCACGAGCTCGGCGGCGGGCCGCTTCGGCGGCCGCTGAATGCCGGCGGCGCGGACCGCGCCCAGCAGCAGGCGGCGCTTGGCGCCGCCGTCGAGCGAGGGCGGGTCCCAGCTGTCGAGCAGCTCGATCACGGCGTCCATGTCGTCGACCTCGATGTCCCCGCTGACGTAGGCGCGGCCGAGCCCGAGCTGGCCGGGGGCGCGCAGCGCGTGCGCGGCGGCGCGCGGCGAGCGGACGAAGAAGGTCGGGCCGCCGCCGTCGCTGGCGGGCAGCTTCGTGCCGTCCCAGAACTCGACGTTGAAGGGGCGCTGCGGGATCCGCGCTTCGATCTCGCGGCGCAGCGGCTCGGTCGTGGCGAACGGCATGGCGGCAGCATATGATCCCGGCTCATGGCAGGCGCGGGACCCCTCCCCTCAGACATCCAACCGGTCGCCAACGAGACCCGTGACCGGATCATCACCGGCCTCGTCACGCTGATCCCGTTCCTCGCGATCGGGTTCGCCGGCTGGCAGGTCTGGGGCAGCGCCCTGCACTGGAGCGACGTCTTCCTCTTCGTCGGCATGTACGTGTTCACCGGCCTGGGGATCACCGTCGGCTTCCACCGCCACCTCACCCACCGCGCTTTCAAAGCGAAGCCCTGGCTGCACGGCCTGCTGGCGATCCTCGGCTCGGCGGCGATCGAGGGCCCGGTGATCTCCTGGGTCGCCGACCACCGCAAGCACCACGCCTTCTCCGACGAAGAGGGCGACCCGCACAGCCCCCACGTCGACCACGGCCACGGCTGGTCGGGCGCCCTGCGCGGCCTCTACCACGCGCACATGGGCTGGCTCTTCATCCACACCCAGCGCGGCAACAAGGAACGCTTCGCGCCGGATCTGATCAAGGACCCGATCGTCAACTGGGTCGATCGCACCTTCCTGCTCTGGGCGATCGGCGGGCTCTTCCTTCCCTTCGCGCTGGGCTGGGTCATCGGCGGCACCCTCTTCGCCGCTGTCACCGGCCTGCTCTGGGGCGGCCTCGTCCGCGTCTTCGTCCTGCACCACTTCACCTACAGCATCAACTCGCTCTGTCACGTGTTCGGCAACCAGGACTTCGAGACGACCGACGAGTCGCGCAACCTGGCGCTGATCGCGATCCCGACCCTCGGCGAGGCCTGGCACAACAACCACCACGCCTTCCCGACCTCGGCGACGCACGGCCTCGGCCGCTGGCAGGTCGATCTCTCGGCGGTCGTGATCGACCTGCTCGAGAAGACCGGCGCCGTCTGGGACGTCGTTCGGGTGCCCCCTGAGCGCCTCGAGGCCAAAGCCGCCTGAGCTAGGGCGCCGCGGTCGATTCGTAGGAGTCGATCCAGGAGTTGCAGGCGGCGCTGAGCGGGACGACGCGGCGCTCGCCGGTGCGGACAGCGACGAGGTTGCCGACGTAGGCGACGTCGTCGTAGCCGCTGAGCCGCTGCAGGGTGCTGGGCCGGTCCGCCTCGATCGCGAGGCGGACCCTCCCGCCGCCGCTGCGGTAGGCGCCGGCCGGCCAGAACTGGCCGTCGTTGGCAAGGCTGATCGTGTTCGGCCGCTGGCCGTCGAGCGCCGGCTTCAGCCGCCGCTCGAAGCCGGGGGCGGAGAGGGTCAGGCGGAAGGGCGAGAAGTACTGCAGCGAGAGCCGCCAGCGGCCGCGTGGCAGCTCGATCGATTGCGCGGTGCGCCCGCCGAGCTGCAGCTTGTCGCCCTCGTCCCAGCCTGCCTTTGGTGCGATCCGCACGTCGGGGAAGAGCGAGGCGCGCCCCTCGTTCGCGAGCAGGATGCGGATCTCGGGCGCCGCGCAGCCCGCCCAGGCGCCGGCGTCAGTGCCCTCGAGCAGCACGTGGCGATCCTCGGGCGGTTCGCCGGTCCGCTGCCAGAGGATGTAGGAGGGGGTGGCGGCGATGCGCTCGAAGCCGTGCGGCGCCTGGCTGTTCCAGGCGGCGCGACCGGTGATCACGTAGGGGAAGCGGGCGAGCGTTCCGCGTGAGAAGGAGTCGAAGTCGATCGGGCTGTAGGCGTCGCCGGTGTCGAACGGCTTCTCCGGGTTTTCCTCGACTTCGGGGTCGGGGAACTCGACCAGGGGCACGTGCGTGTCGACGCCGGGCAGCTCGTAGGCGGCGTAGCGGTCCTGGCCGGCGTAGAGGACCGGCTTGCCGCGCAGGATCGGCACGAAGGCGCGCAGCTCGCCACCGTGCCCGGCCGGCGCGACCGGCGCGTTGCGCAGCGCCAGGAAGCTCGAGTAGACCGCGCCGGCGACGAAGACCACGGCGAGCGCGCTCCACGTAACCCGCCGCAGCGGCGCGTTCGCCTTTTGTCGTGCGGAGTCCGACAAATCGCGGACGCTCCAGTTGAATTCGGCGAGCAGGGGGCGGATCGCGACGAGCATCGCCAGCGGAGCGGCGATCATCAGCGCCTTCGCCTGCGAGTAGTAGCCGCTGGTCGGCAAGGCGACGAGGTAGAGCAGGGTGCAGGCCAGGAGGCCGAGCGGCACGGCGAGCTCGCGCCGCCGCACCCACCACCAGGCCCCGGCGAGCACGGCCAGCGTGCCGATCGCTCCCGCCAGGCCGGTCAGCTGGGCGCCACCGGGGGCGTCGAGGCGGTAGTTGCTCGTCGGCCAGACGCCGAGCGCCTCGAGCGGCGAGACCGGCCCGTAGGTGTCGGTGGCGGCGACTTTGCTGAAGGTATCGACGAAGCCGAAGGGCCCGACCAGCGTGGCGGCGACGCCGAAGACGGCGAGCAGCAGGACCATCAGCAGGGTCAGCGGGCGCAGCAGGAAGCGCAGCAGCCGCCGTGGCGCCAGCGCGGCGCGCACGGCGGGCAGGGTGAGGCTCCAGAGCGCGGCGATCGCGATCGGCCAGGCGAGCCCGGCGAAGCTGTAGGAGAAGAAGATCCCACCCGCGATCGCCAGCCAGGGGAGCACCGAGAGCGGGCGCAGGCTGCGCGTATCGAGATTCAACAGGCCGACGGCGACGGCGAGGACGAAGAGCGCCTCGGCGGTCTCCTTGAAGGTGCCCTGCGCGAAGTAGGAGGCGGCGAGGTACGGGACCGCGACCAGGGTGGCCGCGAGCAGGCGCCGTGCCGGCCCGAGCCCCGGCAGGGCGCCGAGAGCGGTCACGCCGGTGAGCACGCCGATCGCGAAGATCTCGCCGACGAAGGCCTGGCCGAGGCCGATGCCGGGCAGCGCGGTGACGGCGGCGGCAAGGCCGTGCGGGCCGAGCGGGTAGCCGGCGTCCGGAATCGGGCCGGCGCCGCTGCGCAGCCACTCGGCCCAGGCGAGGTGGAGGCCGAGATCGTTGTTGAGCCCGACTCCGAGCAGGCCCCAGCGACCGCTGACCGCAAACGGGATCGAGAGCACGAGCGCGACGCCGATCGCGACGAGCAACCCGTCCCTCAACTCCATCCGCCGATGGGCCGAATCCGGTCGATATGCGTCCGCATCCGGCCCATCGGCGAGAGCGCCGCGGAAGAGGGCGACGACGATCCCCGCGGCGAGGAGGAGCAGGACGAGGCCCAGGGTCGCCGAGGTGCCGTGGCCGGGGGCGCGGGCGAGGACGCCGGTCACGCTCAGCACGGCGCCGAAGCCCGCCGCGGGCGCCTGCCACGACCAGGCACTGCGGCCCGCGAGGAGCAGCAGCGCGCGGCCGACGAGCAGCGAGGCGGCGCAGATCAGCGCCGCCGAGACGTAGGTCCCGATCATCAGAGAGGGCAACCTATTTCAGCCACCGCCGCGGGTGCGGCCCGGCTCAGTGCTTTTCGGCGGCCTCCTCGAGCACCGCTCGCAGGTTCTCGCCGCGCAGCGGCTCGGCGTGCCCGGGGGCGACGACCTTTGGCTCGAGCGCCGCGAGCTTGCGCACCGACTGCTTGGCCTGCGCGTGGTCCCAGGCCCAGGCCGGGTGGGGGACGCTGGCCTCGCCCTGCGGCAGCGGCTTGAGCCGCGCCGAGTCGACGCAGTAGATGACGTCGCTGACCAGCGCAACCCGGTCGCGCTCGCGCCAGAGCCCGATCAGGCCCGGCGCGTGGCCGGGGAAGTGGACGACGCGGAAGCCGGCGGCGACCTCGTCGCCCTCGGCAACGGTGCCGGCGATCTTCACAGCGCCGCCGTCCCAGCGCCGCAGCAGGAAAGGGTAGAGCCAGCGCACGGGCGCGACCGGCAGCTGCGAGAGGTCCCAGTAGGGCCGGTTCCAGGCGTCGCTTTCGGCGTCGGCGACCTCATCGGCGTGACAGTGGACCGGCGCCCCCATCGAGGGCGCCGTGCCCCGGTGGTCGGCGTCGGCGTGGCCGAGCACGACTCGCTCGACGCCGCCCAGCCGCTCGGCCGCCGCGCGTGCCTTCCTGACCATCGCCTTCGTGCCGGCGTCGAACTGGACGACGCCGCCGCCCTCCTGCTCGATGAAGTAGATGTTCATCGAGCCGCGCAGGTCGCCCTGCAGCAGCCAGACCCCGTCGGCGACTCGCTCCATTGGCCCAGGATACCTCCGGCTAGGCTCCCGCCGATGCCGTTGCTGTGGAAAGCAGGGATGGTCGTGCTGATCGTCTGCCTGGCCGCCTCGATGGCGATCGCCGTCGTGCGCCTGGCCACGACCCCGACCGAGATCCTCGGCGACGGCTTCCGCGGCCTGCCCGCCCGCCAGTCCGGGCGCTAGTATCGCGGCGTGTTCTCTCGCATCGTGGTCGGAACCGACGGATCGGAGACCGCCGCCGAGGCGGTGCGCCAGGCAGTCGAGCTGGCCAAGCTCGCCGGGGCCACGCTGAGCATCGTCAGCGCCTACGAGCCGGTTTCCCAGCGCCGCCTGCAGAAGGAGGAGGAGGGTGCGCCTGCCGACGTGCAGTACGAGATCGGTCCGCGCGAGGACGTCAACCTGGTGCTCGAGGCCGCTGCCGCCGCGGCCAAGAAGGAGGGGGTCGACGTGCAGGCCCATCCGGTCGAGGGCGGCCCCACCGACGCGATCCTCAACGTGGCCGAGGAGACCGGTGCCGACCTGATCGTCGTCGGCAACAAAGGGATGACCGGGGCGCGGCGTTTCGTGCTCGGCAGCGTCCCCAACAACATCTCCCATCACGCGCCCTGTTCGGTGATGATCGTCCGAACTACCTGAGGCGTCCTCAGCTCATACGGACGGATCGGTAGCCGCCCCGGCGTCGATCAGGCCGGCGCCCTGGCGGCTGCCTGGGCCGAGCAGATCGCGGGCGGTGCCGCGCAGGCGCCGGGTCAGGCGGTTGACCTTGCCCTGGGGCGAGACGCCGTCGGGAATGACGCCGCTGGCGAGCACCATTGCGGCGACGCCGGAGACGTGGGCGGCCGCCATCGAGGTGCCGATGTAGCTGCCCGGCACGGCGAAGCGGCGCGTGCTGCCGCCCTTCAGCGTGACCTGGTAGATCGAGCGGCTCGAGACGGAGGGGCATCCAGGGATCGGCGTGCCGCCCCCGGGAGCGACGAGGTCGATTCCCTTGCCCGGGAGCAGCGAGTAGCGGCCCAGGCAGCCGCCCTCGGTCGAGCCGCCGACGCCGATCGTGCGCGGCCCCGTCGCCGGCGGCGAGACGCACGCCTCCGAGCCGAGGTTGCCGATCGAGGCGACGGTGACCACTCCCTTGCGATAGGCGCGGCGCAGCTCGCGGTTGATGCCGGGTACGCGCTTGCCGCAACCGAAGTTGAAGCTCATGTTGATCACGTCGGCGCCGTGGGCGACGGCGTAGCGGATGCCGCGCGCGATGTCGTCCGCCTGGCCGCTGCCGCTGCGGTCGAGCACGCGCACCGGCATCAGCCTGGCGCCGAAGGCGAGCCCGGTGAGGCCGACGCCGTTGTTGGTCTGCTCGGCGATCGTGCCGGCGACATGGGTGCCGTGCCCGTTGCGGTCGAGCGGCACGCGGTCGTCGTCGACGAAGTCGTAGCCGGGCACGAACTGGCCGGCCGAGAAGTCCGGGCTGCGGCGAAAGCGCCC